>Ga0136620_10001821_pt1 | contig 10117 bp, 8 predicted proteins | sample AntDrymUQ4162106_2_FD_104806 | JGI IMG/M metagenome (GOLD analysis project Ga0136620, IMG submission 104806) | Polar desert sand microbial communities from Dry Valleys, Antarctica - metaG UQ416 (21.06) | ecosystem: Environmental > Terrestrial > Soil > Desert | place: Antarctica: Dry Valley... | reverse complement strand
GTAGGTGTAGTTGGAGGCGCCGAGGACAGCGACGAAGACTTGCGCCTCCCGAACTTCGCCGGTTGAGACATTGACGATGGGGACAGTCGGGCCGCAGTAGTCGACGAATAACTTCTCTCCGGCGCGGTGCGTCTGGCGCATCGAGAGCTTGAGACGCGAGCGCCAGTCCCGGTAGAGCACGCAGAACTGCGTGTAGCCGTACCCCTCCGGGTGAGCGGCGGCATACTCCTCCCAGAGGAGTTGGCGGGTCACGCCTTTGCGCTTGAGCTGGTGGTGGATGTCTGCGAAGTCGAGCGTGGCGAGACGCTGCACGACGGCTGGGGGCGCAGTGGTGTCGGGCCACAGCTTGCGCGCCAACGTGGGCTCGTCCATCTCTTCCGGCAACGGCCACGCGTTCAGCCCGGCGCGTTCAGCCGCCGCCAGGTACTTGGCGACGACACCGGTGCTGAGCTTGAGGGAGCGAGCGATCTGCCGCTGGCTTAACTGGGCGGCGAACTTTAAGCGAAGAACTTCTTTGATCTGGCGCATGGAAAGTCTCTCAACCGGCATCCTTCTTATCCTCCACAGATGAAAATGGAGGAGATGATCCGGTAAACCGAGTCTTTACGCCAGCCTTGTCAATGGGTCTTTCGTTTTATCGTGAGCGCCGATTTCGGAAACGGGATAAAAGTGCTCACGATAGAGCAAAATGACTGCTCACGATCAAGCGAAACAGGTGCTCACGATAAAACGAAATGAGTGCTCACGCTCGTCCGAAATACGCAATTGACAGCGTATTGCGCTACTCTTACAATGTTGACGCTTCACAGTACGCTGTCAGCGTACTGTGAAGCGTCAACATGAGTTAGAGTTCTCCTTGTTATTTGAGACAGGAGATAGGCCGTAGTCGCAAGGCGGATACGGCTTTTGCTGTCTGTGGCACTATGAGTAATAAATTTAGAAGGCGCGCAAAGAAGCTAAGTATTAGGAAGTCCAGAGCTAAAAAGGCTAGGGCTAACTATCCTAGTCTGCGCCAACTCTCCTTGTTTGATGGCATTGCTAGTGTTATTGATTGGAAAGGTATCTTGGCAGAGAAGCTGCGCGGCATGTATTATGATGCTCAGTCGCCAGAAGAATTAGACGCGCGGGCTATTGCTAATGATTGGAGGCTTGTAGGCCAAGACCTATACGCCGTAATTTGGGATCATGAGCAAAGAAAAACCGCCGAACAAACTACAGACTAAACAGCCCACCGTCGTTACCCCTACTAAATTTTCTGTTGTCGCCAATACAATAGAAAGGCCGGACGGTGTAGTTGCCACCCAAGCAACAGGGTCGCTACATATCGGCCCCCTGCCGTCACCTGACACGCTCAAGGCGTATCAGGAAATTTCTCCCAAAATTTTGGACGGCATATTAGAGGCGTTCGTAAAGCAGGGTGCTAATAGACGCTCATTTACAAGGGTGGCGTAATTCGTGCACAGCTTGGGCAGATTTTCGCATTTCTAATAACGATCTATGCTTTCTATCAGGGCATTAACCTCATAAGGGAAGGCTTTGGCGTGTGGGCATCCCTACTTGTTGGTTCGGTTCTGGTTAGTCTTGTAGTAGCATTTCTTAGTGCCCGCAGTGGAAAAAAGCATAATGAATCGTCAGAAGATAATGACGATTCGCCCGCTCAGTTAGACACCTAAAAGGTGTTTCAATTTTCGCACCTGCCTGGTAATTCCGCTCTCTAAGTCTCTTGCCCCAAAACTCCCTCACTTGATCCAAAACTGCTTAAGGTTTGGATCAGGGTGGGAAGTTTTGGGGCAACTTTTCCCGAAGCCACTTTACCGACACAGGCTTCGGAGGCGGATAGACAAAAGGGGTTGACTTTTGGCACTCATGCGCCTATAGTTGCATACTTGAAACAACGTTGCACAAACGCTATTTTGTTTCACAAGTAAAACAATTATCCGCTATGTTAATTAATCGCCAAAGGGAAAAGCTTCTCAACGCAATTGTGTATTTCAGTGAAAATACAGCCCTTTGTGGCATAATCAAGCTATTTAAGTTGTTGTATTTTTTAGACTTTGAACACTACAAGCAGACAGGGCGAAGTGTAACAGGCTTAGAGTATTATGCGTGGAAGATGGGGCCTGTGCCTGTTGATTTGTATGAGGAAATGCCCGTCCCTGAGCCGGACCTAGCGGAGCGTGTGAAGGTCACTCCTATTCAGACTAGTTTCGAGAACCCGATGTTCCTTATAGAGCCGAAAGTTAAGTTTGATCCTTCACATTTTACGCGGCGAGAACTCGCAATATTGAAGAACCTTATTCAAAGGTACGATTTGAGTAAGGCGGATGAAATGATCGAAGCAACTCACGTCGAGACTCTACCGTGGCATAGGGTTTATAATATTGAGCGTAAGCGACGAGGGGCAATTCCTTACGACTATGCACTATCAGAAGATGAAGTGGAAGTTGTTCGCGACCTTGAGCGCGAACACAATGAGATTGTAGAAGCCTACGATGACCCCAGGAACGATACTTCACGACCCCAGGTTCACGTTTAAGGACGGCGAAGTTGGGAACAAATTACTTATCGTTCTGAATGATGGTAAAGATGGCGTTTGCATAGTCATTAAAACTACTTCACAACCTAAGTTTAAAGGCAAAAAGGAGGGGTGTCAGTCTAGCGACCGACCCCCTAATTTCTTTGTCCCAGACGGGCAATGTTGCTTGCGCGGCGATAGTTGGTTTTTGATGAGTGAGTTCTATGAACTAAAAGCGTCTGAGTTGCAGCAAAAGCTTTTTAGTGGGCAGATAAAGCATGTTGGCAATCTCGCGAAGGACCTGCTCATAGAACTGATTGCGTGCGCCGTTGCTAGCTTTGATATAAGCGACCTCCAAGCAGAAGATTTGCAGCGCGTTATGAACTCTCTATAAGCCTAAGCCGCCTCACTCCAAAACTTCGGCTTCAATCCCAACTCAAACATTGATTGAATCAGGCAGCAGATGTTGTGACAAAGTATCTTGCACAACGACTCATTGATCTGTGCTGTCTCTGTCCGGCTTCGCAGCGAATCGCCAAACTTAGACTTGATCATGTGGAATGTGGTTTCGACGTTGCTGCGCTTGTGATAATTCTTCATAAACCGTTCCTGATTGTAAGAGTAGAAATGAAACATGCGCTTGAACAGGTCGCTCGACTTCGGGGTGAAACCTTGACCCGACATTTCTCTCTTGACCCTGTATTCGACTGGAGGGTTTATAATCATTGGTGAAGGGAAGATGTCTCGCCCCGTGTCATGGACACTATCGCAACCGAGCATCTATACTGTGGTCAATACCGCTGTGATTAAAAAGTCGCTCAACGTTACCTTCCTACTCGTCTTCGTGGCGGGCGGGTGGGGTAATGTTTTGGCCGCAGCCCTCTGTGAGCACCGTGAGTGCATGAGCAAACTCGCGGAGGAACAGCAAACGGTTACGCAGGAAAGCAATGACGAATCTGGGGGACATTGCTCGAAGGGCGGGGAGCCGCCCGGCCACGACTCCCACGAGTCAAAAGTTACGCAGCCGGAACCTTTGACTGAAAGCACGGTGCATAGTGTAGGCGGAGACATTCAATCCTGCACGCACTGCATGAGCGCGCCAACGGTCCCGCCCAGAGGCGTCAGCGAGGCCACGCAGACGCAACCACGTCGTGACATGGGAGACGAATCTCCGTGTATTCTGGACGCACCTGTCCGGCCCGCAGTCGCGTCCTTTCCAGCCCTCGTCCCGCACCAGGGTTCACCGCCTACGCCTACGAGGCGCAGGCACATCCTCATCCAAACTTTTCTCCTTTAAACCCCGTCCGGGGAGTGCTTCAGTGCGCGTATAGCGCCTGTAGCACGCAGTCCTTTTTTATCCCAAGACCTAATTCCGGAAGATGAACAGTCATCAGGAGCGCGTGACTTTAAACGGCACATGCGCTTCTTCAAAGCCACTTGGAGAGACGTTCAATGGTTAACCCAATTTTAGAGAATGTATGGTTGCGCGCCCGCGCGTGCGTAGTGCTTATCATGGTAACAAGCGTCGGCTCTCAACTGCCCGTCTTCGCGCAGCACGAAGGGCACGATCAGCCGAAGCCACAGGTCAAGAAGCGGGACGCGCGCAAGAAGCGGAAGCAGCAGGTTCCGATAAAAACCACGGTGCGCAGAGCGCGCCCCTCGGCGAAGACGCGGACGGATGCCGCACCGCGCCCGATCCCGGTAAACAATCAGAGTCAACAACAGTCGATGCCGCAGGGCATGGATCACACTCAGCACCAGCAGGGCCAACATGCCGTGCCGCCGCCGCCGCCGCCAAGTCCCATCCCGGACCATTCCCGGTACCAGGGAACTCGGCCCGCCGCCCGGCAACCGCAGGCCACCACCCCACCGCCGGGCGAGGCGCAGCAGCAGTAGGGTCACGAAGGGCATATGCAACAGCCGTTACCGCTGCCACCCGCATCGCCGCAGCCGACAGTTCAACGGTCGCCGGTAGCCACCGCCCCGGGTAATCCGCATTCAGGCCATCAGATGACCACTGGCGACCCGATGCCTACAGCTAACGAGCGGGAGGAGACGGGCCCCGTTTTGCGGCTCGAAGACCTGGAGCGAATGGCGGCGGAGAAGAACCCCACTTTGGCGCAGGCCGAGGCGAGCATCCGCGCCGCCGAGGGGCGCAGGCGTCAAGCGGGAACGTTCCCGAATCCAACCGTCGGTTACTTCGGTGAAGAACTATCATTCCGTGCTGCCGGAGAGACGAGCGAGCACGGGGTCTTTGTTGAACAGACCATTCCGCTGGGAGGCAAGCTCGGCAAGAGCTGCCGCGTCTTCGCCCGCGCTAAGGATCAGGCGCAAGCAATGGCCGAGGCTCAGAGGCAGCGCGTCCTCAACTCGGTTCGCCTCCTCTACTTCGACGCTCTGGGCGCACAGCGCCTCCTCGAACTGCGCGGCAATCTCGCCCGGCTGTCGCGCGAGGCGGCGGAAATAACGAAGGAACTCTACAACGTCGGGCAAGCAGACCGCCCCGACCAACTTGAGATCGAGATCGAGGCGGAGCGCGCCGAGATCGAACTCTTGCGGGCGCAGAACGAAAGAGAGAGTGTCTGGCGACTGCTCGGGGCGATGGTGGGTACCCCGGAACTCAAGCCGAGCCGTCTGGCCGGGAATCTCGAAGACGCGGCGGGCGCGTTCGACGAACAAGAGGCGCTCGCCACGCTCCTGCGCGACAGCCCCGAAGTCAGGGCGGCGCAGGCCGGAGTCGAGCGGGCGCGGGCGGTCATGGCACGCGCGAAGGCCGAGCGCATCCCAGACCTCTTCGTGCGCGGCGGCATCGCCTACAATAACGAAGTGCTTGAAAGTGACAACCGGAAGATCGGTGCCGAAGCGCAGATCGAGGTCGGCGTGAACATCCCCATTTTCAACCGCAACAAAGGCGGCATCGCCGTGGCGGAGGCCGAGCTTTCCATCTCTGAACGAGAGCTTGAAAGGCTTCAACTGATACTGCGCTCCCGCCTCGCCTCCTCCTTCCGCGAGTACCGCAACTCGCAGCAGATGGTGGAAAAGTACCGCACGCAGGTCGTCCCGCGGGCGCGGCAGGCTTACGAGATGTACTTGGGTAACTTCAGGCAGATGGCTGCCTCCTACCCGCAGGTCCTGATCGCGCAGCGCACGCTCTTTCAGGTCGAGACTGAGTACGCCCGGGCGCTCACGAGTTTGCGGAAGAACCTCGTGTCCCTGCGCGACTTCCTGCTGACTGGCGGCGGACTTGATGCCGTGGGTCGGTCGGGGGAGGCGGGTGAATCTACTGAAGGGTTCATGCTCAGGTCGGCGACCGACGCTTCAGGGGATTCGGACAACAGGTGAAGCTGGAAAATTGTACAAGTTTTTTTCGGACACAGGAGTAAATTGAGATGAACAACAGCAGACGCAATTTTTTGAGACGCGCATCGGTGATCGGCGCAGCCGGGGCACTGGCCGCCGGTTCGAAGGTCGTCCACGCGCAGCACGAGGGGCACGTGATGCCTCAGCAGCAACAGCAGCAGCAGCAGTCGCCGCCGAAGGCCGGCAACAGGGCAACCGCAGCGACGGGTCCGAACGTGCCCGTGCAGGTGCCGGACGTGCCGAGGCTGCCCTGGACCATGGACAACGGGGTGAAGGTCTTTCACCTCATCCCCGAAGTCGTCAAGTGGCAACTCATCCCCGGCAAGGACATCTTCGGCTGGGGCTTCAACGGGAGCGTGCCGGGGCCGACCATCGAGGTCAATGAAGGCGACCGCGTGTGCATTCACGTCACCAATAAACTGCCTGAAGGGACGAGTATGCACTGGCACGGGCTGGAGGTGCCGCCCGCGATGGACGGCGTGCCGTTTCTCAACCAGCCTTTGATCGAGCCGGGGCAGAGCTTCACTTATGAGTTCTCGCTCCACCAGAACGGGACGTTCTTCTACCACTCGCACACGGCGATGCAGGAGATGATGGGGATGATTGGGTTCTTCATCATCCACCCGAAGACTCCCCATGCACCGAAAGTGGATAAAGACTTTGGCCTCGTCCTCCAGGAGTGGGCGCTTCTGCCGAACAACCCCATCCCGAACACGCTGGCGATGGAGTTCAACTGGCTCACCATCAACGGTAAGGCCGGTCCTCATTCGACGCCGATGATCGTGAGGCAGGGCGAGCGCGTGTGCATCCGCATGATCAACATGGGAATGGATCATCACCCGATGCACCTCCACGGCAACCAGTTCTACGTGACGGGCACGGAGGGCGGGCGGGCGGGCGGGCACCCGAGTCGACGTGGTTTCCCGGCAACACAGTCATCGTCGGCGTGGCGCAGGCCAGGGACGTGGAGTTCGACGCCGTCTCAGTCGGAGACTGGATGCTCCACTGTCATCTCCCGCACCACATGATGAACCAGATGGTCTCGATGGTCGGGCCAATGGGTCACGCCGGGATGGGAGCGCAGACGGGCAAGGGCATGGAAGAAGGCATGGGCGTGGTCACGCAGGGGCACGCGCTCTCCGAAGACCTCGGCCCCGGCCTGGGTCGCGGCATGGGGATGAGCACGCAGGAGCGCAACATCTCGAACGCGGTCGGGCCGCAGCAGCAGCACAAAGGGCACGGTCAGCAGCCGTCGCCACAGCAGCAGGGCAAGGGGAGCGAGGTGCAACCCGGCCAGACGGAGAGGCTCGGCCAGATCAGCAATCCGAACGACGAAAGGCGTCGCAAGACCGTACCCGGCTACCCACAGGACATGGTCATGTTTATGGACAAAGAGGTCGCCAAGCCGGAGACCTACGGATTGCCGCCGGGGTGGACCGGCTCATTCATGGGGATGATGACGATGGTCCGGGTGCTCCCACCGGAGATGTACGACGAGATCATGCGCCGGGTGCGCGAAGGCATCGTCGAAGCCCCGCAAGGACAACCGGCTGGGGGACAGCAGCAGCACAAGCACGAGTAGCCACCGAAGGGAACCGTCGTGGTTCGTGAGGGAGGCCTGCGCGCAAAATCGTCGCTAACCGTCATCCGGCGCACGGAGAAACTGGGGTTTGAAGTCGTCCCCGGCGAGTCTCAATTCGAAACGAGGGGATAGAATTTAACGCCGGAGCAAGTCCCGAATTTTACGCGAAGGCGAAAGAGGTAAAGGTGGCGGTTCGACATCAGAGAACAGCGGGTGACGAAGGGCGCAGTTGGCGCGAGCGGCTGCGCGCCCTGCGCTACGTCCCTTTGCTCGTCAAGCTCGTGTGGCAGACGCACCGGGGATACACCGCCTCTGTGATCGCGTTGCGGCTCTTGCGCGCCTTCACGCCGGTCGCGGCGCTCTGGACGGGCAAGCTGATTATTGATGCGGTGGTCGCGGTGCGCGCGGGCGCGCCAGACCTCTCGCCGCTCTGGAAGTTGGTCGCCCTTGAGATCGGCATCGTCATCGCGGGCGATGTTCTCACCAGGGTTTCATCTCTGCTTGAGAGTCTGCTCGGCGATCTCTTCTCCAACCACACGAGCGTCCGTTTGATGGAACACGCGGCCACGCTCGACCTCTACCAATTTGAAGACCCGGCTTTCTACGACGGGCTGGAGCGGGCGCGGAGGCAGACGACCGGAAGAATCGGCTTGCTCGCGCAGCTCCTGACAATGGGGCAGGACGCTCTGACTCTCCTCACTCTGGGCGCGGCGCTGTTCGTCTATAGCCCCTGGCTGTTGCTGCTTCTGGTCATCGCCGTCGTGCCGAGTTTCTTGGGCGAGACGCACTTCGCCGCGCTCGAATATTCGCTCCTCTACCGCTGGACGCCGGAGCGCCGCCAACTCGATTACCTGCGCTTCGTCGGCGCGAGCGACCGGACGGCGAAGGAAGTGCAGATGTTCGGTCTGGCTTCGTGGCTGGTTGAACGCTACCGCTCCCTCAGCAGACGCTTCTACGAAGAGAACAAGCGGCTCTCGATCCGCAAGGGCCTGGTCGCGACCGCGCTCTCGCTCGTCGGGACGCTCGGCTACTACGGCGCATACGTCCATATCCTGTGGCGCGCCGTCGCTGGCGCGATCACGCTCGGCTCGCTCACTTTCCTCGCTGCCTCATTCGCGCGCAGCCGCGATTTGATCGGACGCATCCTGTCGGGGGCGAGCGACATTTTCGAGCAGAGCCTTTATCTCAAAGACCTCTTCGACTTCTTCGAGATGAAGCCCGCGATCACCTCGCCCTCAGGCGCGCCCGAAGTCCCGCAGCCCGTCCGTGAAGGGTTCGTCTTTGAGAACGTGGGCTTCCGCTATCCCGGCAGCGACCGCTGGGCGGTGCGGGGTGTGAATTTTGTCTTGCGTCCCGGCGAGAGCCTCGCGCTTGTCGGTGAAAACGGGGCGGGGAAGACGACGCTTACTAAACTACTCGCGCGCCTCTACGACCCGACCGAAGGGCGCATCATGCTCGACGGGCGAAACTTGCGCGATTACGACCTCGCTTCCGTGCGCCGCGCCATCGGCGTCATCTTTCAGGACTTCGTCCGCTACGACCTGCGCTTCGACGAAAACATCGGCGTCGGCGAGATCGAAGAGGCGCGCGACTATCTGGATTCAACCGATAATGTCAGGCGCGCCTCGCCCTCCGCTTCGCTCGCCGCCGGAGCGGGAAGCAACGGCAATGGCTCGCACCCGCCCGCGCCTCTCGTCTCGGCGGCGGAGAAGTCGCTCGCCGCCTCGCTCCTCGCGGGGTTTCCCGAAGCCTACCGGCAGATGCTCGGACGCCGCTTCGAGGGCGGAGTCGATCTGTCCGGCGGCGAGTGGCAGAAGATCGCGCTCGCGCGGGCTTACATGCGCACCGGCGCGCAGGCGCTCATCCTCGACGAGCCGACCGCAGCGCTCGACGCGCGAGCCGAGTATGAAGTCTTTAGAAGATTCGCCGAACTCGTCAAAGGGCGCATGGCGATCATCATCTCGCACCGCTTCTCCACCGTGCGCGTGGCCGACCGCATTGTCGTCCTTGAGAAGGGCACGGTAGTCGAAGACGGGACGCACGAAGAGTTGATCGCGCTCAAAGGGCTGTACGCGGAACTATTTCGCTTGCAGGCTGAAGGGTACCGTTAGAATAATAATCTGCGTTGCAGAGGAACTGTACCGGCGTGGATGAAACCCAAAGAGGGGGATTGAAGGCGGCGATTGGAATCGAACTGATGAATAAAGGGTTTGCAGGATTAGTTGGTGACTTCGATTGAGTGCGGCTGAGTAGGTTTGTGTATGCAGGAGTTAGACTTTTTAAACTCCGCTCTTATGTCTAGTGCGGCTGAATAGGACTGAGTTCTGTTGAGTTGGCACACATTTGGCACTCAGGATTGACAGTTATACCAATTCAATTTGAGAAGTGCGTATTCACCTCAGCGTTAGACACAAATTAAAGGTTGGACTGCAAAACCAATACGCACACTCTGAATTGAATTGGTATTATTATGCGAAATTGGTATCCTTCCCGGGCACTGTAAGCTGCGTAGACTCGGCGCTTACAGTCTTCTAACAAACACGACCGCTCACACATTCAGTAACATCGAACATTTAGCTACTAAATCGAAACCTGCGACATTGGTTCAAAAGACTAAAGCATGGAACCACGAACACACACGAAACAACACGAAAAAGTTC
>Ga0136620_10001819_pt1 | contig 10123 bp, 12 predicted proteins | sample AntDrymUQ4162106_2_FD_104806 | JGI IMG/M metagenome (GOLD analysis project Ga0136620, IMG submission 104806) | Polar desert sand microbial communities from Dry Valleys, Antarctica - metaG UQ416 (21.06) | ecosystem: Environmental > Terrestrial > Soil > Desert | place: Antarctica: Dry Valley... | reverse complement strand
GGCGCCACCGCCTGCCGGCCGGAGGCCTGATGCTCGACCTGTCGGCGCCCTACGTCCAGCGCGCACTGCTCGAGATGCTGCTGCTCGCGGTGCCGGCCGGCGTGCTCGGGGGCTGGATCGTGCTGCGGCGGCTCGCGTTCTTCGCGCACGCGGTGGGGAGCGTGAGCTTTCCGGCGCTGGTGCTCGCCAGCGCCTGGGGGATAGCACCGCAGCTCGCAGCACTCGCCGCGGCGCTCGGCTTCGGCGTCGCGCAAGAGCGGCTCGGGCGGGTGCAGCGGATCGGCGCCGACGCGGCCACGGCGCTGCTGCTCGTCGGCGCGCTCGCCGCCGGGGTCGTGCTCGCATCCGACGTGTTCGAGTCCGGGACCGAGGTCGACACGCTGCTCTTCGGCTCGCTGCTCGGCCTGAGCGCGACCGACGTGTGGCTGACGGCACTCGTCGCGGGGGCGACGGTCGTGCTCGACGCCGCGCTGCGCCGGCATTGGCTCGGAACCGGGTTCGAGCCCGCCGGCGCACGCGCGCTCGGCCTGCGCCCGGTGCTGGCCGAGCGGATGCTGCTCGCCGGGATCGCCGCCACCGCGGTCGTCGCGCTCGGTGCCGTCGGAGCCCTGCTGGTGACGGTCGTGCTGGTCGTCCCGGCGGCGACGGCCCGGTTGCTCACCGACCGGCTGGCGACGCTGCAGCTGGCCGCGGTCGCGCTGGCCGCGGTCGAGGGGCTCGCGGCGGTCTGGCTCGCCGACGCGCTCAACGTGGGCGCCGGGTCCGCGCTCGCGGTGCTCGGCGGCGGCGTGTTCGCGATCGTGGCCGGAGCGACGGCGCTGCGCGCGCGGGCGGTGCCGGCATCATGAACTCCGCCGGCGTGGTGGTGCGCGGGCTCTCCGGCGGCTACACACCCGGCCGCGACGCGCTGCGCGACGTCTCCTTCACGGCCGACCCGGGTCAGATCGTCGGCGTGCTCGGTCCCAACGGCGGCGGCAAGACGACCCTCTTCCGGGCCCTGCTCGGCGAGCTCCCGGTCCGCCGCGGCGAGGTCGAGCTGCCCGGCCCACCGGCCTACGTGCCCCAGACCGAGGGCGCGCGGCTCGACTTCCCGGTCAGCGCCTTCGACGTCGTGCTGATGGGCGCCTACGCGCGCACGCCCTGGTTCCGGCGCGTGGCCGCGGGCGACCGCGCCGCTGCGCGCAGGACGCTGGAGCGCACGGGACTCGCCGACGTGGCGGACATGAGCTTCGGCGTGTTGTCCGGCGGGCAGCGACAGCGCGTGCTGATCGCCCGCGCGCTGTTGCAGGACGCGCCGGTGCTGCTGCTCGACGAGCCGCTCTCCGGTGTCGACTCCGTCAGCGCAGCACGGATCGAGTCCCTGTTCGCCGAGCTGCGCGCGGAGGGGCGGACGCTGCTCGTCGCCACCCATGACGTGCGCCAGGCGGGGGAGTGGGACCGCGTGCTGTGCCTGCACGGACGCCAGGTCGACTTCGGGCGCCCCGCGGCGGTGCTGAGCCCGGAGACCCTGCGCGAGACCTACGGGGCCGAGTTGATCGTGCTCGAGGGCGGCGGCCGCGCGGTCGGCGTTGGTCATCACGGGCATGCGCACTGATGCTCGGCTGGCTGACCGATCCCTTCGCATCGCCGATCGTCGGGCGGGCGCTGCTCGAGCTGCTGATCCTCTCGCTCGCATGTGGCCCGCTGGGCGTCTGGGTGCTGCTCTACCGCGACGCCTACGCCGCCGAGTCGATCAGCCACGGGATGCTTCCGGGGCTCGTGCTCGCGGCGCTCGCGGGAGCCCCGCTGCTGCTGGGCGCGGTCGGCGGAGTGCTGGTCGCCGCCGCCGGCATCGCACTCGTGGCGCGCGACCAGCGGCTCGGCGCGGACCTCGGTGTCGCGGTCTGCGTCTCGACGCTGCTCGGGCTCGGCGGGCTGCTCGCGCTCTCGCCCGAGTCACCGCCGCGGCTCGGGGAGCTGCTGTTCGGTGACCTGCTCGGCGTCAGCGGCGGCGACCTGGCGGTCGCGGGTGCGCTGGCCGGCGGGGTTGCTCTCGCGCTGCTCGCAGGTCACCGCAGTCTGGCGCTGGCCGGGTTCGATCGCGGTTCCGCGCCGTCGCTCGGAGTTCAGCCGCTGCGCTGGGAGCTCGTGCTGCTCGTGATCCTGGCCGTGACGACGGTCGCAGCCGTGCAAGGGCTCGGAAACCTGCTGCTCGTGGCGCTGGTGCTCGCGCCCGCGACGGCGGCGCGCAGCCTCGCACGCCGGCTGCCGGTGATGCTCGCGTTGTCGGTCCTGCTGGCCGCGGTCGCCGGGACGGCCGGACTGGTGCTCTCCTTCCATCTCGAGGTCGCGGCGGGCGCCTCGGTCGCGCTCTGCGCGGTGACGGTCGCGCTGCTCGCGCTGCTCGTGCCCGCCGGCCGGCTGACCCATTGAATAGCGGGGGCGCTTGCGCGACGATCGCGGCATGGCAGCAGCGGAGCCGACGAGCTACGAAGCGGTCGCCCATGAGTTGCTCGCCGACCCGGCGGTCTCCGCGGGCACGCTGTTCGGCCATCCCTGCCTGAAGATCGGCGGCAAGGTCTTCGCCTGCGAGCACGACGGCGAGCTGCTGGCCAAGCTCCCGCCCGAGCGCATTGCCGTGCTCAAGCGCCAGGGCGGCCATGACTTCGAGCCGATGGGGCGCAAGATGGGCGGCTGGGTGAAGATCCCGGAGCCCGACGGCGAAGACGCCGTGCTCGCATGGACCGCGCTCGCCGACGAGGCCAAGGCGTTCGTCGCCGGAGCCGGCTGAGATGCCGCGCCGCGATCGCGTGCGCCATCCGAGCTCGACCGCCGCGCGCTGGACGCGGCGCGTGCTTGCCGCGGCCGGCACCGCGGTGGTGCTGGGACTCGGCGTCGTGACGGTGACGATGGTGCTGCCCGACGACGACGGCAAGGCCGACGCGCCGGCTCGCACCGCGACAGCGACGCCAGAGCCGGCGCCCGAGCAGGCCGAGCGACGCGAGCCGCGACTGACGGCGCGCCAGCGCGCGCAGCGCCGCCGGGCGGTCGACCAGGTCCGGCGCCAGGGGTACACGCCGGTGCAGCTGGCCGACTACCGGCCCGACGACACGTTGCGGGTGCTGATCGGCAAGCCGGTCGGGACGACCCCGGTGGGCCTGCGGGCGTTCTTCTTCGCCGGCGAGGAGTTCATCGGCCCGGATGCGCTCTCGCCCAGCCTCGAGTTGCGCGCGGGCCGCAGCCGCGAGCGCGAGGTGACGCTGGTCTACGCGCTCTTCGAGGAGGGCGATCGCGAGTGCTGCCCGAAGGGCGGCGACGCGCGCGTACGCTTCCGCTGGACCGGCACGGCGCTGGAGCCGCGCGACGTCATCCCGCCCGACGCCGCGCGCCTGCCTGCCGCCTTCGCCCAGTAGGGTCGGCTACGCGGCAGCGCCGGCGGGGCCCAGGCGCAGCGGGACGAGGCGGCCGCGGCGCGAGCGCCGCGTGGGCGGGACGGGCGCGCCGTCGGGCGGGAGGTCCTGCACGCGCGCGAGCAGCCACTCGAGCGAGCCGTCGCGGCCGCAGACGTCCTGCCAGCCGACCAGCCGGCGCTCCATCTCCCGCTCGTCCATCGGCGGCGCCAGCAGGTGCACGCTGCCGCCGCCGCGGGATCCGAGAGCGTGCTGGAACAGGTACAGCTCGCCGGTGTCGCGCACCCAGGCGGCGCGGAAGCTGGAGCCGTTGCGGGCACGCCAGAAGAGGCCGACGTCGCGCTCGCGCGAGGCGCGACGGGCGGGGTCGGACGCATAGAAGGCGCCGAGGGACAGGTACGTCCTGGCGATGGGGTCTTGCATGTGGGGAGCTCCTTGGGGAGGAGGAGACTGCCCGGGCATCTTCGCGGAACGCGAGTCTCCGGCAGGGACGGTATCCCGAAGGGCGGGGGTGCGGCTGTCCACACCCCCTGCGGCGCTGGTCGTAGGATCGGGGGGATGTGCGGCCGCTTCACCGCCACGTTCGTCGAGCCACAGCTGATCGCCGCGCGCTTTGGCACGCCCCTGGAGTCGGCGATTCCCGCGGCGACGCTGGGACGCTTCAACGTCTGCCCGACCGAGCAGGTGCTGGCGATCTGCACCCAGGACGGGATGCAGCGCCGGGCGCGCGATCTGCGCTGGGGGCTCGTGCCGCCCTGGGCGCGCGCGTTGCGCACCGGGCCTGAGCCGATCAACGCGCGGTCCGAGACGCTGCTCGAGAAGCGCCTCTTCGCGCCGCTGCTCGCGCGCGCCGACCGCCGCTGCCTCGTGCTCGCCGACGGCTGGTACGAGTGGCTGCGGCCCGAGCGCCCGCGCGGGCAGCGCGTGCCGTTCCGCTACACGGTCGACGGCGGCGTCCCGTTCGCCTTCGCCGGGCTCTGGGACGAGCACCGGGTCGACGGCGAGCGGCTCGCTTCCGTGACCGTTCTGACGACCGCCGCCAACGCAGTCTGTGCGCCCGTCCACGATCGCATGCCGTGCGTGCTCGATTCGCCCGAGGCGGAGGCGGCTTGGCTGTCGCCGGACGTCGACGCCGCCGCTGCGCTCGAGCTGCTCGATGTCCTCGCAGCCGCGCGCACCGCGGCTGCGCCGGCGAATCCGGCCGTGAACAAGGCCGGCGTCGAAGGCCCTGAGCTGCTGACGGCACCCGACCGGGCCGAGCCGCTGCAGCTCGAGCTCGGCTAGCGCTGGTCGGCGACCCAGGCGGCGAGCAGGCCGCGGTAGTGCGCGACGAACTGCTCGTGCTCGGCGGCCGGAAACGCGCGTGTGACCGTCTCGACCAGCAGCGCGTCGAACCGCGGTGACTCGACGTAGTCGGCCATCGCCTCGTCGACGTGGCCGAGGTGGCGGTCGCAGAACTCCTCGTATGCCTCGACCTCGAAGTAGTCGTCCGCGAGGCGGCGGTAGGCCTCGAGCTTCTCGTCGTAGCCCCGCTCGGAGTCACCCACCGCGAACCATTCCTCCGGGTCCATCGCGACGCGCATCCGCCGCCCGGTGACGCAGCAGTAGACGGTCCAGCGCAGCAGCGCCTTGATCGCCCAGGGGAAGTAGTAGTGCAGCGAGATCAGTGACACGTCGGGGCACGCGTTGGCGTAGTCGATCGGGTGCACCTCGGCGCCCTTGATCAGCGTCTCGCAGGAGTTGAACTCCCAGCGGAAGAACGCGTTGACAGTGCGCCCGATCGTGATCACCTCGCGGCCCGTGGCGGCGTCGAGGAAGTCGTGGTCGACCTCATAGCGATCGTGCAGCGGGCGCTCGGGCTCGAAGTGCATGACCATCGTCTCGGCGCCGATCGAGAGCGAGCGGGCGAACACGTCGAAGCCGTCGACTGCACGCTGCAGGTGCATCAGGCGCTGGCCGGACTCGTCGTAGCGCTCGATCAGCTCGCGCGCGTCGCGGACCTGGCTGACGCCGACCCAGGCCCCGCCGTCGAACGGCTTCATGAACAGCGGGTAGCCGACCTGCTCCGCGATCCCGGTCAGGTCGAACGGGCTGTTGTAGCGCTCCGACGTGTAGGCGAAGCGCTCGTCGGCCGGTGGTTGCTTGTAGGGCACCAGCCAGGTCTCGGGCACCTTCAGCCCGAGCCGGATCATCGCGCAGTAGGCCGAGTGCTTCTCCATCGACTGGAAGGTGAACGGGTTGTTCATGAGGTAGACGCCGTCCATCAGCGCGATCTTCTTGATCCACTCGCGCGGCACGTAGTACCAGTGCGCCAGGCGGTCGATCACGAGTGCGTGGCGGGGCCGCATGCGCAGGTCGAACGGCTCGATCGTGACGCGCTCTGTCGCGAACTCGTGGCGCTTCCCGCCGTGCTCGATCGCGGGACCCAGCCGGCCCAGCATCGTCTCGAAGGCGCCGGACCAATCCTCCTCGGTGCCGAGGAGTAGTCCGACCAGGTGGGTGGCGGTCATCGGCCGCGACTCTATTCCCAGGCGCGCGCGAGCAGCTGCACGAGGTGCGGGTCGAGCGTGTCGCGCCAGCCGATGTAGTTGTGCGCGTCGCGGTTGACGTGCAGCGCGACGGCGTGCCCCTGTCGCCGCAGCGCGCTCGCGACGGCGCGATTGTTCGCGAGGTTCTCCTCGGCCGTGCCGCAGGTGAGGGTGATCGCGATCGGCGTCGCCGCCGTGCCGCCGTAGAGCACCTGGCCGACGAAGCGCGAGATCCGCTGGAAGCGCGGGAAGTCCGACTCCTGGCGATCCCAGCGCAAGCGGAAGAACGAGCCGGACTGCAGCATCAGCGCCCCGAAGGCCCCTGGATGCTGCCAGCGCGTGTGCAGCAGCGCGAGCGCCCCGAGGCTCGCGCCGATGCCGGCGATCCGAGTCGCGGGCGCGAGCTGCGGCAGCAGCGCTGCGAGCGTGCGGGCGTAGCGTGCCGAGGCGGAGTAGAGGTCGTTGCGGTCGTCGGGGTCGAGCAGCGCGACCCGGCACGGAGGCAGCCGGCCGGTCGCGACGGCGTGGTTGATCAGCTTCGTGAGGCCGGCGAGGCGCTCGTACTCACCGCCGTCGTGCGCGATGAGCAGGGGGAGCGGCATGCGCGGATCCGTGCCCGGCGCCGACCAGAGCGCGACGCGCTCAGCGATCGGGGTGGACGGCTCCGGGTCAGGCGCCTCGAGCCAGGCCGGTGCGCGGTAGCCCGGGAACTCGACGACGGACTTGTCGCCGAACGCTCCCGGCGCTCGCAGCGGGTTGTGCGGGTCGCAGAACGCCTCGCCGTCGGCCTCGAGGCGGTACTCCATGCGGTCGACCTGATGGCGGCGATACCCGAGCTCCCAATGTCCGGCGTCGGTGCGGGCGAATGCCGGGCCGCTGCGCGGACGCTCGAGCTCCTGTAGGAGGCGCACGGAGGCGTAGCCGTGATCCTCGAGCCGGAACACCACGCGGTCCGCGTGCACCTGCGGGCCGCCGGTCACGTGCGCTGACGATAGCGCCCACTGCGGCTGCTCCCAGCGCAGGCTCGGGAGGCGCGCAGGTGAATCGCGCCGTCGCGAGCGCCGTGTCTCAGTAGCCGAGCCGGTCGAGGCGCTCGGCGGCCTCGCGTTTCTTCGCCTCGCCCTCGTCGGCGCCCGCATCGTCGCGGCCTTTGCTCATGTCGACGATCCGGATGCGCGACTTGAACGAGCCGTCGCGGCCATGCTGGCGCATGTCCTCCGCGCCGCCGCCGCCGCCGCCCTGACCGCGGTCGCGCCAGGGGCGATCGCCGCCGCCGCCACCGCCGCCGCCGCCGCTGCGCCGAGGGCCGCCGCGCCCGCCGCCACGACCACCGCCGCGGCTGTCGCGGTCGCGCGGATCGACGAGGCCCTTGATCTCGCGCACCGGTGTGACTGCGAGCCGCGCCCACGCCGTGAAGATCGGGTCGCCGGCCGCGTGTCCCTGCGCCGCGTCGCAGCAGACGGCGGACCACTTCATCGTCTGGCCGTCGGAGCGCTGCTTCGGCGCAAGCGCCTCGCGGATGGTCTCGTCCCCACCGACCCGCTCGACGGCAGCGCGCACGCGCGCCTGTGCCCGCCCCGGGAGCGGAACGCGCCCGGCCGGATGGACGGGCTGCGCGGGCTGCGGCTGTGGCTCCGGAGGGGCGGCTGCCGGCGCCTCGCTGGCAGGCGCGTCGCCCTCGACCGGCGCCTCGCTGGTGGGCGCGTCGCCCTCGACCGGCGCCGCCTGGGCGTCCTCGGCGGTCGGCTCGTCGAGCCGCCCGTGCTGCTCGGCCTCGTCCTGGCGCCGGAGCTCTGAGAGCTTGGCGTAGAAGGCGTTGCGGTGCCGCTGCGCCGGGCTCGGGCGCCGCCGCCGCTCGGGCCGCTTCCTGTCGCCGGGCGGGCGTGAGCCCTGGCGCTGCTGGCGCGCGGGAGCCGCGGCGGCGGGCGCTTCGCCGGCGGATGCGCTGTCGGGGGCGGGTGCGCCGTCGGCCACGGGCGCTTCGCCGGCGGGTGCACTTTCGGCCGCGGGTGCACTTTCGGCCGCGGGTGCGCCGTCGCCGGCGGGTGCGCCGTCGGCCGCAGGCGCGCCGTCGGCGGCGGGCGCTTCGCTCGGGGCCGCTCCGTTCGCGGACTCGGCCTCGGCTGCGGGCGATGATTCCGCGTCCGGCGTGGCTGCGTCGCCTGGCGGGGGTTCGCCGGGAAGGGGAGGTGCAGGGGGCGAAGCAACCGGGGGCGCCGCCTCTGCGGGGGACGCCTCGGCGGCAGAGCCGACGGCCGCGGGCTCGCTCGCCCCGGGCGGCGCAGCGTCGGCACCCGGCTCGCCCGTGTGCTCGCTCGCGGCGGGCGGGAGCGGCGGCGGAGCGATCGCGGCCTCGGGATCCGGCGCGCCGGATGCCGGCGGCCGCTCGGCGTCCGGCTCGTCCTGAGGGCTGGTCCCCGTTGCATTCGCCTGTTCGGCCGCTGCGGTGCGGGTTTCTTCGGTGGGGTGCTCGGAAGGCTCGCTCATGGATTCGCGGGCGCGGGGCGCGCCGGTCGGGAGGCTAAGGGAACAGGGGCGCCCGGCGTCGTGCGGTGACCAAGGAGCGTCCTCGGACAAAGGGCGCGACGACCCGGAGCGCCCCCGATGATGACACCCATGCTCGCTAAGGACGTCGACCCAGGCCACAATAGGGCCGATGGATCCCCACGCCGTGCTCGGACTCGCGCCCGGCGCGACGCTGGACGAGGCCGCCGCGACCTATCGCGACCTGGCCAAGCGCTGGCATCCAGATCGCGGCGGCGGTCACGAGGCCGACCGGCGGATGGCCGAGATCAACGCCGCCTATGACCTCCTGCGCGCCGCCGCCTGGACGCGACGCAACGACGACCGGCCCGATCACGTCAGGCGGCCGGCGGTGCGCGGCGCCTGGCTCGCGCCCGCCATCCGCCGGGCGCTGGGTCACGAGCTGCTCGCAGCGCTGGACCCGCGTGAGAACGTCTGGCTCGTCACGCCCGCGACGACCTGGGCGAGCCCGCAGGCGCTGCTCGCGGCGAGCGACCGCCGGCTGCTGTGGTTGCTCGACGACGCGGTCACCGGACGCGTCCAGACGCTGTCGTTCGGCGCGATCGAGGCGGCCGAGCACGCACTGCGGCGCCCGCGCCGCCGCGTGGCGACCTTGCGGGTGCGTGTGCGCGACGGCCGCCGGCTGACCTTCGGCGAGTTGCGCCCGGCGACCGCCGCGACGCTCGAGCGCCGGATCGCGACGGCGGCCGCCGCCGGCCGTCAGGCCGGCCGCCGTCCGATCAGCGCGACGGGCACGACGGCGAGCAGCGCCAGCCCGGCCAGCGCCCGCCACCCCGAGTCATAAGCGCCCGGATCCGGATCCGGATCCGGAACCGGTCCGAGAATCGCGATCAGGATCGCGACGCCGAGCACGGCGCCCAGCTGGCGTGTCGTCGCGCTCATTCCGGTGCCGATGCCGAGCTGCGCCGGGCCGAGGTCGCGCACACAGACCCCGACGATCGTCGCGAACCCAAGCCCTACGCCGACACCCATCAGCCCCATCGCGGGCAGCCACTCGGCGGCGAACGCCGGCACTGCGCCGACCCGTGTCGCCAGCCAGACCCCCGCCAGGGCACTGATCACAGCGCCCGGTACGACGAAGCGACGCGGATCGATCCGGTCGGTGAAGCGGGCCGCGATGATTGCGGCCACGGCACTGGCGAGCGGGCCGGGGGCGATCGCAAGGCCCGCGCGCAGCACGGAGTAGTCCCACACCTGCGTCAGGTAGAGGGAGTTGGCCAGCACGAGCCCGAAGAAGCTCGTTCCGAGCAGCAGCGCGCCGAGATTGCCCGCGCTGAACGAGCGCACGCGGAACAGCGCGAGCTCGAGCACCGGCGCGGCATGGACGGCCGAGCGCCAGACGAGCAGCGGCGCAAGCACAGCCGAGCCGGCGAAGGCCGCGATTGTGCGCAGATCGCCCCAGCTCCATACGGGACCCTGCACGGCGCCGAGTGCGAGCGCGCCGACGTCCAGGACGGCGAGCAGCGAGCGCGGAAGTCGGGCCGGTGAGCCTGCGCCCGCCGCGGCGGCTTGGGCATCCGCCGCCCGAGCACCAGCGCGGCGAGCCCGAACCAGACCACCGTGAGGTAGTCGCGCAAGAAGTCCGACATCGCTGGCGACGCTACCAAGGTTGGCCCAGGGCCTCCCAACGTCTGCTTCACCTCCGTTCCGCCCCGTTCCTGC
>Ga0136620_10001818_pt1 | contig 10124 bp, 11 predicted proteins | sample AntDrymUQ4162106_2_FD_104806 | JGI IMG/M metagenome (GOLD analysis project Ga0136620, IMG submission 104806) | Polar desert sand microbial communities from Dry Valleys, Antarctica - metaG UQ416 (21.06) | ecosystem: Environmental > Terrestrial > Soil > Desert | place: Antarctica: Dry Valley... | reverse complement strand
GTGATCTGGCGCGCAGCCCATTGATCCCGGAGGAACCAGATGTCCTCTTCATCGGGCGCGGGCGGTAGTGAGCGATCGTAGTGAGCAACCATCTCTCGATCCGCATTCCCCCGAATAAAGACCGCTTGATCGCCCAACCCCATGAGGCGCTCGATTGTCTCGCGCGGCATCGGACCCGACGCCACGTCTCCCCCAACAAGGATGAGCTCGACATTGATCCGATCGATCTCTCTCAAGACCGCCTCCAGCGCCGGAAGATTGCCGTGGATGTCGTAGATCGCTGCGACTTTGATGGCATGCTTCATCCTGTCCGGGTCCCCCCTTCGTCACCCGCGCGGTGAGCGACATAGTTCGTCCAGTTCCCACCGGCCCACTCGACCCATTTGGCGGCCGTGGAGGGCGAGAGGTTGAGCATGTCGCCAAGGACAGAAGCGGGAACCTCGGATGCCAGCTGCAAGAGCGCAGCCCGTCGCTGGGCGCGGCATTCGACGCCAAGCGCGCCGAGACGAACACGCAAGTAATCCGGATGCTGATGACGTCCCGCCTGGCGTCCGGGAAACAGCCATTCGGTCGTGTGGAGCTTTCCGCCGATCCCGATCTGACGGCGCCATGGGAGATCGAGCAGAAGAACACGGCCCGGCGCCGGCTGCCCATGATAGAAGTGCCGCCCGTCACCACCGTCATCGGCCCCGACGGCCCGGTCCCGTTCGGCGATGTCTTCGAGGGGCGCGCCGAGCTGGTCGTCTACAGCCACATGTTCTACGACTGGAAGCCATGGGAGTGGCAGTGCGAGGGCTGCACCAGGAACTCCTGGCCGATGCAGGACGCCACCAATCCCCCAACTCCCAGATTCTCCTCTTTCTAAGATCATAGCGAGGGGATGTGACAGTTTCTGCTCGCTCTCCCGCACATCCCTCTTGCCACTCGCACTTTATCCCGCTCATGTTTCGCAAACTTTTCGAATATGAGCTTTTTGGGTGAGGATTCACCTTGAGTCAGGGCCTCTGTAAAGTGAGGCATGACATTCTCGGCCCCCGGCCCGGCTGCATATCGCGCCCAAATTGAAGCACTCCCCGAAGATTTACTGATGGAAGACATTGTGAATAGACGCTTTCGCATCGGTCAGGAAGGGAGGCTTGCTGTCTATTACGCGCCCCTAGACTGGATTAACCACAGCGCCCGCATCGTTTTCGTCGGTCTAACGCCTGGGTGGACACAGACCAAGAGCGCGTTCGAAAGGTTCCGACACGCTCTGCGAGACGGCCAGTGCGAAGATGAGGCGCTCAAGGCAGCGAAAAGACAGGCGGCGTTTCGGGGCATGCGTCGAAGGCTATGCGACTGGCTTGACAAGCTTCGTGTGCAGGAGTGGCTACACATATCTGGAACGGACGAACTTTTCGGCGTGCAAGACAAGCTACTGCACACTACCAGCGCGATTCGGTATCCGGTTTTCGTTGGAAGTAATGCTACGAACTACACGGGACACAGACCAGCACCGGTGGATAGCCCCTTGCTCATATCGATCATCGGAAGCGTGTTGCTACCTGAGTTGGACTCGCTGCCAGAGGCCCTGGTAGTGCCGATGGGAAGGCCCGTGTCGGAGGCGCTTCGTAGCAAGGGCTTCGATGCCTCACGGTGTCTATTCGGGTTCCCGCACCCATCGGGTGCCAACGCCCACGGCGCTCGGCAGTTTGCCGAAGAACAAGCTGGGATGCGCAAAGTCGTCGAGCGGCTGCCAGAGGTCAGGGCAACCTCATGAAAGAGTTCAGTGGCGAGCAATGGGCCGACCTTCTCAGGCAAACAAAGCAAGAGACTGACGAGATGGCCGCCAGAGACGCAGCAGAACACTCATCGACGCGATACAGAGCGATCCTGACTGCGTCACTTGCAAACGAGTCGATAATCACCGTGCTCGACAGGGGCCAGGCGATGGCAAGCCATCTCAGTTGCGGCGACACGATCACCACCGACACGAGGCTGGTCAGTGTCTCGTCAACTGTCCGAACCAGGGCATCATCATCGGGGCCGACGACACCCCCCTCGATCTCAATGACCACACCGTGGATGGGAACGGCAGCCTGTAGAGCCGTGCCCCGAGAACGAGCCCTGCGATGTCGGAGTGAACAACCTTGCTGGACATGACGGGTTACGGAGAGAGCACCTTCTCCACCTGAACGATCAAGAAAATCACGGGCATCGGCAGGGCAAGACACAGACCGACCACCAATACTGTCTTGGCCTCATTCATTTGCGCCGCTTCTCCTCCTCGCTCTCGTACGAACGTTGACGCCATTTAGGCATCGTCCGCCACCCAGCTATGGACAAGCCGATGCCGACGATGGAGATGAGTAAGAGTCGAACTTCTTCATCTGCAGGAACGCCTGGGTGTCGCGGGCGATCCGCTCCTCTGTTTCTTCGCTCAGTAGCTGGTCAAGAGCCGTGGGCACGACCTGATCACGGGGCGATCGGGTTCATGCAACCCATATGCAACCCGACGCACAAAGAACTCTGGAACCTGAATGGGAAAGCGCGCTGGATGCCCTGTCGGATTGGGCCCGAATTCAGTCCTTCGCTATTACGGTGCACAGTGTGCCGTGTGTAACGTCAAGCTTCTCGAAGCCCTCCGTCTTCTGCCAAGCTCGAGCGGCGGTGCCGCCGACGAACCGGCACAGTGGCTAGAGATCATTTCCCCGCGAGCTTCGAGCAGTTCTTCGTGGAGCGGGCGGACCTGTTGGAATCCGATCCGGAAAATCTCGACGCCACCATCTATTCGGCCACAATATGCGTAGTTTGAAACTCGGACTAGGAAATGGAGGGCCGCGTGACCGACCTAGAAGTTGATGATGACGAGCGGAGCATTTTGGAGGCCATCGCATCAATGCCCAAGTATGAGGCGAACGTGGTCGGCATGACTGAAGACAAGATCATGGGACGGGTCGGCATGTCCCTTGGAAAGCTTCGCTCTTTCCTGAGTGTTCTTCGCAAACGCGGCCTCCTGCTGACAGGCCCCGCCCATGGTGCAACCGAGGCAGGTTGGGGGTTCCCCAACGACGCCTCTCGGCTAACTACGACGGGCAAAGAGGCGCTGAGGGGAAGTCACCTCCGCCCAGAAGACGCTTCGTGATCTGCAGGCGAAGAGGGGTGCGAACAACGACGCCATTGCGCGCAGAAGCTCATAGTGATTGGACTGGAGGACAAGCCGGGCGCGATTCAGACCCAGATCAAAGCCATCGACGGCCAGATCGCATTGTGGTTGCGTCGCCTGACCAGAACCTCAGTTAGTTAGTCCTGCAAGTCTTGGGGAGGCCTCGGTGGAAATCTGGGGCCTTCCTTCGTGACATGAATCGATGCCTTTGCAGGGGTTCCAGAGCTCACTGAACTGAACGCATTATTCGGGGACTCTTGCCTAGCTACAACCTGGGTTTTCCCACGTCAGCACACCACTTTGGCTGGCCGCTTTGGGAAGGCACAGACGGCGGTATGCGGCCAGGCCTGTAGTGGGAACAGCGATGTGCCGATAACACAGTAGTTACTCGACCCCCCACCTCCAAAGGAGACCCGTGCTCGTTCAAGGTGGGTACGGCCCTCGGCGATTGCGAGGCCGGACCGGGCGGCTTGTCTGCCGCCTCTTCTCGCGTTCCCTCACCTACGACATTACGGTGACCAAAGGCTCGGTCAACATGTTCACCTCCACCATCTGTAGCAAGGCCCATCGGGGAGCGGCCCCTCCTCGGTGGAGGGGCCGCTCCAACCTTTGGGGTTGTGGTCGAGGCAAAGGCGCTGGGAACCTTTTATCCGATCATCGCGTACAACTGAGATGAGGGTGCTACTGGTCCTGCTGTGCGTAGGGCTCGTTGCATGTGAGCCGAGCCCAGTCGGGGTCGCGGAGAACCCCCCTCCCCCCGTCCCCTCGCTCGACCTCGAAAGACATTGCGCTCCCCTCTGAGATAGCAAACAAGAAGAATCGCCTTCATGGTGCGTGACCGGATCTTCGTTTCTCGGGCCGATGGGAGCGAGAGGACGGCGATCGCCGGCGTCCCGCATGCCTACAGTGGCCCGTACTGGTCCGAAGCTGCACAAAAGTTCCTCGTACGTGCAGAATCCAAGAAGGGCGGATTTATCTACGTCGTGAGCCGGGACGGCTCAACCGTCACGAATGTGAGCCGGAAGGCCGGCTCGAGATACGACGCGATGGCGTCGTGGTCTCCTGATGGGAAATACATAGTCTTCACCTCGCGTCCTCCCGACGAGGAAGTCGCGCAGAACTACGTGATGGCCTCCGATGGAAGCAACGTGCGTCAGCTCACCCACGGAGATTTCGAAGCCCAGTACCCGGCGTGGTCCCCTGACGGAGCCCATATCGCGTTCACCGGATACGACGGGAACTTCGACATCTACCGGATGAGGAGCGACGGGAGTGAGCTCACGCGCCTCACCGAGACTCCGGATCAGGAGAACTGGTCCACCTGGTCCCCCGATAGCAGTGAGATCGCTTTCTCCATCGAAGGCCCTGAAGGAGCGGTCATCTGGGCTATCAGGTCCGACGGGTCCGGTCGGCGGCAGATCACAGATCCGGGTACAACGTCTGCCGGTGAACCGAACTGGTCGCGCTCGCGGCCGTGGATCACGTTCGACTGCGCGATCCCACCTCCCTCCAAGATCTGTGCCATCCGTAGTGATGGATCCGGCTTCGTTGAGCTATTCAGTCGCGCGGGCTTCCCCTACTGGATGGATTAGCGACATTCGGCCACCGACGGTCCTCCCTCGAGCATGGTCATTCGAACCCTTCTCTTGTCGACCGGATTATCGGTGGCTGTTGCCTGCCAATCAGCAACCCCGTCGCGTGAGCACGGCTTTAACTCAGATAGTCCACTCGGCGCGTCACCGACCGGGGTTCAGGTCCCCGAGAACGTCGGCGCCAGCTCTACTGCTCTGGCGCCTCGTGCTGGAGGGCCGCAGCAACTCGTAACTCGGCCACCAACCGGGCAGAGATGGATCATAACGATGACGGCATCCCGGATTCCGATTCTGAGTTCTCCGGTCAAGGTCGACCCTGCCGATGAATGATGACGCTTTCCATTGACATCCAGGCAGCACGCGCCTACTTTCGGTTTGTGCGAAGAGGCCCTCGAGGGCGAGGGCCAGGACTCGGGGGGTTTTTCATGCTTAGACGTACTCGTCACCTTGCGCTCTTAGCTGCTACGGGGTTGCTCGTCGCATCGGCGCTACCGGCGGCCGCGGCGCATAGGCCACAACAGAGCAAGCAAGAGGCCCAAGAACAGCGGTCCACGACGGACCAACTCATCGATACTCCTGTGGAAGTCGATGCGGCGCACGACGATCAACACGGAGCCGACGACGGACATCTGCCCGGCTCGCGTCGCAACGTCAAGCTGCTCGGCAGGGCCGACATCGAGGGGGCCGCGCCGGGGCGAGTAGCCGACGTTTCCGCCTTCGGCGACTTCGCGTACCTCACGGTGCGCGATCCTGAGGGCTGCAGCGACGCAGGCGTCGCCATCATGGACATCTCCAACCCGCGCAACCCGGCCCAGGTCGGGTTCATCGAAGCCACCGAGGGGTCGTTTCCCGGTGAGGGCGCTCAGGTGGTCGACCTCGACACCGATTCGTTCACCGGCCAGGTGCTCGTCTTCAACAACGAGATCTGCGCACTGGGTGGCGAGGGTGGCGTTTCACTATGGGACGTCACCGACCCCGCGAACCCTGTCGTGTTGACGGCGCACGCGGGAGACAACGACCCCGGCGGCTTCGTGAGCGAATTCAACCAGATCCACAGCTCCTTTGCATGGCAGGCAGGAGATCAGGCGTATGTCGTAATCGTGGACAACGAGGAGTTCACCGACGTCGACATCCTCGAGATCACCGATCCGACGAACCCCGTGTTCCTCACCGAGCTCGACCTCAACGACTTCGATGTCGCGCAGGAGGAACTGCTCACCAACGGGAACTTCCAGGGCTCGTTCTTGCACGACATGGTGGTCAAGGAGATCGACGGAACGTGGACCATGCTGCTGTCGTACTGGGACGGTGGCTGGGTGCTTCTCGACGTCAACGATCCCGCCAACCCGGTCTTCATCGACGATTCTGAATATCCGTACCCGGACTCGCTGATCCCCGACGTGCCCTTCCCGGAGGGCAACGCCCACCAGGCGGAGTTCAGTACGAATAACGATTTTATAATCGGAACGGACGAAGATTTCTCGCCCTACCGGCTCGATGCCTTCAACATCACCACCGGGCCCAATGCGGGCGCGTTCCCGGGTGGCGAGTTCGGATTCACCGTTCCGCTAGCCACGTACCCAGACGGAGAGATCAACGGTCCCACGATCTATGGTGGTCTCGCATGCCCGTCGAACGAGGAGTATGGTGAGCAACCGCCGGTTCCCGATGCATCGACCCTGACAGTCGAGCCTGGCGAGGAAAGAATCCTGGTTGCTCAGCGCGGATTGTGCTTCTTCTCCGAGAAGGTCGAAGTCGCGCAGGAGGCCGGTTACGACGCCATCGTCATCGCCAACCATCATGAAGGAGCGGCATTTGGTGACGCGCCCGACGCATCCCTCTGCGGTAGCCAGGGCCACGAGTTCACGCCCGAGATCGCGGCCGTGTGCACCGGGCACCGAGCCTTCCACCTGCTCTTCAACACCACCCCGGAATACGGTGACGGCGTCGAAGATGCGCCACCGATCGGAACGCTCGGCGAGGACGTTCAAGCCTCCGCGCTCTTCGACGGATGGGGTTACGTGCGTCTGCTGGATAGGAACTCGCTCGAGCAGATCGACGCCTACGCAATCGACGAGGCGCTCGACCCCGACTTCGCTTTCGGCTTTGGTGCCCTATCGGTTCACGAGGTCGCCGTCGATCCGGTGGAGCAGGGCCTCGCATACCTCTCCTACTACTCCGGTGGACTTCGAGTAATCCGTTACGGCGACAACGGAATCCGAGAGGTGGGCCACTACATCCACAAGGACGGTAACGACTTCTGGGGCGTCGAGACGCATTTCCTCCCCGACTCCAACAAGAAGTTGATACTGGCAAGCGACCGAGACAGCGGGCTGTGGATCTTCAAGTTCACCGGCCGGACAGATAAGCGTTTCGAACGCTTCGTGACCCGCAAGGCCACCCTGAAGGGCGCCAACGAAGTGCCAGGCCCAGGCGATCCCGATGGCAAGGGCGCGGCTCGCATCAGGCTCCACGCGAACAGGGGTAAGGTCTGCTACACAGTCTCTTGGGACAAGATCGGATCCCCGTTCGCCGCACATATCCACGAGGGAAGGAGCGATGTGGCCGGGCCTGTGGTCGTAACGCTCTTCCAGGAGAATCAACCACTCCCTGATAAGACTCGGCGCATGAGCGACTGTGTCGAAGGGGTTGACAGAGCCCTCGTAGCGGACATCGTGAATAGTCCTCGCGACTACTACGTCAACGTCCACAATCCGGAGTTTCCGGCCGGAGCAATCCGGGGTCAACTCCTCAACCCATAAAGGGGATTCGCCTTATAGATTTTGATGCACAGGGTCCGGCACCCCACCCGGGCCCTCTGCAATCTGCCGCCCCCTTTTTAGTCCTTGCTCCGCGTCCACGAAAATTGGGACCTTCGAGCTCTATGTGACGGGCCATGGTTCGTTCGATCTTTTGCGGCGGATCTCAGAGATCAGTCGTGAGAAGAGCAGTTGGGCTCCCTCCACACAGGCCGTCAGGGCAAAACCCACCAATGCCGTCTTTCGCAAGGACAAGCCACGCATGTTGAGCGCTGCTCCGAATGGCATGAAAAGCAGCACATTGGCTGCTGCTGCCAACAACTGCGTTTTGTCGACGGGCGAGGCCAATGCATTGACGATGTCGCGAAAGGGGATCAGCTGAACATCGCTCTCTTCGTGTTTTGGGTTCAGCCTGAATAGCAGCAAGAGATTCTTGGGGTTCGAGGCGGTGCAATAAGTGGCGCGCCTCGGCCAGTAGGTCGTAGATCGACTCTCGCGGCGAAATGCTCATCCTCCGCATGGCGCAGTCACATCGGAAAATGCCAGGGCAAACGCTGCCTGCTTTGTCAGCAGGCCTGCCACGAGGGCAGCGTATTTCTGGTTGCTACCATGCTGGCTGCAGCGGTCCTCACTGCAAGAAGTGCTCTCATAGCGCCTGAGCGAGCGTCAATCCCGTAATGCTGGGCGTTTGGAGTAACTAGCACAGAAGACCTCTCATCCCCGAGACGTTGCAACGTTTCGAGGCACCGGGTCTCCCGGTACGGCGACGACCGTCAGGGTACCGGAACCGGGGCAGTGGCCCCCGTCCACTAGTCGACTAGAGGTGGAGAGGCCACCGGGTGGGCATGCCAGCAAGGTCAGAACTTTGGGGGTCAGGTTCCTCTATTCTCCCAGACCATCGGGGATCGTTCGCCCCCATGCTTGCTCTACTAGGGAAGGGAGCAAGTCATAAAGCGGCTTGCGGTCCATACTGTTAATAGTTGGCTGATTTCCCGCTGCCGAGGCTCCCCTTAGACGTTGATTCTACGGGACCTTTTCCAGCGTTGGCCGGTCGAATTGAGGAGGGCTGCATGCGTTCTTTGGTGCCCGGGTTTTGACAGGGGCAATTAGAATTCGAGGGGCAAGCCGAGGTGATCGTGGCTATCGTCGTTCGGGAGATCGTGGTCTGTCCCCACTCCGGGGACAGCAGGGGTTGGCGGATGAACGTTTTGCCAAGGAGACAACCACGTGGAGAGATCTCTACACGAAGAACGACGTCGCGAGCATCGTTTTGCAGGAGCGCCTGCGCCGAGCCGAAGACATGGTCGGGTCCCTTGACCTCACATCCAAGACGGTCGCCGACATCGGCTGTGGAGCAGGATTGATGTCGGTCGCCGCGGCTAGGAGGGGCGCAAGGGTTCTCGCTATCGACACCGTTGTGTCGATGCTCGATCTAACAAAGGAGCAGGCGGAAAGAGACGGGGTTGCGGACCGGGTCTTCGTGGCGAAGGCGAGCGTGGAGAGCCTGCCATTGAAGGAGGGAAGCGTGGACGTTGTTGTTGCGCTCGGGCTCCTACCGTGGGTCCCCTCGCCTTACACTGCCCTGCAGGAGATCGAAAGAATCGTGCGCCCTTGGGGCTATGTGATCGTAACTAGCGGCAACCCCTTCAGGCTCCAGTCACTGGTCGATCCATTGCAGCACCCATTGTTGAGCCCGATTAAGCGCGTGTCCAAATTTGTCGCCGGGCGCGCGCGAGTTTCACTACCCGTGTCCAAAGGAGTGCCCAGGCATTGGCATTCACCCAGGCAACTGGATTTGATGTTGTCTTCTGCTGGGCTTGAGAAGGTCAAGTCCCTGACCTTTGGCTTCGGTCCCTTAACGTTCTGCCGCAAGAGGCTGCCGGAGCGCTTTGGAGTCCCCCTACATAGACGGCTGCAAAGTGTGGCCGACTCGGGCATGCCGGGTCTGAGGTCCTCGGGAGCCATCTACATGGTGCTGGCTCGCAAAGTGGCGTCCGGAGGGGCGTCTGTAATGCATCACCGGGGCCTGGTTGACGGGTCCCGCAGTGCAGAGGGACTAGCTCTTCGCCCCGGAGCACCTGCCCAAATAACGTAGGACCCTGGCACCAAAGCCCTTGTGGTTGCAGGGGTAGGATTTGAACCTACGACCTCCGGGTTATGAGCCAGGCGAGGTCTGAGCCGAGCTCCCGAACGCCTTCCCACGACTTTCAAACTCCGGCACTCTCAAAGTCGGCCTGTTTGGCGAGCCCAACCCTTAACTCTGAACGCCCTTTCTCGACTTCCGCTGCCGTTCGGGGTGTGCCTTGATCCATTTTTCCATTGTTGATCTTCGCCAGATCCGTCCCGCGCTTAATTCGGCCTCAGGTGGGGGGAAGTCCGGAAGCGTCTGGACCATCTGATTCACCCGCTGCCGTGTGACCCCAAGCATCTGCGCAATCTCGGCCACGCCCACTAGGTTAATAGGCATAGTCGAAGTCTAGGGATTTGACGATCGGGAAACCAGCCTGAAGGGTGCACAAACTCAGTTCCGTCATGCCGCAGCCTCATAGTATTCGTGCAGCAGCCCGCCAAGTCGATCTCGCCGACACACCCTTGCGTGGTCGGGAAACGGCATTCTGTCGAACCCTC
>Ga0136620_10001816_pt1 | contig 10130 bp, 10 predicted proteins | sample AntDrymUQ4162106_2_FD_104806 | JGI IMG/M metagenome (GOLD analysis project Ga0136620, IMG submission 104806) | Polar desert sand microbial communities from Dry Valleys, Antarctica - metaG UQ416 (21.06) | ecosystem: Environmental > Terrestrial > Soil > Desert | place: Antarctica: Dry Valley... | reverse complement strand
GGCGGCGCGCTGGCCGGCGAGACCGGCTCCTATGACGAGGACATCGTGATGGGGCATTGTCTGGTTACGGTGCTCACCCGATCGGCGATCGGGCTGCGCTCCTTGTCTGGTCCTCCACAAAGGCGCGGCGGCATCCTATTCGACGTCGGCCCTCACCTAGATTACGCGCGGCGGTTCTTCAGGCGAAGGGAGGCCGGCCAAACGCGCTGGCAGCGCGGTCGGCGCGGCTGGCACGCGGCCGGCCCGGCCGGCAGGCGGTCGGCGCGTAGCGCGCGCGCCCTGCGGGAAGCTAGGCCTGGGGACTGCCCGTGCCCCGCACCGGGGTAGGCAGCGGGGACTGAACATCTCCCCGCAACGCGCGCCGCACCTGATCCACGGTGACCACCCCGCGCAGGTGGCCCTCACGATCCACGGCGACGACCGCCCCCAGCCGCTGAAGTCCCTCCCGGGCCAGCAGCGCCTCCAAAGGCTCTTCAGTGCCCACCCGCAGGCCGCTGGGGCCATCGCTGTCGACGGCCATCACTGAAGTCACCGCACGCCCCGGCCGGTCCGGCTCGGGTACCCCCTCGACCGCTTCACGGGCGATCAGGCCGCAGAAGCGCCCGTCCGGAGCCACGACCGGAAACCAGGGGTGGCCGTAGCGCAGGAAGAACTCGTCCCAAGCTCGGTCGAGAGACAGGGTCCCGGCCACCACCACCGGCTCGGCATCCATCACGTCGGCCACGCGCAGGCCCTCGATGCGGCTGGTCAGCGAGGTCTGGACCTCGGCCTGCTTGGCGGCCTGGCCGAGGAAGAGCCCGACGAACACGAACCACACCCCGTTGAAGACGTCGCCCGTCAGCAGAAGCCAGACTCCCCCGCCCATCAGCAGGAAGGAGAAGCCGCGCCCCACCAGCGCGGCCAGCCGGGTGGCCCGGACCCGGTCTCCGGTACGCCACCAGATCGCCGCCCGCGCGATCCGTCCCCCGTCCAGCGGAAAGGCGGGGATCAGGTTGAACACGAGCAGAAGCCCGTTGATGAACGTGAGGTAGCCCAGGACCGCGAGCACCTCGTCGCTGCCCGCGGCGTCGAAGAAGGTGGATTCCACGGCTCCGCTCGCTCCGGCGATTGCCGTCAACGCGGCGAAGCAAGCCGCACCGATCAGCAGGGTGACCATGGGGCCCGCGGCGGCCACGCGGAACTCGACGCCGGGGGAGTCGCTGTCGCGCTCCATCTTGGCCACGCCCCCGAACATCCACAGGTCGATACCCACGATCCCGATGCCGTTGCGGCGCGCCACCACCGCGTGCCCCAGCTCGTGGAGCAGCACCGAGCCGAAGAACAGCAGCGCCGAGGCAGCGGCCAGCGTGAAGGCCGTGCCGTCCGCGAACCGCTCTCCGTAGTAGCCGGTGAGCAGATAGATGATCAGAAAAAGGACCAGGAACCAGCTGGGCTCCACGCCTATCCGGATGCCGGAGATACGCGCAAGTTGAATGGAGCCGCCGCCGAACACCGGGGGTCATCGTGGCAGGCCGCGTTGTACAGGCGTGCTCAAGATGGTTGATTCCTTGTTCCCGCACCCACGGATGACCCGCCATATCGGCGCTGGATCGCCACTCGCGGCCTTGCAGGTAGCGCCGCTACCTGCTTCGGCCGCGTGCGGCGCCCAGCTTGATCTGGCGTGCCGCCGCGGGCACGTGAACTCGGAATCAATCATCTAGTGTCCCGGCGCCTGCGAAGCGAAGGAGTCGTGCATTGGCGAAGATCGGCGTGAAGAACCCCATCGTCGAGCTCGACGGCGACGAGATGACCCGCGTCATCTGGGCGTTCATCAAGGAGAAGCTGATCCTTCCCTACCTCGAGGTCGACCTGAAGTACTTCGACCTGGGGATCGAGAGCCGTGACGCCACCGAGGACCAGGTCACCGTCGACGCGGCCAACGCCATCTCAGAGCACGGGGTAGGCGTGAAGTGCGCCACGATCACTCCCGACGAGGCGCGCGTGAAGGAGTTCGGCCTGAAGGCGATGTACCGATCACCCAATGGCACGATCCGCAACATCCTCGGCGGCGTGATCTTCCGTGAGCCGATCGTGATCTCCAACGTTCCACGGCTCGTGCCCACCTGGACCAAGCCGATCATCATCGGCCGCCACGCCTTTGGCGACCAGTACCGGGCCGAGGACATCGTGGTGCCGGGCAAGGGCAGGCTCACGCTGACCTTTCGGCCCGAGGATGGTGGCGAGCCGATCGAGGTGGATGTCTTCGACTTCCCCGGGAGCGGGGTGGCGCTGGCGATGTACAACCTCGACGAATCGATCCGCGACTTCGCGCGCGCCTCGCTGCGGTACGGCCTCGACCGCGGCCTTCCCGTCTACATGTCCACTAAGAACACGATTCTCAAGCGCTACGACGGGCGCTTCAAGGATCTCTTCCAGGAGGTCTTCGACGCCGAGTTCAAGAGCGACTTCGAAGCGGCGGGCATTGCCTACGAGCACCGGCTGATCGACGACATGGTGGCCGCGGCCATGAAGTGGGAGGGCGGCTACGTGTGGGCGTGCAAGAACTACGACGGCGACGTGCAGTCGGACACCGTGGCCCAGGGCTTCGGCTCGCTGGGCCTGATGACCAGCGTGTTGATGACCCCCGACGGCAAGACCGTCGAGGCCGAGGCCGCGCACGGCACGGTTACGCGCCACTTTCGGCGCCACCAGGCGGGCGAGGAGACCTCGACCAACCCGATCGCCTCGATCTTCGCCTGGACCCGGGCGCTGGCCGCGCGCGGGCGGATGGACGAGACCCCGGAGGTCACCGCGTTCGCCGAGACGCTCGAGCGCGTGTGCGTGGAGACGGTCGAGAGCGGCAGGATGACCAAGGACCTCGCCGTGCTGATAGGTCCAGATCAGGAGCACCAGACCACGCAGGAGCTCCTGGCCTCGATCGACGAGGGCCTGCAGCGCGCGATGGCGTAGTAGGTCCTCCCGACACCTCGAGGAGGGACCACTGGGGCCCCTCCGAGGGGGGCTGCGCCACGACCGGACCGCTCCGGGGCGACCGACGACTTGGGAGGACCACTAGGGCCCTCGAAGGGCTGAGCGAACCAGGTTCGCGACGACGAGCGGTTGGCCCGCTACCTGGCGGTAGGTGAAGCGCAGGGTCCGGTAACCGAGAACCGTGAGGCGGGCGTCGCGCTCGCGGTCTGACTCGAAGGTGCGCCGGAGCCGGTGAGTCTCGTAGCCGTCGGTTTCCACGATGAGCATTTCGTGCGCCCACAAGAAGTCCACGGTGTAGCGGGCGATCCGTACGTTCAGCTTCGGCTGCGGCAGGTTGTGGCTTCGACAGATCGCGAGGAAGGTCTCCTCCAGCTCGCTCCGGGTGAGCGTGGAGCCCACCTGGTGTGAGACGAGGACAGTGGCCAGACGGGCCGCGCCGTGGTGGCCGCGATGGGCTTGTGCGACGGCTTGCAGCTCAGCATGGCCGGCCAGGCCGAGCCGGTCGGCCTCGTCCACCGCCCGCTCAAGCGCTCGGCTGGATAGGGAGGCGGCCAGGTCCATCAGCGTGCGGGCCGGAGTTGTGAGCGGGATGGCGCCGCGGTGGGTGGTCTCCGCCTCGGGCAGGCTGCGAGAGCGGTGCAGGGCGATACCGGAGCGGCTGTGGCCATGGGCGCCGTAGGGCAACGTCACGTGTACCACCGTGAGGCTTCGATCTTCGTACATCCTCCACAGCCCAGCGGCGCAACAGTGGCTGAGTACCGCCCGCGGACCGCTGGCCAGCGTCGCGGCCATCAAACGGCCTTGCCGGGTAAGGCCGGGATAGCCAACCGCGTACACGCCCTGGTGCACGCGATGCAGCCGCCCGAGGCGCACGCCGGACTCGATCGCGCCCTCCGACAGCCCAAGCTCGCGCAGCTGAGGGCGCGAGGCCACGCCGTGCTGGGCGGTCGCCAGCCTCGCCATCCTGCCGCCCGCCTGCTCGGGTGTGCGCCGTTTCACTCGCATGTGACCGGAAGAGGCGCACACCACTCCGGTTTCGCCCCTCCTCCCGGATGGTGTGAGCGTTTGTGCTCGCATGCGTCGCGAGAGCGCTCACACAACCCCCGCCCACCGCCGTTTGGGAAGATGGCCGCCCCCGCAACCGAGGAGACCACGATCCCGTGAGCGATTCCCCCGTACGAGTGACCGTCACCGGCGCCGCCGGCCAGATCGGCTACGCCCTGCTGTTTCGCATCGCCAGCGGTCAGCTGCTGGGCCCCGACACGCTGGTGCACCTCAGCCTGCTGGAGATCCCCGACGCCGTCAAGGCCGCTGAGGGCACGGCCATGGAGCTCGACGACTGCGCCTTCGGGCTACTCGCGGGGATCGACATCTTCGACGACGCGGGCAGGGCCTTCGAGGACACCAACGTCGCGCTGCTCGTGGGGGCACGCCCGCGCGGCAAGGGCATGGAGCGCGCCGACCTGCTCGAGGCCAACGGGGCGATCTTCAAGCCCCAGGGCGAGGCCATCGCCGCGGGAGCCGCCGACGACGTGAAGGTGCTCGTCGTGGGAAACCCGGCCAACACGAACGCGCTCATCGCGGCATCCAACGCCGACGGCGTGCCGCGCGAACGCTTCACCGCCATGACGCGCCTGGACCAGAACCGGGCTACAACCCAGCTTGCCAAGAAGGCCGGCGCGGCGGTGGGCGAGGTGACCAACCTCGCCGTGTGGGGCAACCACTCCCCCACGATGTACCCCGACGTGTTCAACGCCAAGGTCTCCGGGGGCGGCGCCTGGGAGGCCGTGGGCGAGGACAAGGACTGGCTGGAGAATGACTTCATCCCCACCGTGGGCAAGCGCGGCGCGGCGATCATCGAGGCGCGCGGCGCCTCTAGTGCCGCGTCGGCGGCGAACGCGGCGATCGACCACGTTCACGACTGGGTCAACGGCACTCGGGAAGGCGACTGGGTGTCGATGGCCATCCCGTCCGACGGCAGCTACGGCGTGGCGGAGGGCATCATCTCCAGCTTTCCCGTGACCTGCTCGGGCGGCGAGTGCGAGATCGTCCAGGGCCTCGACCTCGACGAGTTCTCACGCGAGAAGATCGACGCAACGGTAGCCGAGCTGACCGAGGAGCGCGACGCCGTCGAGAAGCTGGGCCTGCTCCGAGCCTGACCTACTGCGCCGAGGAAGGCTGCTGGGGGAGGGCCGCAGCCGGGTGCCAGCCCTTGCCCTCCTTGCGGATCTTGCCCTCCTGCTCGAGCGTAGGCATGACCCTGTAGAGGTAGTTGGCCTGGATGCCAATGGCGTCGGCCAGCTCGGGGATCGTGATCCCGGGCTGGGCGTTCACCAGCTCCTCTGCCTGCTGGGCCCGCTTGCCCGAGCCCCGAGGGCGCCCGCGCCGCCCGCCGCCCGAGCCCGAGCCGCGCCGGCGGCTCCCGGCTGCCGGCCCCGACCGGCGGCGGCCTTGAGCCGCGCCCGAAGCGCCCACCCCGGCGAGCGCGGCCACAGCCTTCTCCAGGCGCTCGTATTCCTCCACCAGAGGCCGCAGCTCCTTGAGCCGTGCGTCTATCTCCTTGCGCTTCTCATCCAGAAAATCGGTCACCCGGCGAGTCCTTTCCTGAAACAGTTACTCGCATGGTGTCATATACGAGCGTAGCCCGGGGTTTCACCAGATGACCGGGGTTCCCCTCACTCCACCAAAGCCCTGAGCTTTTCGAGCGACTTGTTCAGTTCCCCCGCTGTCGCCCTCTTCACCATCGGACCTGCCATCCGCCCTAGCGGGCCGCCCGGCAGGTCGTACTCGTTTACGTAGAAGAACGTCGTCGCGTCCCCGTCGGCGTCGAACTCGTAGATCACCTTGGCCTTCGATCGCGCCGGCCCCCTGCCCTCCCACACCACGCGCTTGGCGCGCTCGTTCTCGACCACGGTCCAGCGCACCTTGAAGCCCTTTCCGGCGAGTTTGAGGCACTGGGTGAGGGTCGACCCCTTTCTCAGCTGGCCGTCGGGTGCGTCCTCCAGAGACCGGTGAATCGTCACCCATTTCTCCAGGCAGCGAGGGTCCATCACCACCTCGTACAGGGCCTCCGGCGCGGCATTTATCTTCAGCTCGCGCTCGACTCTCACCGCGCCGCGAGCTCCTCGGTGCGCTCCCACTCGGCGAGGGCGCGCTCCACGGCCCGGTCGAAGCCGAGCGTGCGGATTCCGTACATCTCGGGGGCCTCGGTGGCGTCGCGGGGCAGCAGCTCGCGCTCCAGGCTCTGCATCAGCGGTCGCACGAGATCGAGAGGCTGGCCGGTGAGCGCGCTCACAACTGCGCTCGCCGGGGGCGTGAGCGAGAAGCCCAGCCCGATCGGCAGCCGGCCCACCCCCATAGATTCGGCGATCCGCTCGGTCATCTCCCCGTAGCTGAGCACGTCCGGCCCGGTGATGTCGAGAGAGCGCCCCGCCGCGGCCTCGATCCCGGGAGTGCGGGCGAGGAACTCGACAGCGTCGCGCTCGGCGATGGGTTGGGTGCGGTTGCGCCGCCACGCGGGCATCGGCAGGAAGCGCAAGCGCTCGACCAGGCGCACGAGCATCCGGAAGGACGACGAGCGCGCGCCGATCACCAGCGAGGCGCGCAGGGCCGTGGCGGCGGGGGCCGCCTCCAGGAGGATCTGCTCGACCTCAAGCCGGGACGCGATGTGAGCCGAGGGCTCACCGTCGGTGGGGGCAATGCCACCCAGGTAGACCACGCGCTCCACGCCGGCCGCGCGAGCCGCCTCGCCGAAGTTGGCGGCCGCCCGCCGGTCACGGTCCGAGAAGTCGCCGTCCTCGGCGCCCCCGCCGGCCGCCTCCATCGAGTGCACGAGGTAGTAGGCGGTGACACAGCCCTCCAGGGCCGCGCGCACGCCGCGACCGCTGATCACTTCGCCGCCGGCCACCTCCACTCCCGCACGCGGTGCGAGCCGCGACGGGTCGCGCGTGAGCGCACGCACAGGCCGGCCCTCGGCCAGCAGCCGCTCGACGAGCCTGCCGCCCACGTATCCGGTGGCTCCAGTGATCAGCTCCATGGCTCTCCTACGCGGTCAGGTCGCGGCTCGGACGAGAATTCGCCCCCCTGCCAATCCCGCAAACAGCGGGGGAGGGCGGAGAAAACCTGCAATTTCCAGGGAGATGAAATTTCACGGTTTTGCGGGAAGGCGGCTGGCGAAGAGGGGGCGAGTCGTGCAGCATGGCGCGACCACATCGGACTCGGCCGCGGGAGGGAACAGGAAAGCATGGCGAAGGGCAAGGCGAAGCGTGCGAAGTGCGAGGACTGCTTCTTTCAGCAGAACATGCTGTGTGCCCTGCCCCTGCAGGAGCCCTGCACCACCTTCCGGCCCGCTGAGCGCGGGCTGGCCCCCGAGCGCCAGCTGGCCTTCACCTTCCGCACCGAGCGCACGCGCGCCGTGTACGCCTTCCCTCAGCCGAGGTGATAGCCGCTCCGCGGACGGGTGCTCGAAGATAGGCGCCCGGAGCATCCGGCGCCGGGTAGAGTCGCGAACGCATGCGGCTCACCGTGCTCGGCAAGTCACCGTCCTGGCAGGACGCCGGGGGAGCCTGCTCCGGCTATCTGCTCCAGGAGGGCGGCACCTCGGTCCTGATCGACTGCGGCAACGGCGTGTTCTCGAAGCTGCGCCAGTTCGTCGACTACGTCGACGTTGACGCCGTGGTGGTATCGCATCTCCACGCGGATCATTTCCTCGACCTCGTGCCCTACTCCTACGCGCTCACCTACGCCCCGCGTCAGCAGCCGGTGCCGGTGCCCCCGTGGCCAGGCACCGATCACCCTGCTCGTCCGCGGCTGATCGCGCCGCCCGGCGCAGGCGCGCTGTTTCGCCGCGTGGTCGGAGCGTGGGGCAACGACGACCTGATCGAGAACGCCTTCCGGCTGGAGGAGTACGAGGAGAGCTCGACTCCGGAGATCGGCCCGCTGCGATTTCGCTTCAAGTCGGTCCCGCACTTCACGGAGACCTTTGCCATGGACATCGTCTCGGCCCACGGCGGCGGCTCGCTTGCCTACGGCGCCGACTCGAGCCCTTCGGAGGAACTGATCGAGTTCGTGAAGGACTGCGCGCTGCTGGTGATAGAGGCCACGCTGCCCCGGCCCGAGCGCACCGGGATGCGCGGCCACCTCACGCCCGAGGAGGCTGGAGAGCATGCCCGCCTGGCCCGCGCTCGCCGCGTGGTGATAACCCATATCTCCGACGAGCTGGACGCCACCTGGGCGCGCAAGCAGGCCAGCGAGGCCTTCGGCGCCCCGGTCGAGGTCGCGTCCGAGGGCTCGGTCTACGAGGTCTGAGGGCCGGCTCGCGGGGTAGGCCTCGGACCCCGGGTACGCTGCAAGCGTGAGTCCGGACCGAGATCTGTTCGCCAACTTCGACCGCATGCGGCGCGAGATCGACGAGCTGTTCGGCGACGCCTTCGAGCGCACCGGCTTTCGCGGTCGCGGCTTCTCGCCGTCGGTCGACGTCTTCTATCAGGACGATCCTGCCCGCGCCGTGGTCAAAGTCGACCTCGCCGGGATCCTGATCGACGACGTTGCCCTCGAGATTCGCGGGCGCCAGCTGCTGATCTCGGGCCAGCGCCGGGCCGCCGGGCCCGAAGGACGCCTGTTCCAGCAGATCGAGATCGAGCACGGCCCGTTTCGCCGCGCCGTGGAGCTGGGCGCCGACGTGGTCGCCGAGCAGGCGCGGGCCAGCTACGAGGACGGCATGCTGCTGGTCGAGGTTCCGCTGGCCCGGCGCGAGCACGTGACCCGCCGCGTGCCCATCGAGCAGGGGGGCGGGCTGTGATCGAGATCCCCGCCGGCGACGGCCAGGCCCCGCAGCAGGTGCCCGTGGGCGCCCACCTGCCCGAGAGCCTTCCCGTGCTTCCGCTCAAGGACAGCGTGCCCTTCCCCGACACGCTCACGCCGCTGGCCGTGGGCCAGGAGCGCTCGGTCAAGCTGATCAACGACGTGCTCGGCGGCAACCGGATGCTCGTGATGGTGGCCTCCCGCAACGCAGACATCGACAACCCCGGCCCCGACGAACTCTACCGCGTGGGCGTGGCCGGAACCGTCGCGCGGATGATCAAGGTCCCCGACGGGACCCTTCGCATCCTCGTCCACGGATCCCAGCGCGTAAAGCTCGAGGAGTTCGTGAGCACAGACCCCTACCTGGCCGCCCGGATCTGCGAGCTGCCGGACAAGAAGACCGACTCCCCGGAGATAGAGGCGCTGTTTCGCAACGTGCAGAGCACCTTCTCCATGATCATCGAGCAGGTCCCCTACCTGCCCGAGGAGCTGCAGCTGGCTGTGGCCAACCTGGAGGACCCCGGCGAGCTGGCGCACATGATCGCCGGAGCGCTGCGGATCAAGACCGAGGAGCGCCAGGAGCTGCTGGAGGAGCTCGACCTCGGCAAGCGGCTGCGCCGCCTGTCCGAGCTGCTGGCGCGCGAGCTCGAGCTGATCTCGATCGGCTCGAAGATCCAGTCGCAGGTGGCCTCCGAGATCGACCGGGGCCAGCGCGAGTTCTACCTGCGCCAGCAGCTGAAAGCGATCCAGGAGGAGCTGGGCGAGGTCGACGAGCAGGAGGCCGAGACCCAGGAGCTGCGCGAGCAGGTCGCGGCGGCCAACCTCCCCGAAACCGTGCTCAAGCAGGTCGAGCGCGAGCTGGCGCGCTTCGAGCGCCTGCCTCCACAGGCGGGCGAGCACGGCGTGATCCGCGCCTACATCGAGTGGATCGTCTCCCTGCCGTGGTCGAAGGCGACCGACGACCACCTCGACCTCGAGGAGTCCCGCGCCACGCTCGACCGCGACCATTACGACATGGAGAAGGTCAAGGACCGGATCCTCGAGTTCCTCGCGGTGCGCAAGCTCAAGCCCGACGCCCGCAGCTCCATCCTCTGCTTCGCGGGGCCCCCCGGTGTGGGCAAGACCTCGCTCGGCAAGTCGATCGCCGCCGCGATGGGCCGGGAGTTCCAGCGCATCTCCGTCGGCGGCGTGCGCGACGAGTCCGAGATCCGCGGCCATCGCCGCACCTACATCGGGGCCATGCCGGGGACGATCCTGCGGGCCATGCGCGACGCCGGGGCGAACAACCCGGTGCTGATGATCGACGAGATCGACAAGATGGGGGCCGACTTCCGCGGCGACCCCTCGAGCGCGATGCT
>Ga0136620_10001815_pt1 | contig 10130 bp, 3 predicted proteins | sample AntDrymUQ4162106_2_FD_104806 | JGI IMG/M metagenome (GOLD analysis project Ga0136620, IMG submission 104806) | Polar desert sand microbial communities from Dry Valleys, Antarctica - metaG UQ416 (21.06) | ecosystem: Environmental > Terrestrial > Soil > Desert | place: Antarctica: Dry Valley... | reverse complement strand
TCGCAGTCGACTTCAGGGAGTAGGCGCGCCGGTCGAGTCGGGCGGTGCCCAGATCGACCGGCGGATTCTGAAAAGACGGTCCCCCGCGCGCGGCACGGCTCCGCGGTGGACTTAGCTGCGCTGGCTCCGCGAAGTCGGCTTCGAGGACGTCGACTTCTACTGGAAGTGGCTCGAGGTGGCCCTGCTGGTCGGGGTCACGCCTGAGCGACTACCTCTCGCCTGATGCCCCTGGCGACATCAGTTCCTGCAGCCGGTCGAGGCTCTCTGTCCAACCTTGTTCGTGAAGCGCACGCCGTCCCTCGGTGGCAAAGGCGCGTTGAGTAAAGACCAGCTCAGTCGACTCACCGTGATCCCCGAGTGACAGCGTGACCACCGTCTCTCGATCGCCCGAAGCAATAAGACTCACGGATCTCGCGGTCACCGCCAGAAGCGAATCGGGCCGCCGATCCGAGGCCTATATGGGACTTAGACTAGACTTACACGCGACTGTCACGACGGGATGCCTAGCGATCCCCCGGCCCGGTGGTGGCGCGGAAGTCGGGGGGATCGCGGTCCATGCCAGTAGGTCGGCAGCGCCTCGGGCGGTCTGACACCGCACGAGGTAGGCAGTCACAAGGCGCTGTAGCCAACCTCCGTGGAGTCGAGGAGCGGTAGCTCCAGATCGTCGTCTCCCAAAGCAGGCGTCATCCCGCCAGGCGAGGAACGTCAGATGCCAGAGAGCCCTACCGACTACGTGAGCGTGCTATCCGCGCGTGAACAGATCGTCGAGAAGGCGCGGAACGTCGTTCAGATCTATTCTGCGGCCAGGGCGGCCTCGCGCGGTCGATCGAACCCGTACTCGAGTCTGAGCGCGCTGCTCCAGCAGATGCAGCGCGAGTACGAGGACCGGTTCCTCTACGAGCTGATCCAGAACGCGTACGACGCCCATCCCCCGAATTCGGAGGGTCAAGTTGCGATTCTGCTCGACGAGCTCGAGGGCGATCACGGTGTTCTGTACGTGGCGAACGGCGGCCAGCCGTTCGATCTCGACAACTTCGAGGCCATCTGCGAGCTGGCGCAGAGCAACAAGGCGCCGGACCAGGCGATCGGGAACAAGGGCGTCGGGTTCAAGAGCGTTTTGCAGGTCTGTACATGGCCAGAGATCTACTCCCGCGCCGACTCAGCGTCGACAACGTTCAATGGGTTCTGCTTCGAGTTCGCCCAGCTCGAGCAGTACGAAGCGCTATGCGACGGCGACCGCGAGCTCGCCGACGCGTTGCGAGAGGACGTTGCGCCCTACTTCCTCCCGAGCCCCGTAGACGACCTTCCTGCCTCACTCGAGCGGTTTGCGGTTGAGGATTTCGCGACCGTCATACGGCTGCCACTCGATAGCCCAGCTTCCCTCGACATCGCCGTGAGCCGCTTGGAGCGGTTGGCGAGCGAAACGGTCCCCCTCCACCTGTTTCTGCCACGGTTGCGACGTCTGGAGATCGCGCGCGCCACCGCCGAAGGGCGTTCGGCCGTGACCTTGAGCCGCGACGCGATGGCGATCGACGATCCGCTCAACGACCCGAACCAGCGCTACGAGTTGGTCGACCTCGGCGACCAAGGGGAATGGTTCGTCAGCCATCGCCGGGTGAGCGCCGGGGACATGCGCTCCGCGATCGAGGAGAGCATCGAAGCCAAGGATCTCGACGCGGCTTGGCGCGAGTGGTCCGAGGACGCTTGGGTCTCGGTCGCCGTTCGACGGGACGGATATCCGATCGAGCCTCGGATGTACACGTACCTCCCCATGGAAGGGGATGCCGAGGCTCCCCTGCATGGCCACCTTCACGCGCCGTTCTCTACCAAGCTCGCTCGAACAGCAGTCAGCGAGTCGGTCGCCCTGAATGCTCGGCTGCTGGATCACGGAGCGCGGGCTGCCACCGCCGCGGTCCTCACGTTCGCCATGGACGAGGAGGTGCTCCCCCCGACCGCTCTGGTCGATCTGCTCGCTTTTGATGACCATCACCACGACCGCGTCACCGACGGCTTCGCCGCCGCGCAGGTAGACATGGAGTCGGCGCAAGTCATCCCAATCCACCGGCTGCCCGATGGGCGAACGCGCGGCGGCTTTGACAAGACGTTCACCTGGCCGTACGAGACCGGCCTGCTCCGGCCGAGTCTGATCACCCGCGATGCCGGCGTCGAACTCGTTGATGAGTCCATCGCGGACGAGCGCCTTGTCCGGCTCGAGCGCTACTGCCAGGCGTTCTTCGACGGGGGCTTTGAGCCGACCGCGGAAGACCGGGCTGACTGGGTCGCCCGCGCGGCCGGAGCCATGCTCGAGCGAAAAGCCGCGTCTCGCACCTGGGACCGCTTCTACGGCGACCTGCCGACCATTTTCGACGACGACCCTGGCGCTCTCCGCGGGCACCGCATCTTGCTTGGGGACGACGATCAGCTCCACGCACCGCCCGACGAGTCCCCGGACGGCGACCAACCACTCGTCTTCTTCCCTCCCGCTCGTGAGCGATCTGATGACGACGAAGCCGTGGAAGGAGACTTCGATCTCGCGCCGCCCGCGAGCCTGCGCAAGCGCCTCGTCCTGCTCAACGAAGAGCTGCAGTGGAATCGACAGGATGGCCGGATCCGGCGGGCTACACCGGCCCGACGGTTTCTGCAGGACAACAAGCTCGTCCGCCGCTTCGACACCGTCGACCTCCTCGAACACACTGAGCGTGCGCTTGCCACGAGCACAAGCACTGCGCTCGCGCGCGACGCTCTGACGTTCGCCTTCCGACTGTTCGCATCGGCTCGGAGCGTTCGCGACGAGGACCTCAGGCGGATGAACCTGCGCGTTCCCACGGCCGGCAGGTGGATCCCTGCCTCCGAGGCCTTCTTCTCCGCGATGTGGAGGACCGATATGGCCAGCGACTTGGCCGAATTGATCGAGCGGGGGCGAAATGCATCGAACGAGCTCGCGGAACTAGAAGGCAAGCTCATCGACGCGCCAAACCAGCGCCCCTTCTCCGTCGAGAACATGGATCGGTGGCGAAGGTTCCTCAGCGCCGTCGGCGTTCGCGACGGGCTCTGGCCGCACCCCGCGAAACATGCGTCCGACAGCTGCGAGGGCCGCGGACTCAGCGATCTCAGATCTCTCACAAGGCGGTTCGGCCTTTCTACCGAGGATTCTGATCGCTGGGTCGCGGCGGTCCAGACGGTGCCAAACCGGATCGCCCGCTATCCGTACACGAAGTACCGACCTACCCAGGCCGTGAGTCTGCTACCGGGACAGCGTGACTACGCCGCGCTCGATGACCGCACGCGGGGTGTCTGGGCTCGCCTCGTTGTCGCTGGCCTCGGAGCGTGGGGCAGAGCAGCTCGCGAGATGACGTGGTCGCGTTACCTGCCTCGGCACCGCAACGATCGTGACGTCATGACCTGGCCGAGTCCGATCAAGGCGTTCCTCGCGGATGCCGAATGGTTGCCGATCACTGAGCCCGGGGAGCGTCGGGAGGAAGTCTTCGTGCAGCCGGCGGACGCATGGTTCTTCTCGGAGACCGCCGGCGAGCGTCCGCCTCAGTTCAGTCCGCTTGTCAGTCCGCGCATTCGCCGCGGGCTGAGCGACATCCCCATCGCACTGGAAGTCATGAAGATCCTCGGCCTCGGAGACTGGCTCGACCCCGAGGACGCTCCGCGGCTCCTGGGTCACTTGGCGGCTCTGCTGGGCGAGGATCGTCTGCCGGAGTCCGGACACTGGGCCTTCCGCAACTCTCTCGCCGACGCTTGGTCGCGGGTAACGACGCTGGATGCCGAGCGGTTCGCCGAAGCGATGGCCGATACGCCGCTGGTCGTCACGCGGTCGGGCAGCTTCGAGACGTTGTTGCCGTCCGACCTCGAGGGCGAGCACCTCTATGTGATCCCTGCCGCGCGGTCGTTCGCGGTGCGCGTCCTCGAGGCCGGGGGTCGTCCACTGCTGACTGTGAACGAGGCCGAAACCGAGCTCGTCGCGTCGCTCCTCAAGCAGCTCGCGGGCGACTCGGTCAGGACGACCGAGAACCTGAATGTCGAGTTTATTGTGGACGGAGACCCGTTCGAGCCCGGCGCGTCGGCCGCGAGACTTGTAGACGGACGTTACGAATGGCTCCCAAAGCTGGTGCAACTCGTCCTCGAGGCAAAGCGCTCTCACTTCGATGCGTCGAGCGCCAGACGAAGAGGCGAAACAATCGACAAGCTGAATCGCACGCGCCTTCATCGGGCAGACGAGATCCTGATCAAGGCCGGCGCCGTGATGATCGCGCCAAGCGGTCCACATCGCGGCGTCGTGCCGATCGACGATCCGACGCATCCCACGTTGATAGCGCGGCGGTGCGATGGCGGCGAGGACCTCACCGATCTCGTCAAACTCGTCCCCGGCCTCTGCGAGCTGCTCGCGATCACGCCGTACGAGGACGCCATAGGCCGGGCGATCGAGAAGCTGAGTGCGATGGGCGTCGAAAGCCCGACGCCGGCAGACTTCGCCCAGGCACTCAATCTCGACCTTGCCCGCGTCGGTGAAGTGCTCTCGCACGTCGGGGAGCCGGTGGACGCTCTCATCGTCCTCATCGCTCCGGCGATTGCGTGTCTCGAAGACCAGAGCGCGGCGTTCGCGCTTCTCGACAGGCGAGGAACCGTCGAAGACGAGGAAGGCCTGGCCGTCGTCCTCGAGGAGCTTCTTGCCGAAGCGACCACGGTCGACATTGAGCAGCTGATTGCTGCGGCCCGTGCCGCGGGCTCGCTCGACGATGTCCGGCGAGAGCTTGGGATCGAGTTCTCGCCGTTCAACGCCGCGCTTCGGGAACTCGGAGACGGGTACGAGCCGATCCGAAACGAAGCGGCCCACGCGCAGGCGGTCCGCCACTACGCGGAGGTTCACCGCGAGGAGCTCCTGCTCGCCCTGCGGCGACGGTTCCTAACCGCGTTTCGAGAGGGTCGACCGCTCGACGACTACGTCTCGAATCGAGAGCTACATTCGCTCGAACCGGACCCAGCATGGCTCGACGAGTACGACCTTCCTACGGACGAGCTTGTTGCGGAGCATGCTGCGCGATGGATCGAGGCGTTCGGCGAGGCGCCCGAGCCTCGTGCCGGCTCGCTACGTCCGCTCGCGACCGTCAGGCCCGCAAACCGAGAGGTGGTCGCATCGTCAGCAGCGCTGGCCACGACCTTCGTGCTCGCCTGGGCCCGCCAGAACGGCGTGAGTCCGCCCGAGCTATGGAAGACCGACGACCCTGCAGGCAGTGTGCTCGACGAAGCTCTCCAGAGCGGGCGGCTCGATTTTGAGCCGCTTGACCAACGTGCGGTCATCGAGGAGCTGATGCGGTCAGGACATTGGCCCACGGAAATGCCGCCGTCACTCGAGCTATCCGACCTGGGCCTCGACGCCGGGAACCTGCAACTGGAGCAGGATGCGGAGGAGCAGGAACGGCGCGAACGCCTTGAGCGACGTCGTCGCATCACCGTAGATGGTGAGAGCTTTTCGGCGGAACGCGACGGATACCCGGCGCTCGCCGATCACGTTCGTTCCACGATCCGTCCGGACCTGCTTGCGGCTGGGCGCAGGGTCGCACGTCTCGCAGTGATGCCGGAAGTCACCTCCACCCGCAGCGAGCGCACTCAGGGCACGAGTGGGCGCGGGGTCCGGCCGCCCACGCCCAGCGACCACCAGACAAAGGCGATCGGTCTCGTCGGTGAAACAGTCGCGTACGAGTGGCTACAAAACCGCTACCCGGCCGTCTGCACGCCGGGATCATGGAAGTCGTCTTATTGCGAGACGATCGGTCAGCCCGCCGGCAACGACACACTCGGCTACGACTTCGAGATCGCGCTGAAGACGGTGACCATCTTCTTCGAGGTCAAGGCGACATCCGGGACGACGCCGGCATTCGAGCTTGGCGAGAGCGAAGTGGGCAAGGCGCGCGACTGCACGCGGAGCGATCGGCTCGACTACCGGATCGTCTTCATCACCGACGCCCTCGACGCCGATAGGCGTCAGCTGTTCCTGCTCCCAAACCCAATGGATCCGGTAAACCGAGACTACTTCCGCTTCCCGGGCTCGGGCCTGATCTGCGCCTTCCGGCTCGACGCCTGAGCGCTACATGGCCTGGGCCGTGTCGGCGAATCGGCAGAGCACTTCACGAGGCGCATGTCGTCGACGCTGCTGCACCGCGCGCTCAACAGCCGTGACGAGCAAACCACGACTGTGAGGGCCTCGGCTCGCGACACGGCAACGTTGAGCGGGTGCGGCTGAACACGAAGCTCATGCCGCGGTTGAGTTCCTCGCGTCAATCCAAGACGGGCGGACAAGCTCGCCGCGGAGGGTCTCACGAAGTGCGTTCTCCGTCCCGAAGGGTGGGCCATAAGCTATGTGCCTACGGGGGTCCGCTCGAAGATCGAGTCCAATGAAATCTCCGTCCGGGGATATGACGAGGCGTCGGGATCCGCTGTGCTCGACAGGAACACGGATCTCACTCGAGCCAAGACGGTTTGCCAACTCGTCAGCACGCCTGCCGACCGCGCAGCCCTGGAGGACCACGCATGTCGCGCCTGACCGAGCTGCTGGCGCAAGCCGCAAAAAGTGACGCTGCGCTCGCGGAGGATCTTCGACGCGAAGTAGCGGTCCTCAGCAGCCGGAGGTCGTTCGACTTCCCGAAGTCGATCTATGCCGTCCGCGACGCGCTCGAACCGGTCATTGGGAACAAGCAGGATGCCCTCGTAGTCGACTTCTTCGCTGGCTCGGGCACGACCGCTCACGCGATGGCGCTGCTGAATCGCGCTGACAGTGGGCGGCGATCCTCGATCTCGATAACGAACAACGAGGTCGGCGTCAACTACGAGAAGATGTTCCACGAGGCCGGCCACAAGCCGGGCGATCCAGAGTGGGAGCAGCAGGGCGTCTTCCGTAGCGTCACGGTGCCCCGAATCGTCGCCGCCGTCACTGGCGTGCGCCCCGACGGCGAGCCAGTCGAGCTTGAATACGACGACGGTTTGCCTGCGGCAGATGGGTTGCGTCGAGTTCTTCGACCTCACCTACGAGGACCCCGAGCGCGTGCGCCACGGCCTCGGGTTCGAGGCCGTCGCACCGTTGCTGTGGTTCCGCGCGGGGAGCGAGGGCTCGCGGATAGACAGCGTCGACGGGCCGTACGCGGTGGCCGACACCTACGCCGTGCTATTCGACCTCGACGCCGCGGCCGGATTCGTCGGCGCGGTTCGCGCGAAGCCTGAGCTGCGCATCGCCTACATCGTCACCGACGACGACACGCAGTTCCAAGTGGTCGCGGGCCAGCTCCCGCACAGCGTCGAGTCGGTGAGGTTGTACGCCGCATACCTCGACAACTTCCGCATCCAGGCAGGGGCTTGAGATGCAGTTCAAACTCAAGGACTACCAAGAGGACGCCGTGGCGAGGGTGCTCGGGCGGCTCGCTGAGGCACGGGACGACTACCGAAGCAAGGACCGGCTGGTGGCGTTCGCGCTGTCGGCGATTACCGGCGCAGGCAAGACGGTGATGGCGTCCGCGGTGTTCGAGGCGCTTTTTGAAGGCTCGGAGGAGTTCGAGTTCGAAGGCGATCCGTCGGCGGTCGTCCTCTGGGTCACGGACGACCCGAACCTGAACGAGCAGACCCGCTACCGCATCATGGAGGCGAGTGATCGGCTCGGGTCCTCGCGCCTCGTCGTCATCGAGGACAGGTTCGATGCCGAGCGGCTTGACGCCGGCAAGGTCTATTTCCTCAATCGGCAGAAGCTCACCGGTAAGACCTTCATCACCCTCAGCAACAAGCGCACGTACACGCTGTGGGAGACGATCGCCAATACGATCAACGATCCCCAGCGGACGCTGTACCTCGTGCTCGATGAAGCGCACCGGGGGATGCGTCGGGCCAATGTGAGCACGGACGCGGAGGAGCAGGACCGCTCGACGACTGTCTTGCGGCTTATCAATGGCGACAACGGCACCCCACCCGCGCCGATCGTCTTGGGTATCTCCGCCACCGTCGAGCGCTTCAACGAGGCGATGAAGGGCGCGAAGGACCGCACGACGCTCCCGAACGTCACTGTGGATAACGGTGCGGTCCAGGCATCGGGGCTGCTCAAGGACACGATCACCCTCGACCTGCCGGACGAGGCTGGCTCCTTCGAGACGGTGCTCGCGCGTGAGGCGGCGAAGGCGTGCCGAGAGGCGTCCAAGCTGTGGGAGGAGTACGCAGCCGGGGAGAATCTTCCCGAGCCGGTTCGGCCGCTTCTCGTTATGCAGGTGCCAAACAAGCCCTCGGCCGCGGAGATCAAGAAGCTCCTCGACACCATCTACGACGAGTGGAAGAGCCTTCCAACGGACGCGATGGCCAACGTGTTCGGCGAGCACGCGGACGAGAAATACGGCAGCCACAAAGTGCCCTACATCGCTCCTCAGGACGTGCAGGACGCCACCCACGTGCGTGTGCTGCTCGCAAAGGACGCGATCTCGACAGGATGGGATTGCCCGCGGGCCGAGACGCTGGTCTCCCTACGCCCGGCGAGGGATCGGACCCACATAACGCAATTGCTGGGGCGTCTCGTCCGTACGCCGCTCGCGCGACGGGTTGAGTCCGACGAGCGACTCAACGCAGTGACGTGCTTCCTGCCTCGCTTTGACCTCATAACGGCGAAGCAGGTAGCCGACGTCATGACCGGCGACGCGCAGGACACCGATGGTCCGGCTCCGCCGAGGACCGGGCGCGTGCTCATCGATCCAGCAACGATGCTTTGGAACAAGGCGCTTCCCGCCAGCGTCAAAGATTGCTTCGCGGACCTGCCGAGCAAGGCGTCGCCGAAGGCACCGGCGAAGCCGACGAAGCGACTGTTGAACCTTGCAGCGGAGATTGCGCTCGACGAGCTGCGTTCTAATCCCACGCAGGAGGCGCACGACAAGATTTTCAACGTCCTTGACAGCCAGCTCGCGGAGCACAAGGCGGAGGTGGACAAGAATGTCGAAGCGATCCAGATCGCCGAGATCAAGCGCATCACTGCGAATCGGTTAGCGAGTGAGTCATCGGAGTCAACGCTGCAACTGGCGGCGGACGAGCGAACGATTGACGACGCCTTCAAAACCGCTACACGCGCATTCGGCGTAGCGATTGCGAACGGCTACACGAAGCGGCTCGCGCTTGCGGACGCAGACGATGACGACGACGCCTTCGACATCCATGGCGCGAAGGCTCGCGTCGCCGCGCTCGCGATGCTCCCGCCCGCAGTCGAGAAGGTTGAAGCAGCGGCAGAGCACATGATCACCACGTGGTTCTCAGCGCACCATGCCGCCCTCAAGAGCCTCAAGGAAGACCGACAGGCTGCATACGACGAGATCAAGCTGCAGGCGAAGGAACCCCAGGACGTTGACGTGGTGGTGCCAGTGTCGAGAATCGAAATGACGTACGAGATCAACGGCGAGGAGAAGATGCCGCTGCCTACCCGCGAGAAGCACATCCTGTCTGACCACCAGGCGCGTTACCCGATCGGGGAACTCCGCGGGTGGGAGGTAACCGTGCTCGATAAAGAGATCGCCCGTGACAACACTGCTGCCTGGTACCGCAACCCCTCCTCAGCGACCAAAGACGCCGTGCGTATCCCGTGGCACGACGGTGAGCGCTGGCGGTCGATGCAGCCGGATTTCCTCTTCTTCGTTGAGAACGCGGACGGGGAGATAGAGTCGGCAATCGTGGATCCGCACGGTCACCACCTCACAGATGCGCTCGCGAAGCTTCATGGGCTAGCCGACTTGCCGAGGAGTACGGCGAACACTTCGTGCGGATCGAGGCCCTAAGCAAGAACGAAAAGAGCGACCTCGGTACGGCGCTAAAGGGCCAGCTGACGATGCTCGACCTCCTCAACCCCAACGTTCGGGTTAGCGTCCGGAACGCAGCAAGTGCGGCCGCTGCTTACCGCGACGCCGGCATCGAGTACGGGTAAGCACGAGGCGGAACCCGGGGCGCCGCGAGACCGCGTCAGGGCGCTCTGCCTATCTGTGGGCGCGCCTTCCGGATCGGGATCCTCCCATCGAAACGTGTAGGCGAGGTGGGCAGGAGGATCGACTTCGCGGAACTCTCCCGACAGATAGAACACATCGCCATCCGGGGGCTGCATCGCGATCCGATAGCTG
>Ga0136620_10001814_pt1 | contig 10133 bp, 7 predicted proteins | sample AntDrymUQ4162106_2_FD_104806 | JGI IMG/M metagenome (GOLD analysis project Ga0136620, IMG submission 104806) | Polar desert sand microbial communities from Dry Valleys, Antarctica - metaG UQ416 (21.06) | ecosystem: Environmental > Terrestrial > Soil > Desert | place: Antarctica: Dry Valley... | reverse complement strand
TGTAGAGAGCGAGCGCCTCCGCGGGGTCGCCGTCCGGCCACTGGCCGACGGCGCGCTCGGCACCATCGCGGCGCCGGACGTAGACGGTGCCGTCGGCGGCGACCCGGCCGAACGACTCCGCGTCGACGTCCGCCTCCGGGCTCGGCCGTGGACCGGACCGCGGTGGAGCCGACGGCGGTGGAGTCGATTGCGGCGGACCCGGCCGCGGCGCGACCGGCTGCCGCGCACCAGGGCTCTCGTCCATCAAGACCTCCACGTCGCGGGCCCCGGGTCTGCGCCACCCTTGGGACCGACGGGCAGTCTAGGTGTGACTCCAAGTCGTCGGCGCGCGCTGCCGTAGGGTGACGGCCATGCTCATCGCCGGATTCCCAGCCGGTCCGTGGGGCACCAACTGCTGGGTCGTGGCCCCGGCTGCCGGCACCGAGTGCATCGTCATCGACCCAGGCAAGGACGCCGCGGCCGGGGTCGACCAGGTCGTACGCGAGCACCGACTGAAGCCGGTCGCGGTCCTCGTCACGCACGGCCACGTCGACCACATGTGGTCGGTCGCCCCGGTCGCCGGCAGCCACGACGCGGTGGCATGGATCCACCCGGCCGACCGGCACCTGCTCACCGACCCGATGGCGGCGATGTCGGCCGACACGGCCGCTCTGCTCGCCGGGTCGAGCCTGCAGTTCACCGAGCCCGACGACGTACGTGAGCTCGCCGATGGAGTCCAGCTCCAGGTGGCCGGGCTGACGGTCGACGTGGACCACGCTCCCGGCCACACCCCGGGCTCGGTCGCGTTCCGCACCCCGTACGAAGGGCCAGAGGACACGCCCGAGGTGATGTTCTCCGGCGACCTGCTGTTCGCCGGCTCGATCGGGCGCACTGACCTGCCCGGCGGCGACCACGAGGAGATGCTGCGCAGCCTGGCGCGGACGGTCTTGACGCTCGACGACCGGGTGGTCGTGCTGCCGGGACACGGCGAGCAGACCAGCATCGGCCGCGAACGGGGGACCAACCCGTTCCTGCTGCCGCTCGCCCAGGCCACCGGGCCCCAAACCGCCCCGCCTCAAACCGCTGGGCAGAGCGCTGGATGACCTCGCCCCGCGCCAGGAGGCCGACCCCGCTGTCGGGCTTCCCCGAGCTGCTGCCCAGCCAGCGGGCCGCCGAGCAGGTCGTGCTGGACACACTGCGCGAGACCTTCGAGCTGCACGGGTTCTGCTCAGTGGAGACCCGCTCGGTGGAGCCGCTCGACCAGCTGCTGCGCAAGGGGGAGACGAGCAACGAGGTGTACGTCCTGCGGCGGCTGCACGCAGCGGACGAGGACGCCGACGCCGGGCTGGGGCTGCACTTCGACCTGACCGTGCCGCTTGCGCGCTACGTCCTCGAGAACGCTGGCCGGCTCGAGTTCCCGTTCCGGCGCTACCAGATCCAGCGCTGCTGGCGGGGTGAGCGGCCGCAGGAGGGGCGGTTCCGCGAGTTCACCCAGGCCGACATCGACATCATCGGCCAGGGCGAGCTCGACGTCGACGCCGACGTCGAGGTCACCGCGGTGATGGCCGAGGCGCTGAGCCGGCTCCCGCTCCCGCCGGTGACGCTGCAGGTCAACAACCGTAAGCTGATCGAGGGTTTCTACCGTGGCATCGGCGCCAGCGACCCGGCCACCGTGATCCGTACGGTCGACAAGCTGGACAAGACCAGCGCCGACTCGGTGCGCCGCGCACTCGTCGACGACGTCGGCCTCGACGAGGCCAAGGCAGACAAGTGCCTCGCGCTGGCCAGCATCGCCGGGACAGACCCGTCGTTCGCAGACGAGGTGCGAGCGCTCGGCGTCTCCCACCCGCTGCTGGACGAGGGCCTGGACGCGCTGGCACGAGCCGTCGACGGCGCGGCGCACGCGAACTCGGCGCGGTTCCAGGTGGTCGCTGACCTGAGCATCGCGCGCGGCCTCGACTACTACACCGGCACCGTCTTCGAAGGGCGGACCGAGGAGCACGGCACGTTGTCGATCTGCGCGGGCGGCCGCTATGACGCGCTGGCGTCCGACGGCCGCACCACCTTTCCCGGCGTCGGGATCTCGCTGGGCGTCACCCGGCTGCTCGCGCCGCTGCTCGCTCGCGGGCTGGTCGACGCCGACCGCAGCGTGCCGTCGTGCGTCCTGGTCGCGCTCCCCGACGACGACAGCCGGGCCGAGTGCCGGGAGGTCGCCCGCAGGCTCCGCGCACGGGGCGTCCCCACCGAGGTGTCGCCGGAGGCGGCGAAGTACGGCAAGCAGATCCGGTTTGCCGAGCGTCGTGGCATCCCGTACGTGTGGTTCCCCGGCGCGAAAGGTGCGGGCCACCAGGTCAAGGACATCCGCAGCGGAAATCAGGTCGACGCCGACCCGGACGCCTGGTTGCCTGCCGTCGCAGACCTTCGACCGCGCATCCGTACGACAAGCAGCGAGGAGCGCACGTGATCCGGAGCCACGACGCCGGCACCTTGCGCGCAGAGCACCTGGGGCAGCAGGTGACGCTCGCCGGCTGGGTCGCCCGGCGTCGCGACCACGGCGGGGTCGCGTTCGTCGACCTGCGCGACGCCAGCGGCGTGGTCCAGGTGGTGATCCGTGACGAGCAGGTCGCCCACCCGTTGCGCGCGGAGTTCTGCATGCGCGTCGTCGGCGAGGTGTCGGCGCGCCCGGAGGGCAACGCCAACCCGGCGCTGCCGACCGGTGACATCGAGGTGGTGGCGCTGCCGGGTGCCGAGGGGGTCGAGGTGCTCAGCGAGTCGGCCGCGCTGCCGTTCCCGGTCGAGGAGCACGCCGCCGGATCGGTGAGCGAGGAGGTGCGGCTGCGGCACCGCTACCTGGACCTGCGCCGGCCCGCGCTGACCGCGGCGATGCGGCTGCGCAGCGAGGCCAACCGAGCCGCCCGTACGGTGCTCGCCAGCCACGACTTCGTCGAGGTGGAGACCCCGACGATGACCCGGTCCACCCCCGAGGGCGCCCGTGACTTCGTGGTGCCGGCGCGGTTGCGACCAGGGTCGTGGTACGCGCTGCCGCAAAGCCCGCAGCTGTTCAAGCAGCTGCTTATGGTGGCCGGCTTCGAGCGCTACTACCAGATCGCCCGCTGCTACCGCGACGAGGACTTCCGCGCCGACCGGCAGCCGGAGTTCACCCAGCTGGACATCGAGATGAGCTTCGTGGACACCGACGACGTGATAGCGCTGTCCGAGGAGCTGGTCGTCGCCCTGTGGCGCCTGGTCGGCCACGACGTGGACACCCCGATCGCGCGGATGACGTACGCCGAGGCGATGGCACGGTTCGGCACGGACAAGCCCGACCTGCGGATGGGCCAGGAGCTGGTCGACTGCACCGACTACTTCCGTGAGACGCCGTTCCGGGTGTTCCAGGCGCCGTACGTCGGAGCCGTGACGATGCCCGGCGGTGGGAGCCAGGCCCGGCGCCAGCTCGACGGCTGGCAGGACTGGGCCAGGCAGCGCGGCGCTAAGGGACTTGCATACGTGCTGGTCGGCCCCGACGGCGAGCTCGGCGGTCCGGTAGACAAGTTCCTGTCGGAGCCCGAACGGTCCGGGCTGGCCGCACAGGTCGGCGCCGGTCCGGGTGACTGCGTCTTCTTCGCGGCGGGAGCCCCGAAGGCGTCGCGATCCCTGCTCGGCGCCGCGCGGCTGGAGATCGGCCGCCGAGGCGGGCTGATCGATGAGTCGGCCTGGTCGTTCGTGTGGGTGGTGGACCCGCCGCTGTTCGAGCCGGTGACGGAGACCGACGAGGTGGCGGTCGGCCACAGCGGGTGGACGGCCGTCCACCACGCTTTCACCGCGCCGAAGGCCGCGAATGCCGACAGCTTCGACGCCGATCCCGGCGCGGCGCTGGCGGACGCGTACGACATCGTCTGCAACGGCAACGAGATCGGCGGCGGCTCCGTCCGTATCCACCGTGCCGACGTCCAGCAGCGGGTCTTCGCCGTGATGGGGCTGGCGCAGGACGAGGCGGTCGAGAAGTTCGGGTTCCTGCTGGAGGCGTTCCGGTACGGCGCACCGCCGCACGCCGGCATCGCCTTCGGCTGGGACCGCACCTGCGGGCTGCTCGCCGGCAGCGACTCCATCCGGGACGTGATCGCGTTCCCCAAGACCGGCGGCGGGTTCGACCCGCTGACCGGCGCGCCGGCCCCGATCACGGTCGAGCAGCGGCGCGAGGCCGGCGTCGACGCCCGGCCGGGGCAGCCCACGGCGGCTGCTCACAAATGAGCAACGATCCGCCATCAATCCCGAACGGTGGCCGGCGGCGGTCGTGTCTCGTGCCACGGTGTCTGCGGAACAGCCAACTCCTGGAGGAAGCATGCAGCGACGGACAACGCGCCGGTTGTTCGCGGCAGTAGCCGCGGTCACCATGCTCACCGCGGCCTGCGGGGGCAGTGACGACGGTGGGGACGCCGACGACGACGGTGGGTCGACGCCCACCGGCGGCACCTTCAGCGTGCAGAGCACCGAGCCGCAATCCCTGGCACCGACGTCGCAGTGCTACGAGTCCGGCTGCTCACAGGTGCTGACCCTGATCGACACCGGCCTGCTGCGGATCGACCCGGAGACCTCCGAGCAGATCTACGACCACGCCGAGTCGATCGAGTCCGACGACAGCAAGCTCTGGACCGTCACGCTGAAGGAGGGCTGGGAGTTCCACAACGGCGAGCCGGTCAACGCCGAGTCGTACATCCGGGCCTGGAACGAGAGCGCGTACGGCCCGAACGCCACCCAGACCGGCTTCTTCTTCAGTCCGGTCGAGGGCTACGACGACCTGCAGGGCAAGGACCCGCAGGAAACAGAGATGTCCGGCCTGGTGGCAGTCGACGACTACACCATCGAGATCACGCTGAGCGAGGCCTTCTCGCAGTGGCCGCTGGTGATGAGCTACACCCCGGCGTTCGCGCCGATCGCCGAGGAGTGCCAGGACGACCTCAGGGCTTGCAACGAGGAGCCGATCGGCATGGGGCCGTACCAGATGGCCGGGCCGTGGCAGCACAACCAGTCGATCACGATCGAACGGTACGACGACTACCAGGGCGAGGACGTCGGGAACGCCGACACCATCGAGTTCAAGATCTACGGCAACCCGGCCACAGCCTTCCGGGACTGGCAGGCCGGCAACCTAGACATCTCCGACCCGGACCCGTCCCAGGTGCCGACGGCCATGGCAGAGGCCGGCGAGCGGGTGCTGCAGGTGGACAGCGGCGCGTTCTCCTACATGGGCATGCCGATCTTCCTGGAGGAGTTCCAGGATGTCCGGATCCGGCGCGCGCTGTCGCTGGACATCGACCGGGAGACGATCGCCGACAAGGTCTACAACGGGCTGGTCACACCGGCCACCGACGTGATCGCGCCGTTCGTGCCGGGCAGCCGAACCGACGCATGCCAGTACTGCGTGTACGACCCGGAGGAGGCCAAGCGGTTGTACGACGAGGCCGGCGGCCTGCCCAACGACGAGGTGACGATCTGGTTCAACAACGACGGTGGGCACGAGCAGTGGATCCAGGCGGTTGCCAACACCTGGCGCAACGACCTCGGCCTCAGCTACGAGCTGGAGTCGCAGCCGTTCACCCCGTACCTCGCGACGGTGGGCGCTCAGAAGCAGACCGGTCCGTGGCGGCTGAGCTGGATTCCGGACTACCCGTCGCCGGAGAACTACCTCGGCCCGGTGTACGGCGAGGGCGGCGCCTACGACGGCGAGTGGTCGGGCCCGGCGTACGACGAGTTCCTCCAGCTGGTCGCGGACGGTGACGCCGCCCCCTCGGTGGAGAAAGGGATCGAGTCCTACCAGGCCGCGGCCGACGTCGTGCTGGAGGAGCTGCCGGTTGTTCCGCTGTGGTTCGCCGACCAGTTCCTGGTCTACTCCGAGAACGTCGACAATGTGAAGTACTCCCCGCTCGACCAGATCCTGCTGGACGAGGTCACGGTCGGCTAACGCTCTGCTGACCGCTGGGCCGACAGCCAGAGGCGAGGCTACGAAAGGACAACGATCCGGCTTGCCTCTGGTGTCGGGACTCGCCCTCGGCCCAGCCGCGTGTCAGGGTGGCCCGGCGTACACCGCCGACTCAGGCGGTCAACCGGAGCACCGGGCACTCGGCCTCGGCTGCGAACGATCAGGAGGACTCATGGGGCGACGAACATCGCGTCAGTGGCTGGCTGGACTAGCAGCCGTCACCATGCTCACCGCGGCCTGCGGGGGCGATGACAGTAGCGACGGCGGCGGCACGGACACCGGCACAGGTGAGCCCACCGGCGGCAGCTTCAGCCTGCAGCTGGGCGAGCCGTCCTTCCTAACGCCGACGTCGAACTGCTACGAGTCCGAGTGCGCGCACGTCGTCAGCACGATCAACACCGGTCTGCTGACCGTCGACCCGGATACGTCCGAGCAGACGTTCGACATCGCCGAGTCGATCGAGTCGCCCGACGCCAAGGTGTGGACCGTCAAACTGAAGGACGGCTGGACCTTCCACAACGGCGAGCCGATCACCGCCCAGTCGTTCCTCGATGCGTGGAACTATGCCGCCTACGGGCCGAACGCGACCCAGGTCGGGTTCTTCTTCAGCCCGGTCGAGGGCTACGACGAGATGCAGGGCGAGAACCCCAAGGCCAAGGAGCTCTCGGGCGTCACGGCGGTCGACGACACGACGATCGAGATCACGCTGACCGAGCCGTTCTCGCAGTGGCCGCTGGTGATGAGCTACACCCCGGCGTTCGCCCCCGCAGCGGAGGAGTGCCTCGACGACCTCAAGGCGTGCAACGAGGAGCCGATCGGTAGCGGTCCTTACCAGATGGCCGGCCCGTGGAAGCACAACGACGTCATCAGCGTCGAGCGCTACGACGACTACCAGGGTGAGGACGTCGGGAACGCCGACACGATCAACTTCGAGATATACGGCAACCTGGTGGTGGCGTTCCGCGACTGGCAGGCCGGCAACCTCGACATCACCACCCCGGACCCGACGCAGGTGCCGCAGGCCGAGGCGCTGGCCGGCGACCGGATCGTCCGGGTGGACAGCGGAACGTTCAGCTACCTGGGCTTCCCGCTGTACATCGAGGAGTTCCAGGACCTCCGGATCCGGCAGGCGCTGTCGCTGGCGATCGACCGCGAGACGATCGTGGACAAGGTCTACAACGGGCTGTACGAGCCGGCCGGCGACGTGATCGCGCCGTTCGTGCCCGGCAGCCGGACCGACGCCTGCGAGTTCTGCGTCTACGACCCCGAGCAGGCAAAGACGCTGTACGACGAGGCCGGTGGGCTGCCGAACGACGAGGTCACCATCTGGTTCAACAACGATGGTGGGCACGAGCAGTTCATCCAGGCGGTGGCCAACGGCTGGCGCAACGACCTGGGTCTGGAATACCAGCTCGAGTCGCAGCCGTTCACTCCGTACCTGGCAACGCTGGGTGAGGGTGCCGTCGACGGTCCGTTCCGCCTCGGCTGGGGGCCGGACTACCCGTCGCCGGAGAACTACCTCGACCCGATCTACGGCGAGGGCAGCTCGAACTACTTCCAGTGGTCCGGGCCGGCGCAGGAGGAGTTCCTCAGCCTGGTCGCCGAGGGCGACGCGGCGCCAACCGTCGACGACGGTCTCCCGGCCTACCAGGCCGCGGCCGACATCGTGCTCGAAGAGCTGCCGGCGATCCCGCTGTGGTTCGGTGTGACCAGCATCGTCTACTCCGAGAACGTCGACAACGTCGGCTATGACCCGCTGCGGGACATCCCGCTCACGGAGGTGACGGTCAACTAAGGCAACGACCGAGGGGTGCGGGTCCGGGACTCAGTCCCGGACCCGCACCCTTTGTCGGCCGCTCGGTCGACGCAGCGGTCGGCGAAGCGGTCGACGCAACCGGCTTCTCGGAATAGTCTCCGGGTACTCTGCGACGGAGGAACCAGATGGGTCGTTACACGGTTCGGCGACTGCTTCAGTTCATCCCCGTGCTGTTCGGGACGATGTTCCTCCTGCACTACCTGCAGACCATCTCGACCCAGATCAACGGCAACCCGATCACGGCTCTGTTCGGCGACCGCCAGCCGCCGCCGGAGACGCTGGCGGCCATCACGAGGCAGTTCGAGCTGGACAACGAGTGCCTGACCCAACCCGGCAATCCGTGCCTCGGCATGTTCGTCAACCGGCTCGGCGACTACGCCCGGGGCGACTTCGGAGTCGACTTCACCCTCCAGCCGGTGACCGCCCTGCTCGCCGAGGCACTGCCGATCACGCTGCGGCTGACCGTGATCGCGATCATCTTCGAGGCCATCGTCGGCATCATCGCCGGCGTCATCGCCGGCATCCGCAAGGACAAGCTGGCCGACAACTTCGTGCGGATCTCCACCGTCCTGATCATCTCCGTCCCGACCTTCGTCCTAGGCGTCCTGGTCCAGATCCTGTCCGGGCTCTACATCGGCGAGTGGCTCGAAGACCGGGGCGCACCTGAGTGGCTGACAGCGATGTTCTCGGTCACCTACCAGTCCGAGCATCCGTGGGCGAGCCTGGTCGTGCCCGGGGTAGTACTGGGCGCCTTCTCGCTTGGGTTCATCGCCCGGCTGACCAGGACGAGCCTGATCGAGACCATGCGTGCCGACTACGTCCGAACGGCCCGGGCGAAGGGTCTGCCCAAGACCCGGGTGGTGGGGGTTCATGCGCTCCGCAACTCGCTGATCCCGGTGGTCACCTACATCGGGCTCGACGTCGGTTTCCTGATGGGCGGTGCGCTGGTCACCGAGGGCATCTTCAATATCCCCGGTGTCGGCGGCCTGGTCTTCCAGTCGGTACGCGCGGGGGAGACGCCGGTGGTGATCGCGGTAGCGACCCTGCTCACGCTGGTCTTCCTGGTCGCCAGCCTGGTGGTCGACCTGTTCTACGCAGTCCTCGATCCGAGGATCAGGTATGAGTGACTACAGCGCCGAGCTGGGCCCGAGCGCGACCGGGCCGGCGGGTGCGCCTGCAGGCGCCAAGGAACGCAGCGCCGGCCTCTGGGCGGATGCCTGGCGCGAGCTCTACCACAACCCGGTGTTCGTCGTGTCCGCCATCATCGTCCTGCTGGTCATCTCGATGGCGGCATTCCCCAGCCTCTGGACCAACACCGACCCGTACCGCTGCGAGCTTCAGCAGGCGTTCGAGGGGCCGAGCGACGGTCACGTCTTCGGCACCACCGTCCAGGGCTGCGACATGTACGCACACGTCATCTACGGCGCCCAGCCGTCGATCATCATCGCGGTACTCGTCACCACCATCGTCTCGCTGATCGGGACCGCCCTCGGAGTCGTCTCGGGCTTCTTCGGCGGGTGGACCGACACCATCATCTCCCGGATCAACGACGTCTTCCTCGGCCTGCCGTTCATCCTGGGTGCGCTGGTGTTCCTCGCCCTGTTGCAGTCCCAGAGCATCTGGACGGTCAGCGTGGTGCTGATCGTGCTCGGGTGGGGCCAGATCACCCGGATCATGCGCGGCAGCGTGATCTCGGCCAAGTCGCAGGACTACGTTGAGGCTGCCCGGGCGCTCGGGGCGTCGAACATGTCGATCATCTGGCGCCACATCGTGCCCAATTCGATCGCGCCGGTGATCGTGCTGGCCACGCTCTACCTGGGCTCGTTCGTGTCGGCAGAGGCGACGCTCACCTTCCTCGGGGTCGGCCTCCAGATCCCGGAGATCTCTTGGGGCATCACGATCGCCGAGGGACAGCTGATCGCCGTCAGCCAGGAGCTGCCGCACCTGCTGGTGTTCCCGTGCGCGGCGCTGATCCTCACCGTCCTGAGCTTCGTCCTGCTGGGCGACGCTCTGCGTGACGCCCTCGACCCGAGAGGCCGGTAGACGATGAGCACCGAGACCCCGACGACCACGTCGGAAGGCGACAGCGTCGGCTACGAAGGCAGGCGCCGGCGGGCACCGAAGTCCCGACCCGAGGACGAAGGGTTCGACGCATCCGCTCCACTGCTCGAGGTCAGGGACCTGCAGGTGGAGTTCCGAACCCGGGACGGGGTCGCCTACGCGGTAAACGGGGCGAGCTTCTCGGTGGCCGAGGGCGAGACGCTCGGGATCCTCGGTGAGTCCGGTTGCGGCAAGAGCGTGACCGCGCAAGCCATCATGGGCATCCTGGACAGCCCGCCAGCCCACATCGCGGGCGGC
>Ga0136620_10001813_pt1 | contig 10137 bp, 8 predicted proteins | sample AntDrymUQ4162106_2_FD_104806 | JGI IMG/M metagenome (GOLD analysis project Ga0136620, IMG submission 104806) | Polar desert sand microbial communities from Dry Valleys, Antarctica - metaG UQ416 (21.06) | ecosystem: Environmental > Terrestrial > Soil > Desert | place: Antarctica: Dry Valley... | reverse complement strand
TGCCGTGCTGGCCCCGCTACTGGCGCCCCACGATCCGCACGCGGTCACGGGATCCTCGCTCGCCGGGCCGAGTGCCGCCCACCTCCTGGGCACCGACGACGCCGGGAAGGACCTGCTGTCGCAGCTGATCTGGGGTACGAGAGCTTCCGCCCTGGTGGCCATCCTCGCTGCGTCGCTGGCGGTCCTGATCGGAGTGGTGGTGGGCGTGGGCGCGGGACTCCTCAGGGGCTGGGTCGACGTGGCGTCGATGCGGGTCGTGGACGTCTTCCTGGCCGTTCCCGCTCTGCCGCTGCTGATACTGATTGCAGCCCTCACCGGGCCCAGCCGCTTGACCGTGATAATCGTCATCGGACTGGCGGGCTGGCCGGTGATCGCCCGGATCGTGCGCAGCCAGGCGCTGACCCTCGGCCGGCGGGGCTACGTGGAGGCCTCGCTCGGCCTGGGGGCGAGCCGGAGCTATGTCATGAGGCGGCATCTCGTGCCCGCCCTCGGCCCCCTGATCGCCGCAAACTTCGTCAACTGGGCCGCGACGGCCGTAGTCCTGCAGGCCGGCCTCGCGTTCCTCGGGCTTGGTGACCCGACGGAGGTCAGCTGGGGCGGGATCCTGAACCGGGCTCTCGAGCACGAGGGCATCTACTACAGCTCGCAGTGGACGTGGTGGGTCCTGCCTCCGGGCCTGGCGATCGCCACCGCCGCCATCGGCCTGGCCTTCGTCGGGCTCGCGTTCGAGGGGAGATCAAATCCCCGCCTGAGGCGCGCCTGATGGAGCCCCTGCTCCAGGTTCGCGACCTGCGCGTCTCCTTTGGCGAGGTGGATGCCCTGCGCGGAGTCACGCTTGAGCTTCACCGTGGCGAGACACTGGCCATCGTGGGCGAGAGCGGGGCGGGCAAGTCCACTCTCGCCCACTGCCTGACGGGGCTGATCCAACCGCCGCAGGCTGCCGGCAGCGTCCGAGTCGACGGCCAGGAGTTGCTGGGCGCCCCGGCTGATCTCCTGCGCTCGCTGCGCTGGTCGAAGGTGGCCATCGCCCTGCAGGGGAGTCCCTTCAACCCCGTCATCTCGATCGCCGACCAGGTGGCCGAGCCGCTGCGCGAGCGCGCGGGGATGAGCTCGGCGCAGGCGCGCGGCCGGGCCGAAGAGCTTGCCGAGGAGGTCCTGCTGGCGCCGGCGCTGCTGGATCGCTTTCCACACCAGCTCTCCGGCGGCGAGCGGCGCCGCGCGACCCTCGCGATGGTGCTCGCGCTCGACCCCGAGTTGGTGATCCTCGACGAGCCGACGGCCGGGCTCGATCCGGCGGGGAGGGCGGATCTGCTCGACCGGGTCACCGCGCTGGCCCGCGCGCGCCGCTTCGCTCTGCTCGTGATCGCCCACGATCTGCCGGCCGCGACTCGGCTGGCGACGCGATCGGTGGTCCTCTACGCGGGCGAGGCGATCGAAGCGGGGCAGACCGACCTCGTGATCGGCCGGCCGGCCCACCCCTATAGCTGGGCGCTCGTCGGCGCCTATCCCGTGATGACCACGACGAAGGACCTGCGCCCGATCCGCGGTCGCTCGCCGGATCCGCGGGCTGTGCCGGCGGGCTGTGCCTTTCATCCCCGTTGCACCCAGGCCGAAGCCATCTGCCGCGACGAGCATCCGCGGCTCGAGCCCTCGCGTGGACGGCTCGTAGCGTGTCACTTCGGCGGCCTCAAGACGCTGCTCTCGGCCACCGGCCTGCACAAGGCCTTCAGGGTCCGCGGTCGGAGTGTCCGAGCGCTCGAGGGAGTGTCACTGACGGTTGGGGAGGGGGAGTCGGTCGGCCTCGTGGGACCGTCGGGGAGCGGCAAGAGCACGCTGGCGCGGATCGTGGCCGGACACCTGCGGCCGGACGCCGGGGACCTGGCACTCGCGGGAGCACCGATGCCCGGATCGCGAGGGCGCGAGGCCCGCGCGATCCGAAGCCGTATCCAGCTGGTGATGCAGGATCCATGGGACGCCCTCTCACCGCGGCTGGCCGTTGAGGATCTCGTCCGGGAGCCGCTGGACCTCGCCGGGAGCGGCAAGGATCCCGCCTCGAGGACCGCCGTGGGTGAGATGCTCGGGTCGGTCGGCCTTCCGTCCTCGGGGCCGTTCCTGAAGGCCTACGCCCACGAGCTGTCGGGTGGTGAGCTCCAGCGCATCGCGCTGGCGCGAGCGCTCGTGGCAAGGCCCAAGCTGCTGGTGGCCGATGAGCCGACGAGCATGCTGGACGCCTCTGAGCAGGCCCGCCTGCTCGTGCTGCTGCGCGAGCTTCAGGTCGAGATGGGCCTGGGCCTGCTGCTGGTGTCACACGACGTGGCGGTGGTACGGAAGGTCACCGACCGCATCGTGGTCCTCGAGGCGGGGAGGGTGGTCGAGGAGGGTCCGTCCCAGAGAGTCTCCTCCGCCCCCCGGAGCCCGACCGCGCGGCGGCTGGTGGAGGCGGCGGCGACTTTCGATCCCGCCAGCGAGGATCACAAGCCACATCCCCCACTGGAGCGGGGCGATGACTGATTTGCGGATGAGCAGGCGAAGCTTTCTGAGGATGTCCGCCGGCACGACCGCGGCCCTCTACGCGGCGGGGTGCGGTGGCCGGTCCTCACCGTCCTTCGAGCGGGGGACCGTTCGCCTGGCTGGGGGCACGTTTGGCCTTCCATCCCCGTTTGCCTACATCGCCGGGCCGGGCTACGTACAGATGAGCCTCCTCTACGACACGCTGCTGTGGAAGGACTCCACCGGGCGAATGCTGCCCTGGCTGGCCAAACGGTTCAGGCGCTCGCCCGACGGGCTCACCTACAGCTTCGAGCTGCGTGAGGGCGTGCGCTGGCACGACGGGCGCCCGCTCACCGCCGAGGACGTGGCCTTCACCTTCGAGTACTTCGCCCGGCAACCCCTCGGGCCGCTGATCGTGGCGCAGCCGTTCGGTGTCGCGGGTGCGCGGGCGCGGGGGCGAACGTCGGTCGACGTTCACCTCGAGGCGCCCGCGGTGACCTTCGCGGAGTCGGTGGCCGGTGCCGTGCCAATTATCCCGAAACACATCTGGGCTTCGATCGACGACGCGCCCCGCGCCCAGGATCCCGAGGTCCTGGTGGGCTCGGGCCCGTATCGCCTGAAGTCCTACTCCGCCGGCGAGGGGGCGTTGCTCTACCTGGCTGACAAGGGCTACTTTCTCGGCAGGCCCGTCGTGCAGCGGATCGAGCTGCGCCCGGTGGACGACGAGCTGAGTGCGCTGAGGGCGGGGGAGATCGACGTGGCGGACACCCCGCCCGAGGGAATAGGCGACGACGCCCTGGCCGGGCTGCGCTCGGAGGACTCCTTCGGGGTTGTAGGGACCGCCGGTAGCTTCAGCTACCCGTTGATCTGGAACCTGGGCCGAGGCGGAGCGCTCGCCGACGTCCGCTTTCGGCGGGCCTGCGCGCTGGCGATCGACCGCGGGGCGATCGTCGAGCGCCTGCTCCAGGGCAACGGCCAGCCTGGCAATCCGGGCTTTCTACCGCCCGACCATCCGTTCCACGCACGGGTGGAGCAGTACGGCTTCGATCCGGCGGGGGCCGACCGGATGCTCGATCAGGCGGGATACGAACGCGACCCCGCCGGCGGCCCCCGGCGTGCTGGAAGCGGCGAGCGGCTCAGCTTCCGCATGCTCACCGGTAACTCCCCGGTGCCGGCGGTCCTCGACGGGCTCGTGGACTCGCTGAAGCGTGTTGGCGTCGAGCTGAAACCCCAGGCGGTGGATCTCCCGACGTTCTTCGGTCGACTGAAGGAAGGCGCCGACGACATTGCTCTGGGCCTCTACCCGGGTCCGGGCGGGACCGCGCCGAATGCAGATCCCGACACCCTGCGGACCTTTTTCTCCTCGCGCGTGAAGGGGCGTCTCCAGGGCGCCCAGGGTTGGGAGGATCAAGAGTTCGACAATCTCGCGCAGCGCCAGCGCGTGACCTCTGCAGTGTCCGAGCGCCACCGGATCATCGCGCGCATGCAGCAGATCGTGGCGCGCGAGCTGCCGGCGCTGCCGCTCTACTACCCGACCCTCTACAGCGTTTTTCGCAGGGAGGTTTTCGACCAGTGGTACTTCACGCCCGGTGGCTTCGCAGGCGGCCTGCCAGGCGTCTTCAACAAGCAGGTGCTGGTGACCGGTAGGAAGACCGGTCTGAGGCCATGAGGCTCCTCAGGCGGGCACGGGCGCGCCGGCGAGCCGGTCGGCCAGCTTGATGATCGCCGCGACGCCGGGAGAGTCCGGGTCGAGGTCGATCGGCGCCGTGCCGTCACGGTCTGCCGCGGCGATGACCGAGTCCTCGGGAATCACGATCAGCTCGCGGTCCTCGCCGAGCACATCGGTGATCGCCTTCAGATCCTCGTCGTCGCGCACGCGGTTGGCGAGCACGACCACCTCCGCGAGGTCGTCAGCAAGCTCCACCGCACGGCGCGCCACCTCGAGCGCCTTGGCCGTGGGGTTGGCCACGACCACGATCACATCGGCGTTACCGGGCTCCATGCGCGTGAGCGTTCCGATCCCCGCCTCCAGGTCGCAGATCACCATGCGGTACTCGTGCTCGAGCTCGCGCAGGATCTGGTCGGGCGAGACTCCGCAGCACTGGCAGCCGGGACTGTCGTTGTCGATCCGGGAGGCCACGACCAGCCGCACCCCGTCGGGGGCATCGGTGCCGAAGTTCTCGACCATGCCCTCCACGGTGGGCTGATGCTCCACATCGCCGGCGTCGAGCGCCTGGCGCACCGAGTTGAGCATGTCGGTCTTCTCGAACCCTACCCCCAGGGAGACCCCCAGCATGGGGTTGGCGTCAGCGTCGAGCGCCAGGACGGGATTGCCCGCACGTGCCAGCGCGCGCGCGATCGTCCCCGACACCGTCGTCTTACCAGCCCCGCCCTTACCGGCCACCACGATCTTCATCAGCTCACCCCGTTGGAAGACTTCATCGGCTGCCCTTGCCCTTCAAGACTAGCGAGCGCCGCAACCAGCTCTCCGATCCCGGCGATCGTGGGCGAGTCCGGCACGTGGTCGATCGGGGCGATCCCGAGCCGCTCGGCCTCGGCCACGCCCTCGTCGGCGGGCAGCGACCAGAAGACCTGCTCGCCGATCAGGCGCTCGACGTGGGCGGTGTCGCGCTTCCCCTTCACCCGGTTTGCCACGAACCGCACCTCCGTGCCACCGCGCATCCGCGCGATCTTGGCCACCCTCCGGGCCGTGAGCGCCGACTGGGAGCCCGGCTGCACCACCACCAGGTAGGTCTCCGCAAACGGCGCGTAGTCAAAGGCCACCTGCCGCGGGCCGGCGGGGAGGTCTGCCACCAGCTCCCAGTCCCTGAAGGTCTTGGCGTCTTTCAGCCGGTGCACCATCTTGTAGTAGGCGTTGATCGAGCCCATGATCGGCTGGATCCCCTCCTTACCGCTCTTGCCGATCTGCATCAACCGGACGCCGTCGGGCGCCTCGGTGGTGTAGCGCTTGACCGCGCCCACCACGTTTACGCCCTGCCGCAGCCGCCAGCGCCCGTTCTCGCCCTTCTCGGCCGCCTGGTTGAGTGGCGGATCGACAGGGTCGGGTCCGCTGCCGAGGCTGATAGAGAGCCCGGGAAGGAGATCGGAGTCGAGCGCCAGCACCCGCTTGCCGTCCCGCGCCAGCAGCCGGGCCGTCGTGCCGGCGATCACCGACTTGCCCGCGCCGCCTTTTCCAACTACCGCGATCCTCATGGGCGGAGACGTTATCCGCTACGGGGGGTCAGCCGGCCCGTACCACCGGCCGGCCGTACCGCGCCAGACGTGCCCGAACGGTTTGCGGTTCGCACCTGGATCGAGTTGAATGGCCGCCGTGGAACCCGGAAGCGCTTGGCGTACGGCCGCGGCTGTCGCCGTCACCTTGGCGCTCCTGGCTTCGGCCGGATGCGGGGGCTCTGATGGCGACGAGGACGACCTCCCGGCGAAGGAGGCGACTGCTGGAGCGTGGAAGACCTGGGTGCTCGAGTCCGGGTCGGAGGTGCGCGTCCCGCCGCCTCCCAACGTGGGCTCGGCGGCCGCGAAGCGTGACGAGCGCGAGCTGAAGCAGGCCGTGAAAAACCGCACGAAGGCCCAGGAGTCCGCAGCGCGCACTTATACGCGCGCGCCGGCGGTTGAGCCCTGGATCGAGCAGAACATCCAGCGCGTGGCCGGCAAGCCGAAGGACGTGCCGGCATCCTCCCGCGCGTACTCGAACACGACCGTGGCCATGTATGACGCGGTCATCGCGGCGATGCATTGGAAATACGTCTACAAGCGGGAATCGCCGGATGACGACTCCCTCGTGCCGCGCTCGCCGGACCCGTCCTACCCCTCAGAGCACGCGGCGATGGCGGGCGCGGCCTCGCGCGTGCTCGCGTACCTGTACCCCGACTACCCGAGGGCGCGGCTCGACGAGCGCGCCGAGGACGCCGCGCAGTCACTTGTCGCGGCCGGGGCGATCTATCCGAGCGATGCCCGGGCCGGCCTCGAGCTTGGGCGGGGTGTTGCGGAGAAGGTGATCGCCAAGGCGAAGACGGACGGGGCGGGGACCATCAAGTGGGACGGCAAGCGCCCTCGCGGTCCCGAGCATTGGGAGCCCGATCCGGGTTCTACCGGACAGCCCAACCGGCCCGAGGCGGGTAGGTGGAAGACGTGGATGTCCGATCCCGTCAGCCGGTTCCGGCCCAAGCCGCCGCCCAAGTACGGATCGAAGGCGTTCATCGCCAATGCCCGCGATGTCATGCGGGTCAAGGAGCAGCTCACCGACAGGCAGAAGCGGGTCGCGGACTTCTGGGAGGGCATGGAAGGGACCGCGCTCCCGGCGGGCATCTGGAACCGCGTCGCGATTCAGTACGTCCGTGACGAGAAGCTGAGCGTCCCCAGGCAGGCGAGGACATTCGCGCTTCTGAACGTGGCGATGGCCGACGCGGGCGGCGCGGTCTGGGATTCGAAGTTCCTCACCGGGTGGTGGGACCCGCGGCCGATCAATTCGATCCGCGACCTCGGCCTCGACAAGAAGTGGCAGTCCTACCTCGGCCCGACGCCGCTCTTTCCCGCCTACCCGTCTGGGACGTCGGGCTACTCGGGCGCCGCGGGCGAGACGCTCGCCTATCTGTTCCCCGACGACGCGAAGATGTGGCGTAGGCGAGCGAAGGAGGCGGGCTACTCCCGCCTGTGGGGCGGCGTTCACTGGCGGATCGACGTGGAGGCCGGGCTGCCGCTGGGCCAGAAGGTCGCCCGCGGCGTTGTCGAGCGGGCCAAGCAGGACGGGGCCGACAAGCCATAAGCTCAGCGGGGCCTCCGACGCTCGTTGCCGTCCTCGCCGTCCTCGCCGCGGTGGTGGCCGGCTGCGGGGAAGGCAAGGAAGAAGCGCGGCGGGACCCCTTCGCTGCGGCGCTTCAGGGCCAGACCCCTTCCGCGTCGCGCAAGGTGGCGCCGCGCTGGGAGCGTGTTGCGACGCTCGCAGGCGACGGCGACAGGACGGAGAGGCTGCGTATCTCGCGACGCGCGCTTCAGTGGCGCGTCCGCTGGCGCTGCTCGGCCGGCCGGATCGCGTTCTTGGCCACGCCCCGGCTGCGATCCGACCGCGGCCGAGTGGGGCGCGAGTGCCCGGGGGTGGGGGCGGTCGCTTGGAGTCGCTTAGGCCCTGTTCGACTCCGCGTTGCGGCTACCGGGCGTTGGACCGCGGTCGTCGAGCAGCAGTTCGACACGGCGCTGAACGAGCAGCCACTTCAGGGGATGCAGTCCACCCGCGCCCGCGTCCTGGGACGTGGCGGCTTCTACTGGATGGACGGAAAGGGCACCGGCGAGGCGCTGCTCTACCGTCTGCCGACCGGCAGGCTCGCGCTGCGACTCGAGGACCTCCGGATCCCACCGACAGCCGGCATGTTCCTCTGGCTCTCCGAGGCACGGAGGCCGAAGACTTCGAAGGAGGCCATCGGCACCCCGCCGTTGAGGCTGCGGGAGGTCAAGTCGACACTCGGGGACCAGAACTACCTGCTGCCCCGCGGCTTGGGGCCGGATGCCGTTCGGTCGGTCGTCATCTGGTACAGGCCCACCGGGACCGCCTACATTGCGGCCGCGCTGCATTAGCTTTTTTGCGCTCATCAGCGCCTCGGTCCACCGGCAGGCGATGGTCCACTTCATCGGCGGCGGGCCGGGCGCGCCGGACCTGCTGACCATTCGGGCCGCCGAGGTCATCGCCACGGCGGACGCTCTGGCAGGCGGTAGCGCGCCAACGGACCGATCCGAGGTCCCGAGTGTGGAACACTAGATGTGGTATGCATTCAGAAGAATCAGCGTCGCTCGAGTGTGAGCCCGAGCACGGTTGCATCACCTGCGGCGACGAAGCCGTCGAGCTGCGTGTCGTAAAGCTCGACGAGGATCGCGGGCTTGCGCTCTGCGAGAACGTCGAGGGCGCCCGGCAGACCGTCGAGACAGCCCTCGTGCTTCCCGTGTCCACCGGTGACCGCCTGCTCGTCCACGCCGGTACCGCCATTGCCCGACTCCAGGAGGAAGCCGCGTGAAATACGTCGACGAATATCGTGATCCCGAGCTGGGTCGCGCGCTTTCCGCCGAGATCCTCTCGCTGGTCGAGCCCGGCCGCCATTACAAGCTGATGGAGGTCTGCGGCGGCCACACCCACTCGATCTACAAGTTCGGGATCGACGACCTGCTGCCCGAGAACGTGGAGCTGGTGCACGGTCCGGGGTGTCCCGTCTGCGTGATCCCGATGGGCCGCGTCGATGACGGCATCGCGCTCGCCCACGAGCCGGGTGTGATCTTCACCTGCTTCGGCGACATGCTGCGCATCCCCGGCTCGGACGGCTCGCTGCTCGAGGCCAAGGCGGAGGGGGCCGACATCCGGATGGTCTACTCGCCCCTCGACGCGCTGCGGATCGCCAAGCAGAATCCCGACAACGAGGTCGTCTTCTTCGCGATCGGCTTCGAGACGACCGCGCCGTCCACCGCGCTGACGCTCAAGCGCGCGAAGGCCGAAGGGGTCACCAACTTCTCGTGCATGTGCAGCCACGTCACGATCGTGCCGCCGCTGCGCGCGCTGCTCGACTCGCCCGATATGCGGCTCGACGGGTTCATCGGGCCGGGGCACGTGTCCACGGTCGTCGGTGCGCGGCCGTTCGAGTTCATCCCCGCCGACTACGGCAAGCCGATCGTCGTGGCCGGCTTTGAGCCTCTGGACGTGCTCCAGTCGATCCGGATGATCCTGCAGCAGCTCGCGGAGGGCCGTTGCGAGGTGGAGAACCAGTACAAGCGCGTGGTGCACTACGACGGCAACCCGGCAGCGCTGAAGGCGCTCTCCGAGGTCTTCGAGCTGCGTCCCCACTTCGAGTGGCGCGGTCTCGGGTTCATCTCCCAGAGCGCGCTGCGGATCTCCGACGCCTACGCCGACCTGGACGCGGAGATCCGCTTCACCGTGCCGGGCGTGCGGGTGGCGGACCCGAAGGCCTGCCAGTGCGGCGAGGTCCTGAAGGGCGTCATCAAGCCCTGGGAGTGCAAGGTCTTCGGTACCGCGTGCACCCCCGAGCGCCCGATCGGCACGTGCATGGTCTCCCCCGAGGGGGCGTGCGCGGCCTACTACAACTACGGCCGCTTCGCGCGCGAGCGCGAACTGGTGTGAGCGAGGGCGACTCCGGCGCCAGCGGGGCCGATCCCGGCGCCAACGGGGGGACGCCCGGCGAGAGTTCCGGGAACCCCGGAAAGAGCAGTGCGCCCGACCGCGAGGAGCGCATTCTCGGAATCATCGAGAAGACGCGCTCAAAGCCCGGGAAGTTCAAAGACGCTCAGATCACGATGTCCCACGGGGCGGGGGGCAAGGCCACCCAGAGCCTGATCGAGGGGCTGCTCCTACCCGCGTTCATCAACGACAGGCTGGCGGCACTCGGCGACTCCGGCGCCTTCGAGGCAGGCGGCGCGCGGCTTGCGATGACCACCGACAGCTTCGTCGTCAGCCCGCTGCGGTTCCCGGGCGGCTCGATCGGTGACCTGGCGGTGAACGGCACGGTCAACGACCTCGCCGTCTCCGGGGCCAAGCCGCTCGCGCTGACCCTGTCGCTGATACTCGAGGAGGGGCTCGACACCGCGATCCTGCGCCAGGAGGTCGACGCCGTCGCGGCGGCCGCCCGCGCGGCG
>Ga0136620_10001810_pt1 | contig 10143 bp, 10 predicted proteins | sample AntDrymUQ4162106_2_FD_104806 | JGI IMG/M metagenome (GOLD analysis project Ga0136620, IMG submission 104806) | Polar desert sand microbial communities from Dry Valleys, Antarctica - metaG UQ416 (21.06) | ecosystem: Environmental > Terrestrial > Soil > Desert | place: Antarctica: Dry Valley... | reverse complement strand
CCTCGGCGCGCAGGCTGTCCGCGCGGGCCGGGTAGCAGCAGCGGCTCCGGGGTCGGTGGCGCGTCCGAGTCGCCGACCCCGAGGCCCCGACGGGCCGTCTATCATCCCCGCGCCGGGGGAATGAGTTAATGGCTATGCGCGCGGTCTCCAAAACCGTGAATCCGGGTTCGAGTCCCGGTTCCCCCGCTCGGCGCGGTCGCCGCGAAGCGACCCACCCGACGTGACCGAGCCCATCGAGTACACGAACCGCTACGTCGCCGACGCGGACAAGCGACGGAGGTTCGCCCGCGCGTACGTCGGATACGCGCACCGGCCGAGGGGCGTGTGGGTGTTCCACGCGGGCGTCCTGATGCTCTTCGCGATGATCCTCGGCAGCGGGATCGACCCGCGATACGGTTTGGGTACCCGGGTCGCCTGGGGCCTCGTCTGGGCGACCATCCCGACCTCTGTCATCGCGCTGTGCCTCGCGGCGCTTGTCTACCTCCGGGCGCTGCGGGACGCGAAGGTCCGGCTCTACGACGGTGCGGTCATCGAGTCGGGCTTCGGCGAGCGCGAGATGGTGTCCCGCAGTCCGCGTTCCTCGTCGCGCCTCAACTACCAGGCGATCGGTTCCGTAACCCCGCGGGGAGACTTCGTGTTCCTGCGCCTGCACGGCGTCGCCTTGGTCTCCGTGTATCCCCGCGAGCTGTTCCCCGACGACGCCATGGAACGGATCCGGCAGTCCGGCCGCTGAGTCCGGGCCGGGGCGAAGGCCGCTATCCGCGTCTTCGCGCCACCGACTGCCACAACGTGGCGTGCACGGGCGGGCGGACCCTCGCCGCCGGGACTCCGCGTCGCGTCGCGGAGATCGCCTGGATCGCCTCCGCACTCGTCGCGAAGCGGCGCAGCGCGAGCGCCGCCGTGAGGCACGAGGGCTCGTCCAGCGTGGTCGCGTACCACTGGTCGTGGATCGGCGTCCCCGCGACGCCGATGCGCACGATCGCCCCGCGCCGCAGCTCGGGGAGGGCGGCGTGAGCCAGCGTGAGCATGATCCCGTCGCCCGCCGCCACCGCCGAGAGCGCGGCGGCATCGCTGGGGAAGGCGCGCACGTCGGCCGGGGTGATCCGCGCGCTCGCATGAAGCCGGCCGATCGCGGTGTCGCGCCCGACCCCGCCCGGGCCCACGCACCACGGTTGTCGCTCCAGCACCGCCGGCTCGATCGTCGCCTCTCCGGCGAGGGGGTGCGCGGCAGACGCGACGATCGCCAGCTGGAAGCGCAGGAACGCGACCGCCACGAGCGGGCGGTGCCCGTGCACCGCGGGCCGCGGGCCGAGGGTGATGTCGGCGCGGCGATGGACCAGCAGGTCGGCGAAGCGTTCGGGCGACTCGACGCCCACCGTCGCGTTCAGGTTCGGCTCGCGGTCGGTGAAGGCGGCCAGCAGCGGCGCGACGACGTGCTCCTCGACGTCAACCGTGACGGCCACATGGAGGCGGCGGCCGCCTTCGTCGTCCGCGTGGCGTGCGCGGTCCGCGAGATCGGTGATCTCCGCCGCCAGCGACGCGAGGTGACGCCCCGCCGGGGTCAGGACGAGCGCGCCCCCCTCCCGGCGGTACAGCCGGTCTCCGAACTCCTTGCGCAGCGTGCCGACCGCGGCGGAGACGGCGGGCTCGCTGATCCCGAGCTCGCGCGCCGAAGACTGCACCGAACCGAGCCGGGCGACCGTGGCGAACGTGAGGAGCTGGCGCAGGGTCACGATGAACCGTTTGCTTCATCGGTGCTTGACACGGCGATCCTACCCCTGAGACGGTCGGCCGCCGACCGCGGGCGACGTCACGCGCGCGCTGGTCGCACGATCGCAATCCCCAGAGGAGCCGCCCTCATGCAGATCCCGGCATCGTTCGAGTACGAGCGCGCGACGAGCGTGAGCCACGCCCTGGAGCTGCTGCAGGCCAAGGGTCCCGAGGCCCGGCTGCTGGCCGGCGGACACTCGCTGCTCCCGATGATGAAGCTGCGCCTCGCCGCGCCCGAGCACATCATCGACATCGACGGCCTGGCCGACGAGCTCGGGTACATCCGCGAGGAGGACGGCGAGCTGCGCATCGGCGCGATGACCCGTCACCGCGAGCTGCTCGAGAGCGAGCTTCTCGCGCGGCGCGCGACGATCATCACCGACGCCGAGCGCGTCATCGCCGACCCCGTCGTCCGCAACCGGGGGACGATCGGCGGCGGGCTCTGCCAGGCCGACCCGGCCGAGGACCTCTCCGCGGTGTGCGCGGCGCTCGGCGCCAGCGTCGTCATACGCGGTCAGGACGGCGAGCGGATCCTGAGCATGCTCGACTTCCATCGCGGCCCGTACGCGACCGCGGTCGGCGACGCGGAGATGCTCGTCGAGGTGCGCATCCCGCTGAACGCCGGCGTCGGCAGCGCCTACGAGAAGGTCGAGCGCCGCTACGGCGACTGGGCCATCGCCGCGGCGGGCGCCGTCCTGCGGATCGACGGCGGCGTGATCGCGCAGGCCGGCATCGCGCTGACGGCCGTCGGCCCGGATCCGGTGTCGAGCGCGGCGCAGGACGCGCTCGCCGGCCAGCCGCCGTCGGAGGAGTCCTTCGCCGCCGCCGCCGAGCTGGCCGCCCGCGACTGCTCGCCGGCCACCGACCAGCGCGGGACGGCCGAGTACAAGCGCCACCTCGCCCGCGAGCTCACGCTGCGCGTGCTCCGAACCGCGACCACCCGCGCCCTGAGGGGGGACAGCTGATGCAGGTCACCGTCACCATCAACGGCGAGGAGCGCAGCGCCGACGTCGAGCCGCGCACGCTGCTCGTCCACTTCATCCGCGACGATCTCGACCTGACCGGCACCCACTGGGGCTGTGACACGTCCAACTGCGGTGCCTGCGTCGTCCTGGTCGACGGCGAGCCGGTCAAGTCGTGCACGATGCTCGCCGCGACCGCGTCCGGCCACGAGATCTCGACCGTCGAGGGCATGGCCGACGGGGCCGATCTCGATCCCGTGCAGCAGGGCTTCATCGAGTGCCACGGACTCCAGTGCGGGTTCTGCACGCCCGGCATGATGCTGGCCGCCCGCGCGCTGCTCGACCGGAATCCCGACCCCTCGGAGACCGAGATCCGCGAGGCGATCTCCGGCCAGATCTGCCGCTGCACGGGCTACTCGAACATCATCAAGGCGGTCCGCTGGGCCGCCGAGCACGAGTCCACGACCCACTCGCAAGGAGTCTGAGCATGTCGACCGTGGAAGGGCCTCCCACCATCGGCTACGGCCCGATGCGCCGCAAGGAGGACCCGCGCTTCGTCCGCGGCCAGGGCCGCTACGTCGACGACCTCAAGCTCCCGGGGATGCTGCACGGCGCCGTCCTGCGCAGCCCGCTCGCGCACGCGCGGATCGTCTCGATCGACACCACGGCCGCGGCCGCGCACCCGAAGGTCAAGGCGGTCGTCACGGGCAAGGACCTCGAGGGCCTGGGCCTGGCCTGGATGCCGACGATGTCGGCCGACACGCAGGCCGTGCTGGCGACCGACAAGGTGCGCTTCCAGGGCCAGGAGGTCGCGTTCGTGGTCGCCGAGGACCGCTACAGCGCTCGCGACGCGCTCGAGCTCATCGACGTCGAGTACGAGGAGCTGCCCGCCGTCGTCGACGCGCGCACCGCGCTCGACGACGGCGTGCCCGTCATCCGCGACGACCAGGAGGGGCGGACCGACAACAACATCTTCGACTGGGAGGCCGGCGACGCGGCGGAGGCCGACCGGGTCTTCGACGCGGCCGACGTGGTCGTCGAGCGCGACATGATCTACCCGCGCTGCCATCCGGCCCCGCTGGAGACGTGCGGCGCGGTCGCGCAGATGGACCCGGTCATGGGACAGCTCACGCTGTGGACGACCACGCAGGCGCCGCACGCGCACCGCACCGTGTACGCGCTCGTCGCCGGGCTTCCCGAGCACAAGATCCGGATCATCGCCGGAGACATCGGCGGGGGCTTCGGCAACAAGGTGCCGGTCTACCCCGGCTACGTCTGCGCGATCGTCGGCTCGATCCTCACCGGCAAGCCGGTCAAGTGGGTCGAGGACCGCGCGGAGAACCTGATGTCGACGGGCTTCGCGCGCGACTACGTCATGCGCGGGCAGATCTGCGCCAAGGACGGCAAGATCACCGGCCTGCGCGTCCACGTGATCGCCGACCACGGCGCGTTCAACGCGACCGCGCAGCCCACGAAGTACCCCGCCGGCTTCTTCCACATCTTCTCGGGCTCCTACGACCTGGAGGCGGCCCACTGCCACGTCACCGGCGTCTACACGAACAAGGCGCCCGGCGGGGTGGCCTACCGCTGCTCGTTCCGGGTGACCGAGGCCGTCTACCTCGTCGAGCGCATGGTCGACGCGCTCGCGCTCGAGCTGAAGGTCGATCCCGCGCAGCTGCGGCTGGAGAACTTCATCCAGCCCGAGCAGTTCCCGTACCCGAGCAAGACGGGCTGGGTCTACGACTCCGGGGACTACGAGCAGGCGATGCGCCTGGCGATGAAGATGGCGGGCTACGACGAGCTGCGCGCCGAGCAGGCCGAGAAGCGCGCCAGGGGCGAGCTGATGGGGATCGGCATCTCGTTCTTCACCGAGACCGTCGGGGCCGGCCCGCGCAAGGACATGGACATCCTCGGCCTGGCGATGAACGACGGCGCCGACCTGCGCGTGCACCCCACCGGCAAGGCGGTGCTGGGCATCAGCGCGATGAGCCAGGGGCAGGGCCACGAGACGACCTACGCGCAGATCGTCTCCGAGGAGCTCGGGATCCCCTCGGCGGACATCGAGGTCGTCAACGGCGACACCGACCGCACCCCCTACGGCCTGGGGACCTACGGCAGCCGGTCGACCCCGGTGTCCGGCGCCGCGACGGCGCTCGTCGCGCGCAAGGTGCGCGAGCGGGCGCGCCTGATCGCCGCGGGCATGCTCGAGGCCGCGCCCGACGACCTCGAGTGGGAGCGGGGCCGCTGGTTCGTCAAGGGCGACCCCGAGCAGTCCAAGACGATCCAGGAGATCGCGATGGCCGCCCACGGCGCGGGCGACCTGCCCGAGGGAGTCGAGGGGATGCTCGAGGACACCTGCGTCTACAACCCGCCCAACCTGACCTTCCCGTTCGGGGCCTACATCTGCGTCGTCGACATCGACCCGGGGACCGCGCGGGTGCACGTGCGCCGGTTCATCGCGGTCGACGACTGCGGCGTGCGCATCAACCCGATGATCGTCGACGGCCAGATCCACGGCGGCCTGGCGGAGGGGATCGGCATCGCGCTGATGGAGCTGATCGCCTTCGACGAGCAGGGCAACTGCCTGGGCGGGTCGTTCATGGACTACCTCATCCCGACCGCGATCGAGGTGCCCGAGTGGGAGCTCGGGGCGACGGTCACCCCCTCGCCGCATCATCCCATCGGCGCCAAGGGCGTCGGGGAGTCACCGACCGTCGGGTCGCCGCCGGCGATCGTCAACGCGATCATCGACGCGCTGCACGAGTCCCACGGCGTCGACCACATCGACATGCCGTGCACCCCGTCGCGGGTGTGGGAGGCGATGCAGGGCAACGCGACGCCGCCGCAATGATCACCGCGACCCTGGCCGAGCGGGCCCGGGAGCTCCGTGACGCGCGCGCGGCGTTCGCCTTCGCGACCGTCGTGCGGGTCCAGCGCCCGACGAGCGTGCGCCCCGGCGACACCGCGCTCGTGCTCGCCGACGGCACCGTCGAGGGGTTCGTCGGCGGGGTCTGCGCCGAGGGGTCCGTGCGGCTGCACGGCCTGCGGGTGCTGGAGACCGGGGAGCCGCTGCTGCTCAAGCTGCTCCCCGACGCCGGCGCGTACGACCACGACGAGCAGGAGGAGGGAGCCGTGGTGTCGCACAACCCGTGCCTGAGCGGCGGGGCGCTGGAGATCTTCCTCGAGCCCTGCCTGCCGGCGCCGCGGCTGGTCGTCGTCGGCGACGCGCCCGTGGCGCGGGCCCTCTGCGACCTCGGGCCGCGGATCGGCTTCGAGGTGGTTTCGGCGGCCGGCGGCCCGGACGCGGTCGGCGCCGGCGACGCGGCGCTCGTCGTCGCCTCCCACGGACGCGACGAGCACGCGGCGCTCACCGCGGCGCTGACCGAGGGGGTGCCCTACGTCGGCCTCGTCGCCAGCCGCACGCGCGGCGAGCACGTGCGCGCGGGCCTCGGGGTGCCCGACGCGCTGCGCGGTGGCCTGCGCACCCCGGTCGGGCTCGACATCGGCGCGCGCACCCCCGCGGAGATCGCGCTCTCGATCCTCGCCGAGATCGTCCGGGAGCGCACGCGGGCCCGCGGGAGCGACGCCGCGCCCGCGGAGCCGGAGCGCGGGCGAGCGGCAGCGGCGCCCACACCCGCAGCCGTGCCGGTCACGGAGGGCTCCGGCGCCGGCGGCGGATGCTGCAGCGATGGCTCCGGCTGAGCGCCCGCGCGTGCCGTTCGTGACGGGCCTCGTCCTCGCCGCGGGCGGGTCCCGGCGGCTGGGGCGGCCCAAGCAGCTGCTCGCCTACGGGGAGCAGACGCTGCTCGACCACACCCTCGCGACCGCGCGGGCGTGCGGCTTCGACCAGCTCCTGTGCGCGGTCGGCGGCAGCGCCGAGGCGGTGCGCGCCAACGTCGACCTGCGCGGGGTGGAGGTCGTCGAGAACCCGCACTTCGGCGCCGGCTGCTCCTCCTCCGTCGCGGCCGCCGTCGCCGCGATCGACCCGCGCAGCGCGGTGCTCGTCCTGCTGCTCGGCGACCAGCCGGGCGTGGAGGCCGCGACCGTCAGCGCGCTGCTGGGCGGCCGCGGCGACGCCGAGCTGGCCGTCTGCCGCTACGACGACGGCCGCGGCCATCCGTTCGCGTTCGGCGCCGCGGCCTTCGCCGAGCTGGCGGCGCTGCGGGGCGACAAGGCGGTCTGGAAGCTCCTCGAGCATCGCGCGGACGACGTGGTCGAGGTCGTGGTCGCCGGGCCGGTGCCGCCGGACGTCGACACGTGGGAGGACTACGCCGCGGTCCTGGCGGCGGCCGGGCTGCCCGCGCCGGAGCCCGTCGGATGAGCGCCGGCGCGCGGCGGGGCGCCGAGGCCGCGGTGCGCGAGCGGATCCCCGACGTCGAGACGCTCGTCCGGCGCCTCGGCGAGACGGACTACCTGGCCGACGAGGGCCTCGCCACCGCACTGTTCTTCGCCATCGGCCTGCCGCAGCCGCTGCTGCTGGAGGGCGAGGCGGGCGTGGGCAAGACCGAGGCCGCCAAGGCGCTCGCCGCGCTGCTGGACACGCCGCTGATCCGGGTGCAGTGCTACGAGGGCATCGACGCCTCCGAGGTGCTCTACGAGTGGAACTACCCGCGTCAGCTCCTGCGGATCCGCCTGGCCGAGACGGGCTCCGACGCGCTGGCCGAGGAGGAGCTGTTCGGCGACGACTACCTGATCCGCCGGCCGCTGCTGCGCGCGATCGAGCACCCGGGGCCGCGGCCCGTGGTGCTGCTCATCGACGAGCTCGACCGTGCCGACGACGACTTCGAGGCGTTCCTCCTGGAGCTGCTGGCCGAGGCGAGCCTGACGATCCCCGAGCTCGGGACGATCACCGCCACGCACCCGCCGATCGTGATCCTCACCTCTAACCGCACCCGTGACCTGCACGACGCGCTGAAGCGCCGCTGCCTGTACCACTGGATCGACTACCCCAGCGCGGAGCGTGAGGCGGAGATCGTGCGCCGCCGCGTGCCCACCGCCCCCGCGGCGCTCGCGGCCGACGTCGCGGCCGCGGTGCGGCGCCTGCGCGGCGAGGAGGTCCAGAAGGCGCCCGGCATCGCCGAGGCGATCGACTGGGTCGCGGCGCTCGCGCTCCTCGGGGTGCAGCGTCTCGACGCCGACGCGGCCGGCCGCACGCTCGGCACCGTGCTCAAGTACCGCGAGGACCAGGAGCTCGTCCGCGAGCGCGGCCTGGAGCACCTGGCGGTCGGCGATGGCGACTGAGCCGTCGCGCGGCCCCCTCTCCGGTCCGTCCGCGAGCGCCGATCGGCCGGACGGGCTGGCCGCCACGGAGGTTCCCGCCCTGGCGGCCGCCTTCGGGCGCGCGGTGCACGACGCCGGCCTGCCCTGCTCCCCCGAGCACTCGGTCCGCTTCGCCCAGGCGCTCGCGCTCGCGCGGCCATCGAACCGGAATCGCCTCTACTGGACCGCGCGCACGGTCTTCGTCTCCTCGCGCGAGCACGTCACCGCCTTCGACCGCGTATTCGCGATGGTCTTCGACGGCCTCGTCGACCCGTCGGGACCGCGGGGCGACCGCACGGCACCGCCGTTCGAGCACGCCGAGCGCCGGGGGCGCGCGCCGCAGCCCGGGGCGCCGGCGATGGACGGTCCGCAGCCCGAGTCCGATCGCCCGGGCGATGGACTCTCCGCCGGGAACGAGACTCCGGACCCCGACGCTCCCGAGCGCCTGACCGCCATGCCGGTCGCCAACGCCGACGAGCGGCTGGTGCACAAGGACTTCGGCGCCCTGGCGCCCGAGGAGCTGCTGGAGCTCGCGCGGCTCATGCGCTCGCTCGAGGTCGCGACCCCGCTGCGCCGCACCCGGCGGGCCCGCCGCCATCGCCACGGCGAGCGCCTCGACGTCCGCGCGACGCTGCGCCACAGCCGCCGGACCGGCGGCGACCCGGTGCGCCGCGTGCGCCGCCGCCGGCGCCTCGAGCGCCGCCCGCTCGTCGTGCTCTGCGACATCTCGGGCTCGATGGAGCCCTACGCGCGGGCGTTCCTGCAGTTCCTGCACGGCGCGGTCGCGGCCGCCGACGCCGAGGCGTTCGTGTTCGCCACCCGCCTGACGCGCCTGACGGTCGCCCTGCGCGGCGCGCAGCCGCAGCTCGCGATCAGCCGGGCCGCCGCGGCGACGCCCGACTGGTCGGGCGGCACCCGCATCGGCCTCGCCCTGCAGCACTTCAACGACCGCCACGGGCGGCGCGGCATGGCGCGCGGCGCGGTCGTCGTGATCGTCTCCGACGGCTGGGAGCGCGGCGACCCGGAGCTCGTCGCGCGCGAGATGCAGCGCCTGCGCCGCCTCGCCTACCGCATCGTGTGGGTGAACCCGCGGAAGGCCGCCCGCGATTTCGTCCCGCGCGCGGGGGGGATGGCCGCGGCGCTCCCGTCCTGCGACGCTTTCGTCGGCGGGAACACCCTCGCCGCCCTGTCGGAGGTCGTCGACGAGATCGGGGCCCGGCGATGATCGCCCGGCATCACTAGTGGAGGAGCACCCATGGAGTTCACGAACGGTTTTCAGGTCCAGGCCCCGATCGAGGAGGTCTGGAAGCTCCTGCTCGACTTGGAGCGGATCGCGCCGTGCATGCCGGGCGCCCAGGTCATCGAGCAGACGGCCGACGACGCGTACGCGATCGCGGTCAAGGTCAAGATCGGGCCGATGACCATGAACTACAAGGGCGACGTCGAGATCGTCGAGAAGGACGCGGCGACCCACACGGCGACGATGCGCGCGAAGGCGAAGGAGGCCCGCGGGCAGGGGACAGCGAGTGCGGACATCGTGATGTCGCTCACCGAGGAGCCCGGAGGCACGCAGGCGTCGATCGTCACGAACATGAAGATCAGCGGTAAAGCTGCGGCCATGGGCCAGGGCGTCATCAAGGACGTCGCGGGGGCGCTCACCGACACGTTCGCGAAGAACCTCGCGGGGCTGGTGACCCCGGGCGACGCCCCGTCCGACGCGGTCGCAGAGGAGGCGCCTCAGGCCGGCGCGACGCCCCCGGACGGAGGGGGGAGGGTCCGCCTTCGGGGGAGCCCGAGCCCGCGGCGTCGGCGCCGCCCGCGCCCGCCGTGCCGCCCGCGCCCGCCGTGCCGCCCGCGGGAGGCGCTCGCCGCGCTCGCCGCAGCCCGGGCCGCCGCGCCCGAACAGCTGATGTTCACCCGCCGCGTGCACGACATGGTGCGACAGATGATGCGCCGCGACCGGCGGAGCCGCCGGGAACTGCGTGAGCTGGCCGACTTCGTCGGGATCGGCTAACGCGGATTTCCGCGTTGGTGATTCGGCGCAACCCCGTCGGCCGGAACGCATGCCAGCCGTGATGGCTGCGGGCCGCTGACCTGTGGATACGTGCGTATCGCTGTGTCCGCGTTCTTGTGGTCTTGTGGTGTTCTACCT
>Ga0136620_10001808_pt1 | contig 10156 bp, 10 predicted proteins | sample AntDrymUQ4162106_2_FD_104806 | JGI IMG/M metagenome (GOLD analysis project Ga0136620, IMG submission 104806) | Polar desert sand microbial communities from Dry Valleys, Antarctica - metaG UQ416 (21.06) | ecosystem: Environmental > Terrestrial > Soil > Desert | place: Antarctica: Dry Valley... | reverse complement strand
GTTGCGGTCAAGATCCAGCGGCAGGAGGCGGCGAGGCAAGTCGAAGCCGATCTCGGCCTGCTGTATCAGGCGGCGAAGCTTCTCCGCGAGCGCGTGCGGGCGCTCGAGTTCATCGACCCGAGGGAGCTCGTGGACGAGTTCGCTCACTCGATCCGGCTCGAGCTCGACTACGGGCACGAGGCCCGGAACGCCGACGCCTTCCACCGCAACTTCGCGCATACGCCGGAGGTCGTCGTCCCGGCCGTGATCCGTCAGTACTCGACGGGGCGCGTGCTCACGCTCGAGTTCCTGCGGGGCACGAAGGTCTCCGATCTCGATCTCCCGAACATGCGGCCCGACGAGCGGCGCGACGTCGCGTACCGGATGGCGGACACGTGGATGACGATGGTCTTCCGGCACGGGTTCTTCCATTCCGACCCGCATCCCGCGAACATCTTCATCCTCGACTCCGGCGAGCTCGGCCTCGTCGACTTCGGACAAGCGGGGAAGCTCACGGACGACGACATGGCGAAGCTCACGCGGCTCTTCGTCGACGCCGCCACCGAGAACATCGACGCGATCCCGCGCCGGATGAGAGAGCTCGGGGTGCGCTACGCGCCAGAGCGCGAGCAGGAGTTCCGTGCAGAGCTGCGCGTGCTCTTCGACCGCTACTACGGGACGCGGCTCTCGGACATCGATCCGCTGCAGGTGATCCGAGAGGCGTTCCAGCTCATCTACTCGCTGAACCTGCGTCTGCCATCGCGCTTCGTGCTGCTGGACAAGGCGATCGCCACGCTTGCCTCCGTCGGCACCGAGGTCTATCCCGACTTCAACGTCTTCGAGGTCGCGAAGCCGTACGCGCGCGGCCTGCTCGCCGACCGCTACCAACCGCGGATCGTCGCGCAACGGGCGAGGACGGAGGCACTCGCGCTCGGTTCGATCGCGCGGGAGCTGCCGTACCAGGTCAGCGATGTCCTCGAGCACATGCGGGAGGGGACGTTCCAGATTCGCTTCGACAACCCGGGTCTCGACGAGCTCGATGACCATATCGACCAGGCGTCGAACCGCCTCTCGGTCGCCCTGATCGTGCTCGGTGGCCTCGTCGGCTCGTCGATCATCGGCGTGTTCGGGCAGGAGGGTCCTCAGATCATGGGCTTGCACGTCTTGTCTTTCGTCGGCTTCGTGCTTTCGGGCGTGTTCGGGCTCTGGGTCATCTGGGGCGTGCTCAGGCATGGGCGGCTCTAGCCGCCACGTCTCATTGCGACGGTACGGCTGAGGAAGGCTTGTCACGCTTCCTCCGCAAAGGACATCTGGCGCGAGGCCTGCGTCCCGGCTAGCTTCGGCGGCATGCCGAATGCCGTTCTCATCGCCGAGCCCGAGCCGGAGGCACGCGAATACCTCGGTCGCCAGTTGCGCCACGACGGCTTCGACGTGCTCGGCGCCGCGCGGCGGAGCGAAGCCCTCGAGCTCGCCGAGCGCATCCGACCGGATCTCGTGCTCCTTGCGGAGCTCGACCTCTGCCTTCGGCTTCGGAGGGGCGAGCCGGGAAGGACCTGGGACCGGAACGTGCCGGTGATCCTGCTCGCCCCTTCGTCCGATCCGGTGGAGCGGGTGCGAGCTCTCGACCGCGGCGCCGACGACGTGATGGGTCGCCCGTTCGCCTACGAGGAGCTGCTGGCGCGCATCCGCGCGCTCTTGCGCCGAAGCACGACCTCGTCTGCCGAGGTCTTGATCGCAGGAGAGTTGATCCTCGAGCGGCGAACGCGGCGCGTATCCGTGCGCGAGACGATGGTCGTGCTCTCCGCGAAGGAGTTCGAACTCCTCGCCCGTCTTGCGTCGGAGCCGTATCGGGTATTCACGAAGGAGGAGTTGTTGCGGGAAGTGTGGGGTTACCGAGCTCTAGGGCGCACTCGCACCCTGGAGTCGCACGCGTCGCGGCTGCGAAAGAAGCTCCGGCTGGCCGAAGGCGACAGCTTCATCGTCAACATCTGGGGAGTGGGGTACCGCTTGCTGGAGTAGTGGAGAGGCTTGCCTCGTCCTCGACCCGCTGTCACCATCGGGGGAGTGCCAGGGAATCTCGGTCACCGTCGGTCCGGTCGCGCTTTGGCGGTGCTCGGCGTGTGCGCGACGATCGGGATGCTCGTTTTCTCATCCTCATCCTCGTCATCGGAGTTCGGCAACGCCGACGCGGGCGTAAAGAAGGGCTTCCTGACCTTTGTGACGGTGAAGGAAATGAAGGTTCGCGGTGCATACGAAGAGATTGGGACGATCTGGACTGCCGACCTCGATGGAACGAAGCGGCGTCGCCTCGCCGCCGGGAATGTGCCCGACATCTCCCCGGACGGCCGCTGGGTTGCCTTTGTCAATCGTGCGAACCAGCTCCAGGTGATCGCGAGCGAGGGTGGGGCGTCCCGACTCGTGGTTCGTAAACCCAACCCATACGCGTTCCGTTGGGCCCCCAATTCGCGCCGGCTGGGCGTCGTCATCGGAGGCTCGCTCGTTGTCATCGACATCGAGACTGGAGAACGCGTGACGATCGACCGAGGTCGCCACGTCTACGGCTTCAGCTTCTCGCCCTCCGGCAAGGAGATCGCCTGGGCGCGAAAAACGGGCAAGCTCACTCCCACGTTGGGGGGCAACGACATCTACCGCGCCTCGACGAGCGGGGGAAACGTTCACCGGCTGACACGAACCGGGGCAGTTCCTTGCCGGTCTGGGGACCGAAGGTCATTGCCTTCGCTCGATTCGAGCCGTTTACGCTTCTCCACCCCAGGTTCGAGCTGTGGTTCCTGCGCCCGGACGGGCGAGCTTTCCGAAGAGTCTCCGACGAGAACTTGGCTCCTTTCTCCTGGTCGCGCGACGGGCGCAGGCTACTCGCCTACGCGGACAGCGAGGTAACTGCCTATCCCTACGCCGTCGATCCGTCCAGCGGTAACGGGCGCTCGCTCATTCGGCACGGTGGCGCCGAGGTATCCACGGCTGCCTTCTCGCGTGACGGACGGTGGGTGTTGGCGTGGAACGACGGAAAGCTCGTCCAGATTCCGTGGGCCGGAGGAGAGCCTCGCGTTCTCGTCCGTGGTGTCGACGAGTCGGCCGACTGGACTCGCTGATCACAGGGTCGCGCCTTCGAGCTGGAGCAGCTTGACCTTGCGATCGAGCCCGCCCGCATACCCGACGAGATCGCCGCTCGAACCCACGACGCGATGACACGGAAGGACGATCGGGATGCGGTTCCGGTTCATCACCGTGCCTACGGCTCGTGCCGCGCGCGGGCGGCCGACTCGCGCGGCGAGAGCGCCGTAGGTCGTCGTCTCCCCGTACGGCACGCGGGCGAGCTCCTGGAGGACGGAGACTGTGAACGGCGGCAGCGCGCGGAGATCGAGGGTTAGGTCGAACGCCTGCCTCCGTCCCGAGAAGTACTGGTCGAGCTCCTGACGTGCTCCGTCCACGCTGCGGGGGGAGCGGAGGACGCGAGGCCCGGCGATGCGGGCGAGGCGCTCGAGCTGTGCATCGGGCTCGGGATCGAACGAGATCGCTGCGAGGCCTCGCTCGGAGGCGGCGACGAAGAGCGGGCCGACTGGCGAGTCGACTACGTCGAAGCCCATGTCCACGAGGGCCATGGTCGTTGCGGCTTCACGGAAGCGGCGGTCGAGATCGGGAGAGACGGTCATTGGCTCCTCCTGCGCAGCCGGCGCACACCCGTCGAGGCGGCTTGCCGGGCCGCTTCCTCGCTCGAGCCGAGCGCTGCTGCGATCTGGTCGTAGGGAAGGTCGTATCCGTAGCGGAGCACGACGGCCGCGCGCTCCTTCGGCGGGAGGCCGTCGGTCATCGGCGCCAGCTCCTCGAATGCGGGGCGGTCGTCGTCGGCTCCGGCTTCGAGAAGCTCACTCTGGGGTCGGGTTCGGCGCAATGTGTCGATCGCGACGTTTCCCGCGATCGTGAGCACCCAGGCCCGGAGATGGTCGCCGTGCTCCAGGCGCCGGTAGGCCTGCAGCGCCCGCAGGAAGGTCTCCTGAAAGGCATCCTCGGCGCGCTCCGAGCCAACACGGCGCCGAAGAAGTCGAAGCACGTCGGAGCGGTGTTGCTCGTAGAAGTGCTCGAACGGCGGGATTGCCACGCTCTCCATCATCCTGTTCTAACGCCGAAGGGCACGCATCTGTGAGCATGGGCGGGTGCGCGCCGCTGTCGTGGGTCACGTCGAGCTGATCGAGTTCCTTCCGGTCGAGCACGTGCCGCGCCCCGGCGAGATCGTCTCTGCGGAGGAGTCGTGGACGGAGGCGGCGGGCGGCGGCTCGGTGGCAGCCGTGCAGCTCGCGCAGCTCGCCGACTCGGTCATCTTCTTCACCGCTCTCGCCGCAGACGAGCCCGGCCAGGCAGCGAAGGCCGAGCTGGAGGCGCAGGGGATCGAGGTTCATGCGACGTCTGCGGAGCCGCCGCAGCGCCGAGGGTTCACGTACGTCGACGAGGTGGGGGAGCGCACGATTACCACCATCGGGCCGAAGCTCGGCCCGCGGGGCCACGACACCTCACTTCCCTGGCTCGAGCTCGCGCGCTGCGATGCCGTCTACTTCTGCGCCGGAGACGTCGATGCCCTGCGAGCTGCCCGCCGAGGTCGCGTGCTCGTCGCGACCGCCCGTGAGCTGGCGACGTTGCGCCGCGGCGCGGTTGAGCTCGACGCGCTCGTGGGGAGTGGCAAGGACGAGGCGGAGCTGTACCAGCCCGGTGACCTCGATCCCGCGCCGCGGCTCGTCGTGACGACCTCGGGCGCTTTGGGCGGCTGGGCGCAACCGGGCGGCCCGTTCACAGCCGCGCCGCCTCCGGTCCCGCGCGCCGACTCATACGGCGCGGGCGACTGCTTCGTGTCCGGTCTGGCCTTCGCGCTCGCGTCCGGTCTCGAAACCGCCGACGCGCTGGCCTTCGCCGCGCGGTGTGGGGCCGGCGCCCTCGCCGGACCAGGCGTCCACGCCGAGGCGGTGGCCTTGTCGTAAGGCTGCGGAAGCCCGCCCACCCCCCATCCACCCCCCATGTCGACCGATGGGGCGGAAGGGTTGCGCAGTGGAACAAAGTGGAGTAATGTGGGGATCCGTGGGGTAGGAGATCCACGCTGAATCCATGTTTTACGGCGAGTACGAGCACACAGTCGACGACAAGAACCGGCTCACGCTGCCGGTGCGGTTTCGCGACGCGCTGGCGGGCGGGGTCGTGCTCGCTCGCGGGATCGAGAAGAACATCGACGTCTACCCGCGGGGGAGCTGGGACGCGAACGTGGCGCGGATCGCCGAGCTCGACTCGCTCACGCGGGAGGCCCGCGAGATGAAGCGCTTCGTCTTCGCCGGCGCGACCGTGGCGGAGCTCGACAAGCAGGGGCGCGTTCTAGTTCCGCCGCATCTGGGGACGCATGCAGGCCTCGCGAAGGAGGTCGTTCTCGCTGGTGTGCACGACCACATCGAGATCTGGGATCGGTCCGAATGGAACACCCATCTGAACGCGATCGAAGGGAGCGCGGGCGATGTTGCCGAACGTCTTGCGGACAGACGCAGCTGATCACACTCCGGTCCTGGCGGAGGAGGTGCGCGAGCTCGTCTCCGTGCAGCCGGGGGGAACGGTTCTCGATGCGACCTTCGGCGCAGGTGGGCACTCGCGCCTGCTTGCGGCCGATCTCGCGGGTGAGGGGAAGCTGATCGCGGTCGATCGTGACCCGGCCGTCCGCCCGTACTTCGACCGGGCGAAGGCATCCGCGCGCGGCGTGCAGATGCGGTTCCTGCGGGGCGACTATGCCGTTGTCCTCTCCCAGCTGGCCGGGAACGGCGTCAAGGCGGACGTCGTTCTGCTCGATCTCGGGCTTTCGTCGATGCAGGTCGACCGGCCCGAGCGCGGATTCTCCTACGCGACCGATGCTCCGCTCGACATGCGGATGGATCCCTCGGACGAGCCGAGCGCGGCCGAGATCGTGAACACGTGGGACGAGCAGGAGCTGGCGACGATCTTCCGGCGCTTCGGCGAGGAGCGCTACGCGCGTCCGATCGCGCGCGGCATCGTCCGCCGTCGCGCCGAGGCGCCGATCGACCGCACCGGACAGCTCGTCGACGTCGTGCGCGCGTCCATCCCCGCGCCGGCGCGTTTCGGCGAAGGGCATCCCGCGAAGCGCGTCTTCCAGGCGCTGCGGATCGAGGTGAACCACGAGCTCGAGTCGCTCGAGGTCGGGCTTCCCGCGGCGTTCGAGATGCTCCGTCCTGGCGGGCGCCTGGCGGTCATCAGCTTCCACTCGCTCGAGGATCGGATCGTGAAGCACTTCCTTCGTGATCTGGCGCGCGGTTGCACGTGTCCTCCCGAGCTTCCGATCTGCGTTTGCGGGCACGAGCCCGAGCTTCGGATTCTCACGCCGCGCCCGGTTCGGCCGTCCGCGCGGGAGCTCGATGAGAATCCGCGCGCCGTCTCTGCCCGATTGCGCGTGGCGGTCAAGGTCTGATGGGCTCCATCGCCGAAGGCATACGCATCGGCCGAGCTCGTCCGCGGTCCGTCTCGCGGCCCCGCCTGCTAGGGGGCGGCGTCGTCTGGATCGTCCTCTTTGCGACGCTGCTAGCGGGCGTGGTCGCGGTGAACGTGACCGTGCTCCGGCTCAATCTTCAGCTCGACGGGGTCGGCCGCGAGCGCTCCGAGTTGAAGTCGGATATCGCCAACCTCCGCTCGGAGCTTTCGAGCGCTTCCGCCACCGCACGTATCGAGCGCATCGCGACTATGGAGCTCGGGCTCGCCGAGGCGGATCCGGAAACCATCGTCTTCGTGCGGCTGCGGAAGTGACCAAAGCGTCGACGAACCGGCGCATCGTGCTGCTCGCGGCGGCGTTCGTGGCGATCCTCGGGATCGCGCTCGCCCGAGCGTTCTGGCTGCAGGTCGTCAACGGCAACGCGTACGCGGCCATGGCCGTCCGCCAGCATCGCGAGACCGTCGTCGTCCCCGCTGCGCGCGGCACGATCTTCGACCGAAACGGAAAGCCGCTCGCGATCGGCGAGAGAACGACCACCGTGTATGCGAACCCGAGGCAGGTCGACCGGCCGAAACGCCTCACGCTCGCGGTGGCCGAGGCGTTCGACCTGCAACCGGCGGCCGTCTACCCGCCTTTGATCGATCGCTCGCGCGGATTTGTCTACGTCGCCCGAAAGGTCGATCCGTTGAAGGCCGAGGCGCTCGAGGAGCTCGGCTTCGCCGGGCTCGGCTTCTACTCCGAGGAGCTGCGCACGTACCCGCAGGGTCCGGTCGCGTCGCAGGTGCTGGGCTATGCGGGTTTGGACAACAAGGGCCTGGAGGGGCTCGAGCGCTCGCTGGAGAAAACCCTGGCGGGCAAGCCTGGCAGTCAGACCGTCGTCAAGGATCCTTTCGGCCGCGCGCTGGATGTCGTCTCGACCCGGCCGGAGACCCCCGGGCGGAACGTGCGACTCACCCTCGACCATCAGATCCAGGCCAACGCCGAAGCGGTGCTCACGGAGACAGTCCGGCAGCACGGGGCGCGAGCGGCCTCCGCAATCGTGATGGATCCACACACGGGGGCGGTGCTGGCGATGGCCACCGCGCCCGGTTTCAATGCGAATCGCTTTCCGACGACTCGGCCCGATCGCAGGCGAAATCGAGCGGTGACCGACACGTACGAGCCGGGATCGACCTTCAAGCTCGTGACAGTGTCCGCAGGCTTGCAGGAAGGGGTCGTGGGACCGTCGACCTCCTTTGTGCTACCACCGTCGCTGCTTGTCGCCGACCGCGTCATCCGCGAGTCCCATACGCGTGGGACGGAGCGAATGAGCGTGCGTGAGATCGTCGAGCGCTCCTCGAACATCGGCACGATCACGATCGCGCAGCGACTCGGGGAGGGGCGTCTGGCGAGCTGGATCGACCGCTTTGGATTCGGGAAGACGACCGGAATCGACTTCCCCGGCGAGTCATCCGGGTTCGCGCTCCCCCTCGACCAGTGGTCAGGCTCGACGATCGGGACGGTCCCGATCGGTCATGGCATCGCAGTTACCCCGATTCAGATGGCGAGGGCATACGCGGCGATCGCCAACGGCGGGGTGCTCGTCCAGCCGCACCTCGTCGACCGGATGGACGGTATGCCGTACGAGCAGAAACGGGGCCGTCGAATCGTCTCCCGGGAGGTCTCCACGCAGATGCTCGCCATGCTCCGCGGCGTCGTCATCGAGGGCACCGGGACGGAAGCCGCGATTCCGGGCTACACGGTGGCCGGGAAGACGGGAACCGCAGCCAAGATCGACCCGGACGGCCGCTACTCGCACACGCGGTACGTCGCGTCGTTCGTCGGGCTCGTCCCTGCGACGAAACCCCGGCTGGTGATCATGGTCATGGTGGACGAGCCGAGCGGCTCCATCTACGGCGGCACGGTTGCCGCGCCGGCGTTCAAGCAGATCGCGCGCTTCAACCTCCAGCACCTCGAGGTTCCGCCCGATGCGCCCAGGTCCAGTCGGGACGGCTAGCAACAGGTCCGCGGCCGCGAAGCGGACGCCTTTAGGGATCTTTGCGCGATCGGAATCCACGCTAGTGGGTTCCGATCTTGCGCCAACAGGGATCTTTGCGCGATCGGAATCCACGCTAGTGGGTTCCGATCTTGCGCCAAGCATCTAGCCTGCGCACGGTGGATCTCGAGGCCCTTATCCGGGCGCTCGCCCCGAGCGAGGTGACCGGAGCCCGGCCGGTCGCGATCGGCGACCTCGCCTACGACACACGCAACGTCTCGGCCGCCGCGCTGTTCTTCTGTGTCTCGGGCGCGCGCGTCGACGGTCACGATCTCGCCTGGGAGGCGATCGAAAATGGCGCGGCGGCGCTCGTGGTGGAGCGCGTGCTCGATGTCGATGTTCCTCAACTCGTCGTCGAGGATGTGCGCGCGGCGATGGCCGTCGCGGCGGATGTGTTCTTCGGTGAGCCGACCCGGGAGCTCGAGATCGTGGGGGTTACAGGCACGAACGGGAAGAGCACCACTGCGTTTCTCCTGCACTCGATGCTCGAGGCGGCAGGACGCAGGCCGGGGCTGGTGGGGACAGTGAGCTGGATCGTGGGCGGAGAGGAGCGCGCGGCGCCGTTCACCACGCCCGAGGCGATCGAGCTTCAGCGTCTCTTTCGCGAGATGGTCGATTCGGGGGATCGGAGCGCAGCGATCGAAGCCTCGTCGCATGGCGCGGCGTTCAGGCGGCTCGACCGGGTCCGGTTCGACGCCCTCGTCTTCACGAACCTGAGTCAGGACCACCTCGATCTGCACGGGACGATGGAGGAGTACTTCCAGGCGAAGCGGCGGCTCTTTACAGGGCCTCAGCCGCCGCCCGCAGCCGTCAATCTGGGCGACGAGTGGGGGCAGCGACTGGCAGCCGAGCTCGCCGCCTCACACCGCGCGCCGCTCGTCACGTTCGGGCTCGAGGAAGGTGCGGAGATGTGGGCCGATTGTCTCGAGCTGACAGTCGAGGGCAGTCGATTCCAAGCAGGCGGAATGACATTCGAGACGTCGCTGCGCGGGACCTTCAACGTGGAGAACGTGCTCGGCGCCGTCTCTGCTGGGCTGCTGCTCGATCTCGACGAAGAGTCGATCCAGGAGGGCGTTGCGCGCGTGTCTCAGGTCCCGGGGAGGTTCGAGGCGATCGCCGCTGGGCAGCCATTCGCCGCTTTGGTCGACTACGCGCACACCCCGGATTCCCTGGAGACGGTGCTGCGGGCCGCGCGTGACCTCGGCGAAGGACGGGTGATCGTCGTATTCGGCGCAGGAGGAGATCGTGATCGCGGGAAACGGGCGCTGATGGGGAAGGTCGCAGTGGAGTGTGCGGACGTGGCGATCGTGACCTCTGACAATCCTCGCTCGGAGGATCCGTTGGCGATCATCCAGGACGTGCTCCAGGGCGCGGGAACGGATGTCGAGATCGATCTCGACCGGCGCAGCGCCATTCACCGGGCTGTGGGATTGGCCGAGCCGGGCGACGTCGTGGTCGTGGCGGGCAAGGGCCACGAGCAGGGGCAGGAGATCGCAGGCAGCGTGCAGCCGTTCGACGATCGAGTGGTGGTGCGCGAAGCGCTCGCCGAGCTCCGTCCGCCAGGCTGACTTCGACCTGTGGAGAAACTGGCACTCACTTGTGACGAGTTCGGGACATGTCCAGGGTCAGACCCGAGGACATGTACCGAAGAACTC
>Ga0136620_10001807_pt1 | contig 10161 bp, 10 predicted proteins | sample AntDrymUQ4162106_2_FD_104806 | JGI IMG/M metagenome (GOLD analysis project Ga0136620, IMG submission 104806) | Polar desert sand microbial communities from Dry Valleys, Antarctica - metaG UQ416 (21.06) | ecosystem: Environmental > Terrestrial > Soil > Desert | place: Antarctica: Dry Valley... | reverse complement strand
GTCAGGGACTGGGGCGACGACGAGGCGTTCTGGCTCGTGGTCCAGCACATCCGGGAGCACGGCGAGCAGGAGGAGTGGGGCGGTGATACCTACACCTACATCCGGGTCGGCGACCACAAATACTGGACGATGGGCGCGGACCTGATGAGCACCGTGATCCTGAACCGCAAGCCGTGGGGACAGGACCCCGGCGACGGGGAGAAGGGGGGCGAACGAGCCGAAAGCGAAGCTCGGGCGAAGCCTGCGGAGACGACGCTATTCGAGGGAGACGGATGACCGAGGTCGAGAGGATCAACGAGGAGCACCGGGCGTGCGAGGATGCGACCGGAGGAAGCGTAGGCGAACGAAGAGGAGAGAGGATGACAGGTGCCGAAGAGGAGAGGGTAGAGACTGCCTACCACGAGGCAGGGCACGCGGTGGCGCTCTATGCCCTGGGCTTCGACCTGGGCGGCGCGACCATCGTTTCCGGCAGGGACCATCTGGGGCGCGTGGGCACGCCGACGAATGAGGCAGTGGCGGAGAGGTTGGACGTGTTGGAGTACCTGGGCGAGGACGGGGAGACGTACTTGATGCGGCAGATCGTCCTCGCCTTCTCCGGGGTGAAGAGCGTCGAGATCCTCACAGGGCAAGATCACGACCCACGAGCCGGCGACGTTCAGTTCTGGCTTCCCGGCAGCGACTGGCACCGGCTGAACACATGGTTACCGATGCTAGCAGCGCCAGAGGATTACCCGTCGGTCTACGACAAAACGTGGGACGAGGCGGAGCGCGTGCTGCGGGAGAACTGGGGCGCCGTGAGCGCGGTTGCCGCAGCGCTGCTGGAACGCGGGGAGTTGGAACGCCGCGACCCTGCGCTCCACGCTCCGAGAGGCGGACTGTGCCCGTGACGATGCCCCCATCAGGCGGGTGGTCCTGATAATCGAAGGGGATCTGCTCCGCGAACGCCGCATGCAACTCATGGTCGAAGGCGATCCCGGCAACGAATTGGAGGGAGTACAGGAGCGCATTGAGCGCAACGGCAGGGAGCTGCAGGAACTGTACGGAGAGGAGGACGGATGAGCGAGAACGGGGACACGCCGAGAGCGGTACTCTACGCCCGCGTCTCGACCGACGAGCAGGTGAGGGGCTACAGCCTGCGCCAGCAGCTCGCCGCCCTGCGCTCGTGGTGCGAGGCTGAAGGATACCGGATCTTTGAGGAGGTCGAGGACCCCGGTCACTCCGGCGCCTACCTCGAAAGACCGGGCTTGGATCGCGTCAGGGACCTGGTCGAGTCGGGGAACGTCTCCGTGGTGGTGGCGCAGGACGCCGACAGGATCACGCGCGAGCCCATGCACCGGGCGTTCCTGGACTCGGAGATGGAGCGCCACGGCTGCCGCCTGATCGCCCTGGACGACTGGGGCGACGACTCCCACGAGGGCGAGCTCCTGAAGTACCTCAAGGGCTGGGTCAGCAAGGGCGAGCGCCTGAAGATAGCCGAGCGCACCCGGCGCGGTCTGGATAGGAGGGTGGCGGAGGGCAAGGTGATCGGGGGCAACCGGTCTCCGTATGGCTTCGTCTACAACGAGGACCGGACGGCGCTCGTGCCCTCCGAGCCGGAGATGGGCGTCGTGCGGCGCATGTTCCGCATGGTCGCCGCCGAGGGCGAGAGCCTGGGCGAGATCAGCCGCCGGTTCAAGCGCGAGGGCGTCCCTTCGGCTATGGGCGGCGACTGGCCGCGCTCCACCGTACGCTACATGCTTCTCTCAGACCTCTACCTGCCGCGCCCGCCCGCCGAGCTGCGAGGACTGGTCCCGGAGCACCTGCTCGCCGGGCTCCGGGAGGACGGCTCCTACGGCATGTGGTGGTGGAACCGGCGCAAGCAGACGAGGTGGCGAGAGCGCGCCGAGGACGGCGAGATCCGCCGCCGCTCGAAGACGGAGCAGCGCCCGCGCGAGCAGTGGCGGGGTGTCCCGGTGGACCTCTCTGGCTCCGGGCTCGTCAGAGCGCACGTCGAGGCGGTGAGGGAGCAGGTCGGGAAGAACACGCGCCGCCCGCCCTCGACGGTCGCCGAGCGGTTCTGGGTGCTCTCCGGCGGCATCGCCCGCTGCGCCGAGTGCGGCGGTGGGTTCAGCCCGATGACCGTCAACCCGCGCCAGCCGTCGAGGCGTACCTACTACCGCTGCCACCGCCACCGCGACCGCCCGGAAGCCTGCCACAACCCTCGCGCCGTTTCCGCCGAGCCGCTGGAAGAGAGCGTGTGGCAGGCGGTGCGCTCGCTCTTCGAGGAACCCGAACGCCTCATGCGGCTCTACGAAGCGTACCTCGAACGCCGCGGGGCGTTGCTGCGCGGGAACCCGGACGCAGAGGCTCGCGGAGCTGGAGGAGGAGCGCAGAGGCTACCTGCGCCAGAACGCGAGAGGCTTGCTCGTCGACGCCGAGCTGGACGTGATGCTCGCGGAGGTGGACGCACAGCGCGAGGATGCCCGGAGGGCGCTCGGAAAGGCGCACGAGATGCAGACGGCGCTCCACAGGCTGGAAGGCGAGCGGGAGGCGATGTTCGGCCGGTTCGCCGCGATGGCTCGCATGGACCTGCGCAACCTCGCCGCCGAGCAGAGGCGCAAGGTCCTGCTGGCGCTCAGGGCGCGCGTGGAGATAGCCGCCGACGCCTCCGTGCGTGTTCGTGGCGTGTTCGATGCCGACATCACCGAGCTGCTGCCCATGAAGGACGCTCCCGCCGACGAGCCCTACACCGCGCGCTTCAGGAGGGAGATCCCGGAGCCGTACAAGGGTGTTGTCAGTCTTGACAACACACGCCGCTTCATTTCATGACCACGATGCTCGCCGCCGTCCTGGCATACAACCCGCTCCTCGTCTACAGCACCGGCTTCCAACTCTCCGTGGCCGCCGTTTTCGGCATCCTTCTATTGCGAAAGCCGATCCAGGCGTTCCTGAAACGTACGCTCTTCCGGCCACTCGCCAAACCGCCGGAGACCGTATCCAACTTGCTCGCCGTCTCTCTCGCGGCCCAGGTCGCCACCACTCCGATCATCGCCGCGACATTCGACGAGGTGTCCGTGATCGGGGTCCTCACCAACCTCATCGCCGTCCCGATCTCCGGCCCCATCCTGACCCTCGGTCTACTCGGCGCGATATCGGGAAACATCGCGCCGCTGCTCGCCTACCCGATAAACGCCTGCAACGGCTTCCTCGTCACCATCCTGGAACTCACGGCGCGAGCCGCATCAGCCATGCCCTTCGCCACCGTGAAGACGCCCGGCATCACCCCGCTGCTCGTCGCGTTCTTCTACCTAGGTTGTATCCCCGCCGCCATCGCCGAGACCGCTTTTCCCGAGGGACGCTGGCCGATGTGGGCCGCGCTCCTCCTCGCATGGACGGCCTTCTGGCTCCTCCTCGTCGGCGCGACGAACGGATAAAATAAGTTCATGGCCGTCTATTTGCTCCTGGGTGACGACGAGGAACGCAAAGCCCGCAGCGTGGAGAAACTGCGCCGGGGCCGCCAGGCCGACACTTACGACGCCGCCGGTTCCAGCCCCGAAGAGGTAGTCTCAGCTTGCAATTCATACTCGCTATTTGGCGGTGGGGCTTTTGTGCTTGTCAGGAACCTCGACGCCTGGAACGCTGCTCAGAAAGTGAAGGTCGTGGATTATCTGGCGAACCCTTCGCCTGAGACGGATCTCGTGTTGCTCGGCAAGAAGATCGGTGCCCGCGAGAAGTTGCTTACGGCAATAAAGAAGGCTGGCGAGGTCCATACTCTGGAGCAGCCGACCGGCAAGGCGCTCGTTCGGTGGGCCGTGGGGTATGCGAAGAAGCTGGACCTCGATCTCCCGGAGGACGTTGCCAGCGATTTGACGGATCGCTGTTCCGGCGACAAGACTCGCGCAGCCAGTGAAATCGAGAAGCTCTCTCTCTACGTCTCCGGCCAACCGGCCACGAAAGAAGATGTCGCGGAGTTGTGTCCACCGGACGTTCAGGGGAACATCTTCGCCTTCGTGGACGCGCTGGCGGCGGGTGATCGAGGTACGGCGATGCGGCTGCTGGAAGACCTCATATCCAACGGCGAGCCGCCGTTGCGGGCGACGTTTATGATCCGCCGCCAGTTCCAGCTACTCGCCCGCGCCCGTGCGATGTTCGAGGATGGCGCGGGCCGTAGTCAGGTAGCGAGCGAGTTGAAGATCCCACCGTTCGTCGCCCGCAAGCTGGAGGAGTCGGGATGCAAGATCACCGAAGAGGACACCGAACGGGCGCTGGAGTCCATATTGAACCTCGAAAGCGGGCTGAAAGGCGGAAGCGGTCTCGGGGACGAGCTCCAGATGGAACTCGCCGTGATGGATCTATCCAGGGTTTCGGGTTAGGCTAGTTCTCGGAGGCGCCGGAGAGTGCCTTGTCGAGGCGGGCGACCTTGCGGGAGGCTTTGTTGGGGTGAATTGTCCCTTTGCCTGCGGCGGCGTCAAATGCTTTCTGGGACTGGTCCCGTATCTCACGGGCCTTCTCCGTCTCACCGGCGTCCATCGCCCGGTAGAAGTTTCTGGAGAGGTTGTTCAGGCGGCTTCTGGCAGCCTTGTTTTGCTCGTTTCGCTTGATGCTCTGCTTATCTCTTTTGGATGGGGCGGGCACGCTATTTGCTCCTCTGTAAGGCCAAAGATCAACCCGATGAATGTAACACATCGGGAACAAAGGGACAAAGGTGTTAGAATCCGCCGGTGGAAATCATCGAACGCACGCGCAACTTCTGCATAATCGCGCATATTGACCACGGCAAGAGTACCCTCGCCGACCGGATGCTGGACCTTACCGACGCCGTCCCCGAAAGGGAGCGGATGGCCCAGATCCTGGACACCATGGACATCGAGCGCGAGCGGGGCATCACCATCAAGGCTCAGGCCGTGCGTCTGATCTACAATCGCCCCGACGGCCCGTTGAACTTGAACCTCATTGACACGCCGGGACATGTGGATTTCGCCTACGAAGTCTCGCGGGCTATAGCGGCGTGCGAGGGGGCGTTGTTGGTGGTGGACGCGAGCCAGGGCATCCAGGCTCAGACGCTGGCGAATCTGTATTTGGCGATGGAGCACGATTTGGAGATCATCCCCGTCCTCAACAAGATAGATCTGCCCATAGCCGACGTAGCCGCCGTGACCGAAGAACTGGTCGAGCTTCTTGGCGTGGAGGAGGAGAGCATACTCAAGATCTCCGCCAAGACCGGCGAGGGCGTCACCGAGGTCCTCGACGCCATAGTTGAGCGCGTCCCCGCCCCCCAGACGGAACAAACCCAGACGCGGGGCCTCATCTTCGACTCGTACTACGATCCATACCGCGGCGTCGTCTCGCTTGCGCGTCTGTTCGATGGCGAGCTGAAAAAGGGCGACAGTGTGCGGGCGATGGGCTCGGACGAGGACTTCGAGTTGCTGGAAGTCGGATGTTACTCTCCGAAGCCCACTGCGCTCCCGGTACTTGGCACTGGCGAGGTTGGATACGTCATCGCCGGTCTCAAGGACATCGAGGCGCTTCGCGTCGGCGATACGGTGACGAGGACGGAGGACCCGGCGGACGAGCCATTGCCCGGTTATACGCAGGTATTGCCGACGGTCTTCTCGGGGCTTTATCCGACGGATGGGGACGATTTCGAGCGGTTGCGGGATGCGCTGTCCAAGCTCCAGCTCAACGATTCTTCGCTGTTCTTCGAGCCGGAGAACTCGCGGATGGGGTTTGGTTTCCGGTGTGGTTTCCTGGGTTTGTTGCACATGGAGATCATCCAGGAGCGGCTGGAGCGGGAGTCTGGGCTGGACTTGATCGCCTCTTCCCCCAGCGTGCGCTACGAGGTCGAAACAGACGGCGAGACGCGCGAGATCACCAACCCGAGCGAGTTGCCGGAGACGTTTCAGGAGATCCGGGAGCCGATGGTGCGGGCGACGATCATCGCCCCTAACGACTACATCGGCGCGGTGATGGGCCTCTGCCACGAGAAGCGCGCCGTCTCGGTCGGGATGGAGTATCTCTCGACCCTGCGCGTGCAGCTCACTTACGATATGCCGCTGGCCGAGATCATCACTGACTTCTTCGACTCTTTGAAAAGCCGCACCCGCGGCTACGCCTCCTACGACTACGAGCGCAAGGAATACGAGCCGGCTGACCTCGTAAAGGTCGAGGTGCTCGTCTCCGGGGAGCCTGTGGACGCGCTTTCGATCATAGCCCACAGGGACAAGTCATATGCTCGTGGCCGGGCCCTGGTAGAAAAATTGAAAGAACTCATTCCGCGCCAGAACTTCGAGGTGCCGGTTCAGGCGGCTGTCGGCAAGCGGGTCATAGCCCGCGAGACGGTGCGGGCCTACCGCAAGGACGTGACCGCCAAATGCTACGGCGGCGACATCTCCCGCAAACGCAAGCTCCTGGAGCAGCAAAAGGCCGGCAAGCGCCGCATGAAGCAAGTAGGCCGCGTCGAGATCCCACAAGAAGCATTCCTCGCGGCCCTTCGTATCTGAACTACGGTTTCGGAATCTTCGCCGGGCCTTCCTGGCTATCGCCATGAGCATCCGAGCTTCTCACGCGCTTTTCGAGCAACGGCATCAGGGAGTCGCATTGTTCTTTCCGACTCCCTGATTCCGTACCACGCTGGAAACTCAGTCCATCATGGTAAAATTACGGGCTGATGATGCTGTCAGAACGACAACACGAGATATTCTTGAAGACGCTGGAGTTGTACATCTCCACCGGCGCTCCGGTGGGCAGCCACGCTCTGGCTGAGGCGGTAGACGCGAGCAGCTCGACCATCCGGGCGGAGTTGGCCGACCTTGAGACGCGCGGACTTCTGACCCATCCTCATACCTCTGCTGGGCGGGTGCCGACGGACGTTGGCTACCGGTACTACGTGGACGCTCTGATGGTCGGAAAGCCCATGGAGAGGCCCCTCTTCGAGACTCCGGAGGACACGGGCGATGTGGACGAACTCTTGCGGGGCGTTTCGGAGGGGATGAGCGAGGTCACGCGCCTTCTGGCAGTGGTGGCCGGGCCGAGCGCGCTCGGCGATTCCTTGTCCCGCGTGGACTGCCTGCGCCTGCGCGAGGACGTGCTCCTGCTCGTCGTTTCGATGGAGAGTGGAGCATCTTCGAGTACCACGGTGACGCTCCCGGCCCACGTCGAGGAGGACGAGATGCGCGAGCTGTTCGCCTCGCTGAACGCCTGGCTCGGGGGACGTCCGCTCGGGTCGGACCTGGAGCTTGCGAAGGTCGGAAGGGCGCTCTCGGATCACAGCCCGCTCGTCGTCGGGGCGGTTCTGGAGGCGGTTCAGGTTTTGAGCCGGACCTCAGAGCGCGGGGTGTTCGTGCAGGGCGTATCGGCTTTGCTTGCCCGTCTGGACGACCTCGACCCGTCGAGCCTGTCGGCTGTGATCGAAGTCTTCGAGCGCCGCCGTTGGTTGCTGCGCCTGATGGGCGATGCTCTCACGCGCTCTGTGTCGAGCAGCGGGGTCGTGGTGTCCATTGGCGCCGAGAGCGGTTTCTATAACCTGGCCGGCACGAGCTTCGTGGCCGCCGCCTACAGCCACCGCGAGCGTCCCTATGGCGTCGTGAGCCTCATCGGTCCCAAGCGCATGGACTACGACGCGGCGATCAGCACCGTCCGCTCGGCGGCTGAAGCCCTTACCCTTCGTCTGAGCACTAGTTTCTAGCGATGGCGGCGAAGCGCGACTATTACGAAGTCCTCGGGCTGTCTCGGGAAGCGTCGGAGGCGGAGATCAAAAAGTCCTACCGCCGTCTCGCTCGCTCCCACCACCCCGATGCCAACCCCGATGACCCGAACGCCGAGGAACGCTTCAAGGAACTCACCGAAGCCTACGAGGTCCTCTCCACCCCCGACTCACGCCGCGCCTACGATACTTATGGACATCAGGTTCCCCGAGGTGGCGGTGGCGGAGCCGGTGGTGGAGACCCGTTCGGCGGTGGCGGTGGCTTCGAGGATATATTCGAGGCGTTCTTCGGTGACCGTTCTTCGTTCGGCTCCTCGTTCTTTGGCACCGGTGCCAGAGGACCCAGCCGGGGTGGAGATATTGAAGCTGAGGTCGAGGTTTCGCTTCGCGAGGCGGCTTTCGGGGTGGAACGTGAGATCCGGATGCAGGCGGTCAGGAACTGCGGGGTGTGCGACGGGGTGGGGGGCACGGAGTCCCACGTTTGCGGCACATGCGGGGGCGCGGGGGCTGTGCGGACGGTGCGGGAGAGCATTCTGGGGCAGGTGGTTAGCGCGCAGGCTTGTTCCGCGTGCGGTGGTCGGGGCAGGATCATTGACGTGTCCTGTGACAACTGCCGGGGGAGTGGTCGTGTCTCCGAGGTCGAGGCGCGCAAACTGCGAATCCCCGAAGGCATCGAAAGCGGGATGCGCCTCCGTGTCTCTGGCTCTGGTCATGCTGGAGAACCAGGCGCGCCCGCTGGAGACCTGTACGTCACGATAAGGGTTAGTGAGGATGAGGATTTGATGCGCGACGGGGAGGATCTCGTGCATCGGTTGAGGATCAACTTCGTGGAGGCGGCTCTGGGGACGGAGCGAGAGGTCCCGACGTTGAATGGGGGGTCGGAGGTGAGGATCGAACCCGGCACTCAGCCGGGGGCTACGCTGCGGTTACGGGGAGAGGGGATGCCGAGGTTGAGGCGCAGGGGGCGTGGAGACCTGAAAGTGCTCGTGGACGTGATGGTGCCGACGCGGCTCTCGGGTGAGCAGCGGGAGCTTCTGGAGCAGTTCGATGCCACTAGCGGGCACGAGACATACAACGGCACCGGCGGGTCGTTCTTCGACCGGCTCAGGGGCGTCTTCCGATAGGAACCGGTATCTCGCGCATCCGGATAACGCGCATCTTCCTCGACTTCGCCGTGGAGTCTGGCGGAACTTTCGACCTTCCGCCGGAGGAGGCTCATCATGTCTCGAATGTCTTGCGGGCCCGGAGCGGTGATGTCTTCGAGGTCGCGGATTCGGCCCGCCGGTTGTTCTTGGCGGAGCTGCGTGGAGGAAGCGAGGCTGTCGTACTGGAGGAGTTGGCGGCCCTGGAAGTGGATGCTCGCGTGGTCCTTTATCAGGCGGTGCCGAAGGGTCGGCACATGGATCTCGTAGTGGAGAAGGCGACGGAGATCGGGGTGGACCGTATCGTTCCCCTGATCACGGAGCGGGGCGTGGTCCGGCTGGACGGCGGGGGTGGAAAGGCCGGTCGGTGGCGGCGGGTGGCGGAGGCCGCGGCGCGGCAATCGCTGCGGCTCGGTGTACCGGAAGTGAGCGAACCTATGTCTTTTGTCGAGGCTATTCGGGAGTCCGGGGATGATGGTATCTTGCTGCACAATGGTGGCGGGACGCGCCGACTAGAGGAAGGCATCGGGGATGGGACGGTGAGGCTATTCGTTGGTCCCGAGGGTGGATGGAGCGAGGCGGAGATCTCGCTCTCCAGGGACAATGGACTCTTTCTGGCGCATCTCGGTCCCTACCGGCTACGCAGCGAGACCGCCGGCATGGTGGCCGTGGCGCGGTCGCTGGCGGCGCGGGAGGCAACCGTGGCGCATGACAGCTTATAGCAACGGAGAGGATTTTAGTGGATGAGAAAGACTGCATATTCTGCAAGATAGTCCGCAAGGAGATGGACTCGAAGGTGGTGTACGAGGATGACGAAGTACTGGCGTTCGAGGACATAAACGGTCGCGCCCCGGTTCATTTGCTCGTCATTCCCAAGCAGCACGTCGCCAATTTGGAGGAGATCGGGGCTTTGTCTGACACGGTGACGAAGCGTCTCTTCGAGGTTTCGAGCGAGGTGGCGCGGCAGCACGGCGTCACGGAGGGTGGCTACGCGGTGCGGATCAACAACGGTTCGGACGCGGGGCAGGAGGTCTTTCATCTTCACCTCCACGTTCTCGGGGGCAAGAGACTGGGGATGCCGTGAGCATCGCGGAGCGGATACGGCAGGATACGAAGGCGGCCATGCGCGAGCGGGACCGGGACCTTCTGGGGACGTTGCGGATGCTGTCCGCCGCGCTCAAGAACGGTGAGATCGAAGCTGGCAGGCCCCTCACGGAGGACGAGGAGCAGGTGGCGTTGCGGCGGCAACTCAAGCAGTACGAGGAGTCAGCCGAGGCGTTCCGCAAGGCCGGACGCAAGGAGCAATCCGAGTCCGAGTCCGCCGAGGCCGAGATCGTG
>Ga0136620_10001806_pt1 | contig 10163 bp, 10 predicted proteins | sample AntDrymUQ4162106_2_FD_104806 | JGI IMG/M metagenome (GOLD analysis project Ga0136620, IMG submission 104806) | Polar desert sand microbial communities from Dry Valleys, Antarctica - metaG UQ416 (21.06) | ecosystem: Environmental > Terrestrial > Soil > Desert | place: Antarctica: Dry Valley... | reverse complement strand
TAGGCCATTTGTATCCCGCTGGATCGCGGCGCGGCGGGAGCTGGCTGCCGCCGCCACCTCGATCACCCACTGTGCACGAAGTGCCCACCAGAGCGGCTGTGAGTGAACACTTTATGCACACTCGGCGTGACCATGAGGCACTCGCGTCGCGCCCGCGACGGCGAGTCGTCAGGCCAGCGACGCCAAGGCGTGGATGACGACGCCGGCGAGGCCGCCGACGACGGTGCCGTTGATGCGGATGAACTGCAGGTCTCGGCCGACGTGCAGCTCGATCCGGCGCGCCGCCTCCTTGCCGTCCCATCGGTCGACCGTGTCGGAGATGATCGTCGCGATCTCGTCGCCGTAGTTGCTGATCAGGTACGCCGCTGCGTCGGCGAGGAATCCGTCCAGCCGGTCGCGAAGCGCCGGCTCGTCGGTCAGGCGCCGGGCGAACGCCGTCACCTCGGCGACACTGCGGCGTCGCAGCGGGCCGTCGGCATCGCCGAGGGACTCCACCAGTGCCCGGCGCAGAGCGTTCCACAACGAGACGGTGGTGGTGGCGACCTGCGGCTGAGCCAGGACGCGCCGCTTGAGCCGCTCAGCCCGCGCGATCGTGTCAGGGTCGTGCTGGAGGTCCTCGGAGAGCTCGAGCAGGAAGTTGTCCAACGCTTGGCGCGCCCGGTGGTCGGGGTCGCCACGTACGTCCTTGACGAACGAGACCGCCTCGCGCTGCAACCGGTCCCCCACCCGTTCGTCCAGCCACACCGGCGTCCACCAGGGAGCTCGTTCGGCGATCATCTCGCCGATCGACGACTCGTTCTCCACCAGCCAACGGTGCAGCTCGGCCAGGCCGAGGTCGACAAGGCCGTGGTGCGCGCCATCGCGTACGACCTCGCCCAAGAGCTGCCCAGCAACCGGGCTGAGCGACTCCTCCAGCAGCCGGGGAATGATGGCCTCGACGACCAGGGCAGCGACGTCCTCGTCCTTGACCCGGACCAGGGCTTCACGCACGATCTTCGACCCCTCGGTCACCACACGTTCGCTGTGCAGGGGGTCGGCGAGCCACCTGCCGATCCGCATGCTGACCTGCGCGGAGCGCATCCGGTCGCGGACGATCTGCTCGGACAGGAAGTTGTCCGTCACGAATTCCTGCAGGCTCAACCCCAGCGCCGCCTTGCGGTTGGGTATCAAAGCGGTGTGCGGGATCGGCAGCCCGAGTGGCCGACGGAACAAGGCCGTGACGGCGAACCAGTCGGCGATGGCACCAACCATCGCGGCGCCGGCCCCGGCGTTGACGTACCCAATCACCACACCGTCGCCGCGCAGTGTGACGACGTACACCACCGCCGAGAGCAACAGCAGTGAAAGGGCTACGGCCTTCATCCGGCGCAACCCCTGGCGGCGGCGCTCGTCGGCTTCGCTGCCGCTCCCAGGAACCAGGGGTGCCAGCAGTGCCGGGGTAGGGGCGACGTCGTTCACGCCCCGAACCCTAGCCGCAGCCGGAGCGCGGCGTACGGCCAGAGCGGTGGCCGGGCAAGGCACCTACACTCTCGCCATGAGCTTCCGCGGGAAAGCGCGTCTGGACACCAGCCAGGTCACCGGGGGCGGCAGAGGCGGGCGACGCGGAGGCGCGGTCATCGGCGGTGGCGCCGGTGGCGTCGTGCTCCTGATCCTCGGCCTCATCTTCGGCGGCAACGTCCTCGGCGGGCCCGACGGCTCGGGCGGGCTGGTCTTCGACCCGACCGACATCATCGAGGGCGGCGCCGGCGGTGGCCTGTCAGGCATGGACTTCTCTCAGTGCCAGACCGGGGCCGACGCCAACGCCAACGACACCTGCCGGGTCATCGGCGCGGTCAACAGCGTGCAGGACTACTGGAGCGAGGCACTTCCCGCCGACGCCGACCGACAGTACCGCGAGGCCAAGACGGTCATCTACTCCGGCAGCACCGAGTCAGGCTGTGGCACCGCCTCGGCTGCCACCGGGCCGTTCTACTGCCCTCCGGAGGAGATGATCTACATCGACGCGGCGTTCTTCGACGAGCTCACTACCACCTTCGGCGCCGACGGCGGCACCTTCGCCCAGATGTATGTCGTCGCCCATGAGTACGGGCACCACGTGCAGCAGCTGCTCGGCGTGCTCGGTGCGGCGCAGCAGGACCGCGAGGGTGCCGACAGCGGGTCGGTACGTATCGAGCTGATGGCAGACTGCCTGGCCGGTGTATGGGCCAACAACGTCTCATCCACCGAGGACGAGAGCGGACAGGCGTTGCTCGAACCCCTCACCCAGGACGACATCGACTCCGCGCTGTCGGCGGCGTCGGCGATCGGCGACGACCGCATCCAGTCCAGCGCCGGTCAGCGGGTCAACCCCGAGTCGTGGACCCACGGCTCGAGCGAGCAGCGTCAACGCTGGTTCCTGGCCGGCTACGACGGCGGCACCATGAACTCCTGCAACACCCTCGACGCAGAGCAGCTCTGAGTGTCGCTGGCGCAGCAGCCCAGGTGGGTGCGGGTCGAGATCTGGATCGTCCTCGCGCTCAGCCTCGGCCAGTCGGCGGTCTATGCATTCGTGAGCCTGCTCGCCAAGCTCACCGCCGGCCCACTGCGGGACCAGACCGCGACTCTCAACGCCTCGGCCAGCCCCCGCGAGTACCTCGACCTGACCTACCAGCTGCTCGGCATCGCCTTCGCGCTCGTGCCCGTCGTCCTCGCCTGCTTCCTGCTAGCGAGCTCCGGTGACCGGCCGCGTACGGTTCTGGGTCTCTCCCCCGCCCGGCCTGGCTTCGACCTCGGGGTCGGCGCCGCGCTGGCGGCCCTGATCGGGTTACCCGGAATCGGGCTCTACCTGGTGGGCCGAGAGATCGGCATCACGGCAACCGTGGTGCCGAGCGGCCTGGACGCCTACTGGTGGGCGGTCCCGGTCCTGGTGCTTGCCGCGGTCGAGAACGCCGTGCTCGAGGAGGTCGTCGCCGTCGGTTACCTGATGACCCGCCTGCGGCAGCTGAGCTGGTCGCCGGTCGCCGCCATCGTCTGCAGCGCCGCGCTGCGGGGGGCGTACCACCTCTACCAGGGCATCGGCCCGGGTGTGGGCAACTTCGTGATGGGCCTGGTCTTCGGGTACGTCTACCAGCGGACCGGTCGCATCGCCCCGCTCGTCATCGCGCACACCGTCCTCGACGTCGTCGCCTTCGTCGGCTACGCACTCTTCGCCGATGCCCTCGGGCTGCCCTGAGGCTGGCACACTTGAGGTACGTATGTCCGCCTCCCGCACGCACGACCTTTCCGCCCTGCGCCGTCGCATCGGCGCCGTGGGCCTGCGGGACGAACGTCGGCTCCTGCGCCGCCTCGACAAGGCACGCTCACGCCGCGCGCCGGACGAACGCGCCAGCCTGGTCACCGAGCTGGAGGCATCGTTGGCCGGCGCGGAGCACCGCATCGCACGGCGGGAGGGGGTACGCCCTGAGCTGGCGTTCCCGGCCGAGCTGCCGGTCAGCGCGAGGCGCCACGACATCGCCGCCGCCCTCGAGCAGCACCAAGTCGTCATCGTCGCCGGAGAGACCGGATCGGGCAAGACCACGCAGCTGCCCAAGATCGCGCTCGAGCTGGGGCGCGGCATCCGAGGCGCCATCGGGCACACCCAGCCCAGACGCATCGCCGCCCGGTCGGTCGCGGCCCGCATCGCCGAGGAGTGTGGCACCGAGGTCGGCGGAGCCGTCGGGTACGCCGTCCGCTTCGACGACCGCACCAGCGACGAGACCCTGGTCAAGGTCATGACGGACGGCATCCTGCTCGCCGAGATCCGCAGCGACCCGTTCCTGCGCCAGTACGACACGCTGATCATCGACGAGGCGCACGAACGCTCGCTGTCGATCGACTTCCTGCTCGGCTACCTCAAGCGGCTCCTCCCCCGCCGCCGGGACCTCAAGGTGGTCATCACCTCGGCGACCATCGACCCGGCGCGCTTCGCCGAGCTCTTCGACGACGCGCCGATCATCGAGGTCAGCGGGCGGACCTACCCGGTCGAGGTCCGCTACCACCCCATCGGCGAGCGCGAGGACGGCGATCCGCTGCAGGCGATCGCCGACGCGCTCGACGAGCTTGCCGCCGATGGCCCCGGCGACGTCCTGGTGTTCTTGTCCGGCGAGCGGGAGATCCGCGATGCCGCCGACCACCTGCGCCAGCACGTCAACAACCGCAAGCCGCTCCGCGGGACCGAGGTGCTCCCGCTGTACGGGCGGCTGTCGGTGGCCGAGCAGCACAAGGTGTTCGAACGTCACACCAGCCGTCGGGTCATCCTCGCAACCAACGTCGCCGAGACCTCGTTGACCGTGCCCGGTATCTCCTACGTCATCGACGCCGGCACCGCGCGTATCTCGCGCTACAGCGCCCGGCTCAAGGTGCAGCGTCTGCCGATCGAGCCGATCTCGCAGGCCAGCGCCCGCCAGCGTGCCGGACGGTGCGGACGCACCTCCGACGGCATCTGCATCCGCCTCTACAGCGAGGAGGATTTCGCGGCCCGACCCGAGTTCACTGATCCGGAGATCCTGCGCACCAACCTCGCATCGGTCATCTTGCACATGACCTCACTCGACCTCGGCGCCATGCAGGACTTCCCGTTCCTCGACCCACCCGACGCCCGGTCCGTGCGCGACGGCGTCGACCTGCTCACCGAGCTCGGCGCGATCGAGCACGACCCGCAGGGCGGTAAGACCCGGCTGACCGCCGTCGGACGAACCCTCGCCCAGCTGCCGCTGGACCCGCGGATGGGCAGGATGCTGGTCGAGGCTGCACGCAACGGGTGCTTGCGCGAGGTGTTGGTGATCGTCTCGGGGATGTCGATCCAGGACCCGCGCGAACGTCCCGCCGAGCACCAACAGGCGGCAGACACGGTGCATCGCCGCTTCCTCGACCCCGACTCGGACTTCGCGGCGTACCTGAACCTGTGGGACTACCTACGCGAGCAACGCAAGGCGCTCTCGAGTAGTGCCTTTCGACGCATGTGCCGCGACGAGTACCTGCACTACCTGCGGGTGCGCGAGTGGCAGGACGTGCACGCCCTGCTGCGCCAGAGCGCCGCCGAGCTCAAGCTGTCGACCAGCTCCACACCCGCCGCGTCGGACGTCATCCACCAGTCGCTGCTGGCCGGCCTGCTCTCCCACATCGGGCTCGCCGAGATGACCGGCCGGGAGTACATCGGTGCCCGGCAGGCGCGCTTCGCCATCTTTCCTGGCTCGGGGTTGGCCAAGAAGCCGCCCCGCTGGGTGATGGCGGGCGAGCTGGTGGAGACCAGCAGGCTGTGGGCGCGTACGGTCGCCAAGATCGACCCGGCCTGGATCGAGGACCTCGCCGGCCACCTGGTCCGCCGCGACTACAGCGAGCCGCACTGGTCCAAGAGGCGCGCCTCGGTCGTCGCCCGCGAGCGCGTCACCCTCTACGGCGTCCCGATCGTCGTCGACCGACCGGTCTCGTACGGGGCGATCGACCCCGAGTTGTCGCGCGAGCTCTTCATCAGGCACGCGCTCGTCGAGGGCGAGTGGAGCACCCAGCACCCGTTCTTCGCTCGCAACCGATCACTTCTGGACGATGTAGAGGACCTCGAGCGGCGCGCCCGCCGACGTGACATCCGCGTCGACGACGAGGATCTCGTCAAGTTCTACGACTCGCGCATCGGCGCCGACGTCGTCTCCGGCAGACACTTCGACACCTGGTGGAAGCGGACTCGTCGCGACCAGCCCGACCTTCTCGACCTCGACCCAGCCGACCTCGTACGCGGCGACGCCGACGGGCAGGACCACCGGGAGGCGTACCCCTCCCGGTGGTCCTCAGGCTCGTTCGACCTGCCGCTGACCTACGCATTCGAGCCGGGCGCCGACGAGGACGGCATCACCGTCGACGTACCACTCAGCGCGCTGTCCCAGCTCGACCCGGCGGAGTTCTTGTGGCAGGTGCCGGGTCATCGCACCGAGCTGGTGACCGCATTGATCAAGACCCTGCCGAAGGGTTGGCGCAAGCAGTTCGCTCCCGCCCGCAGCTTCGCCGAGCGGGTGCTCGCGGCCGAACCGGAGCAACAGGGACCCCTGGTGGCGTCGGTCACCGATCAGCTCCGCCGCCTGACCGGCGTCGTCGTGCCCGCCGATGCGTTCGACCCCTCAGCCGTCCCCGACCACCTGCTGGTGGCCTTCCGGATCGTCGACGACGGGCGCGAGGTCGGCCGCGGCAAGGACCTCGACGTGCTCAAGCGCGACCTCCGTCCTCAGGTCCGCACCGCACTCGCCGAGGCCGCCTCCGGCATCGAGCGCACCGGCCTGACGTCGTGGTCGTTCGGGGCGTTGCCCCGGCAGATCGAGACCTCGAGCAAGGGTCACCAGGTCGTGGCCTACCCGACGCTGGTCGCCCGGCCGGACGCGGTGGACGTCGGGGTCGTGGAGTCACGGACGCACCAGCTCGCTTCGATGCGCACTGGCCTGCGCAGGTTGCTGATGCTGACGGTCCCCAGCCCGGTACCGCGGCTGCTCCGTAGCCTGTCCAACCGGACGAAGCTGGTGCTCGCCACCGCGCCCTACCCGACGCTGCTTGACCTCGCCGAGGACTGCGTCGCGGCAGCGGTCGACCAGCTCGTCGACGACGCCGGTGGGCCGGTGTGGGACGCCGACGACTTCGCCCGCCTCGTCCAGGTCGTCCGCACGGAGATCCACGACGCCACCGGACGTGTGCTGCTGCAAGCGGGCGAAGTGCTCGACCAGCTGGGCGACCTGCAGCACGTCATGGACGTCGCCGCACCGGCGTACGCGGCGATCGTCGACGACATCGGCGTGCAGATCTCCTGGCTCGTCTTCCCTGGCTTCGTCAGCGAGGTCGGCGCCGCACCGCTCGCCGAGCTCCCGAGATACCTGCGAGCCGCCCGGAGCCGGATCACCGAGCCGGTCGATGTCGTGGCGGACGCCCTCAACGCAGCCGTGGTTCAAGATCTCGAGGGCCGGTACCACGACCTCGGCGAGCAGCTGCCCGCCCACGCTCGGCACGCCCCAGCGGTGACCGCTGCCCGCTGGGGTCTGGAGGAGCTGCGGGTCAGTCTCTTCGCCCAACGGCTGCGCACCGCGTACCCCGTCTCATCCAAGCGCGTCGCCCGGCGTCTGGACGCGGTGGCGGATCTGGTGGCACGGCCGCTCATGTGATGGCGACGGCAGCAGCAGAGTAGGCGGAGATCTCGACGGTGCTGCCGCCGACGCCGTCCTGCACCGGCAACACGGTCGCCCGGTTGGTCGGTTCACCCTTGCAGCCCTTGTCCGTGCCCTCGACGATGGTGACCTGGATCGTCGATCCGGACTTCTGCGTCGCGTAACCGGCGAAACCGCTGCACGCCTCCGGGCCGGCGAGATAGTTGACGTCGATGCCCTGCCCCGAGGCGGCCGCACCGACCTCGGTGATCTTCGCTGTGCTGTAGGAGTCCCAGGTCTTGTCGATCATGACGATGCCGGGGATCTCCTTGACGCTCGACAACGAGGTGACAGCCGACGGCGACGCACGTGGTTCGGGATCACTGCTTCCCTCGCTGCACCCCGTCAGCGCCATCAGCACGGCGGCCGGGGCGCCGAGGCGCCCGAAGGCGGTCAAGGCTCTGCGCACGTGGACGACCGTACCTCAGCGGACGGCGAGCAGGTCGATCACGAAGATCAGCGTCTTGCCCGACAGCTGGTGACCCGCACCCGCCGCGCCGTAGGCGAGGTGCGGCGGGATCACCAGCTGGCGTCGGCCACCGGCGCGCATGCCGGGGATGCCGTCCTGCCAACCCTGGATCAGTCCCTGGAGCGGAAAGGTGATGGACTCCCCGCGGCTCCACGACGAGTCGAACTCCGCGCCGGAGTCGAACTCGACCCCCACGTAGTGCACCTCGACGCGGTCGCCCGGCGCGGCTTCTGCTCCCTCGCCGACGACTACGTCGGTCGTCACCAGCTCTGTCGGCTCGTCGCCACCGGGGAAGTCGATCTCGGGCTTGGTCAGCTCAGTGCTCATGGGGTCAGCCTCTCAGACGCGCCTAGGCGGCAGAGAACCTGTCCGGGTCCGGGCCGGTTCGGTTGCCCGCGTCGAGCGCACCGATCGAGGCCATGTCGGCGTCGGTGAGCTCGAAGTCGAAAAGGTCGGCGTTCTCCTTGATCCGCGCCGGCGTCACCGACTTCGGGAAGACGATGTTGCCCAGCTGCAGGTGCCAGCGCAGCACGACCTGGGCGGGACTCTTGCCGACACGATCGGCGATCGCCGTGACCGTCGTTGCCTCGAAGTCGCCGTTGCCGAGTGGTGTCCACGCCTCGGTGGCGATGCCGAGCTCGGCATTTACGGCGCGGACGTCGGTCTGGGTCAGGCTCGGGTGGACCTCGATCTGGTTGACCGCCGGCACGACGGTCGTCTCGCTGATGAGCCGGCGAAGGTGGGTGGGCTGGAAGTTCGAGACACCGATCGAGCGCGCACGGCCGTCGGCGTAGATCTTCTCGAAGGCTCTCCAGGAGTCGATGTACAGGTCACGCGCCGGAAGCGGCCAGTGGATGAGGTACAGGTCGACCCGATCCAGGCCGAGCCGACCCAGGCTCGCGTCGAACGCCGCGAGCGTCGCGTCGTACCCGTGGGCGTCGTTGTCGAGCTTGGTGGTCACGAAGATCTCGTCACGATCGATGCCCGAGTCTGCGATCGCCTCGCCGACGCCCTCCTCGTTCTGGTACATCGCCGCTGTGTCGATGTGGCGGTAGCCCGCCTCGAAGGCGGCGCTCACCACACCGACGACCTCGTCGGGCTCGACCTGCCAGACCCCGAAGCCGAGCTGGGGAATGTCGACTCCGTTGTTCAGTGTGATGGTGGGGATCTGGGGCACGGGGTGGCTCCTAGGCTTCGACGTTACGCAGCGGTGGCTGCACTCCTCATGCCAACACTCGCGACACCGGGGCGCATTCCCGGTGCGTGCCTGGGTCTCGCCGCGGAGCGGGCTCAGCCGTCGAGAGCGGTGTTGAGACGCTCCAGCAGATGCGCGAGCCGGGAGAGGTCGTCGGCCTCCCAGTCGGCGAGGACGCCGGCCAGCCTCGCGTGCCGCTGCGCCCGTACGCGTTCGATCCGCTCGGCGGCCTCGGGGGTCACCGCGACCAGTCGTGCACGACCGTCCGTGGGGTCCGTCACACGCTGGACGAGCCCGAGCTCCTCCAGCGTGGTCAGACCCCTGCTGACCGTCGACTTGTGGACGCCAGATATCTCGGCGAGCTCACTCCCGCGCACACCCACGCGCTCGGGGTCAGCGGACTCATGGATGGCCACCAGCAGCAGGTAGGTCGCGAAGTCGAGCTCAGGATGCACACCGATGACCTGCATGCCCCGTTGGCGCGATCGCCTCAGGAGGCGGGTCACCTCGTACTCGACGTCGCGCGACGGCGGTAGCTGCTCGGTCATGGCGTTGCAGCCTACTTGAGCTCACTGGAGGAGAGCCTGAGTACCCGGCGGGCGATGATGAGCTGCTGGATCTGTTGCGTGCCCTCGAAGATGTCGAGGATCTTGGAGTCGCGTGCCCACTTCTCCAACATCTCGTTCTCGCCGTAGCCCAAGGTTCGGTCAGCTCGACGCACCTCAGGGTGATCTCGTTGCCGACGCGACCGGCCTTCGCCTTGGCCATCGATGCCTGGACGGAGTTCGGCCGGGAGTTGTCGGCGAGCCAGGCCGCCTGGAGGGTCATCAGGTACGCCGCCTCCCAGTCCGCCTCCATCGCGAGGAAGGTCGCGGCCGCCGCGACCTGCAGCTGTGCGGGTCGGTCGTAGTCGATGCTGACGCCGGCGCCGGTCAACATCTCGCGAGTGAGCTCAAGTGCCGCCCGTGCGCAACCGACGGCCATGGCCGCGACCAGCGGCCGGGTGTTGTCGAAGGTCTGCATCGCCCCGGCGAAACCCGCGTCTATGTCCGGGTTGCCGAGCAGGTTCTCCTTCGGGACACGGCAGTTGTCCAAGATGATCGTCGCGGTGTCCGAGGAACGGATGCCGAGCTTGTGCTCGACGCGATCCACGCGGATGCCCGGGAGGTCCTTGGGAACGACGAACGACTTGATGGCGGCGCGGCCCATGGACTTGTCGAGTGTCGCCCAGACGACCACCGCGTCACTGCGGGCACCGGAGGTGACGTAGATCTTCTCGCCGTTGAGCACGTAGTGGTCACCG
>Ga0136620_10001805_pt1 | contig 10163 bp, 9 predicted proteins | sample AntDrymUQ4162106_2_FD_104806 | JGI IMG/M metagenome (GOLD analysis project Ga0136620, IMG submission 104806) | Polar desert sand microbial communities from Dry Valleys, Antarctica - metaG UQ416 (21.06) | ecosystem: Environmental > Terrestrial > Soil > Desert | place: Antarctica: Dry Valley... | reverse complement strand
GGTTCCTGGGGAAGGTTAATCCGCCCAGGGTAAGTCGGGACCTAAGCCGAGGCCGAGAGGCGTAGGCGATGGACAACTGGTTGATATTCCAGTACCACCACATGCGCGCCCACCCCGAATCCAGTTGCTAAGGAAAGCCTTCGGGCCTACCGACCCACTGGTTCTAAGGGAGCAATGGGGTGACGGAGAAGGGTAGTCGGACCCACGCGTTGGTCGACGTGGGGTAAGCAGGTAGGAGGGGACCTTAGGCAAATCCGGGGACCCATCAACTCCGAGATGCGATGCCGATCCGATTGAGGAGAAGCCGATAAGCCCATGCTTCCGAGAAAAGCCTCTAGCGAGCTCATGTGGTGCCCGTACCCCAAACCGACTCAGGTGGACAGGTAGAGCATACCAAGGCGATCGAGAGAACCCTGGTTAAGGAACTCGGCAAATTGGCCGCGTAACTTCGGGATAAGCGGCGCCTTTATTGGTGACGGGCCTTGCGCCCCGAGCCGACGAAGGTCGCAGAAACCAGGCCCAAGCGACTGTTTACTAAAAACACAGGAGCGTGCGAAGCCGTAAGGCGCTGTATACGCTCTGACGCCTGCCCGGTGCCGGAAGGTTACGGGGAAGGGTTAGCTGAGACTTCGGTCTCGGCGAAGCTCTGAACCTAAGCCCCGGTAAACGGCGGCGGTAACTATAACCGTGGGTTGCTACCAACCGGCGGTTGTAAAACTCGGCTATATGCTGGAACCTCCGAGCATCCGACGGTACTCGTTTGTGTCACATCCTCACTCTAGGGTGAATGACATGAGCTGTGACAATCCGGTCGGTGCGGACAATCAGCAGGAAACCGCATTGCGGGATCCTCAGAGACTGTACGCCGAGCATCTCCTCCTTGCCAAGGAAAGATGATGAGACAGTCCGATCCTCATGGCGACATGGGGAGGACGGCAGAAATGACCGTCCCGCCACTCTGTTTGAGTGGAGGTAACAGTGATGCCTAAGGTAGAAAGAACCCTCAGCAGGAGAGGGTTTGCTGCCCCTCCCAACGGTGACGTTGGTGAGTGCAGCTGGCTGTATGCTGGGATATCCGGCGCATCCATCCGGTACTCGTCATGCGATCAGCATGGCAGTGACAATCCGGTGGTGTGTGGCACGACAAGGGCCACGCCGGACAATCAGCAGGAAACCGCAACTGCGGGATCCCCAGAGGCCATACGCCAGCCTTCTCGGCACACAACCGAGAAGATGAGATGGTCCGAGCCCTGTGGCGACGCAGGGAGATTGGCTAACGCCAATCCGCCTCCTGACATAGGAGGTCATCAAGTAACAGACAATCCGGACATACCGGACGCGAGCGAAATTCCTTGTCGGGTAAGCAATGACTTGCCCTCTGAGGGAGCGATCCCTCATGCAAATCCGGCTATAACGGGGAACCCCTCCCTCGATCATTCGAGCGGGGAATCCCGTGGGAAGTCGAGGGTCGTGGTTAGACCCTTTGACCCCGTAACGACTGAGGCGAAAGCCAAGATGGCGTTCCTGCGAAAAGCAAATCTATGAACGTCATAAGACGCCGGCCCTCTGGGATCTCTCAGAGGTGAAGGGATAGTCTGCGCCCCTAGTAATAGGGGATCAACGTGAAGTTCCGACCTGCACGAATGGCGTAACGACTTGGGCACTGTCTCGACTGGGGACTCGGCGAAATTGCAATACGAGTAAAGATGCTCGTTACCCGCGGAAGGACGGAAAGACCCTAGGACCTTTACTGCAGCTTGATATTGGAGTTTGGGACATTTTGTGTAGGATAGGCGGGAGACTTTGAAGCTTGGACGCTAGTTCAGGTGGAGTCAACCTTGAAATACCGCCCTTGATGTTCTGGGCTTCTAACCCGGGTCCGTTATCCGGATCGGAAACAGTGTCAGGTGGGCAGTTTCACTGGGGCGGTGACCTCCTAAAATGTAACGGAGGTGTTCAAAGGTTCCCTCATCCTGGTCGGCCATCAGGAGTTGAGTGCAAACGCACAAGGGAGCTTGACTGCGAGACCTACAAGTCGAGCAGGTGCGAAAGCAGGAGTTAGTGATCCGGCGGTCCCTCGTGGTAGGGCCGTCGCTCATCGGCTAAAAGGTACCCTAGGGATAACAGGCTAATGGTTCCCAAGAGTCCATATCGACGGAACCGTTTGGCACCTCAACTATTGGGGTGAGACGGCAGAAATGTCGTCTGAGTACCGGCTTATAACGGTGAAGCCCAAAACCGTCACAGTCTCTGTGTACGGTGGGTAATACCGTGGGAAGCCTGACGGGAGTGCAAGACCAGCTCGAGAGCTTCGAGCGCCAAGCTCCCGCAAGTGGCCCCGTAACGACTGAGACCTCCAAGAGGTCCGGTGGCGGCTTCGGCTAAGGCCAATCTATAGTCGCCACAACACGCCGGCCCCTCGCCCTTGGTCGGGCAGGGTGAAGATATAGTCTGCGCCGTCGGAAACGGCGGAACAACGTGCGATGTCGGCTCGTCGCATCCTGGGGCTGGAGCAGGTCCCAAGGGTTGGGCTGTTCGCCCATTAAAGCGGCACGCGAGCTGGGTTTAGAACGTAGATCACACTGCGTCCCCACGAAGTAATTCGTGGGTGCCCACCGGCTCATATCGGTGAAACCCTAATCACGGCCGAACCGTGACTGGGCAATACCGAGGGAAGACCGCAAAGTCCTTAAAGCACTGAGCTGGTGCAAAGGAGTTGCGTGTCCCCGTATCGACTTCCTCGAAATTTGCGAGGAGATGGGTTCACCTGCCACAAGGCAAATCTATGTGTCCCATAAGACGCCGGCCCCCTGAAAAGGGGTGAAGGTATAGTCAGTGCCCGCAGTAATGCGGGACGAACATGCGTGAGACAGTTCGGTCCCTATCCTCCGCGGGCGTAGGAGATTTGAGAGGAGCTGTCCCTAGTACGAGAGGACCGGGACGGACGCACCTCTAGTGTGCCAGTTGTTCTGCCAAGGGCATTGCTGGTTAGCTATGTGCGGAACGGATAAGCGCTGAAAGCATCTAAGTGCGAAGCCGACCTCGAGATTAGATCTCCCACCAGATCAACTGGGTAAGGCCCCTTGCTAGACTACAAGGTTGATAGGCCGGAGCTGTAAGCACAGCAATGTGTTCAGGCGACCGGTACTAATAGGCCGAGGGCTTGGTATCGCTCGCGCTCGCTCTGGAGTTTTCAGAGTGCAGGATTTTGACAATTGAATAGATAGGTCTCCCGGTGGTCATGGCGGAGGGGAAACACCTGGTTCCATTCCGAACCCAGCAGTTAAGCCCTCCAGCGCCGATGGTACTGCTCGGGCAACTGGGTGGGAGAGTAGGACGCTGCCGGGAATCAAAGTGAGAAGGGCCGCCTTTGGGGCGGCCTTCTCGCGTCCGGCCCATTTCAGGCGAGATCGGAGCGTGTAGAGGGGATGTCCGAGGAACCTTCGAGTCTTCAAGGGGCGGGATGGGAAGAGCGCGAGATAGCGACGCCCGGCGGCCGGCTACGCCTGGAACCGGTGACCAGGGAGCACGCTGTGGAGATGGTTGAGGTGCTCAAGGATCCTTCCCTCAACGAGCACATAGGGGAACGCCCCCCGAGCCTCGAGTACTTGACCACCCGCTATGAGGCCCTCTCTTCGAGGCGCTCACCCGCCGGCGACGAGCTGTGGTTCAACTGGATAATCAGGCTGAACGCCGAGGGCCTCGCAGTCGGTTATGTGCAGGCGACCGTGCGAGAGGGCTCGGCCGCCCTGGCGTGGGTGGTCGGAGTGCCGTGGCAAGGAGCCGGCATTGCCACAGAGGCCGCTGCGACGATGATCGGCATCCTGCAAGATCGGCTGACGGTCACCAGCTTCTTGGCGTCGATCGCCCCCAGTAACCGGGCCTCGCAAGAGGTGGCGGCCAGACTCGGGATGCGCCGATCAGGAGTAGTGGACAACCGAGAGGAATTGTGGGTGGTCGGCGTGTCGCCTGAGGTGTCAGCGGACGGAGGCCGCGCTCGATAAGGTCGCCTGATGTCGCGCCCCGAACGGCCCCGCCACCCCCGGCCCCCACGTTCCCGCACCCCTCCGCGCACCTCATCACACAGCCCCAAACACGAGCCCGTGCACTTATCCGCCGACATGGTCGAAGAGCTCCACGCAACTGCGCGGCCCGGTAAGGCCGAGATCCTGGTACAGACTTTCTCCGAAGCCGCGGGGGCGTTTGCGGCTTCGGACCTCGAAGAGGCGACCCGTCTGGGGGAACAGGCAAAGCATCTCGCCCTGAGGTCGGTGGCCGCCCGGGAGTTGCTGGGCTTGACGCACTATCGCGCGGGGCGTTATCAGGAAGCGGCGCGCGAGCTGGCTGCCTTCAGGCGCCTGTCGGGTTCGGAGGAGCAGAACCCGGTCCTGGCCGACTGCCACCGGGCGCTCGGGCGGCCGCAGCACGCTCTCGAGGTGTGCGATGAGATCGACCGCCGCTCGGTATCAGAGCCCGTGTTCTACGAGGGCGAAATCGTTGCCGCCGGGGCGCTCGCTGACCTCGGGCGGATGGACGAGGCAATCGCTCGCCTCGAAACTCTGGAGCTCGAGCCGGCAGTCGCCGGGGAGCAGCACATCCGCGCCTGGTACGCGCTCGGCGACCTGCTCGAGCGGCGCGGACGGTTTCGCCAGGCGCTGGAATGGTTCGAAGCGGCCGCGGAAGCCGACGAGAACGCCACCGATGCGAGGGAGCGGGCGGGCCTCCTGCGCCAACAAGACTAACGATCAGCACCTACGAACTAGTCGCAGTTCCTCGCCGAACTAGTTGTTTCCCCCACGAATACCCTCATACTCCAAATAACTGGCATATCGGAGAACGAGGGGGAACCTTGACACCTGCACTGAAGCTCAAGAAGACGTTTGTAGCTGTGACGGCGGCGGCACTGGCCGCAATGCCCGGACTGGCGCTGGCCGATCCGCCCGGCAACAACGGCACCGTAAAGATCGACCGCCTGGAGTTCGACACCCACCCCAACAATCAGCCTCATGTCGGCTGCATCTTCCAGGTCGACTTCTACGGTTACGACGAGGGCGATCTCGACGCCGACTACACCTTCAAGCTGGTACCGCCGACCGCAGGCGGCTCCACCGGTGGAAGCGTCTTCATCGGCCAGGACGCTGCCGGCGGGGGTACCGACCTCGATGCCGAGGTCACGGTCGATCTCAGCTCGCTGATCAACTCGTCGGGAGTCGACCCTCACCCCATTCAGGGATATCACGTCAAGTTGACGGTTAATGCTGAGGGCTCTCAGGGAGCCGATGTCAAGCACAAGGTCTTCTGGGTGGAAGGCTGTGGCGAGCCCAACGGCTCCGCCGATCTCCCCCCGCAAGAGGAGACCCAGACCCTCGACGGTGACACGACCTCCTACCTGGCGCCCGAGGAGACCAAGCTCGACGGCCCGCTTGCGCTGGTGCTGCTGGGCGGAATGGCGGGAGCCTTCCTGGTCACCCGCAAGCTCGCCGGAAGGCTGCTGGGCGAAAAGTCAAACGCCTGAGCGACCGGATCCACGCGCTCTCTCAGGAGGCCCCTTCGGGGGCCTCCTGCTTTTCGAGGTAGCGCAGGTAGCCCCACGTGTTCATCGAGGTGGATGTCGTGCTCTCGACCCGGTCGGACGCCTCTTCGGAGAGTTTGGCCTCGAGCTCGGCCCGAGCCCTCTTCGCCACGTAGGCGGTGGCCGAATCGAGGTCGCCGGCACCCTCGGAGCGCGCGGCCTGCACCCACGAACCCCACCGCCGCAGCCCGTCGGCGGCCTCTTCGCAGACCTCGGCCACACTGCCACCACCACCGTCGTCGTGACGAGAAAAATGGGTCAGCCACATCGCATTGGCCCCCAGCAAGTTGATGCGAGCGATGGAGTCGACCGCCTTCTCTAGGTGGAACTCGGGCGGTGGGGTGGCGGGGCGGACGATACCCGCATCGCCCAGGCGAACCCCGAGCGCATCGCCGACGAAGACGGTTCCGGAGAGATCGTCGAGGAACGCGTGGTGATGATAGGCGTGGCCCGGTGTCTCGATTGCGGTGAGGCTGCGCCCGCCGAGATCGATCGAGTCACCATCCTCCAGAACGTGGACACGGTCGGCTGAAAGGGGATCGACGCCTCCCCACATTTGCGTCATCGCATCGCCGTAGATGCGGGCTGCGCTCGACCAAAGCTTGGAGGGATCGATGAGATGGGGAGCGCCGACGGGATGGACGGCCACCCTGGCCTGGGGAAAGCGTTGTGCCAGTGTCCCGGCGGCGCCGGCATGGTCGAGATGGATGTGGGTGACGACTATCCAATCGAGAGAAGACACGCCGCAGGACTCGAGTCCCGACAGCACGTGCTCGACCGACGACTTCGGCCCGGTCTCGATCAGCGCCGTCTGCTCGCCTCGAATCACATAGGTGGCGGTGATACCCGCCAAGCCCAGCATGTGGGTGTCGATTACTTCAATGTCGCTCAAGCGCCTGCTCCGTCTCTCTGGCCCCCGGACCCGCCACTTCGGAGGGTAGCGTGTTCTAAATGGCCTCCCTTTCAGCGCGCCCGCCTGCGGTCGTGATCATCAATCCCAACGCCGGGCGTTTCACGGACAGTCTGCGGCAGAACGTGATCGCGCATCTCCGAGCGAGTTTCCGAGTCGACGCCTACTCCACCACGGACCGTGACACCGGCATCACGATCGCCGCCGAGGCGGCCGAGGCCGGCGCCGAGCTCGTCATCGCCTTCGGAGGTGATGGGCACGTCAACGAAGTCGCCAACGGGCTCGCCGGCACCGCATCGCCCCTCGCCATCGTCCCCGGTGGGACGATGAACGTGTTCGCCCGCGCCCTGGGCGTCCACCTTGATCCCTTCGAGGCCATCGATCGGCTTCTGAATAACATCACGAGACCCGCAACGCAGGTGCCGCTGGGACGCATGAACGAGCGTTACTTCACGTTCTCGGCGGGCTGTGGATTCGATGCGGAGGCCGCTGAACGAGTTGAGCGCTACGTGCCCGCCAAGCGGCGCTTCGGGGAGGTCTGGTTCTACTGGAGCGCGTTCCGAGTCCTGGCCGGCAGCCATCGCCACCGAAGCCCGCAAATGACCCTCTCCGGCGACTTCGGCCAGATACCGGTATCGATGGCGATCGCGTGCAACGCAGGGCCCTACGCGTATCTCGGCAAAAGGCCCGTGATGATTGCACCCGAGGTGCAGCTCCACGGGGGAATGGATGTGTTCGCCCTCAAAACAATGCGCATCGAGGCGCTGCCTCTGTACGCGTGGCGCGTGATGGTCTCGAAGGACCTCATTCATCATCGCGACGTTTCCTATCATCAGGATCTCCACTCGTTCGAGCTGCGCTCCGAATCTCCGTTCGCCCGCCATGTGGACGGTGAGCCGCTGCCACCTGCGCGAGTCGCTCGCTTCGAGCTTGCCTCCGGAATCTTGAACGTCAAGATCTAAGGCGGATCTGGGATGAGCGTCGTGGTGGTCGGGGCTTCGGGGGAGCTGGGGGCCGCAGTCGTGAACAGGCTGCTCGAGGCTGGCGACGACGTCGGGGTCGTCGAGCCCTCGCCCGAGCAGGCAGAAGGATGGCGGCGCGCCGGGGCCCACGTAGCTCGCGGAAGCTCGAGCGATGCGGACCTCATCGAGCGAGCCTCCCAGAGCGCACGCACGATCGTCGTTGTAGAAGCGGATCTGGAGGTGCTGAGTGCGGCGGTGGAGGGTGCACGCCTTGCGGGGGTCGAGCGGATCGTCGCCACGGCGGCCAGGGCGGCCCCTGAGATGATGGCGCTGCTGCGCTCGAGCGGGCTAGATTACGTGGTGCTGGAAACCGGCCGCCGCTTGCTAGGAGCCGCCACACCCGCCGATGTGGGGCGCGCCGTGGACGCGGCCGACGATCTCTCCGGCCGACCCCGGCTCGAGCTGTCGCTGAAGACTGCAGAGGCGTGGCACGAGCTCCGCCTGGAGCCGCCCTCGCGCCGATCTCGGCGGAAATGAAAAGTTCAACGCGCTCTCGAGTCCGGATCGGTACTCCAGCGCTCTTGCGCGCTTTCAATAACCCAGACTTGCCGGGCCGTAGGCTCTACGGACGGCACACCGGCGTCAGCCCAGCGGGTGGAACACGAGGCCGGTCACGGCTTTGGGCCAGAAGTAGCTCGCCTTCTGCGGCATCCTCCTGGCCTCGCGGGCGACCTCGACGACCGCCACGGCCTCCAGCGGTTTCATCAGCACTCCCAGGGCGTACGAGTCTTCGGCCACCAGACGCTTTATCTCCTGCTCCTCGGAGGAAAAGCGCATCGCCTCGATCCCCGCGGGAAAGAGCCGGGGCAGTACCGCCTCGTGCAACGCGACGACATCGAGGCAGCGCCACGCCTGTGGCTGGTCTCCGACTGTTCGCGCGACGAGCTCCTCGTCTACCTCCAGCAACAGCTCCGAGCCGGGCACAATCACGAGGAAGGCGTGGTCGGCGGCCGAATGTTCGAACACGCGCCCGGCAACCGCCCGGTCGAGCTCCTTGGCCCCGAAGTCTTCGATCAAACGGGTGCGCACTTCGCCATCTGAAACGACGGCCTTGAACGCGCGATGATAGGGGAGCACATTTAGGTCCTCCACATCGGCGTCGGCGCAGAAGCACATCACCGCGCTGCGCTCGGGACCGCCTCCCGACTCCTTGGCATACTCGAGCGCGGTCTCATAGCGGTGATGCCCGTCCGCAATCACCAGGGGGCCGGGACGAACCGCGGCCGAGAGAACCTCGATCTCGGCTGGCGCCCGCACCACCCACATGCGGTGGAGAGTGCCGTACTCGTCCTGCAACCGGGCCTGCGGAGGCCTCTGGGTAAGCGAGTCGAGGAAAGGGGCCAGCTCTCCCTTGCCGCGATAGATGGCGTAGATGGGAGAGATGTTGACCGGACACGCCCGCAGCAGTGCGAGACGGTCTTCGACCGGTCCCGGCATCGTCCGTTCATGAGGCAGGATGCCGCTCTCAGAGCCGAGCTCTTGCAGCCGCAGCGCACCGATCACACCGGTCACTCGCCTGGGCGCCCCATTGCGGGTGAAGTCTTGCCGGTAGATATAGAGGCACGGTTGTTCGTCGGCGACAAGCACGCCCTCCTCCAGCCACGAGCGGAATTGGTTCGCCGCCTTCCGATAACGGTCGTCAGGGTCGTGAGTCTCCGAGAAGGGCAGCTCGATCCTCACCGCGTTGTGGGGGTGGCGTTCGTGAAGCTCTTGCTGTGCGGCGTCGGAGATGACGTCGAAGGGAGGGCAGACGATGTCCGAGAGCTCCTCCGAGCGCGCATAACGGACGCCGCGAAAGGGCCCCAGGTCGGGCATTGCGTGCCGCTATCCGGCCGGCTGAGGTTGTGGAGGAAGGGTGCTCAAGGACGCTTCGAGCGCCTCGTCGGTCAGCGTGAAGTCCTCGAGCCTGCCGGCGAGGAACGCCTCGTAGGCGCTCATGTCGAAGTGACCGTGCCCGCAGAGATTGAACAGGATCACTCGCTCCTCATCCGCCGCATGAGCCTGCAAGGCCTCGTCAATGGCCGCTCGGACCGCGTGAGCGGGCTCCGGACCGGGGATGAATCCCTCGGTGCGGGCGAACTGCACGGCCGCCTCGAACACCGGTATCTGCCCATAGGCGCGCGCCTCGTACACCCCTTGATGCACGAGGGCGCACATCAACGGAGCATCACCATGGTAGCGGAGCCCCCCGGCGTGAACCGGCGCCGGAACGAAGTCGTGGCCGAGCGTATACATCGGCATGAGTGGTGTGGTTCCGGCGGTGTCGCCGAAGTCATACGCGTAGGTACCGCGCGTAAGCGTGGGGCAAGCCTCGGGCTCCACTGCGACAAAGCGTGTGTGTGCATCGCCTCGTAGAACATCCGCTGCGAAAGGATAGGACAGGCCTGCGTAGTTGGAGCCGCCTCCGACGCAGCCGATGACAACATCGGGTATGTCCTCGAACAGCTCCATCTGCTTCTTGGCTTCGAGTCCGATCACGGTCTGGTGAAGACACACGTGGTTGAGGACGGACCCGAGCGCGTAGCTCGTGTTGGGATCTTGAGCCGCGATCTCCACGGCCTCCGAGATGGCGATGCCGAGAGAGCCGGTGGAGGAGGGATCGGTTGCGAGAACGTTACGTCCGGCTGTTGTCTCCTCCGAGGGAGAGGGGTGAACCTTG
>Ga0136620_10001803_pt1 | contig 10174 bp, 10 predicted proteins | sample AntDrymUQ4162106_2_FD_104806 | JGI IMG/M metagenome (GOLD analysis project Ga0136620, IMG submission 104806) | Polar desert sand microbial communities from Dry Valleys, Antarctica - metaG UQ416 (21.06) | ecosystem: Environmental > Terrestrial > Soil > Desert | place: Antarctica: Dry Valley... | reverse complement strand
CTTCAGCCGCTTGAAGTAGCCGCCGCCGAGGCCGACGCCGCGCTCGGCTGCCGCGGTTGCGGCGACGACAAGGTCTGCGCACTGCAGCCCGATCGAGTAGTGGCTGGGGCCGAGGAAGAGACCCTCCACGATCCGGTCGAGCTTCATGTACGGCGTGCCCGCCTCCTGGAGGTCCCCGAAGAACCGGCGCAAGCGAGTGTCCTCTTCGCGGAAGCGGCTGTCGACGACGATGATCCCGCGCTCGTCCTCCTCCGCAAGGAGATGGTGGAAGCGCTCGGCGAGGAACATGAGCGCCGTCGAATAGACGTCCTCGGCCGAGCGGAAGAACGCATGCTCTTTCGGCGGGAAGACCTCGGGCCCGCGGTCGAGATCCATCACCGCGACGTAGGCCGTGAATGGCGCGCGGCCGAGCGCTTCGTAGACGGCGTCCGCGAGGCCGGGCGGCACCTCGCCCTTGCGGATGCCGTGCCACTTGACCTCGCGGTCGAGCGGCCAGTCCGCCGCGCGGAGCGTCCGGTGCCAGAGCTCCCGTAGCTCCGGCCACTCGGAGTCCCGCACCGCGATCCCGCCGAGCGCGAACTGCCCGCCCTGGTCGAGCCGGCCGCTCTCGTCCAGGAAGAGGAGGAACATGCCTGGGAGGGACACTAGCGCGGTTGCGGACGATCTGCTAGCACACTGATACCATGAGTCACGTGCCTGCGATCCATGTCCGGAATGTCCCCGCGGGGGTGGTCGACCGGCTCAAGCGGCGGGCGAAGCGCAACGGACGCTCGCTGAACGCCGAGATCGTCGGCCTGCTGGAGACGTCGGTGGAAAACGAGCGCGAGCCGGGATGGATCGCCCGACGTCTCGCCGAGATCCACGAGCAGCATCCTCTGCGGGGCGAGCCGCTCGATGCCGTCGAGCTCATCCGCCAGGGACACGAGGAGCGAGATCGCGCGCTCAGCGAAGCAGCATTCCGTCGTCGTTGACGCAAGCGCCGTCACGCGAGCGCTCGTCGATCGCGAGGCGCGGGCGGTCGAGTGGGTCGGCGCGCTCGATGATCCGCAGGTGCGGGCCGTGGTCCCGGAGCTGTTTTTCGCCGAACTCGGGAATGCCCTGCTCGGCTATGTGCGAGCCGGCCGGCTGACGCTCCACCAGGCTGCGGTGCGTCTCGAGCTGGGGTGCAGCCTGCCGCTCGAGGCGAGATCGCTGCAGGAACTCTCCCTGCCCGCGATGCGAGTCGGAGCCGAGCGCGGGCTCACCGTGTACGACGCCTGCTATGCGGTGCTGGCGGAGGTCGAGGACGCCGTGCTCGTGACGGCGGATCGCCGCCTGGCCGAGTCAGTCAGCCGCTCCGAGCTCGTGTAGCCAGCCTCGGCCGCTGCGGCGAGGATCCGAGCTCTACGGGAAGCGTGGATCGTTCCGGATCGAGGCGAACGCTTCCTCGTCCTGGGCCCACGCGCGCAGCGACTCGTCCTGGTCGATCGCCAGCCCGAGGTGGTCGAGCGCGTCGTCGGCCCGACCGGCGAGCGCCTCCCAGCACGCGAGCCGGTACAGGAGCATCCGATGGTTCGGGTGGAGCTCCAGCCCTTGCCGCAGCTCCGCGATCGCGCCCTCGTAGTCGCCCGCCTCGCCTGAGCCCCGCGCCGCATAGATGTCCTCCCACGGTCCCGGCCCGTAGGGCGCTCCTGGCTTGCCGCCGATCGCGAGGACCGTCGTCCCAGGCTCTTTCGCTACCGCGGAGCGCTCAACCGCGGGATCGCGGATGAAGATGACCGTCCCTGCCCGAGCCTCGACTTCATCACCGTCGAGCGTGAAGGCGGCGGCTCCGCTGAGGACGACGTAGACCTCCTCGTGCTCCCTCACTTTCTCGTGGTGCTGCTCGACGACGTCCTGCCCGGCCTCGGCCGCGATGAAGGCGTTGATCCCGAACGCAGTGATGCCGAAATGCCGGCGAACCGGCGTCCACCGCAGGGTGCCTGTGCTCGGAATCGCCTCGATCTCGGCCAGGTTCGCCGTTTGCCACCGCTTCACGGCCGGGAGCGACTTACGCGGGCGAGGGGAGGCCCTCGATCGCCTGGAGCGCGCGCTGCATGTCCTCCTCGTTCAACGCGACGTCTTCGAGCTTGCCGGCGAAGTAGTTGTCGTAGGCGGCCATGTCGAAGTGGCCGTGGCCCGAGAGGTTGAAGAGGATCGTCTTCTCCTCGCCGGCCTCGTCGGCCGCCCGGGCCACCTCGAGCGCTCCGTGGATCGCGTGGGCCGCCTCGGGCGCCGGGAGGATCCCCTCGCTGCGCGCGAACTTGACTGCGGAGGCGAAGACGTCGGTCTGGAGGTAGGCCTCCGCGCGGATCAGTCCGTCGAGCACGAGCTGCGAGATCAGCGGAGCGACGCCGTGGTAGCGCAACCCGCCGGCGTGGATCGGCTCCGGGATGAAGTCGTGTCCGAGCGTGTGCATCGGGACGAGCGGCGTGAGCTTGCCCGTGTCGCCGAAGTCGTACGCGAAGAGGCCGCGTGTCAGCGTCGGGCAGGCGGCGGGCTCGCACGCGAGGACGTCGATCTCGCGGCCGCCGATCTTCTCGCGCAGGAAGGGGAAGGCGAGCCCGGCGAAGTTCGAGCCTCCGCCGACGCAGCCGATGACGACGTCGGGAAAGGCGCCCGCCATCTCCATCTGCGCGATCGCCTCCTGGCCGATGACCGTCTGGTGGAGCAGAACGTGGTTGAGGACGGAACCGAGCGAGTACGCCGTGTCTTCACGGCCGGCGGCATCCTCGACGGCCTCCGAGATGGCGATTCCCAGGCTGCCCGGCGAGTCGGGATGCTCCTCGAGCACGGCGCGGCCCGACTGTGTCTCCTCCGAGGGGCTGGCGACGATCGACGCGCCCCAGGCCTGGATCATCGAGCGCCGGAACGGCTTCTGGTCGTACGAGATCTTGACCATGTAGACCTTGCACTCGAGACCGAAGAGCGTGCAGGCGAAGGCGAGCGCGCTTCCCCACTGTCCGGCGCCGGTCTCGGTCGAGAGCCGCGTCCGACCCTCCTTCGCGTTGTAGTACGCTTGGGCGACCGCCGTGTTCGGTTTGTGGCTGCCTGCGGGACTGACGCCCTCGTACTTGTAGAAAATCCGTGACTTGGTCCCGATCGCCTGCTCGAGCCGGTGGGCTCGGTAGAGCGGCGTCGGGCGCCAGAGGCTGTAGATGTCGAGGATCTCCTCGGGAATCGCGACCTCCGCCTCTTCGCTCACCTCCTGGAGGATGAGCGCCATCGGGAAGAGCGGTGCGAGGTCGTCAGGCCCGACCGGCTCGCCGGTGCCCGGGTGCAGCACGGGCTGCGGCGGGCTCGGCATGTCCGCGCGGATGTTGTACCAACTCCGCGGGAGCTCCGACTCGGCGAGCAGGAACTTCGTCTGCTCCAACTTCGTCTGCGCCATTGCGGCGAGAATAGCTCTCTTCGTCGGAAAATGGGCCGTATCGCTACCCTCGGCCGCCATGGCCGACTACGTCTTCACGATGATCCGCGCCTCGAAGTTCTACGGGGCCGAGCGCAAGGTGCTCGACGACATCACGCTCGCGTTCCTGCTCGGCGCGAAGATCGGCGTGCTCGGCGCGAACGGCGCGGGGAAGTCGACGCTGCTGCGGATCATGGCCGGCGTCGAGGAGCCATCGAGCGGGAGCGCCGACCTCGCCAAGGGCTCCACGGTCGGCTTCCTGCCGCAGGAGCCCGACCTCGATCCCGCCAAGGACGTCCGCGGCAACGTGGACGACGGGGTCAGGCCGATGCGCGACCTCCTCGATCGCTTCAACGCGATCTCCGCCGCCTTCGCCGAGCCCGGCGCCGACTTCGACGCGCTCCTCGCCGAGCAGTCGAAGGTGCAGGAGGAGATCGACCGCCACGGCGCCTGGGAGCTCGACGCCCAGCTCGACCGGGCGATGGACGCGCTGCGGCTCCCCGACGGCGACCGCGACGTCACGACGCTCTCCGGCGGCGAGCGGCGGCGGGTCGCGCTCTGCCGGCTGCTGCTCTCCTCGCCGGATCTGCTGCTCCTGGACGAGCCGACGAACCACCTCGACGCCGAGTCGGTCGCGTGGCTGGAGCGGTTCCTCGCCGACTACGCCGGCACCGTCGTCGCCGTCACGCACGACCGCTACTTCCTCGATAACGTCGCCGGTTGGATCCTCGAGCTAGACCGCGGGCGCGGAATCCCCTACGAGGGCAACTACTCCGGCTGGCTCGACCAGAAGTCGACTCGCCTCGCCCACGAGGAGAAGACCGAGTCGGCGCGCCAGCGGGCGCTCAAGACGGAGCTCGAGTGGGTGCGCGCCTCGCCGAAGGCGCGGCACGACAAGTCGAAGGCGCGGCTCGGCGCCTACGAGCGGCTGCTCGCCGAGGACCGGAACGTGAAGCTCGACCGGGTGGAGATCCACATCCCGGCGGGGCCGCGACTCGGCGACATCGTCGTGCAGGCCGACCACGTGGCCAAGGGGTTCGCGGACCGCCTGCTCGTCGAGGACATGACCTTCTCGCTGCCGCCGGGCGGGATCATCGGCGTGATCGGGCCGAACGGCGCGGGCAAGACGACGCTCTTCCGGATGATCTCGGGCGAGGAGCAGCCGGACTCGGGCGAGCTGCGAGTGGGGGAGACGGTCGAGCTCGCCTACGTCGACCAGTCGCGCGAGGGGCTCGAGCCCGGGAACAACGTCTGGAAGGAGATCTCCGGCGGGCACGACACGATCGCGCTCGGGACCCGCGAGGTGAACTCGCGCCAGTACGTCTCCTGGTTCAACTTCAAGGGCTCCGACCAACAGAAGCGGGTGGGGGACCTCTCGGGCGGCGAGCGGAACCGCGTTCACCTCGCGAAGCTGCTGCGCTCGGGCGGAAACCTGCTGCTGCTCGACGAGCCGACCAACGACCTCGACGTCGACACGCTGCGGTCACTCGAGGACGCGCTGCTGGACTTCGCCGGCTGCGCGGCGGTGATCTCACATGACCGCTGGTTCCTGGATCGCGTCGCCACGCACATCCTCGCCTTCGAGGGCGACTCGCAGGTCACCTGGTTCGAGGGAAGCTTCGAGGAGTACGAGCAGTGGGTGCGCGAGACGCGGGGCGAGGAAGCGCTCGAGCCGCACCGGATCACGTACAAACCGCTCGTCCGGCCGGGCGCGTAATTACGCTAGGCGTAGTCGAACGAGAGGAGGGCACCCATGGCGAAGGGCTCGGACAAGCCGAAGCAGCTTGCCAAGAAGGTCGCGCAGAAGACGCTCAAGGAGAAGCGCAGCGACAAGAAGGCCAAGAAGAAGTACGGCGGCCTGGGTACCGGTTAGTCGGCGGCGCTCCCGCCGTCGGAGAACCCGCATTCCTGGCACACGAAGCGAGGCTCCTCGTCGGTGAGCACCATGCCCTGGGTCACGCCGCAGGCGGGGCAGATCGGCGGGCGGTCGTCCGCCTCGTCGTCAGGGTTGCGGCGACGCTTCATGCGCCGAGGCTAGCCGCGGGCCTCGCGGCCGGTGCACACTAGATGGTTGATGCCACGATCTCGCGCGTCCGGATGCACGATCTGACGCGTCTGGGCCGCTCCCGGCCCCAGACGAGCGCCTTGGCGGCGCCCGCCCGCGACCGTCCGCTTCGACGTCGCCAGTCCGGCACCGATGCTGCCAGCATCGCCACCGGCCTGACGCCGCGCCCCAGAGCGGCCAGCCCGTGCCCCGGAACGAACGATCTCATGGCATCACCCATCTAGGCGGATGTCCAAGCCGTTCGCCTCCAGCACCGACCTCGAGGAGAAGCGTTCGACGCTCCAGGAGCTGGCCCCCGGGGTCGTCGCCTACACGGCCGAGGGGGATCCGAACGTCGGCGCCGTCATCGGCGACGACGCCGTGCTGGCGATCGACGCCCGCGCGACTCCGGTGCATGCGCGCGAATGGCTCGAGGTGCTCCGCGGGATCACCGACAAGCCCGTGCGCTATCTCTTCCTCACGCACTACCACGCAGTGCGCGTGCTGGGCGCCTCGGCCTTCGATGCCGAGTGGGTGATCGCGCACGAGGGAACGCGGCAATGGATCCTCGAGCGGGGCGAGCAGGACTTCGAATCGGAGACACGCAGGTTCCCGCGCCTGTTCCGGGACGTCGAGTCGATCCCCGGCCTCACGCACCCGAACGTCGCCTTCGCGGACACCCTGCGGCTCGACCTGGGCGGCCGGGAGGTCGAGCTGCATCACGTCGGGCGCGGCCATACGGCCGGCGACGCCTGCGTTTGGCTCCCGAACGAACAGATCCTCTTCTCCGGCGACCTCGTCGAGGCCCGCGCCGCGCCGTACATGGGAGACGCGTTCATCGAGGAGTGGTCCACGACGACGCTCGACCGGCTGGAGGCGCTCGGCCCGAAGACGATCGTGCCCGGACGAGGGCCGGCGGCGACCGGCGAGGCGATCCGCGAGACGCGCGAGTACCTGCTGACGCTCTGGGACGCGGTGCGCGGAGCGCATCGCCGTGGGGGCACGCTGAAGGACGTCTTCGAGACGGCGCGCGCCGCGCTCGAGCCGCACTTCGGCGACTGGTGGATCTTCGAGCACTGCCTGCCCTTCAACGTCGCCCGTGCCCGGGACGAGGCCGAGGGGCACCCGCCGCAGGTCTGGACGGCCGAGAAGGACGCCGCGGTGTGGACCGAGTTGCAGTCGTAGGCGCGGGACCCGTCGGCCTGACAGCCGCGCTCGAGCTCGCACGGCTCGATATCCCCACAGTCGTCGTCGAAGCGAAGCCCGGGCTCGAGCCGATCGGCTCCCGGGCGATCGTGCTCGCCCGGCATGCGCTCCAGACGTTCCGGCGCCTGGGCTGTGAAGAGATCCTGCGCAAGGGCGTCGTGCTCGCCCGGGCACGGACGTACCTGCGCGAGACGGAGCTCTTCGCGGTCGAGTTCCCGCCTGCGGCGGGGGGCGAGCTCCCCGCGTTCGTCAACCTCCAACAGACCTACACCGAGCGGGCACTGCTCCGGCGCGCCGAGGAGAGCGGGCTCGTCGACGTGCAGTGGGGCTCGCCCGTCACCGGCCTGCGCCAGGACGGGAGCTCGGTCACGCTCGAGCTCGGCGGCGGCCGGAGGCTCTCGGCGTCCTACGCGATCGGCGCCGACGGCGCCCACTCCGCGGTTCGGAAGCTGCTCGGCGTCGACTTTCCGGGGAGGAGCTTCCGCGACCGCTTCCTGATCGCGGACATACGCGTCGACCTCCCGGGCTTTCCACGAGACGAGCGCCGCTTCTTCTTCGACCCGCCCACGAACCCGGGCCGGCAGATGCTCGTGCACCCCCAGCCCGACGGCGAGTGGCGGATCGACTGGCAGGTTTCGCCGGAAACGGACGTGGATGCCGAACGCGAGTCCGGCGCGGTCGACGCTCGAATCAGGGCGATCACGCGCGGGGAGCCGTACGAGCTCGTATGGCTGACCGCGTACCGGTTCCATGCTCGGCTGGCGGAGCGCTTCCGGGTCGGGAGAGTCTTCCTCGCCGGCGACGCGGCGCACCTGATGGCCCCGTTCGGCGCCCGCGGGATGAACTCGGGTGTCGACGATGCGAGCAACCTCGCCTCGAAGCTTGCGCGTGTGCTCGCCGGCTCCGCACCCGAGCAGGTGCTCGACCTGTATGAGCCCGAGCGGCGCGCGGCCGCCAAGGAGAACCTCCGCGCGACCGGGGCGACGATGCGCTTCATGGCGCCGCCGACCGCGCTCCACCGCGTCTGGCGGAACGCGATCCTCGGGGGGAGCCTCCATGTGCCGGCCCTGCGGCGGTTCGTCAACTCGGGAAAGCTCGCGCCGGACGGGGTTACGATCGGCGCTGCGCGGTGATCTTCCAGCCTGAGCTCGAGACGATGCCGGCGGACGAGCGCGCCGAGCTCCAGCGACGCCGCCTCCGGGAGCTGCTCACACGGCTGAAGGCGGTCGACTCGGACTACTGGCGCGAGAAGCTCGCCGACGTCGGGCCGGGCGACGGGATCGAAGGGCTTCCGTACACGAGGAAGCAGGAGCTCCTCGAGCACTACCCCTACGCGATGCTCGCGGTGCCGCTCGGGCAGACGGTGCGCGTCCACGGCTCGTCGGGCACGCGCCACAAGCCGACGATCGTTGCGTACACCGAGGGTGACGTGTCGGTCTTCGCCGACGTCAACGCCCGCTCGATCGGCTGCGCCGGCGGGACGCCCGAGGACGTCCTCCACGTCGCCTACGGCTACGGCCTGTTCACGGGCGGGCTCGGCCTCCATTACGGCGGCGAGCGGCTGGGTGCGACCGTCGTGCCGGCCTCGGGCGGGAACGCGGCCTTCCAGGTGCAGCTGCTCGCCGATCTCGGCGCGACCGGGATCTGCTGCACTCCGTCGTTCGCCTACCTGCTCGCGGAGCGGGCGGCCGACGAGAGGGTGCGCGATCGGATCCGCCTGCGCTACGGCGTGCTCGGCGCCGAGCCGTGGTCGGAGTCGCTTCGCCGGAAGATCGAGGACGCCTGGGGCGAGTTCGACGCCTGCGACATCTACGGGCTCTCGGAGGTGATCGGCCCCGGCGTGGCAATGGAATGCCGGGAGAACAAGGGCGGTCTGCACGTCTTCGACGACCACTTCTATCCCGAGGTCGTCGACCCCGAGACCGGCGAGGCGACCGAGGGCCTGGGCGAGCTCGTGCTGACGACGCTCACGAAGGAGGCGCTGCCGGTGATCCGCTACCGGACAGGCGACGTGACGCAGCTCCTGCCCGGCGACTGCACCTGCGGCCGGACGCACCCCCGCATCGCCCGCTTCTCGGGCCGTGTCGACGACATGCTCGTGATCCGCGGGGTCAACGTCTTCCCGAGCGCGATCGAGGCGGCGCTGCTCGAGCACCCCGATGTCGGAGGGCAGTACGCGATCGTCGTGGACCGCCGCCCGACGATGCCGGAGCTCGAGGTGCATGCCGAGCTCGCCTCCGGCGACCTCCTCGCACAGCGCGACGAGGTTTGTCGGAGCCTCGAGGCGGTGCTCGAGCAGCGCCTTCACCTCCGGGTGACCGCAATCGTCGCCGACCCCGGAGGGCTCCCGCGACAGGAGATCGGGAAGGCGAAGCGCGTCTTCGAGCGCACGGACGAGACCGACGAGCTCCTCCAGCTGACCGGCGGTTAGCCGACGCGGTGGCGCGGGGCGGCCGCGCGCGCAACAATCTCCAAGTGGAGAACCCAGCAAACGGAGGAGGAGCAATGAAGGGACGGAGGTTGAGGGTCTTCGCCCTGGCGGCCGGGGCGAGCCTCGTTCTGCTCGTCGCGGGCACGGGGTCCGGCGGCGCACAGGGGGGTGAAGTCTGGCTCGCGGAGATCTCGCCGCTGACCGGGCCGCTGTCGTTCGTCGGCGTCGACAACCGCGAAGGCGTCAATGTCGCCGTCGCCGAGATCAACAAGCGGGGCGGGATCAAGGGTCGCAAGGTGCGCGTGCAGGTCTTCGACGACGGCTCGAACCCGTCGCAGGCCGTCAGCCACATGAACAAGATCGCGAGCGAGGACAAGTACCTGGGCGTGATCGGCTCCGGCTTCAGCTCGTCGGGGCTCGCTGTCGCGCCGATCGTCTCGCGGGAGAAGATCCCCTACATCTCGATGGCCGCGTCGTTCGCGCAGGTTCAGCCTGCGAAGCCCTACTACTTCATGACGACGGCGACGAGCCGGCTCTTCGCCTACTCGTTGGCGTACCAGCTGCGCAAGCTGAAGGTCACGCGCATCGCCTTGATGGCGGACAACGGGGGCTTCGGGCGGGAGGGCGTCCGGAACGTCGAGGAGCTCGCCAAGCGCTTCGGCTTCCAGATCGTCGAGAAGATCATCTTCCCGCTGACGAGCACGACCTTCCAGGCCGAGCTCTCCAAGGTCAAGGGGTCGAACGCCCAGGCGCTCTGGGTCTGGAATGCGACGACCCTCGCGGTGACGATCACGAAGGAGGCCCGCCAGCTGCGCCTGCCACAGCGGCTCGTCCTGACCGGCGGAAACGCGTCGCCGCTCTACCTCGGGCCCGGGTGTCCGCAGAATGCCGGCGCCCTCATCAACAGCTACCTCGGGCCGGTGGCGAAGTTCCTGCCCACGCGGAACCCCTCACGGGCGATCGCGCTCAAGGTCGACCGCGGCCTGCGCAAGCAGGGCTCGACGTTCAACTACGACGGCTACACGGGCGTGCAGATGTTCCGCACGGCGATGCTGAGGGGCGGCTT
>Ga0136620_10001799_pt1 | contig 10201 bp, 12 predicted proteins | sample AntDrymUQ4162106_2_FD_104806 | JGI IMG/M metagenome (GOLD analysis project Ga0136620, IMG submission 104806) | Polar desert sand microbial communities from Dry Valleys, Antarctica - metaG UQ416 (21.06) | ecosystem: Environmental > Terrestrial > Soil > Desert | place: Antarctica: Dry Valley... | reverse complement strand
TCGCGCAGCTTCGACTCGTTCCGGGAGCAGAGACGCGCCTGCACTACTCCGAGAGGGTCGCGGAGCGAACGCCCTCGAGCGCTCCCAGGCCGTCGAGCAGCGCCCCCACGCTCGCGTCCGCGGGAGTCGTGATCACAACGTCGAGCCGCCGGAGGTCCTCCTCCTCGCCGACCTCGACGGACTCGATCCTGAAGGAGGTCTCCTCGATCGCCGCGAGGGCGGCGACGACGCTCTCGCCCGGCGCGAGCGTGACCTGCAGGCGCCTCGTCTCGTCCGTCTTGCCCTTGAGCAGGTTCTTCACCTGGGCGAGCGGCCAGAGAGCGAGGATCACGAGCGCCGTCGTCGCCGTGGCGAACACGTACATGCCGGCGCCCACCGCGACGCCGATCGCCGCGACGACCCACAACGACGCCGCGGTCGTCAGCCCGCGGACGTTGATGCCGTGGCGGATGATCGCGCCCGCGCCGAGGAAGCCGATGCCCGAGACGACGTAGGAGGCGACGCGCGAGGGGTCGACGACGACGCCGATGTCGTTCCCGAGCCGGTAGTCCGACCAGCCGTAGACGCCGACGAGCATGAACATCGTGGCCCCCACGCACACGAGCATGTGCGTGCGCAACCCGGCCTCCTGCTCACGCAGCTCCCGCTCGATGCCGATCACGCCGGCGAGCAGAGCCGCGAGCCCCAGCCGCAACAGCCCCTCCCAGAGGGCGAGCTCAGGCGCCACGGACCGCCTGCACCGCCTCGTCCTGGGCCGCCGCGATCTTCCCGATCCCCCCGGCGGCGAGGTCGAGGAGCTCGTCCAGCAGCTCGCGGGAGAAGGGGTCGCGCTCCGCGGTGGCCTGTACCTCGACGAGGCGGCCGTCGCCGGTCATGACGACGTTCATGTCTGTCTCGGCGGTCGAGTCCTCCGAGTAGTCGAGGTCGAGGAGCGCGCGGCCCTCGACGATCCCGACCGAGACGGCCGCGACCGAGCCCGAGAGCGCCTTCGAGAGCCCCATGTGGTCGAGCGCCCGGCGCGCGGCGACGTACGCTCCCGAGATCGACGCACAGCGCGTGCCGCCGTCGGCCTGCAGCACGTCGCAGTCGAGCCAGAGCGTGCGCTCGCCGAGCGCCTGGAAGTCGCACACCGAGCGCAGCGCGCGCCCGATCAGCCGCTGGATCTCGATCGTGCGCCCGCCCTGCTTCCCGCGCGCTGCCTCGCGCTCGGAGCGCTCCCCGGTCGCGGCCGGCAGCATGGAGTACTCCGCCGTCATCCAGCCGCGACCCGAGCGGTGCAGCCAGCGTGGCACGCGCTCCTCGACGCTCGCGGTGCAGAGCACGCGGGTCTTTCCCTGCGAGAAGAGCACCGAGCCGTGCGCCTGCTCGACGAAGTCGGGCACGAGGTCGAGCCTGCGCAGGTGGTCGTCTCGCTGTCGCCCATCGGCTCTCACGCTGCTGCCGCCCTGAGCGTCGCGAGCTCCACGTGCTCGACCTGCTCGATCGGGAGCTGCAGGAAGCGCCGGCCCAGCTCCCGGAAGGCGTCCGGGTCGCCGGTCGTGAGGAAGCGGTAGGCGCCCTCGCGCGCATCGTCGTTCTCGATCCGCTTGCGCGCGAGCGTCTCCGCCACCTCCCGCGCCGTCTCCTCCGCGGAGAAGACCAGCGTGACGTCGCGGCCGAAGACACGCTGCAGGATCGGCCTGATCAGCGGATAATGCGTACAGCCGAGGATGACGGTATCCACTCGGGCCCGCTTGAGCGGCGCGGCGTACTCGCGCACCGCGGCGGCCGTGCCCTCGCCAAACGGATCGTCCCCCTCGATCAGCGGCACGAGCAGCGGGCAGGCGACCGCGACCACCTCGGCGCCCGCGTCGAGCGCGTGTACGAGCTCGGGGTAGCGGCCCGCACTCACGGTCGCCTGGGTGGCGAGCAGGCCGATCCGCCGGTTTCGCGTCGCCTGGACGGCCGCGTGGGCCTCGGGCGTGATCACGCCGACGACGGGAACGCGCAGCTCGGTCTGGAGCTCGGGCAGCGCAGCCGCCGTGGCGGAGTTGCAGGCGACCACGATCAACTTCACCTCCTGCGCCTCGAGGTAGGCGCCGATCTCGCGCGCGAAGCCTCGCACCTCCTCCAGCGGCCGCGGGCCGTAGGGCAGCCGCGCACCGTCCCCGAGGTAGATAAAGTCCTCGTGCGGGAGCGTGACGAGACACTCGTGCAGCACGGTCAGGCCGCCCGCACCCGAGTCGAAGACGCCGATCGGCCGGGAGTCCATCGGCCGATTATGCTCGACGGCGTGAAGGTGCTGGCGCTCACGCACGGCCCGAGCGTCGGCCCGGGGGTGTTCGGCGCGGAGATCGCGGCGGCCGGGCACGAGTTGGAGGAGTGCGCGGTCGCCGCCGGCGACGTGCCCGCCGCGGGTGCTGACGCGATCCTCGTCTTCGGCGGTGCCATGCACGCCGACCAGGAGGAGCGCCACCCGTGGCTGCTCGACGAGCACCGCTTTCTCGTCGACGCGCTCGAGCGAAGGACGCCGGTCTTCGGTGTCTGCCTGGGCGCACAGCTCCTCGCGAGGGCCGCCGGGGCGTCGGTGCACCCAGCGCCCGAGCCGGAGATCGGCTGGTTGCCCGTGGAGCGGACTCCCGCGGCCGCAGCCGATCCCGTGTTCGCGGCGGTGCCCGCCCGGTTCGAGGCCTTCCAGTGGCACCACTACACCTACGACCTCCCGGCCGGCGCCGTCGAGCTGGCACGCAGCGACTCGTGCACGCAGGCCTTCCGCCTCGGGGCGGCCGTGGGGATCCAGTTCCACGCGGAGGTGACCGAGGCGCAGGTCGGCAGCTGGCTCATGGAGGACCCGGACGACGTGGACGACGCCGAGGCGCTGCGGGCCGCGACGCGCGAGCGGATCGGAGCGTGGAACGCCTTCGGCCGCTCGCTCTGCCGCCGGTTCCTCGACTCGGTCTAGCCGGTCTCGACCGGGAGGGAGTCGTCGCGCGACCATTCGTGCCACGAGCCTGCGTAGTTGCGGGCGTCGTAGCCCGCGGCACGGAGGATCTGGACGGCCAGCGCCGATCGCGACCCGGAGTGGCAGTACGTGGCGATCTCAGCGCCGGGGGGCCGGCCGAGCCGCTCCTCGATCTCCGGCGCTGTCAGCTCCATCAGCTCCTGGAGGTCGAGGTGGAGCGCACCCGCGATCCGGCCCTGGCGCGGATCGCAGCACGCACCGAGCGCGCCTGTGAACTCGGCCTCGGAGCGCACGTCGACGAGAGCCAGCGTCTCGTCGTCGAGCCGTCGCGCGAGCTCGTCGCGATCGATGTCGCTCATCGCTCGATCTGGACGGCGCCGGGGAGCTCCGGAGCGTCGCTCCAGGCGTACTCGGCGCCCTCGATGCCGATTGCCGCAGCGATGCCGGCAAGCACCTCCTCCGCGGGCGGAAGCTCGTCGGGGCTCGACCCGTGCACCGCAGCCGCGCGCACAGCCCCGGGATCGGCGCCCGTCAGCCGCGCCACGACGCGCGGATTGGCTGCGAGCGCGATCACGTCGCCGGGCGGCAGCGGCCCGTAGTGCTCCTGCACCGAGAGATACTCGTCCACGACGCTGCCGCGCTCGAAGAGCACGAAGCGCACCACCGCTCCCTGCTCCACGCCGAACGCGAGGATCACGCCCCCCGTGCGGTCGCCGAGCTCCCTCGCGAGCCGGCGGAGCTGGCGCGGATCCCGCTCGCAGACGTCGTCGTAGATCGCGATCCAGCCGTTCCGCGGAGCGCTGACGATGCTCCCGCGTGAGCCGCCGGGCAGCCGCGGCACGAACTGGCGCACCGCGCGCTCGAGCCCGCCCTGGTCGTCGGACTGGACGTGCACGGAGCCGAAGGTGCGGCCGGTGTGGTCGTCCCGGAGGCGGCTCGTCAGCGTGTCGAGCGGGACGAACAGCTCCAGCGTGTGCTCACGGAAGCCCCAGCGGGAGTAGATCGTCCGCGCGCGCTCGTTCACCGCGCCGACTTCGAGCGTGACCGTCTCGATTCCGTCCGCTGCGAACGCGGCGGCAACCGAGCGCACGAGCGCACGGGCGGCGCCGGCGCGGCGCGCCACGGGCCTCACGTAGAGATCCGAGAGCACTCCGTGGCGCGGGCTCTTTCGACGGGCGAGCGCGAAGCCGACCGGCTCCCCGGCCTCGTCGAGGGCGACCAAGGCGTGCTCCTCACGCACAATCGTCTCGATCTCGCGCGCCTCCTGCTCGTAGTCGATCTCGACGTGCGGCGGTGACGATGGCGCTTCGTCGGCGAACTCGCGCCAGAGCGTCTGGACGATCGGCAGATCCTGCTCGGTGGCGGCGCGCACCCTCACGGCACGACCTCGGGGGGTGCGAGGCGAAGACCGGTCAGGAGGTAGTGGACGGAGAGGTTCTGGAAGGGATGCAAGCGGGATCCGATGCTGCGGACGTCCTCGTCTCCACCATAGAAAATCGCCACCGCCTTGCGTACGCCGAGATCGCCCGTCGGCCAGGCGTGCGGCCGGCCGAGATGGCGCGCGAGGTACCAGTCGGCTGTCCACTCGCCTAGCCCGCGGATCTCGACGAGTCGTTCCTTCACCTCTGCGTCGGGGAGCGACGCGAGCGCATCGAGGTCGAGCTCGCTGCGGGCGAGCCCGACGACGTACTCGGACTTGCGGACCGAGAAGCCGAGCGCAAGCAGCTCCTGCTCGGAGGCGGAGGCGACCCGCTCGCGCGTGGGGAACGCGGTGGCGTGCTCGCCCGGGTCGCCGAAGCGATCGACGAAGCGGCTGCGGATCGCGAAGGCGGCCTGGAGGGAGACCTGCTGCGCCGTGATCGAGGTCACGAGCGCCTCGAACGGGTCCGGCGCGAGCAGCGGCCGGAAGCCGGCGAGAACGGCCGTCAGCCGCGCAAGCACCGGGTCGGCCGCGGCCCACTCGTAAAACGCGTTTAGGTCGAAGGCCAGCCCGAGGAGCACCCGCAGCTCGGCCTCGATCTCGGCATCGAGCGGTGTGGCGTGGACACCGCCGGGAGCCGCCTCGATCCGCACCTCGCGGCCGCCGACCACGCGGTGCAGGCCCCCCTCCCGCCAGAGGTTCGCGCGGTCGACGCCGAAGGCGCGAAAGCGCTCCGTCGAGACGTCGAAGCTGTACGGCTGCGGCACTGCGAGCAACGCCATCGCCGCAGCGTCTCAGACACCGCCTCGTCACCGCCTCTGACACCGTCTCTGACACCGTTTACTGCTTTCAAGTCGGAAAAGAGGCTTCTGCGGCCCCCGCGCCGCGGCCGGCCGCGACGCGATCGTGCGCACACGGCCCAGATCGGGGCGTCGTCGCGACCGTGGCTGCCGGCCCGAGCGGCGTTCGCGCGCTCGGGGCCGCGGGAATACTGCCGCGGCATGGCACCGTTCCTCGCCGCGGGCCCGGGCCTCTCGGTCCCCGATCTCCACGTCGTCGGCCTGCTCTTCCTCGGCGTCGCCGTGGCAGCGGGAGTCGCCGCGCTCTCGCACGAGCACGACCGGGCGTTCTCCGCCTCGCTCATCTACCTCGCATTCGGCGCCTGCGCAGCGGTCGTCATCGCCCTCTTCGACCTGCACTGGCTCGATCCCGTCGACGACGCCAGCGTCGTCGAGCGCCTGGCCGAGTTCGCGGTCATCGTCGCGCTCTTCTCGACGGGGCTCAAGCTCGACCGCGACCTCAGCTGGTCGGGCTGGAGCTCGGTCGTCCGCCTGCTGGCGATCGCGATGCCGCTGACGATCGTTGCGGTCGCCGCGTTCGGGGCGGCGATCATGGGCCTCTCGGTGGCCGCCGCGATGGTGCTGGCGGCCGCGCTCGCGCCCACCGATCCCGTGCTCGCCGGCGACATCGGCGTGGGGCCGCCGGGCGAGGAGGATGAGCGCGAGCCGAACTTCGCCGTCACCGCCGAGGCCGGGCTGAACGACGGTCTCGCGTTCCCGTTCGTCATCCTCGGTCTCTTCGTGGCTGCGCACACCGACCGCAGCTGGGTTGCCGAATGGGTGCTCGCGGATCTGCTCTACGCCGTCGTCGTCGGACTGGGGCTCGGTGCCGCGATCGGCTACGGCCTCGGGGCGGTCGCGGTGCGCTTACGCAGGCACGATCTCCTCGCGCCCGAGTACGACGGCTGGCTCGCGATTCCGGCCGTGCTGATCGTCTACGGGCTGACGGAGGTCGCGAACGGCTACGGCTTCCTGGCCGCGTTCGCCGGCGGGCTCGCCTTCCGCCGGTACGAGAGCGACCACGAGCTGAACGCACGCGTCCACGTCGGAGCCGAGGTGGCGGAGAAGTTCGCCGAGCTCTCGATCGTCCTGCTGCTCGGAAGCATGGTCACGATCTCCGGGCTCGCACAGCCCGGCTGGAGCGGCTGGCTGCTGGTGCCGCTCCTGCTCCTCGTCGTGCGGCCGCTGGCGGTGCTGGTCTCCCTGCTCGGCTCGGGGCAGCCGCGCGGCGAGCGGCTCTTCCTGGCCTGGTTCGGCGTCCGCGGGATCGGCTCCCTCTACTACGTCGCCTTCGCCGTCTCCGTCGGGACGCTCGGCGCCGAGAACGACGTCGAGGTCGTCTGGACGGCGATCGCGTGCGTCCTCTGCTCGATCGTTGCGCACGGCGTCAGCGGAGCGCCGTTCGCGCGGCGCTGGCTCGGCTAGCGACCGAGCACCCTGGCGACGTCGTGCAGGCTTTCGAATGGCTCGTACGCGAGCGCCTGCTCGTCGAGGTAGCGGGCCAGACCGTCCCGGGCGAAGACACGGTCGGCCGCGAGGGCGGCGCAGCGATCGGAGTAGCCGTCGCCGACGTAGACGTACGGCTCACCGGCGAGCGCGCCGCGCTTGCAGGGCTCGCCACACACCACGCAACAGACCGCGTCCCGGAACTCAACACGCCACCCGTCGGATCGCGGCTCGAGCCGGTTCGCCAACACCTCGAGCTCGAGCCCCTCGCGAGCGAGGACAGGCTCGATCAGCTCGACGAATCCGGCGGAGATGACGAGCGGTGCGTGGCGCTCTGCGAGATCGCGGAGGCCGGGCCGCACCTGCACGTGCTCGACCACCCAGGCGACCACCTCGTCGAGCGGCGCCGAGACTGCCCGGAACTCGAGGGCGATCTCCTCGTGCAGCGTCAGGTCGACGCCGACGCGAGGCTCGAGCTCGGCCAGGAGCGCCGGGTCGCCGAAGCGCTCGAGCACCTGCACGAGCGAGTCGCGGACGGTGACGGTCCCGTCCCAGTCGAGGACGAGCCGCCCGGCCCTAGCCGGCGCAAGCTGAGCATCCGCACAAGCGGATGCTCAGCGCGCGAAGATCCCTGAAGGGGCCGCCCGCGGCCAAAACCCGTGTCATGTGACGTCACTAGAGATGTGACGTCAGGCCCGCGTCCGAGGGGGTCTCGTCGCCCGGCTCGTACCAGGAGAGGGCGTACTTGCCGTCGTCGAGCTCGCGCGCGAGGCTCGTCAGCCTGAGCGGATGGAAGGTGTCGCACATCACGGCGAGCTCGCCGGTCTCGTGCATCCCGATCGACCGCTCGGCAAGCCCCGGCTGCGGCCCGTGCGGCAGGCCCGACGGGTGCAGGGTGATCGAGCCGACGTCGACGCCCTTGCGCGAGCCGAAGTTGCCGGAGACGTAATAGATCATCTCCTCGCTCTGGAGGTTCGAGTGATGGTACGGGATCGGCACGGCGAGGGGGTCGAAGTCGAGCTTGCGCGGGCAGAAGGAGCAGATCACGAAGTTGCGCCCGGCGAAGGTCTGGTGCGCGGGCGGCGGCTGGTGGATGCGCCCCGTGAGCGGCTCGAAGTCGTGGATCGAGAACGTCCAGGGGAAGAGGTAGCCGTCCCAGCCGACGACGTCGAAGGGGTGGTAGTCGAGCAGGTAGGTCTGGTAGCCGTCGCGGACGCGCACGGTGACCGGGAACTCCCCCTGCTCACGGTGCGTGTTCAGCTGCGCGGGCGGGTGAATGTCGCGGTGGTAGTACGGCGCGCCCTCGACGATCTGGCCCGAGTGGTTGCGGTACCGGCGCGGGATCTCGATCAGGCCGGGCGTCTCGAAAACGAGGTGTCGCTGCGGGCCTTCTGGCGCGAAGCGGTAGGTTGTGCCGCGCGGGACGACGACGTAGTCGCCGTCCTTGTAGGGCAGGTCGCCGAAGATCGTCGCAAGCGTTCCGGCGCCCTCGTGGACGAAGATCACCTCGTCGCGCTCGCCGTTCCGGAAGAAGGTCTCCATCGTCTCCGCCGGACGGCAGATCGAGATCTCGACGTCTGCGTTCCACATCAGCAGGCGGCGGCCGGTGATCTCGTCGCCCTCGGCGTCGATCTCCTTCGTGTTCATGAGCCGGTGCTGGTGCGTGTCGGGCACCCACTCCTCACGCTCGATCGGCTCGAAGTCGCCGATCTCCATCACACGGCAGGGCGACTGGAGGTGGTAGAGAATCGACTCGTTGCCGGTGAAGCCCTCGAGGCCCATCACCTCCTCGGTGAGGAGCGTGCCGTTCTCGCGGAACTGGATGTGCCGCTTGCGTGGGACGTCGCCGAGGCGCTGGTAGAAGGGCATGCCCGCAGGATAGCTTGACGCGGCACCTGTCCATACCTAGACTACCTGGGTATGAAGGCGGATCTGCTCAAGGGTCACCTCGACCTGCTGCTCCTCTCGGTGCTCGCCGACGGCCCACTGCACGGGTACGCGGCGATCGAGGAGTTGCGTCGCCGCGGCGGCTTCGACCTGCCCGAGGGCACCGTCTACCCGGCGCTGCACCGGCTCGAGGCTGCAGCGCTCCTCGCGAGCCGCTGGTCGTCGGAGTCGGGACGGCGGCGCCGCGTGTACACGCTCACGCGCGGCGGTCGGCGCGAGCTCGCCCGCCGGCGAGAGGAGTGGAGGACGTTCACCGGCGCAGTCGGTGCGGTCGTCGCGTGATCGACGGGTACCTGCGCGAGCTCTCGAGGCGGCTGCGCGTGCGGCCGCTGCGGCGCCGGCGGATCCTCGCCGAGGTGCGCGCGCACCTCGAGGAGGCGGGTGGCGACGCCGAGGCGATCGCCCGGTTCGGCTCCCCGGAGGAGGTGGCAGCGCGGTTCGACGAGCTCGCGCCGCGCCCACACCCGCGACTCGCGGCGCTCACAGTGCTCGGTGGTCTCGTTGCCGTCTTCGGCGCCGTGCAGGGGCTCGAGCGGCACCTGCCGCCCGCGCCCTGGCCAAAGGAAGCGGCGCCGGCCAACCTCGAGACGATCCTTACCCTTGCGACGTCGGGCGTGTTCCTCGCGGGGGCGCTCGCTCTCGCGGCGCTCCTGCGCGGCAGTCGCCGCGATGCCCTGGCCGCGTGCGCAACACTCGCCGCCACCGTTGTCCTGCTCACCCTCCACGCGTTCCGCCGCGCCGAACTCGTCGCCGGGTCGCCGCCGTCGTGGCAGCTCGCGCTCGTCGCGCTCGGCGCCTTGACGCCGCCGCTCCTCGGCGTCGTGCTGCTCAGCGGAGCCGGCTTCGGCGGGCCGCCTCATTCCACGGGCTCGCCGAAGTCCGAGAGGTCGTAGGCGGTGCGGACGGCCCGTGCCGGCAGGACCTGCTTGCCGCCGGTGGTGAGGGGCTTCAGCCTGATCACGTACTCGATCCGTCGCGGCAGGCCGTCGCCGTCGAGCCAGACCTCGAGCGGGAGCCGTGGCCCGTAGAGCGCCTGGGCGAACGCCGGCGCAACCTCCGCGGGGACGCCCGCCGCACCGGCGCGGCGGGCGTCGACGGAGCACGCGAAGCGGATCGTCGGCTGGCCGTCGACGCGCTCCTCTCCGACGCGGCGGATCTCCTCGGCCCGGCCGAGCAGCTCGACGAGCGCGGCGGGCTCCTCGGGCAGGCGCCCGATCAGACCGGCGTTCTCCTCCGCCTGAGCTCTCGGCAGCGAGCGCTCCTCGCCCTCGATGACTGCCGTCAGCTGCTCGCGCGTCCAGCTCAGCTCGATCGGCTCCTCGAACTCCTCACTCGACCCGAGGCCCTCGAAGAGCGCCGAGAGATCGGCCTCCATCCGCCCGCTTGCCGCTCGCACGTCCACCGCCCCCGTCAGCGTCAGGTACGTCTCGTCGGGCTGGCCCGGAACCTGACGAACGTACGTCGCTGCGAAGGCGAAGGTTCCCTCCGCGCGCACCTTGGCGGGCGCCTCGCGCACGGCGGCGGCGGGCACGTCGGGAGGCGAGCCGCTCTCGCCGCCACCGCCGCAGCCCGCGAGCAGCACCAGGAAGCAAGCGGCGAGGGCTGTCC
>Ga0136620_10001796_pt1 | contig 10208 bp, 10 predicted proteins | sample AntDrymUQ4162106_2_FD_104806 | JGI IMG/M metagenome (GOLD analysis project Ga0136620, IMG submission 104806) | Polar desert sand microbial communities from Dry Valleys, Antarctica - metaG UQ416 (21.06) | ecosystem: Environmental > Terrestrial > Soil > Desert | place: Antarctica: Dry Valley... | reverse complement strand
GCCGCTTCAGGCGAGATGTGGCCGACCATCAACCCCCGGGTGGCTCCGCTGAAACGTCCGTCGGTGATGAGAGCAACCGACTCGCCCATGCCCTCACCGACGATGGCTGCGGTGACATGCAGCATCTCGCGCATGCCCGGTCCTCCCGCAGGTCCTTCGTAGCGAATCACGACCACGTCGCCTGCGGTCAAGGCGCCGGCCTTGACCGCCTGAAAGCAATCCTCTTCGGAGTCGAAGACACGCGCCGGGCCACGATGGAACTGACGTTCATGCCCGGCTAGCTTGACGACACAGCCTTCGGGGGCGAGGTTGCCCCGCAGTATCGCAAGACCACCCCACGGCTTGAGCGGGCTTTCTATGGGCACGACGACCTTCTGCATGTGCGCTTCCTCGGCCGATGCTGCAATTTCGCCGATCGTTCTCCCGTCGACCGTGACGGCCTCGGTATGGAGGAGTCCCTTCTTCGCAAGCTCACGTGCGATGAGCGCCACACCGCCCGCGCGGTAGAGGTCGGTTGCCACGTAGTCACCACCGGGCTTGAGGTTGGCGATCGTCGGAGTACGCGCCGCGATGCGGTCGAAGTCGTCGATCGAGAGTTCCAGCCCGGCCTCCTCGGCTATGGCGAGCAGATGGAGGACGCCGTTGGTCGAGCCGCCGGTGGCGGCGATGGCGGTAATCGCGTTTTCGAGTGCCTCGTGCGTGACGATATCCAGGGGCCGCACGTTGTCCTTGACCAGATCCAGCACCAGGCGCCCGGCCTTCTCGGCGGCAGCACGCTTGCCCGGCGCCGTCGCCGGGATGCCGTCCAGGCTGGCGGGCCCTATCCCGAGGAAGTCGACTGCAGTCGCCATCGTGTTGGCCGTGAATTGTCCGCCGCATGCCCCCGCTCCGGGACATGCAACGTCCTCGAGGCTGTGGAGGTCGGCGGCCGACAGCTTGCCTGCCGCATGTTGACCGACCGCTTCGAAGACGTCCTGGATCGTCACGTCGCGTCCGCGCCATTTGCCCGGTGCGATCGAACCGCTGTAGAGCACGAGGCCAGGGACGTTCATTCGGCAAAGGGCCATCACCGCTGCGGGAATCGTCTTGTCGCATCCGACCAGGCACACGATTCCGTCGAACAGGTGGCCTCGGGTGACGAGCTCGATCGAGTCGGCAATGACCTCGCGGCTTATGAGTGAGGCGCGCATGCCCTCGGTGCCCATGGAAACACCGTCGGAGACGGCGATCGTATTGAATTCCATGGGCGTGCCGCCGGAGGAGCGAATGCCGCCCTTGACCTGCGAGGCGAGATTGCGCTGATTGAAGTTGCAGGGCATCGTTTCGATCCACGTCGTGGCGACGCCGATGACCGGCTTGGCGAGGTCTTCGTCGGTGAAGCCCACGGCCTTGAGCATGGCTCGCGCCGGCGCTCGATCCGGCCCGTCGGTCAAGGCCGAGCTGATCCGTTTGGTGGGGTTGGGATCTTGTCCGTAGGGGTCGGTCACGTCCGCAGACTACCGGGAACGTGAGGGAGCTGGTCCCACGGTGGGCGCCCGTGATGATCGGCCTGCCGCATTCAGGATCCTCATCCCCCTCTGCCGAGGCGATAGACGTTTGTGGCGACTCCTCCGAACAGGGCGGCGACGTCTTCTCGGGATCTGTTCTCCATTGCTTTCAGGCTTGCTCTGTGGACTGCCCCCAGGGTGGCTGCCTGGGTGCACACAGGCCAGTCGCTGCCCCACATGAGCCGTCCCACACCAAAGCACTCGATCGCCCAGTCGGTGTACGGCCTGAGGTCGCCCGGCGTCCACCCCTGATGATCGGCTTCGGTCACGAGCCCCGAGAACTTGGCGTACACCCGTGGATAGGAGGAGGCGGCGGCTAGCTGCTCGGCCCAGGGCTCCCATCCTCGGTCTTTGATCGGTGGTTTGGCGAGGTGGTCTATGACGATCGTCAGTTCCGGCAGACGGTCTGCGAGGGCCGGCACGTCTACGAGGTGTTGGGCCAGGCTGCCGGGACCTCGAAGACCAAGCCCCTCGGCGCCAGCAGCTCGAGCGATTCGATGACCCGAGTCTGGAGGACCCAATGTGGGTCGGGTTCGTCGTGAAGCAGGTGACGGATGCCCCGGAGCTTCGCCTCGCCCCCATAATCCTCTAGCGCTCGGGCGGCGCCGTCCGGGTCGATGAGCGGGATCCAGCCCACGACGGCGCCGATCCAGGGATGCAGACTTGCCCTTTCGAGCATGGCGTTGGTCTCTTCGGAGGAGTCGGCGGCCTGAACCAGAACCGTCTTCTGGATTGCGGCGCGGTCTAGGTCTGGCTTCAGGTCCTCCGGCTCGAAGTTGCGGTAGAGGGCCGCATCGTCCGACGATATCCACGGGTAGTGCACCCGTTGCAGATTCCAGAAATGCTGATGAGCGTCAACCTGCAAGCCCCGCTGCCTCCCCTTAGGTCGCCGCCGCGGCGCGGCCGAGGGCTAGACTACGCCGACCTATGAAAGTCGCGCTTGTCACGGGGGCTGCAAAGGGCATAGGTCGAGCCACCACTCAGGCGTTCGTCGATGACGGCTGGCAGGTCGTTGCCGTGGACCGCGACGGCGGGACGCTCGACGAGCTGGCCCAGGGCCTTGGTGGCTCCCTCGTCGTGGTTGCCGGCGACATAAGCGGGCGAGCGGCCAACCAGGAGGCCGTCGCCTCTGCGCTTGAACACTTCGGCCGTCTCGATGCCGTGATCGGGAATGCCGGCATCAACCTCGAGAAGAGCATCGATGAGACGACCGAGGAGGAGATCGACGGGTTGATCGCCGTCAATTTCAAAGCCTTGATCTATCTTGCACAGGCTGCCCACGGGCCGCTTGCCGAAACTGCGGGCAGCCTCACCGTTGTGGCCTCCAAGACCGGGCTGGTGGCCCAACCGGGCACGCCGGTCTACAACGCGACCAAGGGAGCCGCGGTGCAGCTTGCTCGTGGTCTGGCACTCGACTGGGCGAGTGAGAACGTGCGTGTCAATGCGCTTTGTCCCGGTGTTGTCGACACTCCGATGCTCGACCGGTTCATCGACTCCGCTCCCGATCCCGAAAAAGCCCGAAGGGAATTTGAGCAGCAGCAGCCACTTGGCCGGCTCGCAACCCCAGAAGAATGTGCCTCGGTGGCATTGTTCCTGTCCTCGCCGGCCGCCTCGTTCGTGACGGGTGTCGCACTGCCGGTGGATGGAGGCTTCACCGCGCAATAAGGAAGACTGTAGTCTCTTGGCCGGATGTCGAAGGGGCGCTTACGGCGACGGAGCTGGAAACGAGCGCTCTGCGGGCCGAGGATTCTGAACGGATGGCATGAGCGGGTTGTTGCTGGGGGTTGACATCGGAACTTCGACATCCAAGGGGACGCTGGCGCGCCCGGATGGGTCTGTGTGCGCCACGGCCGTGCGTCCACATCGCGTGTCGCGACCTCATCCCGGCTGGGTTGAACAAGATGCGGAGGCTGTGTGGTGGGGAGACTTCTGCACCCTTTGCCACGAGCTCGTGCCCAAGGCGGATGCTGCCATTGTCGGCGTTTGTTGCAGCGGACTTGGACCGTGCGTGCTCGCAGCCGATGGTAACGGGAATCCCCTCCGCCCCGCGATTCTCTACGGGGTCGACACCAGGGCAGCGCGCGAGATCGAGGAGTTGACCGTTCTTCTGGGTGCCGAAGAGATACTTGCCCGTTGTGGCTCCCCGCTGACGAGTCAGGCTGTTGGTCCCAAGCTCACCTGGTTGCGAGCCAATGAACCCGAGGTATGGGACAAGACCACTCATCTCTTCATGGCCAGCTCGTACCTCGTGCACAGGCTCACGGGCGAGTACATCCTCGATCACCACTCGGCCAGTCAGGGGGACCCGCTCTATGAGCTGGCTACCAACGCGTGGATCGAGGACTGGGCATCCGAGATTGCACCCGGACTGAAGCTGCCACGGCTCCTGTGGCCCGGAGAGATAGCGGGGTCGGTGACTCATTCAGCGGCGGACGCCACCGGTTTGCCTCCGGGCACACCCGTTGCGGCGGGGACGATCGATACGTGGGCCGAAGCGGCGAGTGTCGGGGTTCGCAATCCGGGAGACATGATGCTGATGTACGGGACGACGATGTTCCTCGTCGAGGTCTTGAGCGAGGCTCGTCCCGACCACCGCCTCTGGTCGACCGTGAGCCTGTCGCCCGGGACCCACAACCTGGCCGGCGGCATGGCGGCATCGGGGGCCCTTACGACCTGGTTCAAAGACATAGTCGGCGGCCTCTCTTACGAGACGCTGCTCCAGGAGGCCGCGCAGACCCCTTCCGGCTCCAACGGGCTCGTCGTGCTTCCCTACTTTGCGGGGGAGCGAGCGCCGTTGTTCGACACCGAGGCCCGAGGCGTCATATGCGGGCTCAGCTTGGGCCACACCCGCGGTCACCTCTACCGGGCCCTCCTGGAGGGCACCGCCTTCGGAGTGAACCACATCCTTGAAATCATGCGCGAGGTGGGGGGAACCGGCCAGCGCATCGTGGCTGTTGGGGGTGGCACCAAAGGGGGGCTTTGGACCGAGATTGTTTCAGACGTGATCACCATGCCGCAAGACCTGCCTGAGGTCGGCATCGGCGCTAGTTATGGTGACGCGTTCTTCGCGGCCGTAGCAACCGGAATCGCCGAACCGGGGGCCGAATGGAATTCCGTAGCTCACAGAGTCGAACCGAATCCGGAGCATCGGGATGTCTACGATGATCTCTACGCCATGTACAGAGAGTTGTACCCGGCTACACGCGAGCAGCTTCATGCTTTGGCCAAGATGCAAGGGGGACATCATGTCAACAGATGATGCAGAGCCGGTCGTGCAGCTGAGGGGAGTGTCCAAGAGGTTCCCCGGCGCCGTTGCCGTAAAGGGTGTCGACCTTGACGTCTACCCCGGGGAAGTTCATGTCATTGCCGGAGAAAACGGCGCGGGCAAGTCGACTCTCATGAAACTCATGTCACAGGTCGAGCGCCCGATGCTGAAGTGGTCGACACCCTGCCTGCAGACGAGCTCGATGAGGACAAGCTAATCAGTTTGATGTGGGGCGTGAGGTCGAGAATCTCTATCCCAAGGCCGAGGTCGAGATCGGCGAAGTGGTGTTGGAGGTTGAAGGAGTGTCGCGCGCCGGTGTCCTGGACGACTGCTCTTTCGAGCTGCATCAGGGCGAGATCCTGGGCTTCGCAGGAGTTGTCGGGGCGGATCGCACGGAGCTCGCACGGGCGATCTGCGGCGCTGATCCCAAAGACTCGGGCACCATCAGACTCAACGGCAAGGAGGCCAGGATCAACTCGCCAAAGGCTGCCATCGACGCCGAGATCGTCTACCTCACCGAGGATCGGAAGCGAGAGGGCCTCGCCATGGAGCTGCCAATTGCCCAGAGCATCACTCTTGCGAAGCTGCAGATGAAGAGACGAATCATCAGCCTGCCCGGCGAGCGCCAAACGGCGGAAACCCGCAGCGAGGAGCTCGGCATCAAGTCATCGGTTCGGTGTAAGGTGCAGCTTCTCTCGGCGGTAACCAGCAGAAGGTGGTCGTCGCTAAATGGCTCGAGACGGGCGCACGGATCCTGTTCTTCGATGAGCCTGCCCGCGGTGTCGACGTTGGAGCTAAGGCCCAGATCTTCGAGGCAGAACGTTATTACCCAAGGTGTGGACGGACTTTGTCTATGCGGCGCTGTCTGCCGTGATGACGCAGATATCCTGGTTGGCGCTCGAACAGGGCATCGAGGTCACCAACATCGACTCGGGCACCGATCCTCAACTCGAGCAGGTGCCCTTGTATGCGACTGGCAACATAGCTGCGGCCAGGAAGGTAGCCGGCCTGCTCGCGAAGGAGATCGGTCCACAAGGGGGTGAGATTGCGTTCCTGCCCTTTCAGCTGGGGGAGCGGCACGAACGACGATCGGGCCAAGGGTTTCAAGCAGGGTCTCAAGAAGTATCCAAAGCTGAAGCTTGTCGACGAGCAGACGACTCAAGCCGACTACAAGATCGCACTGAACGTGACTGAAAAACATCATCACCGCCCATCCCGGTCTCGACGGTATCTTTGCGGCGAACGAGGGAGGAGTTCTTGGTGCCGCCGAGGCCGTGCGGCGCGCAGACAAGATCGGTGAGATTGCGATGGTCGGATGGGACGCATCACCCGATGAGATCGCTGCTCTCAAGGAAGGCGTCGTCAGCGTGCTCGTGACCCAAAACCCATTCAAGATGGCTACGAAGGAGTCAACGCTGCGCTGCAACTCATTTGCACGGGTAAGACGCCAAAGAGTGAGGAAACCGGCACCTACTACATCACAAAGGACAATGTCGACGATCCCAAGATCAAAGCGATCTACGACCCGAGCTGTCAGGATCCCCCGCTGTTCGACGATTAAAGGCGTATCAGAATGGAGGACCGCATCTCGGGTTAGAGCCGGCCTGCTGCAATTATCCGCTGTAGGAACTGCTGGGTGCGGGGTTGTCTGGGAGCTGTGAACATCTCCTCCGGCCGGCCCTCCTCGATGATCAGACCCTCATCGAGAAAGCACACCCGGTCGGCGGTGTCTCGGGCGAAGCCCATCTCATGGGTCGCGATGACCATCGTCATACCGCCCAGAGCGAGTTCCTTGACAAGGCCCAGAACCTCCGCAACGAGCTCAGGGTCGAGCGCGCTCGTAATTTCATCCAGGAGCATGATGTCGGGATTCATGGCAAGCGCACGTGCTATTGCGACCCGCTGTTGCTGCCCCCCGGAGAGCCGGTCCGGGTACTCATCTTTCTTGTCGCTGAGTCCGATCCGGTCCAGAAGCTCGGCCGCTCGTGTGTCCGCCTCTGTTGGTGACATCTGCAGCACACGCCGGGGTCCAAGGGTGATGTTTTGGAGAACGGACATGTGGGGGAACAGATTGAAGGCTTGAAAGACGATTCCGATGCGCCGTCTTACCTGGTTGACGTCGACGCCTGGGGCCGTGATGTCACGTCCTTCGACGAAGATGCTCCCGGAGTCCACCGGTTCAAGCAGATTTATGCACTTGAGCAGAGTCGACTTGCCGGAGCCGGACGCCCCGATGAGGCAGATGACCTCGAGCGGGGCTACCTGGACGCTTATGCTGTTGAGTACCCGATTGGCGCCGAACGACTTAAAGACGTTGTCGACGCGCAGAGCCGGTTCATCACCCAAGGACGCCGGAGATGCCGCGCTTGGATTCATACGGTGGCACCGGCTGCGCGCCGGCGTCGATCCCGGGCAATCAACTGATCGGTGAAGCGGGCAAGAGGAATTGTCAGGAGCACGAACAGCGCTGCAGCCACGACGTAACTCGAGTAGTTGAATTGCTCCGCTGCGTAGATCTGCGCAGCACGCGCCGCCTCTACCGATCCCAGGACTGAGACGAGGGCCGTGTCTTTCTGCAAACCGATGAAGTCGTTCAGCAGTGGCGGGATGACCCGGCGGATGGCCTGAGGAAGAACCACGAAACGCAGCGATTGCCAGCGCGACAAACCGAGAGAACGCGCAGCGGCAACCTGACTTTCGTGGATGGAGTCGATGCCTGCCCTGTAGACCTCGGCGACATAAGCGGAGTATACGAGCACCAGCGAAGCGATGCCATAGGTGACGTCTGACCGGCTCGAGAAGAAGCGCAGACCCAAACCCGGCACGCCGAATCCGAGCAAGTAGAGGACGAGAATCAGCGGCACTCCCCGAAAGAGATCTGTGTAAGCAACCGCGACGGCTCTAAAGGGAAAGAAGACAGGGCCGGGAATGCCACGGACGATCGCTACGACGAGCGCGAACACGAGAATGAACGCCTCGGCGATCATGAACATCTTCACGTTCAAGAGCAAGGCTTCGAACACCGAGGGGGAAGTTTGGGTTCCGAGAAAGGCCTGCTTCAAGTGGACGGGATCCAGGAAACGCTCTTGCACTATCGAGGCCCCCGGGGCCAGGGCGATCGCCGCAAAGATCACGACAAAGAAGACGATCGTGCTGGCACTGGAAACGAGAACCGCTCGGCCACCGAGCATACGAGAGCCACGACCGGACGGCGGAGTAGCTCCCGGCAAGCCGAGAGGATCGAGTCCGCTCTGGGGGGCGCCTGTCGTCACCCGGTTGGGCCCAACCCGGTTCCGCTCGTCCAGGATTGCGGCAAGTGGATGACGCTACTTAGTCCTTCAGGACCGGGACGCCCAGATAATCCTGCAGCCACTGGTCCTGGAGCTTCTTCAGCGTTCCATCCTTTTTCAAGTCGGAGAGCACCTGGTTGACGCAATCGACGAGTGGGCTCCCCTTCTCGAAGACCATTCCGAACTGCTCGTTGGTCGGATACTGCCCGACTACGACTGAGCCCGGGATCTCGAAATCCCGAAGATAGACCGTCGTCACAACATCGGTGACGAGCCCATCCAGTTGGCCGCTTTCGAGTGCGGATTTGACGTCGTTGGTCGTGTCGAAGATCTTCGGCTCTTTCGTGGGCTGGATGACCGAATTGATGAATCCGAAGCTCGTCGTTCCGACCTGTGTGCCCAGCTGGGCATCGTTGAGGTCGGCGATGGTTTCTGCATCGGTGATCGAGCTGTCCTCGGCGGCCAGCAGGCCCTGGTTGTTGTCGAAGTACCCGTCTGAGAAGTCGACCGCCTGCTTTCGTTCGGGCGTGATCGAGATCTGGTTGATGTCGAAGTCGTAGTCCTTGTCACCTGGAGCGAAGGACTTGTTGAACGGCTCCACGACCCATTTGATCGGGACGCCCAGGCCCTTTGCGATCTCGGTGGCCAGCTCTCCTTCGTATCCGCTGTAGCGCTTTGGATTTCCCTTGAACCAGGGCGGAAAGGCGGGCCTGTCGGTGGCGACCGTCAGGACGCCTTCTTCTATGAGCGGGGGGTTCGATGTGTCGCAGCCTGCCGCAGAGCCGCCCCCGCCACCGGGCGCGGGTGTCTCCTCCTCGGCGCATGCGGCCACGAGCAGCATCACGATGACTAGTCCAGCAGCGACCCGGCGCATGGTTTCCCGTCCTCTCTGGCGTTTTCATTCTAAAGGGAGCCTATTTCCGCTCCGAATGGACTCTAGCCGCCGCGATTGGCTGTGTTCTGCAACTTTGATCCTCCGATGACGTTATCCGTAGAGAGATGGACAATCTCAAGGAGGCAGTGCCTTGGGGGGAGAGCTGACTGGCCTGAAGGAAGTTCAGGAATGGAAATGACCGGCAGAGAGATGGAGGTAGCGGCATGAAGAGGTTTCGATCGACCGCAGTTGCGCTAATCGGAGTCGTCGCTCTCACGGGCACCCTGGTGATCGGGCTGACCGGTGCGCAGGCGGCGGCCAAGAAGAAGTGTCTGGGCAAGAGGGCAACGATCTTCGGGACCCAGGGAAACGACGACATCGAAGGCACCCGTCGTGCCGATGTGATCGTTGGGCGCGGGGGCAACGACCGGATCGTTGGGCGCGGGGGCAACGACCGGATCTGCGGGAACGGCGGAAACGACACGATCATCGGAGACAGAGGGGACGACCGCATCAAGGGCGGGCGGGGTGGCGACATCCTGAGGGGCATGCAGGGCAAGGACACGATGAAGGGCGGCAAGGGCAAGGACCGTCTTTCCGGCATCAGCGGCAGCGACCGGCTCTTCGGTGGCCCCAAGCGCGACGTCGTGAGCGGGCAGAAGGGGCTGGACTTCCTGTACGGGGGCCCCGGTCCGGACGAGGTCATCGGTGGGATAGGTACCTCCACAGACGTGCTCAGGGGCGGCCCGGGCAACGATGATATCGAAGGACAGTCCGGGGACGACCGGGCTTATGGCGGTATCGGAGCCGACCTGATCACCGGTGAATTCGGCAACGACATGCTCGAAGGCGGCGAAGGCGAGGATGAGATAATGGGCGGCAACGGAGACGACTTCCTCGACGGGGGGCCTCAGAGGGACTTCCTGGGTGGAGGCGAAGGCATCGACGAGTGCATCAACGGCCCGGCCACCGCAAACTGCGAGATTCCCGCGTAGGGGCGCTCGCTGCAAGAAGTGATTAGGTCGAAGGGCGGGCAGCCCCAGCGGGGTGCCCGCCCCTTCGTGCTCGATCGGTGGAAGTTCGATTGACAGAAGCGGAACCATGCCTATACTGGCGCCACCGAGCCTCTGCAAAGTCGCCGAGGTCGTAGCCAATCCGAGATCCACGACCTAGACGGGACCTATGAGCACTCCCAGCAGAAGCGACACGAGAGCAGAGGGGCGCCTCTTCCT
>Ga0136620_10001795_pt1 | contig 10211 bp, 8 predicted proteins | sample AntDrymUQ4162106_2_FD_104806 | JGI IMG/M metagenome (GOLD analysis project Ga0136620, IMG submission 104806) | Polar desert sand microbial communities from Dry Valleys, Antarctica - metaG UQ416 (21.06) | ecosystem: Environmental > Terrestrial > Soil > Desert | place: Antarctica: Dry Valley... | reverse complement strand
TTGGGCAGCATCAGGTCGAGCACGATGAGGTCGAAGGTGGTCTCGCGCAGCCGGTCGAGGGCCTGGCGGCCGTCGAGGGCCGCCACCACTTCATAGCCCTCCTGGCGCAGGGGGTAGGCGAGCAGGGTCTGAAGCGACTGTTCGTCGTCCACAAGGAGGATGCGGGGAGCCTGCGTCGCCATGGGGGAGGCGCAGCGGCGCCTGGCCCAGATTGTAGGTTGGAAGGGCGTGATCGAACCCCGTATCTACAGAGCGGCGTTCGTGCCCGCCCTGCTGGCGATCGTCGTGGCGATGTTCTCGCTCGAGAGCCGGCCGCGGCCGCTGCCGCAGGGCCTGGCCGCTGACGTCGTCTTCGACGGCGATCAGGCGGCCACCACCCTCCGGGCGATTCTCGGAGCGGGCGAGGATCGCCGCGCCGGCACGCCCGGGAACCGGGCGGTCGCGGAGCTCGTGAAACGGCGATTCGAACGCCGAGGGTTTGCCGTCGCGGAGCCCGACCGCTTCCAAGATGAGGGCAGGGAGCTGGTGAACGTGGTCGGCCGGCGGGCGGGCGCCACCCGGAGCCAGATCGTGGTGGTGGCAGCACGCGACGCGCCCGGCGTCCCCGACGCCGCCGGCACCGCGGCTTCGACCGCCGTGCTGATGGAGGTAGCGCGGGTCTTCGAGGGGCGCCCTTCGCGTAAGACCCTGGTGCTCGCCTCCGTAGACGGCTCTACTCTGGGCGAGCTCGGCACCGAACGCCTCGCCGCTGAGCTGGACGCCACGGAACTGGTCGATGGCGTGATCGTGATCTCGGGCCTGGGCATGGGGGGCGACGCCTTGCGGATAGTGCCCTGGTCCAACGACGCCTCGCGGGTGGGCCTGGGCCTGCAGCGCACGCTGGGCGAATCGCTGCGAGAGGAGCAGGGGACCAGCGCCGAGGGTTCGAGCCCGGCCGGCCAGCTGGCCCGTCTGGCCTTCCCGATCGGGATCGGGGCGCAGGGAGTGCTGCTCGACCGTGGCTACGACGCCGTGCGCCTGGCCGGCGACGGCGAGCTTCCCGGCGACGGCGCCACGACCGTCGAGCAGGTCGACGTGGAGGGCTTGGAGCGATCCGGGCGCGCACTGTTGCGCGCCCTGACGGCTCTCGACCAAGGGCCACGGCCCGTTCATGGACCGGGCACCTATGTGACGGCGGTGAGTCAGGTGATGCCGGGATGGGTGCTTGCCCTCCTCTCCCTCACCCTGATCTTCCCCGCGCTGGTGGCCAGCATCGACGCCTTCGCCCGCGCGCGGCGCCGTCAAGAGACGGTATCGGCATGGCTTCTGTGGATCGCCGCGGCCACGCTTCCGTTCGTCGTGGGCCTCGGCCTGGCGCACCTGCTGGCACTTCTCGGGGCCACGCCCGAGGTTCCCGGGGCGCCGGTGGCCCCCACGCTCTATCCCCTCGATCTACCCGCTGCCGCCGTACTGGGGGGAACCGCTCTCGTGGTTGCGCTCTCGTGGTGGGGTCTACGCCGCCTCGCCATCCGCAAGGAGCCGCTGCTCGCCGACGCCTCGGCTCCTGGGGCAGCCGTGGCCTGTGCGCTCGTCCTGAGCCTGGTGTTGCTCGCCCTCTGTCTGGTCAACCCGTTCTCGGCGCTGATACTGGTCCCGGCGCTGCACCTGTGGCTGCTCAGCGCGCTGATCGACCCTCCACCCCCCCTACGCGTGCGCATCGTGGTGGTGGTCGCGGGGCTGCTGCTTCCCATCCTGCTTGCTGTCTATGACCTCGCCATCCTCGATCTGGATCCGCTCGGCGGCGCCTGGTACCTGTTCCTGCTGGTTACGGGTGGGCACGTGAGCCTTGCCGGCGCGCTCGCCGGCTGTGTGCTTGCCGGCGTCCTGGGGTCGCTCGTGTCGATCCTGCGGGTCCGCCGCCGGCCTCCGGTTGGGACGGGGCCGCCAAGGCCGTCCGTGCGGGGGCCCGCCACCTACGCCGGCCCGGGATCCCTCGGGGGCACGAAGTCCGCGATGCCGCGCCAGTGAGGATCGGCGATCTGTCCAATAGGGTGATCACCCCATGGGGTCCGCAGGCCGAGCTGACGAAGAGAGGGACATGGTCTCGGTGATAAAGGAGCGCCTCGCGGTGGGCGAGTATTCGATCGACCCACAGGCTGTGGCCACGGCGATGCTGACCCGGTTTGGTGCGCTCGGCGACCCGGGGGGTTGCAAGGTGGGGCCGGCCCCCCCTTCGAGCGCTCTCCCGTGGTCAGAGGTGCTCGTAGCCGCGCAGGCCGGCGGCGCCGGCCCCGGCAAGAGAGAGACCTTCGCCGGCCACGACCCGGCCTAGCCTGCTCAGCGGGAGGTCGCAGGCGTCCGCGGCCTCGTCCCAGCGAGTGGCAGGGAGCGTAAACAGCAACTCGTAGTCCTCTCCGCCCGTCGCGGCGAGCTCGGATGCTTGGCGTCCCGCGGCCTCGGCCACCTCCCCGACTCCCGGTGCCAGCGGCAGCGCGCCGAGATCGATCTCGAGGCTCACGCCGCTGGCGTCTGCGATGTGGCGCGCGTCGGTGGCCAAACCATCGCTGATGTCGATCATGGCGGTGGCCCCGGCTGCCGCGAGTGCGCCTCCCGCGCCCAGGCGCGGCATCGGACGGCGGTGGCGCTCGGCGAGCCCAGCCGCTCCGGGAGCGCTGTGGCCCGTGCCCTCCAGCACCAGCAGTCCGGCGGCCGATGCGCCCAACGCCCCGGTCACCCCCACCACATCGCCTGGTCGTGCGCCGTCGCGGCCGATCAGCTCCGCCTCGGTGTCCGCCCAGCCGGTGACCGCAACGGTGATCACCAGCGCCCCGGCCCGTACCACGTCTCCGCCGGCGATCGTGGTGTCCAGCCGGCGGGCCAGGCCGGCCATGCCCCCCGCCAGCTCGAGCGCGGACTCGCTTTCGAGCCCGGCCGGCAGCGCGAGTGAGACGTAGGCTTCACCGGCCTTGGCCCCCATGGCGGCCAGGTCGGAGAGCGCAACCGCCAGCGCCTTGTGGCCCACGTCCGCGGGACTGTGCGTCGCCAGGGTGAAGTGCACTCCGTCGGCCACCGTGTCGATGGAGGTGACCGCCAGCGCACGCGAGCGCACCACCGCGGCGTCGTCGCCGGTCCCGCGGAGCACCCGGTCGCCGGGCGCTCCCAGCTTCTGCCGGATGGCGGCGATCAGCTCGAGCTCGGTCATCGGGCGGCGTCCGGTGACGCCCGAGCCAATGCCACGCGTACTACTGGCCGGGCGGTGCGGCCTCGCCGCCACCACTGGGCGGGTTGATCGGCACGGGGGCAGGCTCGGGCGCGGGGGCCAGCTCGTCCTGGGGCGGAGCCTCGTAGGCCTCAGGGTTGGCCGGCGCGTCGCCCGTGGTGTCCTCGGCGGGCGGGTAGTAGGTTTCGTCGTCGGGCGGGTAGTAGGTGTCGCCGTCCCCGGAGTAGTCGCTCGACGAACCGCCGCTCGAGTACTCGCTGTCGAACGAAGACGGCTCGAACGCCGTCTCGGGCTCGGGGAAGTCGCTGCAGTCGGACTCCTGCGCCGGAGCCATGAAAGCCTTCCAGACGGGCGCGGCGAGCGTGCCGCCCTGCGCGCCCGGCATCGCGATGCCGGCGTCGGGGTAGCCGACCCAGACGGAGGTCGAGAGCTTGGGCGTGTAGCCCACGAACCAGGCGTCCTTGCCCTCGTCGGTGGTGCCGGTCTTGCCGGCGGCCGGGCAGCCGTAGTTGGCGGCGGTCCCGGTTCCGCCCTGGACGTTGGCCTCGAGGATCTGCGTGACCTCGTAGGCCTCGCCATCGGTGAGCACGCGCTTGCCCTCGCCCCCGGTCAGCTTGTCGCTCTTGCCGTCGGGGAACACCACCTTCTCGATTCCCGTCGGCTCGCGTCTGATGCCACCGGAGGCCAGCGTCGCGTAGGCGCTCGCCATCTCGAGCGGAGTCACGCCGAGGCGCAGGCCGCCGAGCCCCTCGGCCGGGTAGCAGTCGAGCTTGGTGGTGATGCCCAGCAGCTTGGCCGTCTCGCACACCTTCTCGGGCCCGACGTCGAGGATCAGCTGGGCGAACACAGAGTTGTCCGAGGCCAGCGTGGCACTGCGCAGGCTCATCGAGCCGGAGTAGGTGTCGCCGAAGGTCTTGACGTTCCACGGGCCGTACTTCGGGTCGTTGATGGCGAGCGGCTTGGACGTGTAGTAGGTGGAGTCGGGATCGACGCCCTCGCGGATCGCCGCAGTGAGCACCATCGTCTTGAAGGCCGACCCGGGCTGGCGGCGGCCCTGGGCGGCGAGGTTGAAGGTCCGCTCCGCGTACGTGCCGCTGGAGGCCATCGCCTTGATCTCGCCGTTGGTCGGGTCGATCGCCGCGATCGCCGATCCGGGACCGGCGGGGTCGCCGTAGTAGGCGTTGATCGCCTCGCGCGCCTGATCCTGCGTCGCCGGGTCGATCGTGGTGTACACCTTGAGCCCGCCGCGGCGGTAGACGCCCACGCCGTACTCCTCGATCAGCTTCTCCTGCACGTAGTCGAAGAAGTAGGGCTCGCGGCGGCGCGTATAGCGGTAGCCCTTGCGCACTCCCAGCGGCTTGGCGGCGGCATCCTCGGCCTCGGCGGGGGTGATGAAGTCGTTCTCGGCCATCTTGTCGAGCACCTCGTTGCGGCGCACGAGGGCCTCGTCGGGGCTTCCGAAGGGGTTGTACTGCGAGGGTGCCTGGGGCAGGCCCGCGAGCAGGGCTCCCTCCTCGAGGGTGAGCGCGCGCGCATGCTTGTCGAAGAACGTCTCGGCTGCGCCCTCGATACCGATCGCGGTGCGGCCGTCGACGGTGCCGAAGGGAACGTCGTTGAGGTAGTTCTCGAGGATCCACTTCTTCGAATGCTTCTCCTCGAGCTCGGATGCCAGCTTGGCCTCGCGGATCTTGCGCTCGAAGTTGCGCTCCGGGTCCTTGATGTACAGGGCGCGTACCAGCTGCTGGGTGATCGTCGAGCCACCCTGCACGTTCTTGCGTGACTCGATGTTCTTTACGCCGGCGCGCACCACCGCGGAGTAGTCGATGCCCTCGTGCTCGTAGAAGCGCTCGTCCTCGATCGCCACGACGGCCTGGCGTACGTGGCGGGGCATGTCCTTCCACGGAACCGGGGTGCGGATCTCGTCCGATTGCACGTAGCCCAGGCTGGAGCCGTCCACGGCGAAGATCTGAGAGCTCTCGCCCTTGTCCTGAGGCTTGAGCTCGGACAGGTCCGGCGCGCTGGCCGCCACGGCGATCACCCAGCCGGCGGCGGACATCAGGGCGATGGCGATCACGGCCGCGACCACGCCGAGGCCCAGCGCGACTTGGCGCCCTCCTCCTCCGCGGCCGTGGCCGCGCCTTAGCTTTCGCTGGCGGTAGGTCATCTCAGAACCGGGACCTAGTCTCGTGTGGCCGTCTTACCTCTCGGTGAACGGCGCTACCCGGAACCACCAAAGGATAGAGAAGCCTCGCGCAGTCGTTGCAGGCTCTCCTTCCTCAGGCGCGCAGCCACTCCTCCCCGCTCGGGCGCGAGGGCCCCGGTGGTCAGCGTCAGGCGGATCCCCTCCTTGTCCACCTCGGCCACCCGGACGTCCACCTCCGGGTCCTCCGCGAGCACGTCGAGCGCGCGTGTGGCGTCCGCTCCCGGCTCGAGCCACACGGACACCTCGACCTGGACCTGGGGATCTACCACGGTGTGGTTGGCGATCGAGCTCTGGGCCAGGCGCTCGTTGGGCACGATCAGGCGCCGGCCGTCCTCCAGGCGGATGTAGGTGTAGGTCAGGCGCACGTCCTCGACCTCGCCCGTGTGCTCCTCGAAGGTCACGAGGTCGCCGATCCGGATCGGCTGGGTGATCGCCAGCAGGATCCCGGCGATGGCGTTGGCCAGCGTCTGCCTGGCCGCGAAGCCCACCACCAGGCCGAGCACGGCCGAGGAGGCCAGGACTCCGGTGGCTACGCGCTTGACGGCCGGGAACTGAGCCAGCGCCAGGGCCAGGCCGATCACGATGATCGTGGCGAAGATCAGGCGCCGGACCAGGCGCAGGCGGGTGTCGGCCACCGCCGACAGCTCCCGGCCGGCGACCGCCTCGCCGAGCTTGCGCCCGCGCCGGATCAGGGCCTTGTCGACGACCTCGGCGAGCACGAACGCGAAGATCACCGTTGCCCCGGCTGTGATCTGGTTGTCGTGGTCGCTCAGGAAGGAGGCGAACGTGATTGGATCGGTCGCCGGCATGGCGCATCAGGCTACTTCCAGGCGCCCGGGGCCGGGGGCCGGCGTCCGGGCCGCCGTGCGCGCGGCGGGCGAGCGCGCCCGGTCCTCCGAATCGCTGCGTGCCGCGTGGCGAGCGTTCGCCTGGAGCAGGCTGGCGATCCTGGCCGTGGCGGTGTTCGCCGCCCTGTCCGCCGATCAGGGCGGGGTGGGCGCCGCCAACGCGCAGCGCTTCGACGAGCCCTCGCTCACCCGGCCCCTCGGCGGCTTCGGCGACGTGCTGGCGTCCCCGCTCGCTCACTGGGACGCCGTCTGGTACCTGGGCATCGCCGAGTCGGGCTACCCCTCGGGTGACTCCCCCCGGATCGCGTTCTTCCCGCTGTACCCGCTGCTCGTCCGCGCGGTGGCCGAGCTGGGGGGTGGCTCCGAAGCGGCGCTGCTGCTGGCCGGCTACGCCGTGTCGCTGGCCGCCCTGCTCGGAGCGCTCGTGCTCCTCTACCGGCTGGCGGCGCTCGAGCTGGGACGCCCGCTGGCGGCGCCGAGCCTCCTGTTGCTCTGCGTGTTCCCCGCCTCGCTCTTCCTCGGCGCACCGTACTCGGAGAGCCTCTTCCTGCTGACCTCGGTTGGCGCGTTCTACGCGGCGCGCACGGGCCACTGGGCGTGGGCCGCAGCCGCCGCGGCCGCGGCGTCGGGCACCCGCAGCGCCGGGGTGCTCCTGCTGGTGCCGCTTGTCCTGATCTACCTCTACGGACCGAGGGAGGGGAAGGGTGCCGACGATCCTCCCGGCGGCGGCGGCGGCGGCGGCGGCGGCGGGTGGCTGGCTGCGCTGCGCCCCAGGTATGCCCTCCGGGCGGATGCCGGCTGGCTGGCCGCGCTGCGTCCCAAGTACGCCCTGCGGGCCGACGCCGGCTGGCTGTTGGTCGCCCCGGCGGGACTGGTCGCGTATGCCATCTATCTGGGCCTTGCACATGGCGACCCGCTGGCTTTCGGCTCGGTCCAGGAGTACTGGGGACGAGAGTTCGCCGGACCGCTAGGGGGGGTCTGGGAGGGGCTCGTCGCGGCGGTCGCCGGGGCCAGGCAGATCGCTTCGGGCGCCCGCGACCCCGTCTTCTTCGAACAGGCGGGGGGCGACCCGTTCCGGGTGGCGGGGATGAACCTGATGCTCCTCGCCACCCTCGTCTTCGCGCTCGTGGGCGCGGTGGGAGTGCTACGCCGGCTCCCGTTTGCCTATGGCGCCTACGTCGTGGCGGCGCTGATTTTGGCGCTGTCGTACCCGGTGGGCCCGCAGCCGCTGATGTCGCTGCCGCGGTTCTTGGTGGTGCTGTTCCCGCTCTTCATGTGGCTCGCGATCGTGTGCGAGGAGCGCGGGATCACCGACCGCGTGGCGGCTGTGTCAGCGGTCGGGCTGGGGCTGTTCGTGACCCAGTTCGCCGGCTGGCAGTTCGTGGCATGACGCCCATCCGTGCCGTGCTGTTCGATGCCCTGGGCACCCTGGTCGAGCTCCAGCCCCCCGCCCCTCGGCTGCGGGCGGCGCTGCTGGAGGCCACGGACCTCGACATCGGGGCGGAGGCCGCCGAGCGGGGCTTCGCCGCCGAGATCGCCTACTACCTCGACCACCACATGGAGGGCGGCGATCCGGCGGGCCTCGAGCGCCTGCGAGACGACTGCGCTCGTGTCATGCAGGAGGCGGTCGCCGTGCCCGGCCTGGACCTACGAGCCGTGCGTCTCGCCATGGTGGCCTCGCTCGAGTTCACCGCCTTCGGCGATGCCGAACCCGCCCTGCGGGCGCTGCGCGACCGCGGCCTGCGCCTCGTGGCCGTGAGCAACTGGGACTGCTCTCTGGCGCTCTGGCTCCGCTCGGCGGGCATCGGAGGCCTGCTCGACGGTGCCGTCTCCTCGGCCGAGGTCGGACAGCCCAAGCCTTCGCCCGCGATCTTCCGCGCGGCCCTGGAGATCGCCGGGGTGGAGGCGGTCGAGGCACTGCACGTGGGCGACTCGATTCACAACGACGTGGAGGGGGCGAGAGCCGCGGGCATCCGCGCAGTGCTCGTGGATCGCGGCGGGCCCGGGCCGGCGGGGGTGCTGTGCGTGCGCTCGCTCGAGGAGGTCGCCTCCCTAACCTGAGGCCGGTGGAGGCCGTCATTCAGCACCTGCCGCCGCCGGATCCCCCCGAGTTGCCGGCGGGCGCGGCGCGGTTTCCGGCCTGGCCCCCGTGGTTCGCGGGGGTGGGGTTCCTGGTGGGACTTTCGGGCACCCTCCTGTTCGGAATAGTGATGGGCCTCGTGGCCACCCTCTTCGGGGCGGACCTCGAAGGCGACTCACCCGTGCTCGTGGTGATCGGAACCCTGGCGCAGGGTCTCGCGTTCGTGGCCAGCGCGCTCTTCTTCGCCAGCCGGGTGGCCCGGCCGCGGGCCTGGCACTTCGGGCTCAGGTCCACGAAGCTCTGGCCCGCCCTGGGCTGGACGGCGGTCGGCGTCGTCTCCTTCTACTTCGTGTCCGCCATCTACGGCGCGCTCGTGCACGTCGACGCGGAGCAGGACACCGTTCGCTCGCTTGGCGGCGAAGACGGCGCGTTTGGCCTGATCGTGGCTGGTCTGATGGTGATCATGGTCGCGCCCGTGGTCGAGGAGATCTTCTTCCGCGGGTTCTTCTACCGCGCGCTGCGCACCAGGCTGTCGATCTGGATCGCCGCGGCTCTCGATGGACTGCTCTTCGGTCTCATCCACTACAGCGGTGACGGCGTCGAAGGGCTGCTCATCCTCCCCCCGCTCGCGCTGCTGGGCTTCATCTTCTGCCTCGTCTACGAACGCACGGGCTCGCTGTTCACGGTGATCGGGATGCACGCGCTCAACAACACGCTCGCCTTCGCCGTCCAGGCCGACGACGGGTGGCAGGTGTCGGTGGTCGCGGGGCCGCTGGCACTTGGCGCGTGCGCGCTCGCTCCCCGCCTCCTGCCCGCCGTGCCGCACCCGGAACCGGCCTGACGCCGTTCGCAAGATCGCGTCCGGGGGGGTACAGTGGCGCACATATGAAGCGGCTCCTGATTCTTTGCATCTCGCTCGTGGTGCTGGCTGCGCTGCCTTCGCAGGGGCTCGCCCAGGTGCCTCCCCCCGCTCCAACGCCTCCCGCCGAGCCGGTGCCGGTGCCCGTGCCGCAGGCGGGCAAGGCCTCGCTCAAGGTCAGAGGAGGGATGCCCACAAAGAGGATGCGCTTCCTCTTTCGTGGCCAGCGCCTGGTGGCCGTGACGAGGGTGAAGCCCTTCGTGGCCGGTCAGGTGGCCGTGCTCGAGGTGGTCCGGAACGGCAGGATCGTGTCGCGCCACAAGGCCGCGATCCGGCGCTCGAAGGGCAGGGGGCGGGCCGCCTTTCGCATCAAGGCGCGCCGCAGCGGCAAGTTCGCCCTGCGCGTTCGCCACCGCGCCACCGTGCAGCAGAAGGCCTTCCGCACCAAGAAGGTGCGCCTGGTCGCGGGCAGGTTCCGCGCCGGTGCGGGCGAGCGGGGCGCCAAGGTGACCCTCCTGCAGCGCGGGCTCAAGCAGCTCGGCTTCGCCGTGCCCACCAACGGCTACTACGACGCGGGCACCGCACGGGCCGTCACCGCCTTTCGCAAGACCAACCGCATGGGTACCGACGGGTACGCGATCCCCGGCGTCTACTCGCGGGTCTTCCGGGGTGACGGGGCCTTCAAGCCACGCCACCCGCGGGCCGGCCGCCATGTGGAGTTCGACTGGTCGCGGCAGGTGCTCGCGCTGATCGACAATGGGCGCGCGCGGGGTGTCTACCACGCATCCTCGGGCAAGGCGTCCACGCCAACGGTGTTCGGGGCATTTGAGTTCTACCGCAAGCAGCCGGGCACCAATTCGCTTGGGATGGTGCAGTCCAACTACTTCATCGGGGGGTACGCGATCCACGGCTACCACTCCGTGCCCGACTATCCCGCCAGCCACGGCTGCATCCGGGTGCCGATCCCCAACGCCTACCAGATCGACTCTCAGATCGCGCTCGGCCAGAAGATCTTCGTCTAC
>Ga0136620_10001792_pt1 | contig 10223 bp, 7 predicted proteins | sample AntDrymUQ4162106_2_FD_104806 | JGI IMG/M metagenome (GOLD analysis project Ga0136620, IMG submission 104806) | Polar desert sand microbial communities from Dry Valleys, Antarctica - metaG UQ416 (21.06) | ecosystem: Environmental > Terrestrial > Soil > Desert | place: Antarctica: Dry Valley... | reverse complement strand
TCCAACCGCTTGATCTCTTTCCCGCTCATCTCGATCCGGTCCACCTGCTAAACCTCCGCTTCCAATCAAAGCGGACATTTCTAACTTGCCAGAACCGGACATTACTAATTTGCTCTTACAGCCCATGAGCCACGGCCTTGCGAAACCGCACCGAACTTCTTACCCTCCACCGCAACCGTGGATAGGCGTGGGGAGGAACATCATGCTTACCGAGGCCTGCCCGATTCGCCTTCCTCACAGCGACGGAACGCCTATGCTATTCGGTGACATGCCCGACGCCTACCTTCGCGGTGCCTACCATGCCGCACGCGGTATCATGTACCGCCTCCGGGCTCAGTAATCGCGACATTGCGTGAGGAATGCGATGCCCCGCATCTTCGATAACATAGAGCTCGACCTGCTCCCCGCGCTTCGGGCCACCCTGGAGGTCGCCAACCGCTCGGATTTCTGCGTCGGCTACTTCAATCTCCGCGGATGGAAGGCGATTGACGACCTTGTGGAACAATGGAGGGGTGGGCCGGACAAGCAATGCCGCCTGCTCGTGGGCATGCAGCGCCTACCGCAGGACGAGCTGCGCGCCGCTTTCAGCCTGACTCAGGCGAATGACCAGCTCGACAACCAGACGGCATTGCGCCTGAAGAGGAGGTTGGCCGAGGAGTTCCGCGGCCAGTTGACGTTTGGGGTTCCGACCAACGCCGACGAGGCCGGTCTGCGTCGTCTGGCCGCGCAACTGAAGGCAGGGAAGCTTGTGGTCAAACTCTTTCTCCGCCATCCGCTTCATGCCAAGCTCTATCTCCTTTTCCGCGCCGATCCGATCAACCCCATCGTCGGCTACCTCGGCAGCAGCAACCTCACGCTCCCGGGCCTTTTCCACCAGGGCGAGCTTAACATGGACGTCCTCGACCACGATGCGGCCAGTAAACTCGCCCAGTGGTTCGACGATCGCTGGAACGACCGCTGGTGTTTGGACATTACGACCGAACTGGTGCAGGTCATCGACGAAAGCTGGGCGCGTGAAGAAGCCCTTGGGCCGTACCCGATCTACGTCAAGATGGCCTACCATCTGTCGCGAGAAGCTCGCGCCGGGCTGTCCGAGTTTCGCATCCCGCCGGAGTTCGGCGCGCGTCTGTTCGATTACCAGGTCGCAGCAGTCAAGATCGCGGCGCACCATCTCAACAAGCGCGGCGGCGTGCTGATCGGTGACGTGGTCGGCTTGGGAAAGACGCTGATGGCAACGGCGCTTGCGAAGATCTTTCAGGATGACCACTTCACGGAAACGCTCATTATCTGCCCGAGGAATCTCGTGAAGATGTGGGAGGATTACGTCGCGGAGTACCGCCTGCTTGCCAAGGTACTCTCGGTGACGAGAGCGGGGCGGGAGCTGCCCGAGTTGCGCCGCTATCGCGTTGTGCTGATCGATGAGAGTCACAACCTGCGCAATCGCGAGGGCAAGCGCTACCGGGCCATTCAGGAGTACATCCAGGAAAACGAGAGCAAATGCATCCTGCTATCAGCGACGCCCTACAACAAGACGTATATGGATCTATCGAGCCAGCTCCGCCTGTTCGTGCCCGAGGACAAGGACCTGGGCATTCGCCCCGAGCGGCTGCTGAGAGAGTTGGGTGAGACCGAGTTCATCCGTCGCCATCAATGTCCGGTTCGTTCCCTTGCCGCGTTCGAGAAGTGCGATCACGCCGACGACTGGCGCGAATTGATGTGGCTCTACATGGTCCGCCGGACGCGGAGCTTCATTCAAGACAACTATGCCGCCACCGACCGGGCCACGGGCCGAAGGTTCCTCACCTTCGAGGACGGCACGTGCTCTTACTTCCCGGATCGCGTTCCCAAGACAGTGAAGTTCAGGATTGACGAGCAGGACCCGGCCGACCAGTACGCGCGCCTATACGCGCCCGATGTCGTCAGCGCCATCAACTGTCTTAACCTGCCGCGGTACGGCTTGGCCAACTACGTTGCGGCCACACCGCACAAGCCGCCCACGCCGGCCGAAGCCAGGCAACTGCAAGACCTGTCTCGCGCCGGCAAACGGCTGATGGGGTTTTGCCGAACGAACCTATTCAAGCGCCTTGAGAGCAGCGGCGAGGCCTTTCAGCAGTCCATCGAGCGCCACATTCTGCGCAACTACATCTTCTTGCATGCGATCGAGCACGGCTTGCCCCTGCCCCTCGGCACGCAGGATTCCGGCCTTCTCGACGCAGGGAATTACGATGAGGATGTGGACGACGAGGCAGCCAGCGCCGAGCTGTTCGAGGACGATAGCGGCGAGGAACAGAAACCCCCTGGGGCGCTGGGGCTGCGCGCGGCTGCCGACTTCTCTAGACGGGCCTCCGACGCCTACCAGCGATATGCCACCCAGTTCCAGCGCCGTTTCAAGTGGCTTCGTCCCGACCTCTTCGTCAAGTCCCTTGCCAAAGATCTAGCGGACGACGCCGCCAGCCTTCTCGCCGTCCTTACGCGCTGCGGAGACTGGGATCCGGCCAAGGACGCCAAGCTCGAAGCACTGCATGCGCTGCTCACCGAGCATCATCCCAATGACAAGATGATCGTCTTCACGCAGTTCGCTGACACCGTGCGCTACCTCGCGGCGCAACTTCGCGCTAAAGGCGTTGAGCGGATCGCGGGTGTCACAGGTAAAGCCGAGGATCCGACCAGCTACGCGTGGCGCTTCAGCCCCGAGAGCAACCGCAAGCGCGACCGGGTCACGCCGGATCAGGAACTTCGCGTCCTGATCGCGACAGACGTTTTGAGCGAGGGCCAGAACCTCCAGGACGGCGCCATCATCGTGAACTTCGATCTGCCCTGGGCAGTCATCCGGCTGATCCAGCGCGCCGGCCGCGCGGATCGCATCGGACAGAAGTCCGAAAAGATCCTCTGTTATTCCTTCCTGCCCGCCGAGGGCGTCGAGAATCTGATTCGCCTTCGTGCCCGCGTGCGGCAGCGTCTTCACGAGAATGCCGAGGTGGTCGGCACGGACGAAGCCTTCTTCGAGGACGAGCGCGAGCGGCAGAAGCTTCTCGATCTCTACCACGAGAAAGCGGGCATCCTCGACGGCGAAGCTGAGACCGAGGTGGACCTCGCATCCTACGCCTACCAGATCTGGAAAAACGCCATTGACCGTTTCCCCGAGCTGCAGAAGACCATCCCGGCCTTGCCGCCGGTCGTCTACTCCACCGGCCCGCACCGAGCGACGGCCGACAGGCCACACGGCGTGCTCGTCTATTTGCGAACGGCCCAGGACAACGACGCGCTCGCCTGGTTCGATACGGACGGTAATCCAGTCACCGAATCGCAGTTCGAGATCCTGAAGGCGGCCGAGTGTTCACCCGGCGCACCCGCACTGCCCCGGCAGGAGAACCATCACGAGCTGGTCCGCAAGGCTGTGGAGCTTATCGCTGCCGAGGAGAAATCCGTGGGCGGACAACTGGGGCGGCCCTCGGGCGCGCGTTTTCGCACGTACGAGCGCCTGAAGCGCTACGCCGACCAGGTGAAAGGCACGCTTTTCGAATCCCCGGAACTCAGCAAGGCCATCGAGGAGATCTACCGATTCCCGCTCCGCCAGTCGGCCACGGACACGCTCAACCGCCAGCTTCGTGCCGGGATCTCCGACGACACGCTGGCGGAGCTGGTGATGGCGCTGCGCAACGATGACCGGCTCTGCATCATTCATGAAGAGGAACGGCCCAACGAGCCCCAGATCATCTGTTCGCTCGGGCTCGCCCCCGCCGCGAATGCGGGAGCTGAGGCTCAGGAATGAGCCTGAACTGGGCTCGTGCTCGCCAACTCCTCGCCGACTGCGACCTGCGGCGCCTCTTCGTCGATGCGGTTGGCTGGGATCACTACACCACGCCGCTGGACATCACGGTTGATGGCTCGTTCCTGACGCTGTCAGCATTGGCACACAAGCGCGGCATGGTGGCGTACCGGTATGCAACGCCTCCCGCCCATCCCCTGCCAAACTACGGACAGCGCCGCAAAATCGAGCACCAGGTCGCCAAGGCCGCGCACGAGCACCTGATCATCTTCACCGATGCGGCGAATCAGACGCAGATCTGGCAATGGGTAAAGCGCGAGCCTGGCAAGCCGGCGGCGTGCCGCGAGCACTCCTTCCACCGTTCCCAGCCCGGTGATGCCCTGCTGCAGAAGCTCGGGGCGATCGCCTTCACGCTGGAAGAGGAGGAACGCCTCTCACTGACCGACGTGACCCGCCGCACCCGCGCCGGGTTCGATGTCGAGCGCGTCACCAAACGCTTTTACGACCGGTTCCAGAAAGAGCACGCGGTATTCCTCAAGTTCATCACCGGCATCACCGATCGCGCCGATCACGAGTGGTATGCCTCCGTGATGCTCAACCGCCTGATGTTCGTCTACTTCATCCAGCGCAAGGGCTTCCTCGACAACGACCGCGACTATCTCCGCAACCGGCTCAATCGGATGCGTGACGCGCACGGTGAGGACAAGTTCTATTCCTTCTATCGCTATTTTCTCCTGCGCCTGTTCCACGAGGGGCTTGGCGGCAGGATGCGTACTCCTGACCTCGAAAATCTCATCGGCCACATCCCTTACCTCGACGGCGGCATCTTCGATGTCCACGAGCTCGAACGGCCCGATCGCTATGGCAAGACCATTCAGATCCCGGATGATGCCTTCGAGCATATCTTCGACTACTTCGACCAATACCAGTGGCACCTCGACGAGCGCCCGCTGCGCGCCGACAACGAGATCAACCCCGACGTGCTGGGCTACATCTTCGAGAAGTACATCAACCAGAAGCAGATGGGGGCTTACTACACCAAGGAGGACATCACCGAGTACATCAGCAAGAACACCGTGCTCCCGTTCCTCTTCGATGCCGCATGGGCTAAGTGTAAGGTGGCGTTCCAAAACCCCAAGGGCCCGACCGTCTGGGATATATTGAAGGACGACCCCGACCGGTACATCTACGAGCCCGTCCGTCACGGCGTGACCTGGAACTACATCCCCCGCGATCCCAACCAGGGTGAGCCACTTGCCCATCCTCTGGAGCTCCCACCCGACATCGCTGCCGGGCTCAACCCGTCCACTTTGCAGCAGCCTGTGGGCGACGGCCCCGTCCAGACACTGGAACTGCGCAACGGCTGGAACAAAACCGCACCCGGTGAATACGGCCTTCCTACCGAGATCTGGCGCGAAGTCGTCGCCCGGCGGACACGGTACGGTAAGATCAAGGCCAAACTCGCCGCGGGCGAAGTGCACGATATCAACGACCTCATCACCCTCAATCTCGACATCCGCCAGTTTGCCCAGGACGTGATCGAGAACTGCGAGGGGCCGGAACTGCTCCGTGCCTTCTGGCACACCATCGAGAAGATCTCTATCCTTGATCCGACCTGCGGCTCCGGCGCGTTCCTGTTCGCCGCACTCAACATCCTCGAACCGCTCTACGAAGCCTGCCTCGAACGCATGCAGGCGTTCGTCGAAGACCTCGAACGCTCCGGCGAGAAGCACCGCCCCGAGAAGTTCTCCGACTTCCGCAAGGTGCTCGCGAACGTGGCCGCCCATCCCAACCACCGCTATTTCATCTTGAAAAGCATCATCCTCTATAACCTCTACGGGGTGGATATCATGGAAGAGGCGGTAGAGATCTGTAAGCTCCGCCTTTTCCTCAAGCTCGCCGCGCAAGTCGATCCGGACACGGCGCATAAGAACCTCGGCATCGAGCCGCTGCCGGACATCGACTTCAACATCCGCGCCGGAAACACGCTTGTGGGCTTTACCTCGATCTTCCAAGTCCGCGATGCTGCTGAGAACGAGCAAGAACGGGACGAATCAGGCCGACGCCAAAGCCGACTCTTGCTCGGCGACGCCGACGAGCGCATTAGCAGAATCGAACAGACAGCAGCGGACCTGCAGCAGGACTTCGACGCCTTCCGCGCTCGGCAGATCGAGGGCGACGGCTCCGTGCCCACCGCGGACAAGCAGGAGCTGCGCAAGCGCCTGAAGACGCTCGACGACGGACTCAACCGCTATCTCGCGACCGAATACGGCGTGGAGCCGTCGAAGAAGGACACGTATGCCAAGTGGCTCAAGTCATACCAGCCGTTCCACTGGTTCGTGGAGTTCTACGGGATCATGAGCGGCGGTGGGTTCGATGTGATTATCGGCAATCCGCCTTACGTAGAACTAAACGCTGTGAACGACTACGAGCTACGTGGCTTCGAATGCGAAGAAAGTGGCAACCTCTACGCGCTCGTCCTGGAGCGGTGTGCAGCACTCGTGCGAAAGGAAGGGCGGCAAGGCTATATTGTCCCGGTCTCGTCGGTTTCGACGGATCGATACGCAACGCTGCAGGAGCTGCTCGCTCGGCGCGAGCATTTCGTCAGCTGCTATGATGACCGTCCTTCGCGCCTGTTCGACGGTCTGGAACACATTCGGCTGACCATCCATCTCTTAGGCCTGCCTGTGCGCGCAGCGATGCGTTTTTCGACGCGCTACAGCAAGTGGATGGCTGATGAACGGCAAACCTTATTTGGCAGACTACAGCTCACAAATACTGCGCCGCTGCTGGTGGAAAACACTCTCCCCAAGCTCTGCTCGGAGCTAGAGCACTCAATCATCAACAAACTAGCAAGGCAGCAAAGACAGCTGAGCGTGTTCTATATACGTGCGGGCCAACATCTAGTGTTCTACTCAAGGAAGGTTGGCTACTTTCTCCAGGTTCTTGACTTCGAGCCGCGCGTCTTGGATGGGAAAGGGCAACGGCGCCCTCCCTCAGAGTTCAAGGCATTGCGGTTCGAGAGCCAGGATCATGCAGAACTGGCCCTTTGCTGCTTGAACGCAAACCTGTTTTACTGGTTCGTGACGGTCTTCTCTGACTGCCGCCACGTAAACAAACGCGAGCTCGATGCGTTTCCGATCGACTTGGACGCTCTCGTCGCAAGCCAAGCGCGGAAATCTCTGCTGAAACTTGCGAATGCTCTGATGGAGGGCTTGGATCGGAGCTCCGTGGATCGCAAGATGCGTTTTCAGCATGACACTTTGACTGTGCAATGTATCTATCCCAAGGTGAACAAGCCCATCATTGACGAAATCGACCAAGTGCTCGCGCGGCACTACGGCATCACCGAAGAGGAACTGGACTTCATCATCAACTACGACATCAAGTACCGCATGGGCCGCGACGGGGAGAAGGGCAAATGAAGCTGCCGAACATGGAAGCGGCCGTGGTCTCGGAAGACAAGATCACCGGTTACCTGCTTTCGCCGACACATCGGGACGGCCATCACAAGGCGGCGTTCTTCCTCGGCTTCGGCTTTACTGCCGACGCCTGGCAGGCGCTGGCTGCCGCCTTGCTGAAGCACGCGGCAGACCACGGGGTTGCCAAGGTGGAGAACACGCCCTTTGGCACCCGGTACGTCGTGGAGGGTACAATAGATACGCCGTACGGACGAACGCCGGGCATTCGTTCGGTGTGGTTTCTGGAGACCGGTCAGGACGTGCCACGTTTTGTCACAGCCTATCCACTTAGAGGGGCAAACGATGATTAAAGAATTGGACGCGGTGGTGTTAACGGAGGACTTACCGGCGCACGGTCTGAAACAGGGCGATCTGGGGACCGTAGTTCTAATCCATGCAGCAGGGGGCTATGAGGTCGAGTTCATGACGCTGGACGGTCAGACACTAGCGGTGGTTTCGCTGTTTCCTCATCAGGTACGTCCCGTGGGACGACGCGAGATCGCCCAGGCACGCGCGGTGGCCTAACCTGGATGCAGGGAAGCTCGTTTTCGAGACCACGCCCGCCCTGGTTAGGCGATAGGGCCACTCGCGACAGGTTCGAAAGGAAGCGCCGGGCTTCGTGTTGAGACGACACCAGTCTGCCAGTGAGGCAATAAAATCAGCGCTGGTCGCGACACGGATGGCTAGCATCCATGACTTCGGCAAGCTTACCTAGCTCCAGCCCACGGACGCGCACTGGCCGACACAACTGAGAGAGAGGCTCGGAGCGTCCGCTCCGCCGATTCTTCAGGCCATCGGTCCGTTGACGGTCCTCGCCGCCCGCAGGACTGCCCTCTTCTGCTCCGCCCGTACGCCCGGCGATGCCATCCTTCGTGCTCATGACGTCGCCCGACGCATGCGCGACGCGGGGGTCACCGTCATCAGCGGATTCCACTCGCCGATCGAGAAGGACTGCCTGCGCATCCTGCTGCGCGGTAAGCAGCCGATCATCGTCTGCCCCGCCCGCGCCATCGAGGGAATGCGCATCCCGCCCGAATGCCGCGCCGCCTGCGAGGCAGGTCGGCTGCTCTTCCTCTCCCCCTTCACCGAGCAACCCAGACGCGTCACTCAGGGATCGGCGCTTCGTCGCAACGAGGTCGTCGCGGCCTTGGCCGACGAAGTATTCATCGCCCACATCACACTCGGCGGCCGGACGCGGCTGATGGCCGAGATGCTCAGACGCTGGGGAGTCCGGTCGATCCCGAACGGGTGAGGGTCGCACGGCAGCGCCTCGTGCCCAGGCACCGGCGACACCCTCGCTCTGATAGGTTTTACGGTGACGAGACAGCCGAGAGCTGGCGGTGTCAACCCGACGCATGGATCCGTAAAGATAGGCATCTTGATCGTCGGTCACGGCAGCCGCGACGCGGTAGTGAATACCGAGTTCGAGGCACTGGTGACCGAGGACCGCGAGGTGCGCCCGGGGTACGAGATCGCCCGCGCCTATGTCGAACTGGCCCGGCCGGCGCTGCCCGAGGGGCTCGCCGCGCTGGCACGGCGCTGCCGGGAGGTCGTCGTGCTGCCGCTCTTTCTGTTCGCGGCCGGGCCTGTCAAGAACGACTCCCCTTGGCCCTCGCCGAGGCCCGGCGGCCTTTCCCGAAGCGCGACGGGCAGCATCCTCAAAGACGCGGGTGATGACCCGGATTGCACCCATGGGGCCGAGATCGTGGCGGAGGTGGAATTACCCGAGACGCCCGGCATCGAGATCCGCGGCGGCCCCGGGGTCGCGACGGTGACAAAACCGGGGCTAGGAGTCGGGACCGCCGCCATCAACCCGGTCCCTAGCCGGAACATCACCGAGATGGTGGAGGAGGAGCTGTCGGGCAGCCCCTATCGCGGCGCGCGCGTGACGATCGCCGTGCCGGACGGCGAGAACATGGCGAAGAAGGCCACCAACGCCCGGCTCGGGCTGCTCGGCGGGATCTCGATCCTCGGCGCCACGGGGATCGTCAAGCCCTATTCCACCGCCGCGTGGCGGGCCAGCGTGGTCCAGGAGATCGATGTCGCGATGGCGGCCGGGAAACGCAGGTACTCACCACCAGCGGCAAGTCCGAGCAATACGCGATGGCGCTCTACCCCGAGCTGCCCGAGGCGGCCATCATCCAGGTGGGGGGTCTCATCGGCGTCGGGGTGCGACACCGTGCGAGACACAAGACCCAGCGCACCGTCGTGGTCGGGATGACGGGCAAGCTGTCCAAGATGGCGCGACGCGAAGCCACCCGCGCGGCGAGGCGGGAGACCTGTCGAGTAGATAGGGGTACCATCGCGGCGTGTCCGCGACTCTTCTCAACTTACAGGAGGCATACCCATGAGCAACTCGTTCAAAATACCAACGGATCGCCGTCGTACCGCTTCGGGATCGCCGGTCCGATCTGATCTATCTAACTGATTGAGAACCGCTCGCCAGGCGACCCACCGACGAGGCCATGACCATGAAACCCATCAAGCCAGTATTACATGTGTACCAGAGCGGCTCCACGCATTGGGTCGGCGACGGCTTTCACGTGCGCAATCTTTTTCCCAGCAACGATCTGGACCAACAGCTCAGTCCTTTTCTGTTGCTGGACTACGCCGGCCCCACACATTTCCCGCCCACAGACCGGCCGCGTGGCGTGGGCGAACATCCCCACCGAGGTTTTGAAACGGTAACCATCGTCTACCAGGGCGTACTGGAACACCGGGATTCCGCGGGAAATCACGGCACGATCGGTCCCGGCGATGTGCAATGGATGACGGCGGCCTCGGGGGTCGTGCACGAGGAGAAACACGAAAGGGAATTCGCCAAGCGCGGTGGCACCGTGGAGATGGTGCAATTATGGGTGAACCTCCCTGCGGCCCTCAAGATGACCCCGCCTCGATATCAAACGCTGCTCAGGGCGCAGATCCCCGAGGTCGATCTACCCGACGGGGCCGGTCTGGTACGGGTGATCGCCGGTGATTTCCACGGTGTCAAG
>Ga0136620_10001791_pt1 | contig 10223 bp, 9 predicted proteins | sample AntDrymUQ4162106_2_FD_104806 | JGI IMG/M metagenome (GOLD analysis project Ga0136620, IMG submission 104806) | Polar desert sand microbial communities from Dry Valleys, Antarctica - metaG UQ416 (21.06) | ecosystem: Environmental > Terrestrial > Soil > Desert | place: Antarctica: Dry Valley... | reverse complement strand
TGTACCAGCCCGGCCCCTTCGAGACGTCGGGGTTGGGGTCGACGGTCACAAGCGTCTTGGCCGACCCGTAGATCGCGTCGATGATCTTCTGGTCGAGGACGAACACCGCCGTGACCGCCTCGAGCAGGAACGCGGCGACCAGCCCGATGGCTCCGAACAGCAGCAGCCCTGCGCTCGTGTCATACGGCGTGAAGAGCGCGCGCAGAAAGGCCTCGAGGCGGCGCGGCCTATGTGATGGGATCGGCTCCTCGTGGACGTCGTCGCCGTCCTCGACCAACCCGACGGGGCGATCGCCGTCCAGGTTGACGGCGGTGAAGCGCTCGTCGATGCACGGCCCGGCGAGCGACGGCGCGACGATGTCCGCCAGCGAGGTCACGTGCGTGTTGGGCCACACGTGCGCCATTTCACCGGCCATGGTCGGATCGAAGATCGTCAGCAGCAGCGGAACGTCGTCGGAAACGGCGCGGACCATCAGCGCCATCCGAAGCACGATCGGGTCCTCCCCGGCGACGACCGCGACCGAGTGGACGTCCCCGGCGTCCAGCGCCTCCCGGACGTCGTCTTCGTTCGGCTCACGCAGCAGGCGGACTCGGGCGCCTGAGGCCTCCAGGGCCCGCGCCGTCTCCTCGGTCAGGTCCCCCTCCCCGATGACGACAACGGTGCGTTGGCCGTCCGTGTCGCCGGCTGACGACCGCGGATCGTCGCCGTCGCCGGCAGACTGCTGCGGGATAGCTCCGCTCACCGGCTCGCAGCGTACCGGTCGGCGAGCCCGCAACCGTTCGCGCCGACCGGTCCGGGTCGTCGCGCAAACCCGCGAGCCGCCACCGCTCGCAAGGTGTCCGCGCCGGTAACTCCGACGGGCCGACGGTCCGCGCTCAAGTGCGTCCGGCCCACTACGCGGCCGGCCTTCAGTCGCGCGCCACTATCCTCTGGCCGCCACATGGTGGCCGACAGATCCTCGAGCGCGAACCCCCGACGCTCCCCGCTGATCCTCGCCAGCCGCTCGCCGCAGCGGCGCGCGATCCTCGATCAGCTGAGGATTCCCTACGAGGCCGCGCCCGTCGACGTCGACGAGCTGCACCAAGGGCCGCCCGCCGAGACCGCGTGCGCCAACGCCCTGGCCAAGGCTCGCGCGGGCGCGCTGAAGCGTCCTGGGCGGACGATCCTCGGGGTCGACACGGTCGTCGCGCTGGATGGCGAGATCTTCGGCAAGCCAGCCTCTGAGCAGGACGCGACGGCTACGCTGAGACGCCTGCAAGGACGTACCCACGAGGTCGTCAGCGGGCTCGCGCTGCTTGGACCCGACAACACTCAGGTTGTGCATGAGGCTACGAAAGTGAGCTTTCGCGAGCTCGACGAGCTCGCGATCGCGCGCTACGTCCGGACCGGCGAATGGCGCGATCGTGCAGGCGGATATGCCATACAAGGGCAGGGTGCAGGACTCGTCCGCCGCATAATGGGTGACTATCTGAACGTCGTCGGGCTGCCGGTCGGCGCGATGCTCGACCTCGACTTGAGCCTCATCCTCAGGCAAGGGTAGAGGGATGACCTTGACGAGCTCGGCGCGCAGGTAGACTGCGAATCGGCGTCGACCCCGCGTGCGCGCGGCGAGAAGGACCGCGGCACGGGTCCCGCCCCTCCTTTCATGGGCTTCTTCAGTTACCTCACCGGTTTCGGCGGCCGCGACATGGCCGTCGATCTGGGTACCGCGAACACGCTCGTCTACGTCCGCGGCCGCGGCATCGTCCTCAGCGAGCCGTCGGTCGTCGCGATCGACTCGCGCAGCGGCGAGGTGCACGCCGTCGGGATCGAGGCCAAGCGGATGCTGGGCCGTACGCCGGGGACGATCTCGGCGATCCGGCCGTTGAAGGACGGCGTGATCGCCGACTTCGACGTCACCGAGGAGATGCTGCGCCACTTCATCCAGAAGGTCCACCAGAATCGCTGGGCGCACCCGCGCGTCGTGGTCTGCGTCCCCTCCGGCGTGACCGGGGTCGAGAAGCGCGCGGTCGAAGAGGCGTGCCTGTCGGCGGGGGCGCGCCAGGCCTACCTGATCGAGGAGCCGATGGCGGCCGCGATCGGCGCCGGACTGCCGGTCGGCGAGCCGACGGGCTCGATGGTGGTGGACATCGGCGGCGGCACGAGCGAGGTCGCCGTGATCTCGCTCGGCGGCATCGTCGTCAGCGAGTCGATCCGGATCGGCGGCGACGAGCTCGACGAGGCGATCATCAACTACGCCAAGCGCGAGTACAAGCTGCTGATCGGCCAGCAGACCGCCGAGGAGGTCAAGCTCGAGATCGGCTCGGCGCACGCGATGGCCGAGGAGGTGCAGGCCGAGATCCGCGGGCGCGACATGGTGTCCGGGCTGCCCAAGACGGTGGTCCTGACCAGCGAGGAGATCCGCCAGGCGCTCGAGGAGCCGTTGACGCAGATCATCGACGCGGTCAAGGAGACGCTCGACCGCACGCCGCCCGAGCTGTCGTCGGACATCATGGACCGCGGCATCATGCTCGCCGGCGGAGGCTCGCTGCTGCAGGGGCTCGACGAGCGCCTGCGCGAGGAGACGCAGATGCCCTGCCATCTGGCCGAGTCACCGTTGACGTGCGTTGCCGTGGGGTCGGGCCGTTCGCTCGAGGAGTTCGAGGTAATCCACCGCGCGAACCAGAACTCCAAGAGCCGTCGCAGGCGCTACTAGATGGAGATGGAGACGGTTCGCCTTGTATGACAAGACGGTTCGCCGGCGCCGCGCGGTCCTGGGACTGCTCGTCGCCTGCTCGCTAATCCTGCTGACGGCCTATTTCGGAGAATCCGGCGGCGGCATGCTACACGGCGTCCAGCGGGGAACGAGCGAGATCGTCAGCCCGATCCAGGACGGCGCCAGCCGCGTGCTCAAGCCGGTGCGCGACCTGTTCGGCTGGTTCGGCGACACGCTGTCGGCGAAGGGCGACCTCAAGGACGTGCGCGCCGAGCGCGACAGGCTGCGCAGCGAGCTGCTCGCCGAGCAGAGCGCCGAGCGCGAGGTGCAGCAGCTGCGCAGCATGGTCGAGCTCGACGGAGCACTCGGGCTGAAGGACTACGCGCCCGAGACGGGGAGGGTGATCGCCCAGTCGCCGACCGTCTGGTACGCGACGATCCGTGTCAACAAGGGCTCGGACGACGGCGTGCGCAAGGGCAACCCCGTCATCAACGAGGAGGCCCTGATCGGGACGGTCACCGAGACCTTCAGCGGCTCCTCACAGGTGACGCTGATCACCGACACCACGTCGCATGTGTCGGCGCTGGCGTTCTCGGGCCGGCGCGGCTCGGTCTTCGGCGTGGTGTCGGCGGCGAGCGCGGGCAGCCCGAACGACCTCGTGCTCGAGTTCGCCGCGCCGAGCGCGCGGCTGAACCCCGGTGACCGCGTCGTGACGCGCGGCACCGCTGAGGACAGCGACCGCCTGCCGTCGCTGTTTCCGCCCGGACTTGCGATCGGCGAGATCACGCGCATCGACAACGCCGGCACCGACACGCAGGAAGTGCACCTGCGCCCGTTCGCCGACATGCAGAAGCTCAACTTCGTTCGGATCCTCACGCGCCCGGAGGGTCCCGCGAAGTGATCCCGCTTACGCCGCCCCTGCTTGCCCGCCTCGCCGCGCTGATCGTCGTCGGCGTCGTCGTGCAGACGGCGATGATCTCGCAGCTTCCGATCGCCGGCGCGAACGCGGATCTGGCGCCGCTGCTCGTGATGGCGGTCGGCCTGCTGTGCGGATCGCTTGCCGGCGGCGCGTTCGGCTTCGGCGTCGGGCTGTTCGTCGACGACGTGCTGCTGCAGCAGCTCGGCGTCTCCTCGCTCGTGCTGCTCGGCGTCGGCTACGGGGCGGGGCGCATCCGCGAGGCGCGCGACCCCGAGGGGACGTTCGTCCCGCTCGCCGTCGGCGCGGTCGCGACGCTCATCTTCAGCGTCGGCTTCTCGCTCATGCAGTTCCTGCTCGGCGTCGACGCACCCGTCAGCTGGGCGCTCGTACGCGACACGCTGACGACGCTGGTCATCAACACGCTGATCGCGCTGCCGGTGTACGCGGTCGTGCGCCGCTGGCTGCTGCCGAGCCTGCCAGACGACCCGCGCCGCCGGCGCCGGCGCGCCTACACGACCGGCGGACTCTCGCCGCTGTCGCGCTCATGACGGGCGGAGCCCGCAGATGATGATCGAGCCCGCCAAGGACCGCCGCGCGCCGATCACGCCGCAGCTCGCGATCCGCGTCGCGGTCTTCGGGGCAGTCGCGTTGGGGCTGTTCGCGGTCATCTTCTTTCGCCTCTGGTACCTGCAGGTGCTGTCGGGCGACAAGTACCTGGCGGAAGCCAACACGAACCGCTTCCGTCAGCTGCGCATCCCGGCTCCGCGAGGCGAGATCGTCGATCGCAACGGCACCGTCATCGTGCGCAACAAGCGCGCGATCGTCGTGCAGCTCGATCCGACGAAGCTGCCCCAGGAGGAGCGCGAGATCGCCGCGAAGTGGGGTCAGGACATCGGCACGCGCGCCGCGCGGCCGAGGGGCCGGCGCGGGCGGCCCGTGCGCATTCCGGGGATCCCGACCGAGCAGTTGCAAGGCCGTTACGAGCGCCTGAGCAACGTCATCAACACGTCCGCCGAGTCGATCCACCGCCAGGTCATCCGCTCGCTGGCGATCGTGCCCTACTCGTCGGTGCGCGTGAAGACCGACGTGCCGCGGTCGGTGCTGACCTACATCCTCGAGCGCTCGGACCAGTTCCCGGGCGTGACGGTCGAGCAGACCTACCTGCGCGAGTACCCGCGCCAGACTCTCGCCGCCCAGATCCTGGGCAACGTCGGCGAGATCAGCCCATCCGAGCTCAAGCAGAGCCGCTTTCGCGGCGTCAAGCAGGCAACGATCGTCGGCAAGGACGGGCTCGAGCGCAGCTACGACCGTTACCTGCGCGGGCAGGACGGCATCCAGCGCGTGCAGGTCAACGCGATGGGGCGCCCGATCGCAAACGACCGCCTGCGCGACACCGAGCCCGTCGCCGGCCAGCGGGTGCGCCTGTCGCTCGACCTGCCGCTGACGCAGATCGCCCAGCGCGCGCTCGGCTCCAGCGGCCGCCCGGGCACGGCCGTGGCGCTCGATCCATCCAACGGCGAGGTGCTCGCGATGGCCTCGAGCCCGAGCTTCGATCCCACGTTGCTTACCAAGCCGATCACACAGGCGCGCTACGACGCGCTGTTCGGCGAGAACGCCGGCTCGCCGCAGGTCAACCGCGCGATCTCCGGCCTGTATCCGACCGGCTCGACGTTCAAGCCGATCACGGGGCTGGCGGCGCTGCAGAGCGGGGCGGTCAGCGCGGGCGAGCCGATCGACGACCCGGGCTGCATCAGGATCGGCGATCGCGAGTTCTGCAACGCGGGCAAATTTCCCAACGGCTCGGTCGCCATGCGCAAGGCGCTGACGGTCTCCTCGGACGTCTACTTCTACCGGCTGGGCCAGCGCCTGTTTCCCCAGGACGGTCAGGTTCTGCAGTCGTGGGCGCGCAGGCTCGGCCTCGGCCGGCGCACCGGTATCGACCTGCCGGGCGAGCTCAAGGGCCTGATCCCCGACCGCGAGTGGCGCCAGCGGCTCAACGAGCGCGAGCGCAAGTGCCGCCCGACCAACGGCGGTCGGCCCTGTTTCGCGATCGACTTTCGCGACTACAACCTCGGCGACAACGTCAACCTCGCCGTCGGCCAGGGCGACCTACAGGCAAACCCGCTGCAGCTGGCGATCGCCTACGCCGCAATCGCCAACGGCGGCAAGGTCGTCAGGCCGCGCCTGGGCCTGGAGATCGAGGACGACCAGGGCCGCCTGCTGCAGCGCATCAAGCGCGCGCCCAGCCGCCGTGTGCGCTTTGACCCCGCCAACGGCCAGGCGATCATGGACGGTCTGCGGGGGGCCGCCCAGGATCCGGGCGGCACGTCGACCGACGTCTTCGCCGGCTGGGACCACCGCCGAAATCCTGTTTTTGGCAAGACCGGTACCGCCGAGCGCCCGCCGAAGGGCGACCAGTCGTGGTACGTCGCCTACGTGCCCGACAAGGAGCGCCCGATCGTCGTCGTCGTGACCGTCGAGGAGGGCGGCTTCGGCGCCGCGACCGCCGCTCCGATCGCGTGCCGGATCCTCGCGCAGTACTACAACCAGAAGAGCAGCTGCGTGCCCGGGAAGTCGCGCACGCAATGAACGAGCCTGCCGCCAACCGCTTCGGCGCCGGCTTGCGCCTGCCGTTCGACCCGCTGCTCGCGGTCGCGGCGATCGGCCTGATGATCGTCTCGATCGTCACGCTGCACTCGTCGACGAGGACCGACGTCGCCGGCGATCCGAACTACTACGTCCAGCGCCAGGTCGTGTTCTTCGGGCTCGGCGTGCTGATCGCGGTCGGGCTGAGCAGGATCGACTACTCGCGCCTGCGCGAGCTGAAGTACGGTCTCTACGGCCTGATGCTGGCCGGGATCCTGCTCGTTGCCCTCTTCGGCGGCGTCACGCGCGGATCGCGGCGCGCGCTTCAGCTGCCGTTCTTCGAGGTGCAGGCCTCCGAGCTTGGAAAGGTGCTGCTGGTCGCGGCGCTGGCCGCCTTCGCGGTCGACCGTGCGCGGGCCCTGTCGGAGCGCGACACGACCGCGCGGCTCGTGCTCGTCGCGATGGTGCCGGCCGTGTTGGTCATGGCCTCGGACCTGGGCTCGGGGCTCGTCTACCTGGCGATCCTGTTCGCCGTGCTGTTCGTCGCGGGCGTCGGCTGGCAGCACTTCGCCGGGCTGATCGCGCTCGGCGCCGTGTCGATCGCGCTCGTGCTGACGGCGGCACCGGCGATGGGAGTCACCGTGCTCAGTTCGGAGCAGGCCTCGCGCCTGACGTCGTTTTTGTATCCCTCCGACGACCCCGGCGACGCGGGCTATCAGCAGAACCAGTCGCGGATCGCGATCGGCGCCGGACAGAAGACCGGGCGCCGGGAGCAGGCCACCCAAGCTACCCTGAACTTCTTGCCCGAGGAACGCACAGACTTCATCTTCGCCGTCATCGGCGAGCGATGGGGCTTCGCCGGTGCAGCGCTCGTCTTATCGCTGTATGCGCTGCTCGTGTGGCGCGCTCTACGGATCCTCACCATGGCCAAGAACCTCTACGGCGCACTGATCGCCGGAGGCATCGTGGCCATGATCCTGTTTCAGGTCTTCATCAACGTCGGCATGAACGTGGGGATCATGCCCATCACCGGCATCCCGCTGCCGCTCCTCTCTTACGGCGGCAGCTCGGTGATCGCCACCCTCTTGGCCATCGGCCTCCTGCAGTCGATCTACGCGCAAGCGCGCGTCTCGGCTGCGATGAAGGGCCGGGGCCTCCCGTTCTAGTCAAAGGAAATTTTTCACATGAAGAAGCAACTGCTGGTCAGCGTCGACCGTGGGGAAACCCGGGTCGCGCTGCTGGAGGCGACGGGTACGCCCGGCGCCGTCCAGAAGGCGTCATCGTCGCGCGCCAAGAAGCAGCCCGCCGCCGGCTATCGCGTCGCCGAGCTGTACTTCGAACGTCGCGGACAGCGCTCGATCGTCGGCAATATCTACAAGGGCAAGGTCGACAACGTCCTTGCCGGCCTCGAGGCCGCGTTCGTCGATATCGGTCTGGAGAAGAACGGCTTCCTGCACGTCGATGAGATCGTCATCCCGGGCGTCGACGTCGGCCGCCGCGGACGCGGCAAGGAGGGCGGCTCCAAGATCACCGAGCTGATCAAACCGGGACAGGAGATCGTCGTGCAGGTCGTCAAGGACCCGCTCAAGAGCAAGGGCGCTCGGCTGACGATGGAGCTGACGATCGCCGGGCGCTACATGGTCTACGCGCCGACCGGCGAGGGCGTCGGCGTCTCGCGCCGCCTCGACGACAAGGAGCGCGACCGCCTGCGCAAGGAGACCAAGGGACTCGACCTGCGTGGCGGCGGCGCGATCATCCGCACCGCGGCGCACGGCGCAACGCGGCAGGACTTCGAGCGCGAGCTGCTGTACCTCTTCAAGCTGCACGAGGTGCTGGGCAAGCGCGTCGCGGAGACGCCCGCGCCGGGTCTCGTCTTCCAGGAGGCCGACCTCTCGGTGCGCGTCGTGCGCGACATCTTCTCCGAGCACTTCGAGCGCGCGATCGTCGACGATCCCAAGCAGCACCAGCGGCTCGTCTCGTTCTTCACGCGCACCGCGCCCGAGCTCGTCGAGCGCGTCGAGCTGTACGAGGACAAGGCGCCGCTGTTTGCGACCTGTGGCGTCGAGAAGGTCATCGACGGGCTGATGACGCGCCGCGTCGACCTGCCGTCGGGCGGCTATCTGATCATCGACTACGCCGAGGCGCTGACGGTCATCGACGTCAACTCGGGCTCGTTCATCGGCCGCGGCAAGGGCGCGCGCCTGGAGGACACGATCACGACGACGAATCTCGAGGCCGCCGAGGAGGTCGTCAACCAGCTGCGGCTGCGCGACATCGGCGGCATCATCGTCATCGATTTCATCGACATGGCCCGCTCGCGCAACCGCGAGGCGGTGCTCAAGACGCTGCGTAAGACGCTCGACGAGGACCGCACGAAGACGTTCACGGCCGAGATCTCCAAGCTCGGACTCGTCGAGATGACGCGCCAGAACGTGACCGAGGGCGTACGCGAGATCATCTCGCGGCCGTGCCCGATGTGCGACGGCGACGGCGTGATCAAGTCCGAGGAGACGATCGCGATCGAGTTCGAGCGCCGCCTGCGCACCCTCACGGCGAAGGCGCCCAAGAAGCACGAGGCGTTCCTCGTGCAGATGAACCCCCGTGTCAGCGCGGTCTTCACCGGCGGCGGCAAGCGTGTGCTGCATGCCCTGGAGCAGGAGACCGGGCGGCGCTTTCACTTCCAGGGCTCCGAGGGCCTACCGGTCGACCACTTCGACATCCTGATGGAGGGCTCGCGCGACGAGGTCCAGGAGCGCGCCGTCCCGTTCCGCGAGGGCGACGAGCTGATGGTGAACATCATCGAGCCGCACATGTACGCGATCGACGATGCCGTCGCCAAGATCGACGGCTACATCATCTCCGTGTCAGGCGGCGGGAGGTTTGTCGGCAGCCGGCGGCTCGTACGGATCGAGGACGCCGGACGCACGTCTGCGACCGCGACGATGCTCGACGCTCCGCAGGAGCCGGACGCGCCTGCGGACCCGCCCGCGGGCGATGACGTAGAATCGACGCCTCGGCGCCGCGGCCGCAGAGGCGGACGGCGCCGTTCGCGCGCCACGGCAGAGAGCGGCGCCTCAACCTCTTCGGACAGCTGATCACCAAATGGCCTACGCAATCGTCAAGACCGGCGGCAAGCAGTACCGCGTCGAGCAGGGGCAGACCCTGCTCGTCGAGCGCCTGCCCGACGACGAGGGCGCGACGGTCGTTCTGCAGCCGCTGCTGTTTCGCTCGACCGACACGATCTTCGACACAGACGGCCTGAAGAAGGTCTCCGTCAAGGCCAAGATCGTCGGTCACGAGCGTGGCGAGAAGCTGCGCGTGTTCAAGTTCAAGCCCAAGCGCGGCTACAAGCGCACGGCGGGCCACCGCCAGGAGCTGACGCGCTTGGAGATCACGGAATTGTCTCTGGCGGCCGGAGGTCGCCAGGCGAAATCAGGACGCGGGGCCGGAGGCCCCGCGGAGGTAACCACGTAGATGGCACACAAGAAGGGGCTTGGCTCCTCACGCAACGGCCGCGACTCCAACGCCCAGCGCCTGGGGGTCAAGACGTTTGCCGGCCAGACCGTCACCGGCGGCGAGATCATCGTCCGCCAGCGCGGCACCCGTTTCCGCCCCGGCGAGGGCGTCGGCATCGGTAAGGACGACACGCTCTACGTCCGTTCGCCCGGCACGGTCGTCTTCTCGACCGTGCGCGGCAAGCGCGTCGTGTCGATCGCGCCCGACGGCTCCGACAGCGCGTAGCTTCGTCGCCGTGTCGCCGCGGGACGTCGCCCGCCTGATCGCCGGCGGGCGCATCGCGATCGGTGCCGGGCTTCTCCTCGCTCCGCGGCTGGCGACGCGTCCGTGGATCGGCAAGGACGCCGGCCGCGCAGGGGCGAAGGTGCTCGCCCGCGCGATGGGCGCGCGCGATCTCGTGATCGGCGCGATCGCGCTGCACACGCTCGGCAACCCGCAGGTCGCCCCGCGCTGGCAGAAGGCGGGAGCCGCGGTCGACGCCGTCGATCTCGCCGCGACGCTCGCGGC
>Ga0136620_10001789_pt1 | contig 10226 bp, 9 predicted proteins | sample AntDrymUQ4162106_2_FD_104806 | JGI IMG/M metagenome (GOLD analysis project Ga0136620, IMG submission 104806) | Polar desert sand microbial communities from Dry Valleys, Antarctica - metaG UQ416 (21.06) | ecosystem: Environmental > Terrestrial > Soil > Desert | place: Antarctica: Dry Valley... | reverse complement strand
TCCTCTGGTTCAACGTCCACCCGGCCCAGATCATCATGGGGGACTCGGGCTCGCTGTCGCTCGGGGCGACGCTCGCCGTCATCGCGCTGATCACTGGTCAGATCCTCGTCCTGCCGCTGATCGGGCTGATCTTCGTCGTCGAGACCGGCTCCGTGATCCTCCAGGTCGCCTACTTCAAGCTGACCGGCGGCCGGCGGATCTTCCGGATGTCGCCGATCCACCACCACTTCGAGCTGGGCGGCTGGGACGAGGAGAAGATCACGCTCCGGTTCTGGATCGTGGCCATCCTGTCCGGCCTGCTCGGCGTCACGCTGTTCCTGTCCTCGATCAACCGACTGGCGTGAGCGCGACGATGACGGCGACCGGCCGGCCCCTCGACCCGGACGTGCTGACGCTCGACGGCGTTCGCGGCGGTGCCCTGCGCGACCGGCCCGTCACCGTGCTGGGCCTGGCGAGGAGCGGCATCGCGCTGACCCGCTTCCTGGCCGACGCCGGGGCCCGGGTGACGGTCTACGACGGCCGTCCGGCCGCCGAGCTGGCGGAGGCGATCGCGGCCCTCGGCGATCGCGGGGTGCGGCTGCTCCTCGGGCCGGAGGTCGATTCCGCGGCGGCCTGGCGCGGGGCCGACCTCGTCACGACCTCGCCCTCGATCAATCCGGACTACCCGACCACCGAGCCGCGCCTGCGCGCCGCGCTGCAGGCGCTCGTGGACGCGCGCCGGGCCGGCGACCCGGCCGCGCCGGCGCTCGTCTCCGAGCCGGACCTGTTCCTGCGGCTCTGCCCGGCGCCGACGGTCGGCGTCACCGGCACGAAGGGCAAGACGACGACGTCGGCGCTGGCTGCGTCGCTCCTCGCCGGCAGCCCGGCCCATCCGGTCGTCCTCGGCGGGAACATCGGCATCCCGCTCGTCGAGCGGCTGGCGGAGCTGACGGCCGAGTACCGCGTCGTCATCGAGCTCTCGGAGCTCCAGCTCCCGACGCTGTCGCGGGGCACCACCGTCGCCGCGTACACGAACGTCACGGCGGACCATCTCGATCGCCACGGATCGGTGGCCGACTACCGGCGGGTCAAGCGCCGGCTCGCGGAGCTGGTCGATCCGGACGGCGCGCTCGTGCTCAACGCGGAGGACCCGGTCGTGGCCGGCTACGCCGGCCTCGGCACCGCGCCCGGCGTTCTCTACCGGCGCGAGCGGCCGATGCCGGGCGGCGTCGGTGTCGCGGACGGATGGATCGTCGCGGCCGGCGTCCAGCGGCTGCCGCTGGCCGGTGGCGGAGCGGCCGCGGTCGGTCCCGGTGGGCGCATCCTGCCACTCGACGAGCTGCGGATCCCCGGCGCACACAACGTCTCGAACGCCCTGGCGGCGGTCGCCGTGGCGCTTCTCTTCGGCGTGGCGCCGGACGCGATCCGCCGGGCGGCCGCCAGCTTCCGGGGCGTCGAGCACCGGCTGGAGGAGGTCGCCCTGGTCGACCGGGTCCGGTTCGTGAACGACTCGCAGGGTACCCAGCCGGACGCGGTCGTCGCGGCGCTGCGGGCGTTCCCCGCGCCCGTGGTGCTGATCGCGGGCGGGCGTGACAAGGGCGTCGATCTGGGGGACCTGCCCGCCGCCGTGGCCGAGCGCGCGTACGCGGCGGTCCTGATCGGGGAGAGCGGGCCGGCGCTCGGCGTGCGGTTCCAGGCGGCCGGGCTGCCCAGGTGCGAGCGGGCGGCGAGCCTCGAGGCGGCGGTCGCGCGAGCGGACGAGCTGGCCCGCGACGCCCTGGCCGATCTGCCGGATGACGCCGCGGCCACCGTGCTGCTCAGCCCAGCCGCCGCCAGCTTCGACATGTTCGTCAACTACGAGGCCCGCGGGCGGGCGTTCAAGGAGGCCGTCCGCGCTCTTGCCGCGGCGCGCCCGCAGAGGAGGGATCGATGAGCGTCGCCCGCCCGATGGACCGCCCGGGCCGGCGGCCCGGGGCTCGGCCGGAGAGCGAGACCGAGGTCGTCAACGGCGGCCACGTCCGCGAGCGGAACCGCCCGCCGGCCAAGGCACGGCAGACGCTCCGGCGCGAGCGGCACCAGCCGGATCTGTCGATCCTGCTGGCGGTCGTGGCGCTGGCCGCCGTCGGCATCCTGATGGTCTACTCGTCGTCCGCGATGCGCGGCTACCTCAAGGCGGAGAACACGCTTGCCTTCGCTGGCCCGCAGATCCAGTGGGCCGCGCTCGGGATCGCGGCCATGGTCGTGATGATGCGGATCGACTACCGGATCCTGCGCCTGTTCTCCATCCCGATCTACATCACCGCGCTGGCCCTGCTCGTCCTCGTGCTGCTGCCGCCGATCGGCCCGCTCGAGCCCAAGGTGATCGGCGGGTCCGCCCGCTGGCTGCGCATCGGACCGCTGCCCGCCGTCCACCCGGCGGAGTTCGCCAAGCTCGCCCTGATCATCTACGTCGCCCACTGGGCCGCCGGCCGGGGGGTCCGCGTGCGCAGCCTCCTTGGCGGCACGCTGCCCTTCCTCCTGATCGTGGCGCCGGTTGTCGTGCTCGTCTTCAAGGAGCCGGACCTGGGCACGACGGCGGTCATCACCCTGACCGCCTTCACGATGTTCTTCGTCGCCGGCGCGAACCTCGCCCACTTCGCGGCCCTGGGCCTCCTTGCCCTCGGGGCCCTCGTCGCCGTCGGGCTGCGTGGCTACCAGCTCGAGCGGATCCAGGCGTTCATCAACCCGTGGAGCGATCCGCTGGGCAAGGGCTTCCACACGATCCAGGGTCTGCTCGCCCTGGCGATCGGGGGGCTGTTCGGCGCGGGGCTGGGCGGCAGCCGGCTGGCCGCCGGCCTGTCGCTCCCGAACGCGAGCAACGACTTCATCTTCGCGGTCGTGGCCCAGGAGTTCGGCTTCGTCGGCGCGACGCTCGTGGTGGCGCTGTTCCTGCTGCTCGGCTACTCCGGCGTGCGGACCGCGCTCCGGGCGCCGGACACCTTCGGCGCCCTGCTGGCGGCCGGCATCACCGGCTGGTTGTGCATCCAGGCCTTCATCAACATCGCGGTGGTCGTCGCCCTGGTGCCGGTGACCGGGATCACACTGCCCTTCATCAGCGACGGCGGCTCGTCGCTCATCATCAGCTTTGCCGCGGTCGGGATCCTGCTGTCGATCTCCCGCGAAACCGTCGAGCGAGGAAGTTGGAACGATGCGTCTGCTGATCGCGGGAGGGGGAACGGGGGGTCACATCTACCCGGCCCTCGCCGTCGCCCGATCGCTTCGCGACCCCAGGCGTGACGGCCCCCGCGACGTCGAGCTGACCTGGCTCGGGGGACATCGCGGCCTCGAGTCGACGCTGGTCCGTGCGGCGGGGATCCCGTTCCGGCGCCTCGCGCTCCGGTCGCTGCGCACGGTCGACCGCGACGTCCACGTCGTGCTCGACCCGGCGCGCCTCGCGGCCTCCGTGCCGCAGGCCATGGCCATGCTCCTGGGCGCGCGGCCGGCGGCGATCTTCACCACCGGCGGCTACGTCGCCATCCCGACGCTGCTGGCCGCGACGGCGCTGCGGATCCCCGTGCTGCTGTGGGACGGCAACGTGGTGCCCGGCCGCAGCGTCCGCTTCACGGCCGGCCGGGCGAGCGCCATCGCGGTGTCGTTCGCAGCCACGTGCGGGGCCCTGGCCGGCTCGGGTCGCCCGTGCTTCGTGACCGGGACCCCGATCCGGGACGTCGGCGAGATCGACCGCGAGGCGGCGCGCACGAGCCTCGGCGTGGCGCCGGGCGCGCGGGTGCTGCTCATCTTCGGTGGCTCCCAGGCGGTCCGGCGGTTCAACGCCGCCGTGGCCGAGGCGCTCCCTCGCCTCGTGGAGCGGGTCCACGTGATCCACGTCACGGGCGACGATGGCTATGCGGCGGCGCTGGCCGGCCGAGCCGCGCTTCCGCCCGTGGTTCGCGACCGCTACCGGCCGTATCCGTTCCTGCGCGACGAGATGCTGGCCGCGCTCGCGACGGCGGACCTGCTCGTGGGGCGGGCCGGATCGTCGACCCTTGCGGAGGCGACGGCGCTCGGGCTGCCGATGGTCGTCGTGCCATACCCGCACGCGGCCGGCCACCAGCGGGCCAACGCGCTGGTCCTGGCGCAGGCCGGCGCGGCGCGACTGGTCGAGGACGAGCAGTTCGACGCGGCGGCCCTCCTGGACGCGGGCCGGCTGCTTGAGGATCCGTCGGCTCACGTGCGCATGTCGGCCGCGGCGCGGGAGCTGGGCCGCCCGGGCGCGGCAGACGCGGTGGCGGACCTCGTTCTGGCCCTCGCCGAGCGCCGCCCCCTGCCGGACCCGGCGGTCGTCGAGCGGCGCTCGCGCGGGAAGGCCGCATGACCGACGCCGCCGCGCTGCCGTTCGACCCGCTGGTGGTGGGCACGGAGATCCAGCGGCGGATCGGCGTCAAGACGTCGCGCGACGAGCCGCTCGGCCGCTTCACGACGATGCGCGTGGGCGGCCCGGCCGATCTCTTCGTCGTCGCCCACAACCGGATGGAGCTGCGCGCCCTGCTGCGCTTCGCGCGTTCCCGCGGGATCGCGAACGTCGTGCTGGGTCGGGGGAGCGACGTCGTCATCAGCGACCGGGGGATCCGGGGCATCGTGATCCAGGACCGGGCCGAGGGCTCACGCCTCGACGGCTCGAGCTATGTCGCCGAGGCCGGTGTGCCGATGGCCCGGGCGGCGACCGAGACCCAGCGGGCGGGCCTCACCGGCCTCGAGTTCGGGCTGGCCATCCCGGGCTCCGTCGGCGGCGCCGTGTGGGCCAACGCCGGGGCACACGAGTCGGACGTCGCTGCCGTGCTGCAGTCGGCCGACGTCCTGCTGGCCGACGGCACGGAGGGTCGCCTGCCGGCCGCGGACCTCGCGCTGGCCTACCGGGACACACGCTTCAAGCACGCGCCGGCGGAGGGCCCGCGCGAGTGGATCCTGGCCGCCACGTTCCGCCTCGAGCCCGCCGACGCCGACGTCATCAAGGGCCGGCTCGACGACATCCGGCGCTGGCGCCAGGCCCACCAGCCGCTGGGTCTGCCATCCGCCGGCAGCGTCTTCCGCAACCCGCCGGGGGACTCGGCCGGGCGGCTCATCGACGCCGCGGAGCTGAAGGGCACCCGGATCGGGGGGTCCGTGGTGTCGGAGAAGCACGCCAACTTCATCGTCAACGACCGGCGCGGCAGCGCCGCCGACGTCCGGCGCCTGGGTGACCACGTGCGGGCGACGGTCGAGGCGGTCCACGGCGTTCGCCTCGAGTACGAGATCGAGTTCCTGGGCGACTGGGCCGGCTGGCCGTGGCCCGACGACGCGCAGGAGCCCGCCCGGTGACCGCCGACGTGACGGGCGCCGGCAAACGCCCACCGATCGCGGTCCTGCTCGGCGGGCCGTCCGCCGAGCACGACGTGTCGATCGTGTCCGGGACGGCGATCGCCGAGGCGCTCGACGGCGCGGGCTGGCGCGTGACTCCGTGGCTGATCGACCTCGACGGCGCCTGGTGGCGGCTGCCGAGCGACCACCGCCGCGATGGCCGGCCCGGGGCGGCCTATGACGACCCGAGCGGGCTCGGGGCGACCGGGCCGCGCACCGCCGGCTCCGTGGTCGACGAGCTCGCCGTGGCGGACCCGCGCCCGGTCGTCTGGATCGCGCTCCACGGCCCGTGGGGCGAGGACGGCCGGGTCCAGGGCCTCCTCGAGGCCGGCGGCCTCGCCTACACCGGCTCGGGGGTGGCGGCGTCCGCGCTGGGCATGGACAAGGCGCTCTTCAAGCGCCTGACCGCCGGGCTTGGGCTGCCCACGGTCGAGTGGCGCGAGATCCTGGCGGGGCGCTGGGCCAGCGACCGCGCCGGCGTGCTGGCCGAGCTCGAGGCCTTCGCCGTCGGCCATGGCGATCCGCGCCTGATGATCAAGCCGGCCAGCCTCGGCAGCTCGGTCGGCATGACTCTCGCCCACGACGCGGCGGAGCGGCCCGCGGCGCTCGAGCTTGCCCTGCGCTACGACACCGTCGCCCTGGCCGAGCGGTACCTGGCCGGCGCCCGCGACCTCGAGGTCTCGGTCATCGGCAACGACCCGGCGCAGCTCGAGCTGTACGGGCCCGGCGAGATCGTGGCCGGCCACGAGTTCTACGACTTCGCGGCCAAGTACACGCCTGGGCTGTCCGAGTCCTCGCCGAGGGCCGAGGTCAGCGATGCGGTCCGCACGGCGATGCACAAGCTGGCCCGCGACGCCTATCGGGCGATCGGGGCAGCGGGCTTCGCGCGGGTCGACTTCCTGCTCCAGGGCGACACGATCTACCTCAACGAGATCAACACGATCCCGGGCTTCACCCCGATCAGCCTCTTCCCGACCATGCCGGCCGAGGGCGGCTACTCCTTCGCGGGCGTGTGCGAGAGGATCGTCGAGCTGGCCATCGAGCGCCACGCCGCCCGGGCAGACGCGCGCATCGAGCCGGCCGAGCTGCCGCGGTGACCGGCCGATCGCGCCAGCGGACCCCCGGCGGCCACGCGCGCCGGAGCCGGCGAGTCCGGCGCGCATCGGCCGGTCTCACGCCGGTCCGTGCCGGCGCCGCCCTGGCGATGGTCGCGGCGGCGGCCGCAATCTACGGGGTCGGCGCAGCGCCCGCGTTCACGTTTACCGGCCTGGACCTGTCCGGCATCCGCTACACCGACGAGGCGGCGGTGCGCGAACGGCTCGCCATCCCGGATGGCACGAACCTCTTCCGTCTCGAGACCGAGCCGCTCGAGGCGCGGCTGCGCGAGCTGCCGACCGTCGAGCGCGCATCGGTCGAGGTCCGGCTGCCCGGGACCCTCGCCGTGCAGATCGCCGAACGGACGCCGATCCTGGTCTGGCGGGTCGGGAACCGCCGGTTCCTGGCCGACCGCGAGGGTGCGCTGTTCGCCGAGCTCGGCGCGCAGCCCAGCGAGGAGGCGCGGTCGCTTCCGCAGGTCGACGATCAGCGCGCGACGAGCGCCCAGCTGGCGCTGGGCGACCGGCTGGCAGGAGTCGACCTGGACGCGGCGACGCGGCTCGGCTCGCTCCGCCCGGCGGACGTCGGATCGGCCGCCGGGCGGCTGCGCCTCCAGCTGACGGACCAGAACGGCTACGTGGTCCGAGCCGAGCCACCGGCCTGGCTCGCGATCTTCGGCTACTACACGCCCAGCCTCCGGACGCCGGCGATGATCCCGGGCCAGGTCCGGCTGCTCCGGAGCCTGCTGCTCGAGGAGGGCGAGCGCAACGTCGTGCGGATCGTCCTCGCCTCCGAGACGGACGGGACCTTCACGACGCCGCGTCCGTCCAACGAGCCGGCGTCCTCCGGCGAGCCGGAGGCGTCCGCGACGCCATGATGGGCGGGTCGATTTGCTGGGCCGCTCCCGCGTCGGGTAGCCTTGCGGAAACGCACCGGAGCGAGAGCGAGGCGGCGTGCTCCTACCCCTGGTGGGTCTCCTCGTTGGTGTCGTGGCCGGCCTCGTCCTCAACGTCAACGTCAGCTTCGAGCTCAGCCGGTACTCGGCCGTGGCGATCCTCGCCGCGCTCGACTCGGTGCTCGGGGCGGTCCGCGCGGAGCTCGATGGCGTCTATGACAATCGGATCTTCATCAGCGGCTTCGTCACGAATGCGATCGTGGCGGTCATGCTGACGTTCATCGGGGATCGGCTGAGCCTCGATCTGTACCTCGTCGCGCTGATCACCTTCGGACTCCGGATCTTCAACAACGTGGCCCTCATCCGGCGCCACTTCATCTAGCTCGGCAGCCGGTCCGGCAGGCCGGCTCGGGACGACAGCAAGGGAGACGGACGGCCGGTGGAGAGAGAAGCGGTCCTCGTCGCGATCGACGTCGGAACGACGAAGGTCTGCGCCCTCATCGGCGAGGTCGGCCGCGACGGGCGGCTCACGATCATGGGCCACGGGACCGTCCCGGCGACCGGCCTCAAGAAGGGCGTCGTCGTCAACATCGACCAGACCGTCCGCTCGATCGCCGACGCGGTCGAGCGCGCGGAGCGCCTGTCCGGCTGGAAGATCGACCGGGCATTCGTGGGCGTCGGCGGGCAGCACGTCGAGAGCCTCAACTCGACCGGCCAGGTGGCCGTGACCGCCCACCACCGGGAGGTGACGCGCGAGGACGTCAACCGCGCGATCGAGGTCGCCCGGGCGGTCTCGATCCCCTCGAACCGCGAGGTCCTCCACGTCGAGCGGCGCGGGTTCATCGTCGACGGCCAGGAGGGGGTCAAGGACCCGCTCGGGATGAGCGCGCTGCGGCTCGAGGTCGAGACGCACATCGTCACCGCCTCCGCCACCGCGGTCCAGAACCTCTCGAAATGCGTCGCCCAGGCCGGGGTCAAGATCGACGAGCTGGTCACCAACTCGCTGGCCTCGGCCGAGGCGGTGCTGACCGAGACGGAGAAGGAGCTGGGGGTCGCGGTCGCCGACATCGGCGCCGGGACGATCGACCTCGCGCTCTTCACCGACGGGTCGCCGTTCCACACCACCGTCCTGCCGATCGGCGGCAACAACGTCACCAACGACGTGGCCATCGGGCTCAAGACCTCGCTGCCGGTGGCCGAGGAGCTCAAGGTCCGGCACGGGACCTGCCGTCCCGCATCGATCACCGAGGACGAGGAGATCAGCGTCGCGGTCCTGGGCGACGACGCCGGCCGGACCGTCAGCCGGGTCGAGGTCGCGCGCATCATCGAGGCCCGGATGCGCGAGACGTTCGAGCTGCTGCGCCACGAGATGCGCGGGGCGCCGGGCACGCTCCCGGCCGGTATCATCCTGACCGGCGGCGCGTCACAGCTGGCCGGCGTCGCCGAGCTGGGACGCGAGGTTCTCGAGATGCCGGTACGGGTCGCCGGGCCATCCGGGATCGGCGGCCTGGTCGACACGTTGCTGACCCCGGCCTACGCGACGTCCGTTGGTCTGCTCCAGTGGGGCGCCTCCTCGCTCTCCGCCGGGGAGCCGACGCGCTACGAGTCGGCTCCCGCGCTCGGCCTGCTCGGGCGGATGCGGGACGCGGTCCGGAGCATCTTTCCTTAGACGAATGGGGTCGCGGAAATTTCGGGCCGATGGCATCGCGGAGCTCCGCCTCGGACCTCGGTGAGCGATACACGGACGAACACTGAGGGTGTCAGCTCACGGTGCCCATGAAAACGCTGGAATTGACGATTCGGACCGGGTCGGAGCGCGGGTTGTTCGATCTGACGGGGGCGTGCGAGCGGTTCGTGGCGGAGGCTGCCGCGGGGGCCGATGGGCTGCTCAGCGTGTTCGCCCCGCATGCCACCGCGGGGCTCGTGATCGTCGAGCTCGGCGCGGGCTCGGACGACGACCTCGTGGTGACGCTCGACCGCCTGCTGCCGCGCGACGACCAGTGGCGGCACCGGCACGGCTCGGCCGGCCACGGCGCGGATCATGTGCTGCCGCTGCTCGCACCGCCTTCGCTGACCGTGCCGGTCGTGGCCGGCCGGATGACGCTCGGCACGTGGCAGTCGATCGCCCTGCTCGACCCCAACGCGGACAACTCGACCCGCACGATCCGCCTCAGCTTCCTGTCCGGCTAGCGAACGCACGGTCGGGCTCGCCGGGCAAACAGTTCCTCCTGCACGCCCGGCCGGCTTCGTCGAGCTGGCTCGACCTGGTCGAGCGTGGTTCCCGGAGCTGACCGACAGGAGGTTCCGAGGTGGCAGGTTCCGCAGCATCACTCGACCGAGTGCGGGCCCGGGACGGTCGGAGGCGGGCGGGCCCGACGTCAGGCGCTTCGGCGCCGCGGCGTCAGGCGCAGGATCGCCAGGCCGAGCAGCGCGAGGCCGCCGGCGGCCACGGCCGCGCCGGTGAGGTCGGCGGCCGCGGCCGTGGCCGCGACGGCGTCCGTGGGTGGCAACGTGAGCGCCGGCGTCGGATCAGCCCCGCCGGGCGAATCCGGAGCCGGGGTGGTCGACACGGTCCCGCAGTCCTCGCCCACGACGATCGGTGTGGTGGTGATCTCGAGGATCGGCAGGTCCACCTGGTCCGCCAGGGCGGCCTCGACGCTGGCGCTGCCGGACTCGGCGAACGAGCGGATGCAGATCTCGTCGAAGATCTCGGTGCGGGTCACCTGGCTGATGACGTCGACGGTGACGAGGGCCGGCTCGGCGGAGGTGCCCCATGCCGGGAGCTCGACCTGGAAGGCACCGTCGTCGTCGACCGCGAGCGGAAAGGCCTGGGCGCCGCCGTCCGGCAGGACGACGATCGACACCGAGGCCCGAAGCACGT
>Ga0136620_10001788_pt1 | contig 10228 bp, 8 predicted proteins | sample AntDrymUQ4162106_2_FD_104806 | JGI IMG/M metagenome (GOLD analysis project Ga0136620, IMG submission 104806) | Polar desert sand microbial communities from Dry Valleys, Antarctica - metaG UQ416 (21.06) | ecosystem: Environmental > Terrestrial > Soil > Desert | place: Antarctica: Dry Valley... | reverse complement strand
GCGTTGTCCGGTGAGGCAGCAGCCCTCGGGACGTTTGGCGCACGACTGGCGCGCACAGTGGCGCTCACGGCCGATTTTCGCGTCTTTTCCCTGCAAAACGGCACCTTGGCCCCACGTCTCCAAAACCGGGGGTTGCAGGTTCAAGTCCTGTCGCCCCTGTACAGGAAAGCCCTGCTCCGGCAGGGCTTTCCGTTGTCACGGGCGGCGCAGTCGGCGCACTTCCGACCAGAAGCTCAGGATCTGAGGAGCGGGATGCGCCCTGCTTCCTTGGTCCTGATGGTTCTCCTCGTCGGCCTGGCCGCCGGCTGTGGTGGCGCAGGGCGGACGTACTCCGCCTCGGCGACAGGAGACTGCCTGAACGGAACGGGCGCCGAGGTTGATCGCGAAGGCGCCGATGCCATCGCGCAGGACGCCGGCGATGGCGGCTTCGTCGTCTCGCTCGACGGGGAACGGGGCAACATCGCGATCGAGCAGAGCGACGACGAGGCGGCCGACACGTTGGACGCCTATCGGGCGGCTCCAGGCGGAGACGACGAGGAGGCGATTTACCGCAAAGGGAACGCCGTCCTGAGCTGGGACGCTCCCCTGACAACGAGGTCAGGAGCCGGGTCGAGGGCTGCTTGCAGTAGAGCCGGCGGTAGGGTTTTGACGGCCCCCGAAGGGGTATAGCGGCTCGCAGAAGCGGCGCGCGCCGCCCTCCCCCTTGTGGGCAGGCGCGCACCCTTCCGGGGGGCCGGCCCGAGCTGCTGAGGTATCCGGGCGTCCTGCGGCAGACGCTCCCGGGGGCAGACTTCGGGCCGGCACGTCTTCTTTTCCGATTGAACGTTCAGTCAAACCCCCCGCGGGGAGCCCGCGCGCCGGTCTCCCCTCCCGAGGCGCTACGACGCCGGCAAGGTGTAAGGCGTGCTCTCGACAAGCTTCGCTGAGAAGCCGGGGCAGCGCACCGAGACGTCCCGGCGCGCGATCGCCGAGGCGACGGCGCTCAGCCAGCCCTTGTTCTGCTTTCGCCGAAGGTAGGAAGGAAGAGACGGCAAGGAGGAGCAGCAGCAGCAGAACGGCGAGTGTCCGCACACCTTTGTGTCGGCTGCCGGGAGCGCTCGGTGAACATCCCCCGAACGGGGGACGCGCCACGAGAGCCCGCTGACCGACAAGGTGGGCGATGCTGCAGAGCGAGTGGAACCCGGTCGAGCGAGGCCCAGGCGACGCTCCTGCCCCCTCTCCGAGGCTTCTCGTCCGTCCTCTTGGGCTCGTGGTTGCGATGGGGTGCGTCGGACTCGCGGCAACGCTCGAACTCGCCCTCGCCTTCGCGCTCTCGCTCTAGCGCCTCGCACCGCCCCGGTTGTGGGGAGAGAGACCGCGACGCGGAGACCGACAAACTGCTCGGACGTCGAAGCGGTGCAACCGGGGCGGCTGTGCGAGGCGTCTCGTCGTGCCGGTGGTAGCTAAGCACTCGCGTCGGACGAATGATACCTCTGGACAAGGGCGATTCCGGACGAGAGACGAGGCCTCGCGGGTGCCCTTTGCAGGGAAAAAAGAACAAGTGTTCGGCACCAGTGATCGCGCCTCCTGTGGGCATTTCCGGCGCTTACAGCGGTAAATTCAGCACCCTTTCCACAGGCAGTGGAAGATGCTGTGGAAGGGAAGCCCGTCAGAACGGGCTTCCCTTCCGGCACCGAGCGAACTAGCTACCTACTCACCCCGCGTACGAGACGTACCAGCTATAGGTCGCAGACGAGCTTCGCCCGCCACCCGACACGGTCACGACGAACGTGTGCAGTCCGACACCGAGCCCGTAGAAGCTCGAGCGCGAGCCGCACGACTCCGCCGGGCCGGCGTCGAGCGAGCAGCTCACCGTGGCCACGACACCCGTGGTCGTCCACGCGAAGCTGGCGGTCGGGGCGGACGAGGACAGCTCGGGCACCGTGAGGAACGTGACGGTGGGACCGGCGGCGGCCTGCTGCTGCACATAGCTCGCAAGCACGCTCCAGGCGTGCTCCGCGCTCGCGCTGCCGCCACTTCCCGAGACGGTCACCCTGAAGGTGTGCGTTCCGAGCGCCAACCCGTCGTAGCTCTTCGGCGAGCTGCACGGTTCGGCCGGCCCACCGTCGAGCGAGCACGTCGTACCCGTCACCTCGCCCGCGGTGCGCCAGGAAAACGATGCCGCCGTGGCATTCGAGTCCGACGGTGAGCCCATGAGGGTGACACTCGGGGCGCTCACCGGTACCGGAAGTGGCGGTGGCGGCGGAGGGGGCGGGGGCGGCGCCCCCGTGATCGTCCAGACGTGCTCGACGCTGTTGCTCCCGGCTTCGTTCGAGACCGTTATCCGATAGCTGTGCACTCCCTGACCGAGACCGACGAAGAACGACGGCTGCAGGCACGGAACGAACGGCCCTCGATCAAGCGAGCAGGTCATGCTCGAGACGGTGCCCGAGGTGACCCAGTTGAGAAGGGCGCTCGTCGAGGTCGAATCGGAAGGAACCGTGACGAATCGGACGGTCGGAGGCGTGAGGCTCGGTACGGGCGGAGGTGGTGGCGGGGGCGGCGGAGGCGGCGGAGGCGGAGGCGGAGGCGGCGGCGGCGGAGGCGAATCTCCCAGGGTGCCGAAGTTCTGTCCCCAGTAGACGATGCCGTTGCCGGAGACTGCCACGCCGACGCCGATCGACCGGAAGCTGGCGCGCTCGAGGTTGGCGCGATGACCGGGCGAGCTCAACCAGGCCGCCATCACCGACTCCGGCGAGCCGTAGCCGTACGCGATGTTCTCGCCCCAGCCCGCCGATCCCGCGGGATAGCCGCACGCCTCGAGGCGTTGGCCGACCGTGCGCGCAACAGGCGGCGCCGGGTCGTTGTGCCCCAGGTAGTCCAGGTACGCCATGTGGTGGGCCTTCCACTCGGCAGCGGCGGTGAGGCTCCCGGACACGCTGAGCCCTGACAGCCCGAGCGTCGCCCGGTGCTGGTTGACCAGGTCGACCACCCGGCTTGCGAGGGCCGGCCGGGACGATCCCCAGCCGCTGCCGATCGTGCAGTCCCCGACGGCGGTCGATTGTGCCGTCGCCGTCGAGACGCCCGGCCCGGCCAACGTTGCGAGCGCCGCGGCGAGCGCGAGTGCAAGGGTCGTGAACAGGCGCGCACGGGCGCGCAGAGTCGCAGTTCGCTTCAAAGTCGCTCTCCCCTAACTCCAAGTGACGCGCCACCCTAACCGACCTCGAGGAGAAGTGACGGATCGGAAGCTGCGCCGTGCTGAAAATTCGCAGCGCCGGCACAGGTTCGACACAGTTCGCCCAGTAGGCTGAGAGCGTGGCTCTTCTGGCCTCGACGATCGAGCGGGAATCCGACCTCTACGCGCGTCGGCACGAGCGGATGCAGGCCCTCGTGGACGAGCTCCGCGAGCGAACGGAAGCCGTCGCGCGGGGAGGCGGCGAGCGGGCAGTCGAGCGGCACCGTTCACGGGGCAAGCTGACGGCGCGGGAGCGGATCGACCGGCTCGTCGATCCCGGCAGCGCGTTTCTCGAGCTGAATGCGCTCGCCGCCTGGGAGCTGTACGACGGCAGCGCTCCCTCGGCGGGAATCGTCACCGGGATCGCCGTGGTCGAGGGGCGGGAGTGTGTCGTCGTGGCGAATGACGCGACCGTGAAGGGCGGCTCCTACTTCCCGCTCACGGTCAAGAAGCACCTGCGCGCTCAGGAGGTGGCCGAGCAGAACCGGCTACCGTGCCTCTACCTCGTCGACTCGGGGGGTGCCTTCCTCCCGCTCCAGGATGAGGTCTTCCCCGACCGCGATCACTTCGGCCGGATCTTCTTCAACCAGGCGCGGATGTCGGCGCTCGGGATCTCGCAGATCGCAGTCGTGATGGGGTCCTGTACGGCGGGCGGGGCCTACGTCCCTGCGATGAGCGACGAGACCGTGATCGTCCAGGGCACGGGCACGATCTTCATCGGCGGGCCGCCGCTCGTGAAGGCCGCGACGGGGCAGGACGTCACCGCCGAGGAGCTCGGAGGGGCCGACGTGCACACGCGCCGTTCGGGCGTGGCGGACCATTTCGCGACGAGCGACGAGCACGCGCTCGCGCTCGCCCGCCAGATCGTCCGCAACCTCCACGGTCACATGGCGCCGCCGTGGCAGCGTGCGGCGACGGAGCCCCCGGTGGCAGACCCCCACGAGCTGTACGGGCTCGTGCCCGAGGATCACCGTCACCACGTCGACGCCCGCGAACTGATCGCGCGGATCGTCGACGGCAGTCGCCTCGACGAGTTCAAGGCCCTTTATGGCGAGACGCTCGTCTGCGGCTTCGCTCGGGTCGAGGGCTACCCGGTCGCGATCCTGGCCAACAACGGCGTCCTCTTCGCGGAGTCGTCCCAGAAGGGCGCACACTTCGTCGAGCTGGCGTGCAAGCGGCGGATCCCGCTCGTCTTCCTTCAGAACATCACGGGCTTCATGGTGGGCAAGGAGTACGAGGAGGGCGGGATCGCGCGGGACGGGGCGAAGCTCGTCATGGCCGTGGCGTGCGCGGAGGTACCGAAGTTCACGGTGATCACGGGCGGCTCGTTCGGCGCGGGCAACTACGCCATGTGCGGCCGCGCCTACGCGCCGCGCCAGCTCTGGATGTGGCCGAACGCGCGCATCTCGGTGATGGGCGGCGAGCAGGCGGCGACCGTCCTCACCATGGTCGGCGACGCCGACGCCGAGGAGATCCGCGCCAAGTACGAACGCGAGGGCAACCCGTACCACTCCACCGCCCGGCTCTGGGACGACGGGATCATCGACCCGCTCGATACTCGCCGCGTGCTCGCGCTCGGTATCTCCGCGGCGCTCAACGCCCCGATCCCCGAGACCACGTTCGGCATCTTCCGCATGTAGGAGAGGAACTCGGCCGCTCTCGAGCGAGGACGGGCTTCAGTACCACGTCTTCGAAGCGACTCGCGGCGGCGGCCGCGAGCCTCCGTCCGGGGGCTGACGTTCAGAGGACGACCTCCTCGGGGAAGATGGCGCCCGCGGCGAAGCGCTCCAGCCGGTAGGGCGAGAGATCGAAGTCCGATGCGCCCTCGAGGATCTCGTTGGCGACGGCCGCTCCTACCGCAGGTGCCTGCATGAAGCCGTGGCCGGAAAAGCCGCACGCCGCGTAGACGCCGGCCTCGACCCAACCAATGATCGGATGCGCATCGGGGGTCATGTCGTACAGGCCCGCGCGACCGCGCTCGATCCGTGCGCCGGCGGCGGCCGGATACCGGTACTCGAGCCGCGCCAGCCGGTCGGGAAGCACGGACTCGTCCACCTGTGTCTCGAACCCCCAGCGCGGCTCGAAGTCCGACATCGCAAGGACGAGGCCGCCGCTCTCGCTGCTGCGTCGGAAGTGGAAGCCGGTCTCGTGCTCGACCACCATCGGTAGATCCGTGGCCGCCCCCACTGCCGAGGTCTCGAGCAGCTGCCGGCAGAGCGGCCTCACCGGTAGGTCGCAGAGCTCGCCCGACCAGGGTCCGGCGGCGACCACCAGCACATCCCGGGTCAGCTCGCGCGCGTCGACTCCCTCCCGTACGTCGACGCCGAGCTCGGCGGCGCGACGGACGAGCTCCCACGTCACCGCCGGCGGGTCGGCGAGCCCGTCCTCCCAACAGGCGACCGCCCCGAGGACGTCGTCCGAGCGCACTCCAGGGGGAAGCTCGGCGCGCTCCACGGGCACGCCCAGCGATCGCTGGAGTCGCAGGCGGCGCTCGAGCTCGGCGACGCCGGCGTCCGTCGTCGCCAGGAAGACGTAGCCGACCTGGAGGAAGAGCGGCGGCCCGAGCGCCTCGAAGAAGCGGATGCTCGCCTGGGCCAATCGCACCTCGGCGGCCGTCGAGAACTGCTGCCGGACGCCGCCCATGGCCTGCGCGGTCGCGCCGCCGGCAACACGGCCGCGATCCGCGAGCACGACGTCGCGTGCACCGCGCAACGCAAGGTGGAGGGCGATGCTGGCCCCGATTGCGCCCGCACCGGCAACGACGATGCGGCGGCGGCTCACCCGCACACCCTATTTGCCCCCGCCTGAAGTGCTGGTCGAGCCGGACGACCGGAAAACGGCGCTGCACGCGTCCGCGGTCGGCCCCGCACGAACCCTCCCGGCGTCCTTTGGAGACGGCCGTCTCCGGCCGCGCGACCGTGACCGAACTTCCGGCGCTGACCACTAAGCTCGCTCACCGTGAGCTCCCTGCGGGTGGAGAAGGACGGCGAGGTGCTGCGGATCACGCTCGCCCGGCCGGAGCGGCGGAACGCCTTCGACGCCGCCTTGATCCAGGAGCTCGCCGAGGCGTTCGTGGACGTGGGCCGCGCGCGCGCCGTGGTCCTTGCGGGCGAGGGCCTGAGCTTCTCGGCAGGAGCCGACGTCGAGTGGATGCGCTCGGCCGTCGAGCTCTCCTACGACGAGAACGTCGCCGACGCGACCGCCCTGCGACGCATGTTGGAGGCGATCGACGGCTGTCCAGCGCCCGTGCTCGCCCGCGTCCAGGGGCACGCGCTCGGCGGCGGCTGCGGTCTCGTCGCCTGTGCCGACATCGCCCTCGCCGAGCCGCGCGCCATTTTTGCCTTCTCCGAGGTCAAGCTCGGGATCATTCCCGCCGTGATCTCGCCCTTCGCGCTCGCCAAGATCGGCGCGAGCGCCGCGCGCCGGCTGTTCGTCACGGGTGAGCGCTTCGACGCGGCGACGGCCCTGCGGATCGGCCTCGTCCACGAGGTCGCCGAGGACCTCGACGGCGCCGTCGACCGAACGCTCCGTGAGCTCGCGAGCGCGGGCCCGCGCGCTGCGCGGGCGGCGAAGCGGCTCGTGCTCGAACTGCCTGACGGACCGGAGACCGCGCGCCGGATCGCCGAGCGGCGGACGAGCCCCGAGGGGCAGGAGGGACTACGCGCCTTCCTCGAACGCCGCCCGCCGGGCTGGATGGAGACCGAGCGCTGAGGAGCCAGACGCGCTCGAAGGTGCTATCTCTGGTTGAACCTCGTGGGGGCGGCCGTGCTCACCGCTGACACGTACCACGAGGCGCAGTGGGGTTTCTTCCTGCTCGAAGCGGTCTGGATGATCGTTTCCGCCTGGGGCCTCGTCGCGCTGAGGCGCGGCCGTTCGCCGTCGGTGAGTCATTAGCGACCTCCGCGAGCCCGCATCGGCGCAGGATCCGGTGCGCCACACGTCGGCGATCGACGGCTCTCCGCCGGTCACGCCGAACCTCGTCAGGCCGAAGGAGATCCCGGGTGCGCGGCAGGTCGGACGGAACACGATCGAGACGCTGCTCTTCCGCGGGCTCTCGACGCCGATCGCGCTCCTCCTCGTGGTGGTGCAGAGCCGCTTCCTCGAGCCCGAGGGCCGCGGGACGTTCGTCCTCGCCGTCGTGACCGTGACGATCGTGTCGCGCCTGCTGGGTCAGCTGGGGTTCGCGGTCACGAACCGCCTCCGCGAGGGAGAGGCGGACGTCCGGGCGCTGGTTCAGCGGGCGCTCGCCTCGGCCTTGCTCTTCGGCTCGATCGGGATGCTCGTCGTCGTCGGCTGGAGCGCGATCACGGGCGACATCGACGCCGGAACGGCGGCGATCGCCGCCATCGGGCTGATCCCGAACGTCGTGTGGCAGTCGGTCTCGGGCGTGCTCCTGGGGCTGGCACGCGTGCGCTTCTGGAACTACGTGCAGCTTCTCTCCCCCGTGGCGACCCTGGCGGGAATGCTCGTCCTCGTCGTCGCGCTCGACGGCGGCGTGCGGGCTGCCCTCGTCGCCTGGGCGGCGGCGAACGCGCTGACGGCCGCCTTCGCGCTTGCGGGCACGCGCGACCTGTGGCTGCCCCTCAGGCTGCCGGTCTTCGACCGCCACGCACGCAGCCTCCTCCAGCTCGCACTCGTGCTCGGAGCCGTGCAGGTCGTGAACCTCGTGAGCTACCGGATCGAGCTCTTCATCCTCCGGGCGTTCGAGTCACTGGACGACGTGGGCGTGTACTCGATCGCCATGCAGGCGGCCGAGTCGATGTGGCTTCTCCCCGCGGCGATCGCGACCGCGGTGACTGCGCCGGCCGTGCACGCGACCGAAGAGGATGCGGCGGGGCTGATCGCGCACGCCGTCGGCCGCAGCCTCCTGCTCACGGCGGGCGTCGCCGTGGTGGTCGGTCTCGCGGCTCCGTTCGTGATCCCGCTCGTCCTCGGCGAGGAGTTCTCGGGCGCCGCCTGGCCGCTCGTCCTGCTCCTACCCGGCATCGTCGCCTACGCGCCCGTCACGATCCTGACCGTGTACCTGTCGCTGCGGCGTGGCCGGCCGCGCCTCAGCCTTGCGGTCTCCGTTCTCTCGCTGCTCGTCACGACCGCCGGCTCCCTGCTGCTCATCCCCGAACTCGGGCGCCGTGGAGCAGCGATCAGCAGCACGCTCGGCTACGTCGCCGGGGGCTTGCTCGCCTGGATCTTCTTCGTGCGGCTGGCGGGCCTCGGTCCGACCGGTCGCCGCCGCGTCTCACTAGGCTGAGCCGGTGACGATCCGGAAGCTCCTCGTGGCGAACCGCGGCGAGATCGCGCTCCGTGTCTTCCGAGCCTGTCGCGAGCTCGGGATCTCGACCGTCGCGGTCGTCGCGCCCGACGACCGCGGCTCGCTGCACGCGCGCAGCGCTGACGAGACAGTCGAGATCGCGGGCTATCTGGACGCCGAGGAGCACGTGCGGGCGGCGCGCGCAAGCGGGGCGGATGCGATCCACCCGGGCTACGGGTTCCTGGCGGAGAACGGCGACTTCGCCGAGGCGGTGGAGTCTGCAGGGCTGACGTGGGTGGGCCCGTCGCCCGAGGCGCTTCGGCTCGGCGGGGACAAGCTCGCGGCAAAGGAGGTCGCCCGCGAGGCCGGCGTGCCGGTGGTTCCGGCCGGCGAGCCGGAGGCGATCGGCTTTCCGCTCGTGCTGAAGGCCGCGGCCGGCGGAGGTGGACGCGGGATGCGCGTCGTGCGCGCCCCGAACGAGCTCGAGGAAGCGTTCGCCGCCGCCCGGCGCGAGGCCGAGGCGGCCTTCGGTGACACCCGCGTCTTCGCCGAGCGCTACGTCGAGCGCCCGCGCCACGTCGAGATTCAGCTCCTCGGCGACGCGGACGGTGCGGTGGTCTCGCTCGGCGAGCGTGAGTGCTCGGTGCAGCGACGGCACCAGAAGGTGCTCGAGGAGAGCCCCTCCCCGGCTCTCAATCCCGCCCTGCGCGCCCGTATGAGCGCCACCGCCGAGGCGTTCGCCCGCGCGATTGGCTACCGCAGCGCCGGCACGGCCGAGTTCATGCTCTCGGGCTCGGAGTTCTTCTTCCTCGAGCTCAACGGCCGCATCCAGGTCGAGCATCCCGTGACCGAGCTCGTCACGGGCGTCGACCTCGTCCGAGCGCAGCTCCGGATCGCGGCCGGCGAGCCGCTGGAGCTCGTCCGTTCGGAGCCTGAGGGGCACGCCGTGGAGGTGCGTCTCTACGCCGAGCATCCCCGCACGTTCCTCCCGCAGGGTGGGCGGATCGAGCGGCTGCGCCTCCCGACGGGGGTTCGGGTGGACGCCGGGGTCGAGGAGGGGGACGAGATCTCGCTCCACTACGACCCGCTGATCGCGAAGCTGATCTCGCACGGCGAGACACGGGAGGAGGCGCTTGACCTGCTCGAGAGAGCGCTCGACGAGACGGAGGTCGGCGGCGTCGTCTCGAACCTGCCTTTTCTCCGCTGGCTCGTCCGCCATCCGGCGCTGCGGGTGGGCGAGACAACGACCGCGTTCCTGGTCGATCACCCGCCCCTCTCTCCCGCTCCGACGCCTCTGCCGGCTCCCGTCTGGGGCGGTGCCTGGCGGCTCAACCTTCCGAGTCCGTCGCCCGCCCCGCCTCCGGACGTCGATGCCGCCGCCCACGACCGAGTCGCCGGCGCCGAGGGTGGCTCGTTGCGGGCTCCGATGCCCGGCACCGTCATTCGAGTGCTCGTCGCGCCCGGCGACGCCGTCGAGGCGCGCCAGACCCTGTGCGTGCTCGAGGCGATGAAGATGGAGACGCCGCTCGTGGCTCCCTCCGCGGCGAGAGTCAAGGCCGTCCACGTCACGGAGGGCGACGGCGTTGCCGGAGGCGCCCTCCTCATCGAGCTCGAAGAGTGATTCGTTCTGGCTGAGGTATGACGATGGCGCGGTACGACGGGCAGACGGAGTGGTATGAGTCAATCGCGTCGGCCGACATGTTTTCGAGCGCGCGCGACTTTGTCGTGCAGCTGCTTGGAACAGGGCCGGGCCGATGCCTCGATCT
>Ga0136620_10001787_pt1 | contig 10228 bp, 9 predicted proteins | sample AntDrymUQ4162106_2_FD_104806 | JGI IMG/M metagenome (GOLD analysis project Ga0136620, IMG submission 104806) | Polar desert sand microbial communities from Dry Valleys, Antarctica - metaG UQ416 (21.06) | ecosystem: Environmental > Terrestrial > Soil > Desert | place: Antarctica: Dry Valley... | reverse complement strand
GCGGCGCGCGCCGGGCCGCGCCGCGGGTGCTCGTCATCGGCCGCGCGCGCGAGACGACGACGGCGATGATCGACGAGCGCTACCTGCTGCGCCACTACCAGGCGGCGATCGAGGGCGTGCGCGCCGGCTGCGCGCAGGCCGAGATCGTGCTGCGACCGCACCCCGCCGAGAGCCACGACGCCGCGCCGCGCGCCGCGCGCGAGCACCGCGGCGTGCGCGTCGACGCCTCGCAGCCGATCATGCGGGCGCTCGGCGACTCGGACCTCTGCATCGGCACCGCCTCGACCGCGACCTTCCAGGCCGCGCTCGCGGGCGTCGCGGTGATCGTCCTCAACGTCACGGGCTACACCTGGGAGCCGCCGCTCGACGGGTCCGGCGAGGTTCCCGTCGTGAGCTCGGCGACGCATCTCGCGACGGTCGTCGCGGCATGGAGCACCGGCGAGCCGCTCGGCGGCGGCGACGAGCTGCTCGCCGCCCTGGGGGCCGATCCGGAGGGGCGGGTCGGCAAATCCGTCGACCGCATCATGGCGATCCTCGGCGCCGGGGCCCACTGAGGGCCCGACACACTGCGTATGGTTGTCGCTTCCAACGAAAGGAGATCGTTGCCCATGGCGTCACTCGTCGACAGGGTCCGCGTCGGAGACGTCGCGGCCGAGCCGTTTCCGTATCTCATCGTCCGCGACGCGCTCGACGACGCGCTGTGCTCGCGGTTGATCTCGGAGTTCCCGCCGCTGGAGGTCGTCTCCGGAGGCGCCCCGCTGGGCAGCAACCGCCGCTTCAGCATGACCGCCCACGAGGCGCTCGAGCATCCGCAGATCCCCGACGTCTGGCGCGAGCTGATCCGCCAGCACGTCTCCCAGCAGTTTCTCGACGGCCTCACGCGCCTGTTCGGCGCGCACATCAAGCGCCTGTATCCCGACTTCGAAGACGACTTCGGCGCCGTCGACGCGCTGCGGGCGGGCGTGCGCGGGGTCGACTCCTTCGAGGTCAGCGACGTGCAGCTCGACGCGCAGATCTCGATCAACACCCCCGTGCTCGAGACGCCGGACTCGGTGCGCGAGAGCCATCTCGACGCGCCCGACAAGCTCTTCGTCGGCCTCTTCTACCTGCGTAGCGACGATGACGACTCACCCGCCGGCGACCTCGAGATCGCGCAATGGCGCTCCCAGCCGCGCGGGCTGCGCGGGCCGATGGCGTACCGCAAGTTCGTCGAGATCGTCGAGACCGTGCCCTACGCGCGCAACACGCTGATCCTGTTCGTCAACTCGCCCAACTCGCTGCACGGCGTCACGGTCCGCTCGCGCACCAAGGCTCCGCGGCTGTTCATGAACATCGTCGGCGACGTCAAGGCGCCGCTGTTCGACATGGGCGCCTACCAGGCGAGCGCCTGGGACAGGGTGCTGGCATCGCCGGACATCATCCAGGGCAAGCTGCTCGCGCGACGCTACTAGTGGGTCGTCCGTGAGCCGCGTCGTCGCCGTCGTGCAGGCGCGCTGCAGCTCCGAGCGCCTGCCCTCCAAGGTTCTGCTCCCGCTTGGGGGACGGCCGGTCGTCGAGCACGTGCTGCGCGCGGTGCGCGCATCCGAGCCGATCGACGACGTCGTCCTCGCGACGACGACCAACCCCGCCGACGACCGCCTGGAGGAGCTCGCGGCGGAGCTCGGCGTGCGCGCCTTTCGCGGCAGCGAGTCCGACGTCCTGGGCCGCTTCGTCGGCGCTCTGGAGGGCGACGGCGCCGACGCGGTCGTGCGCGTCACGGCCGACGACCCGCTGCTCGATCCGACCGTCACGGCGGCCGTCGTTCGGCGCTTTCATGCCGGCGACTGCGACTACGCGAGCAACATCGTGGTGCGCTCGTGGCCGCGCGGGCTGGACTCCGAGGTGCTCTCGCGCGAGGTGCTCGAGCGCTCGGCGCGCGACGGCCGGCGCCCCGAGGACCGCGAGCACGTCACGACCTACGTGCGCACGAACCCCGACGCGTTCCGCCTGGCCAACGTCAGCGCCCCGCCCGGCGAGACGTGGCCGGAGCTGCGGCTGTGCGTCGACACGGCCGAGGACCAGGCGCTGCTGGAGCGGGTGTTCGACGCGCTGTACGACGACGGCGCCGCGCCGCCGGCCGTCGGCACGGTGATCGCCTGGCTGCGGCGCCATCCCGAGGTCGTCGCGCTGAACTCCGAGGTCCAGCAGAAGCCGACGCTCGGCAGGGTGCTGTGACGTCGGCGGGCAGCGTGGCGCGGCACGCGCTGATCTGCGGGCTCGGCTCGATCGGACGCCGCCACCTACGACACCTGCGCGCGCTCGGCGTGCAGCGCATCGACGCCTACCGCACGGGTCATGCGACGATGCCGGCAGACGACACGACGCGCCCCGACCGCGAGTTTCACTCGCTCGACGCGGCGCTCGCCGAGCGCCCGCAGGTCGTCGTCGTCGCCAACCCAACGTCACTGCACGTCGCAACCGCGCGCGCGGCCGTCGCGGCCGGCTGCCACGTGCTCGTCGAGAAGCCGCTGAGCGACGCCGTCGAGGGGTGCGAGGAGCTCGCGCTCGAGGCCGAGGCGGCCGGCGCCGTCGTGTCGGTCGCCTGCAACCTGCGCTTTCACCCGAGCGTGCTCGCGTTGCGCGGGTGGATCTCAAGCGGCGAGCCGCTCGGCCGCGCGCTGACCGCACGCGCGCACTTCGGCACCTACCTGCCCGACTGGCACCCGTGGGAGGACTACCGCACGTCCTACGCGGCGCGCGCCGAGCTCGGCGGCGGAGCGGCGCTGACCCACGTCCACGAGATCGACCTGATCGGCTGGCTGTTCGGCCCGGCCGAGCGGATCGCCGCCCTGCCGCTCGCCCCGCGCCCGCTCGGCACCGACGTCGACGAGGCCTGCGCCGTGCTCGTCGGCCACGCCGGCGGCGTGCTCAGCTCGCTGACGCTGAGCTTCGTCGAGAAGCCCGCGAGCCGGACGCTCGACGTGACGTTCAGCGGCGGGACGGCGAACGTCGACCTGCTGTCGGGGCGCTGGAGCATGCGCGGCGCCGACGGCGGCTACCGTGAAGGCGGCGTGGACGCGGACTTCGACTTCGACGAGACCTACCGCCGCCAGGCCGAGGCGTTCCTGCAGGCCGCCCGCACCGGCGGTGCGCCGACGGTCGGCGTGCGCGAGGGGCTCGCCGCGGTCCGCACGGCGCTGGCGGTCCGGGCATGACCGCATACGACCCGCTGTTCGACGTCTCCGATCGCACGATCGTGCTGACCGGCGCTTGCGGGCTGGCCGGGCGCACGCTGGCGCCGGCGCTCGCGCATCGCGGCGCGAAGCTCGTGCTCGTCGACATCGCCGCCGCCGATCCGGCGGCGGCCGCCGCGGCGCTCGGCGGCGACGCGCTCGGCATCGCCTGCGACGTCGCCGACGCCGAGCAGGTGGGCGCCGCGGCGCGCGCCGCGGTCGAGCGCTTCGGCCGCGTCGACGTGCTCGTCAACGCCCACCAGCACAAGCCGCAGGGCTTCCTCGAGGCGCAGGCCGAGGACTTTCCCGAGGAGCTGTGGGACGCGGTCATGGACGTCAACCTCAAGGGCGTCTTCCTGGCCTGCCGCGAGTTCGGCCGCGGCATGCTCGAGCGCGGGTCGGGCAGCGTCGTGAACCTCGGCTCGACGTACGGCCTCGTGTCCTCGAACCCCGACCTGTACGCCGCCAACAGCCTCGGCAACCCGCTCGTCTACAGCGCCAGCAAGGGCGGCGTGCTGATGCTGACGCGCTATCTCGGCGCGCACTGGGCTGGGCGCGGCGTGCGGGTGAACTGCGTCACGCCGCACGGCATCCTCAACGCGCACGAGCCGGACTTCATGCGCCGCTTCGAAGCGAAGTCGCCGATGGGCCGGATGATGGACGCCAACGAGCTCGTCGGCGCCGTCGTCTTCCTGGCGTCCGACGCGTCGTCCTATGCGACGGGCAGCAACGTCGTCGTCGACGGCGGCTGGACGGCCTGGTGACGGTTCAGCGCGCGGCCGGCAGCGCGCACGCGTCCGTGCCGCGAGGCATCGCGTACCGTTCGGCCGCGATCAACCGGTAGGCCACGGCGCCGGCATACGACGCGCTGGCAGCTGCGCCAGCAGGCCGACGAGCGCCCACCGTCCGCGCATGAGCCACAGGACGTGCGCGATCGCGTGCTGTCCGCGCAGCGGCGCGCCGTCGCCGTAGCGGTCGACCCACCAGCTCGCCTCGCGGCCGTCCGCGGTCGCCGGGCCGTGCGCGGCGAGCAGCTCCGGCGCCTGTGTGCTGCTCGCGACGGCGCTACCGTGCGCCTGCGCCCAGCCCGCGAAGCGCGCGCAGAACCCGCAGTCGCCGTCGTAGATCAGCGTGCCCTCGCGACGACCGAGGCGGGCGCGCAGGACGCGCAGGCGGCCGGCGAGCGTGTAGAGCCGCCGCCGAGGCAGATCAGCAGCCCCGGGACGAGCAGGTTCAGCGGCGTGCGGCGAGCACCTCGTCGTTGCCTCAGAGCTCGGTGACGACGAGCAGCGCGGTCGAGACGGCGCCGAGCCCGATCGCGACGAACGCCACGGCGAAGCGGCGAGACAGCGGCCGTCGCAGGCGTCCGAAGGCGGCCGCGTGCTGGGCCTGGGCGGCGAGCGCCGCCGTCGGAACGAGCAGCGCGTAGAGGACGATGTTCGTCGCGAAGTTGATCTGCATCGTCAACAGCACGGCGAGGTGAAAGACGGCGGCGACGGCCAGCAGCCAGCGAAAGCGGCGCACCGACAGCACGGCGAAGATCAGCCCGCACTCCATCGCGATCGTCGCCCAGTCGAGCGCCTCGAGCGCCGGGTGAAGGGTGCGTTCGCGGCCGTCTCGACGAGCAGTCCGTGGCGGTCGAAGGCGACCAGCACGTTGGTCACGAAGCCATGCACGGCCGCCGTCGACGGGTCGAGCCAGCCGGCCTGGAGCTTCGGCCAGCCGGCCGTGGACATCAGCACGCCACGCCCCACGCGGCCAGCGCGACGGGCCGCGCGGGCGGGGGATCCGAGCGTCCGCCGCGCCGGGCGTCGACGCTCCAGGCGCGACCCCACCACGGCGCGAGCAGCCAGCGCCGGCAGCGCGACCGCGACGAAGTGGTCGATCTTGCCGAAGCTGAAGCCGATCCCGACGGCGCCGTGATCGCCTCTCGCGGGTAGTCGATCATCCACAGCGACTGCGTCGACGCCACGAGGATCAGCAGCCCGGCGAGTCCGTAGAAGATCCGAAACAGCGCCAGGCCCGCGGCGCTCGTGCGCCACGCCTCGAAAATCTGCGCGTCGATGAGGCGCCCGCCGCCGGTCGCGCCCTCACCGTCCGACGACCTGCAGGCCTGAAAGGTCCGCGCCGACAGAAGCTCGTGCGAACGCGCGGTCGTAGCGGCGGCGGATCCACGAAACGGTCGCCGAGCTCACCGGCCGGCCGCCGAATAGGCCCGACACCCTCCCGCGCAGCCAGCGCGCGACGGTGGGATCGTCGACGAGCGCGCGCTCGTCGTCGCGCGTGCGGCCGCGATACGGACCTCAGACGCTCGCATGACGGGCCGCCGCAGCGCCCGCGCAGCGCGGCCTGCCGCGCCAACGCAAGCCAATAGTCTTCCGCGCCTGCTCTTCTCGGCCGCCGTCTTCCTGTTGCTGTTCCTCCCGGCGACGCTGGTCGTGTACTGGCTGGCGCCCGCTCGCGCGCGCGTGCCGATCCTGCTCGTCGCCAGCTACGTCTTCTATCTGAGCTGGAACCCGATCTACGGGCTGCTGCTGGCCGCGAGCACCGTCCTGAACTTCGCGATCGCGCGCGCGATCCCCGGGTCGCAGCGCCCGAAGACGCTGCTGACGGTCGGCGTCGCGGTCAACCTCGTGGTGCTCGGCACGTTCAAGTACGCGGGCTTCTTCAGCGAGGCCGGCGCCGACCTGCTGAGCTGGCTCGGCATCGCGCAGACCGGGGGCTACGACGGCCTCAGCATCCTGCTGCCGCTGGCGATCAGCTTTTTCACGTTCGAGATGATCAGCGTGCTCGTCGACGTCTATCGCGGCGATACGCGCGTCGGCAGCTTCCTGACGTTCGCCACCTACAAGGCGTACTTCCCGAAGCTCATCGCCGGCCCGATCACGCGCTTTCGTGAGCTCGCGCCGCAACTCGCCGCGCCGGCGCCACTGTCTTTCGAGCGCTTTCAGTCGGGTCTCGCGCTGTTCACGCTCGGGCTCGCCAAGAAGCTCGTGATCGCCGACAACCTCGCGATCCCCGCCAACAAGGCGTTCGCGGATCCGGCTGCGCACTCGCCGGAGTATATGGCGCTCGGCGTCGTCGCCTTCGGGCTGCAGATCTTCTTCGACTTCTCCGCCTACAGCGACATGGCGCGCGGCGCTTCGCGGATGCTCGGCCTCGAGCTGCCGGTGAACTTCCGCTTCCCCTACGCGTCCAGCAGCCCGTCGGAGTTCTGGCGGCGCTGGCACATCACGCTGTCGCGCTGGCTGCGCGACTACGTGTACATCCCTCTGGGCGGCAACCGCGGCGGGCGTCTGAAGACCTACCGCAACCTCATGATCACGATGACCGTCGGCGGGCTGTGGCATGGCGCCGGCCTGCAGTTCCTCGTGTGGGGCTTCCTGCACGGCGTCTTCCTCGCCATCTCCCACGCGCTGCGCGGGCGCATCCGCAACCCCTCCGAGCTGCTGCACCTGCTCGGCGGACTGATCACGCTGACGGCCGTGTTCTTCGCCTGGATATTCTTTCGCGCGAGCTCGCTCGGCGAGGCGCTCGACGTCATCGACCGACTCGCGGACCTGCCCGACACGGTGTCAGCACCGCAGATCGCCGCAGCGCTCGCGGCGGCCGGCGCGTTCGTGCTCGCCAACCGCTGGCTGCCGCGGCTGGAGGCGCCCGTGCGAGGGCTGCTGGCCGTGCCGTCCACGCGCGCCGCGCTGCTCGGCTCGGCCACGGCCGCGTGCTGGCTGGCCGCGATGGCGCTGTCGCCCTCGAGCCTGACCCCCTTCGTCTACTTCGAGTTCTGATGAACCTCAAGACCGGACCGCAATGTCTCGCCTACTTCGCCGTCTTGCTGGCCGTCGTCGTCGCGGGCGACCGGCTGCTCACCCAGCGCCTGTACGCCCAACCGGACCGTCTCGTGCCCGCCTACCGCTCGTTCAACGAGCCGTCGGTCGGCATCAAGCTGCGCGACCTGTCGTCGGCCAAGGAGCGCTTCGACACGCTCGTGCTGGGCAACTCGCGGACCTTTTCGGCGCTTGATCCGGAGCCGTTCGATCGCCGACTGGCCGCGCTCGGGGTCCGCGCCGAGTCGTTCAACCTCGCGATGCCGACCGTCGACGTGCGCTTCTGGCCACCGTTCCTCGAGCGCTTCTATGACCGCGCCGCCCCGCGCGACGTGCTGCTCGGCGTGATCCCGCGCGACTTCGACGCGCGCAACGTCGTCGCCGAGCAGCAGGCCAAGGCGTTCGAGGCGAGCCCCGGCTTCGCCAACCGCGACCGCACCGCGGTTTGGAAGGCCGCCGAGGAGGCGCTCGCCGGCCTGTTCGCGCTGCGCGGCCGCGGCAACGAGATCCGCCCGCGCCGCCTGCTGCGCGGGCGCAAGCTCGACGCGCGCGGCTTCCGGCTCGCCGGCGATCACGGCTGGGGAATCTTCGATCCGTCGCTGGTCGTGCCCAAGCCCGAGCTGGCGACGAAGGCGCGGCTGCTGGCGCAGCGCAGCGGCAGCAGCCGCCTGCGCGTCGGCGCCTCCCAGCTCGCCGCGCTCGCGCGCCTGGACCGCCTCGTGCGAGCACGGGGCGGCTGCCTGACGCTGTTCACGACGCCGCTGCTCTACGACCGCGAGCCGCTCGGGACCGTCGAGGTCCAGCGCGACTTTCAGCGGCTGCTGCGCAGGATCGCGCGCGAGCATCCGGCGATCGGCGTCGTCGACGTCGGCCCCGAGGTGCAGGACCGCTACGGGCTCGGGGACTTCGCCGACGGCGACCACCTGTCACCGGCCGGGGCACGGCGCTTCTCGCGCGAGCTCGCCGACGCGCTCGCGCCGCGGCTGCGCGACAGGTCCTGCGGGGGCGGGGTCTCGCGGTAGGCGTCGCGGTCGCAGGCTCGGGTAGTGTGCCGGGACGCAGGTCATCGCTCGTCGTGGGGATCGTCGCGCTCGCGTGCCTGTCGACGGTCGTCGGGAGCTCGCCAGCCCGCGACGACGCCGCCGTGCGGGCAGCCCAGGTGCCGACCCTGGCCAAGATGGCGGCGATCGGCGACTCGCTGACCGCGGCCACGCGCTCGTGCTCGCCCTCGGGCACCACCAACTGCAAGCTCAACTCGGGGTCGGCGGGGACCAGCCCGGACGTCAACAGCCACTTCCTGCGCATCAAGGCCCAGCAGCCCGCCCTCACCGCGGACAACTTCTCGATCTCCGCCCACAAGGTCGCCGAGCTCTTCCGGCAGGCCAGGCTGGCCGTGAACGCCAGGGCGCAATACGTCACGGTGCTCGCGGGGATTTCGGACGTCTGTCGGCCGACCGTCGAGGCGATGACCCCGGTGCCGGAGTTCCGGGCGTACTTCGCCCGCGCGATCGCGACGTTCACGACGCGGGCTCCCAGCACGCGCATCTTCGTCGCGAGCCTGCCGGACCTGAGCCGGCTGCGTGAGGTCCTGGCCGCCAATCCCGCCGCCCGCCAGGTCTGGAACACCACGCGCAACTGCGGCGCCTTCCTGCAGAACGCCGCCTCCGAGGCGCCGGCCGATCAGCAGCGGCGTGCCGCCGGCTACCAGCGCCTGCTCGACTCAATCGCCAGATGGCCGAGGTCTGCGAACAGAACCCGCGCTGCGTGTTCGACGGCAACGCCGCCTTCCGCTGGCTCTTCGAGGCGCGGCACATCACGACGACCGACTACGTGCACTTCTCGATCGCCGGTCAGGCCGCGCTGGCCGACCTGACGTTCCCACTCGCCTTTGCGCCGCCTCGCGCCACCCAGCCCCGCCCCGCCGGCAGCGCCCCGACGCCGCGGCGCTCGTCGGCCAAGCTGAAGGTCAAGCGCGCTTCGCTGCCCTCGGGGCGCCTGAACGTCCTGCTCGGCATCACCGGGCGCGCGACCGGGAAGCTCCAGGTCAAGCTCGAGGCCGGCGGCAGGACGTCCTTCAGCGTCGACGTCGGCTCGTCGGGCTCCAAGGAGAAGCAGGTGCGCATCGATCGCCCGCTGCCGGTCGCCGGCACGGTCGATCCCCGCGTCGACGGCAGCGTCCGCCTGCGCGTCACCTACACCCGCAGCAAGGCACCTTCGCCGCCTTCAACCGCACGGCGAGCATCTCCAAGGGCCGCTGGTCGACCGACGAGACGCTGCCGCCGTCGGCGGTCGCCGACGCCGCGGCCTACCTGACGACGCAGTACACCGGCGACGGCAACACCCGCGGCGGCCCGTACCGCGGCGAGCAGCAGGGCAAGCTCATCGGCGGTCTGTAGCGGGGAATGCGCGCCGGAAGGTGCGCGCCGCGAGCTCCGCCTGGCCCCGCGGCGAGAAGTGGAAGTAGTCGGCCGCCGAGATGTGCTCGCGGCCGAAGTCCCAGCCGCTGACCGCGCCCGCGTCGAAGACGCAGCGCTGATGCATCGCGCAGGCGTCTGCGAGCGCCCGGTCGAAGTCGGCCCGGCGCCCGCCCGCGAGGGCGCGCCGGGCGCGGTCCGGCGGGCGCTGCGACAGCGGGTCTCGCAGGAACACGGCGCACGTGTCGTCGCGCGCCCACACGGCGCGCGCCCGCGCGTCGGATGCGAACAGCTCGCGCAGGCGCTCGGGGTCGGGGAGGCTCGCGACGAAGATCCGCGCGCGCGGGCGCCCGGCCGCGAGCGTCGAGATGGCAATCGAGACCTGGTTGCGAAACGTCGCGACGGGGGTCATCCGCGCGAGGTCCTCGCGGCAGACGTCGTTGGTCCCCATCAGGATCGTCACGTAGTCCGCGCCGCGGGCGACCGCTTGGCGCACCTGGCCGTCGAGCAGCTCGACCTTGCGCGCGGAGACCGCGAGGTTGTAGGCCGCGAGCTGCTGCCCGCGGCGGCGCAGGCGCAACAGGTGGCTGTCGACGGCGGGGCTCGTGCCCGTCGACCACGATCTCGCCCGGCAGTCGACGCTCCCGTCGTCCGAGCACGCGCGCAGCGCGATCGTCAGCGAGTCGCCGAGCGCGGCCATCACCTGCGGTCCAGGCGGGCGGCTGCCGGTGAGCACGAGCACCAACACGAGCACGCCGAGCGCGGCGCCGGTCAG
>Ga0136620_10001785_pt1 | contig 10230 bp, 9 predicted proteins | sample AntDrymUQ4162106_2_FD_104806 | JGI IMG/M metagenome (GOLD analysis project Ga0136620, IMG submission 104806) | Polar desert sand microbial communities from Dry Valleys, Antarctica - metaG UQ416 (21.06) | ecosystem: Environmental > Terrestrial > Soil > Desert | place: Antarctica: Dry Valley... | reverse complement strand
GCTCGCGCCCTGGTCGCCAGCGACAAGTCAAGTGCGACGGATCTCCCGATGCCGCAGAGCTTGCAGTCCCTCGCCGCCGGAAAGCTTGTCGGCCTCTCGCCGGGTGCACGCGATGCGGTCCTTGCCGTGGCGTGCACTGCCCGGCCAACTTTGTCCTTGCTGGCGCAGCTCGGCTTGCAGCAGCAGCTCGAGGAGGCCGAGAGCCACGGCATCCTCGAGCTGGCCGGTGGCCGGATCAAGGTCACCCACCCGCTGCTGGCGGCGGCGGCCCTGGGTCTCACCAGTCCTCCCGCCGTCCGGTCCATGCACGGGCTACTGAGCACGCTGGTGAGCGAACCGGAGTCGGTGGCACGACACCGGGCGCTCGCAGTGCCGGAGCCGGACGACGTCGTTGCGGAGGCTCTGGACGCCGGTGTCGAGTCAGCGGTCGCTCGTGGCGCGGCGATCGCGGCGCTCGACCTCGCGCGTCTCGCACTGGAGCGGACCGTGGACACCAACGGCGCGGCGGCGTGGGAGCGGAGAGTCCGGCTGGCCGAACGTCTGCAGGTAAGCGGGTCGACCCTGGAGGCAGGGCAGATTCTCGACGGCCTCGCTGACGGCTGCCCCAGCGGACCCGTCCGGGCTCGCGGATGGCTGCTGCTGACGGAGGTGACCTACCAGACGACGTCGACAGACCAGGCGATGCGTTGTGCGCGGGCCGCGCTTGTCGACGCCGTCGATGATCCTGTCCTGAGCGCGCGAGCCTGGTTGTCGCTGGCCGCGCTTTCCAGCAACGCTGTCGACAGCGCGCAACATGTGGTGGCTGCGCGCGCCTGCCTCGAGGAGTCAGCAGTCGACGATCCCGTGCTGCTGGCGTGGGTGGAGTGCGAGGAGGTCTCCGCTCGCTTCCACCGGGGGGAGGGTCTCGACTGTTCCGCACTCGACCACGCCCTGACCCTCGAACGCAGCGGGCGTGTCTGGACCAGCGGCGACCAGGTGGCGGCGATTCGACCAGTCCTGCTCAAGTGGTCAGACCACCACTCGGAAGCTCTGGCTGGTTTGGAAGAGTTGCGTGACAAGGCCAAGGAGGAAGGAAACGACGGGCTGCTTCCCTACGTCGGCGGACATATCCCGGTCGTCCTTCTCCGGATGGGGCGGACGGGAGAGGCCGCAGCAGCGGCCGCCGAGCATCTCGCCGACGCCGAGGCCACAGGTCAGGAGAGCCAGCGGGTCCAGGCGCTCTACAACACGGCATTCGTTGACGCACACCTTGGACACCTCGACACGGCCTGGAAGGCTGCAGGACAGATCGCGGCCTGGGCCGACCGCGAGGACGACCACTGGCTGCAGATGTCCGCGGCAGGAGTCTTCGGTTTCGTAGCCTTGTGCCGCAACGACGTGCGGGCGGCGCGGACCTGGTTCGACCGTTGGGCTGACCTCTGTGAGGGGCTTGGTCTCGTCGACCCCGGGATCAGCAGACATCACGGGGACCACGTCGAAGCCCTGCTCGCGACCGGCGCCGCCGAAGAGGCGAGGGCCAGGGCTGACGATCTTCGTGGGCGGGCACTACGCGCTGAAAGGGCCTCTTCAGCTGCGGTCGCCGCCCGCTGCGCGGCTCTACTCGCCTCCACTGCGGGCGACCAGGATCTCGCCGTACAACATCTCGAGGAGTCTCTGCGGCTCCACCTGCTGTGCCCCATCCCGTTCGAGCAGGCACGAACCCTGCTCACTGCCGGCATTGTTCACCGCCGAGCGAAACGCAAGCGGGAGGCCCGCGCGTTCCTCGTCGAGGCCGTGGGCACGTTCAGCGGACTAAGTGCCGCAGGATGGACCGCCCGGGCGGAGTCGGAGCTGGAACGTGTCGCCGGCCGACCGGGCCCGTCCCTGGAGCTGACGGCGACCGAGCAACGGGTGGCTGTGCTGGCGGCTTCCGGGCTCACCAACCGCGAGGTGGCCGAACAGGCCTTCATCAGCCCTAAGACTGTCGAGGCAAACCTTGCCCGCGCCTACCGCAAGCTGGGGATCTCCTCCCGAGCCGAGCTCGGCGCCAAGATGGCCTTCGTAGCCACCGAGCCGCTACCCGGCCCGCGGTGAGCGAGCGGGCTGGGAGCGCGCTGCCTGCCTCGAGACCACTCGGCGGTCGTCGGGCAGTCGTCGGGTGTCTCCTCGCTTGTTGAGGCGGGCGAGAGGTGGGGACTACCTGCCGGAGGGTGAGCTTGACGAGCCGAGCTTCGAGATCGTGCTCAAGGAGATCAACGAGTACGAGACGGGCACCGGACGCCGGCGGCTTCTACAACCGGGCGTCGGCAGACCCAGAGGGCCGGCCCTGGAGCGCGCGCAAGCCCTAGCTAGGTCTGGTGGGACGAGGACGCCGGCGAGTGGACCGGACACGACATACCCGACTTCGAGAAAAACAAGCCGCCCTCCTATCAGTACCGCCAGCAGTCGAACCCGACGCGCAAAGCGTACGAGCGCCGCGACAACCGGATGAACCCGAGCCCCCCGGATGAGCAGCGATATCTTCCCGTACGTCTTCACGACGAGCCGGCTGACCGAGCACCACACCGCCGGCGGGATGAGCAGGTACCTGCAGTATCTGTCCGAGCTGCAACCGGAGATGTTCGTCGAGGTGTCGCCGGAGCTCGCTGCCGAGCGCGGGTTGGAGCACATGGGGTGGTGCCACGTCGTCACGGCGCGTGCAGCGGTCGAGGACGGGTCATGGTCAACGAGCGGTTGAGCCCGCTGCGCATCGAGGGGACGGTCGTCCGGGGCTGGGCTGGACGACGACCACTACGCGCCCATCGTCACGACGGCGCCGGGCGACCCATCCGCCGCGGCCGACGGCGACCCTCCCACCGAAGCGAGCGGAGCCCCAGCTGATCGGTAAGAACAGTCTCCTCGGTGCGATCGACCCGGCGATCGAGGCGCGCTACCAGGACCCGCCGGCCCGGAAGGGGTTCTTCACAGACACCAGTGTGTGCACCGGCTGTAAGGCGTGCGAGGTGGCATGCAAGGAGTGGAACGAGGTCTGGCCGCGACGCCGTTCCCGGGTCGAAGGGCGACCGGCGGCGGCGTGGAGCACTGGTCCACGACCTTGGCCGCACTGAGCGCTTCCTCAACATGCTGCGCACCGCGAAGCTCACCCCTCCCATGTCGGTCGGCACCTGGATCCTGTCCGGGTACAGCCCGTTCGTCGCTCTCGCCGCTGCGGCGGAGCTGGCCGAGATGCTGCCCTGCAGCAAGCGCAGCCGCGTTCTGCGCAGCACCGCGGTCCCGCTCGCGGACACCGCCACTCCCTCCTGGCACAGGCGTACCGCGAGCTGCCATTCGTCTTCGTCGGCTCCGCGGCAGCCGCTTCCGGTGGCCTCGGGATGCTGGCCTCGCCCCTCGGGCAGTCGGGATCGGCAAGGCGGATGGCAGTCGCAGGTGCTGTGCTCGAGCTGATCGCCGAGCGAACGATGGGGATCTCGATGGGGATCACCGCGGAGCCGCTGCATCATGGTAGGGCCGGCAGCCTGATGACCGCAGCGAAGGCGCTGACGGTTTGCCGGGCCGCGGGATCCGTGGTCGCGCCTCGCAGGCGCTGGGTCGCGGTTCTGTCGGGAGCCGCGTTGCTGGCAGGCTCGGTGTGCACCAGATGTGGGATCTTCGAGGCAGGCCAGGAGTCCGCTCGAGACCCGAAGTACACCGTCATACCCCAGCGTGAGCGCCTCGGAAGAGCCGAGCCAGACCACCGGTGACTGGTCGCTGCTGTTCCCGTACGTCGCGGGGCTGCACCTGGCGATCGCCGAACGGCGTACCCCTCAGACGAAGAAGACCACGCTGACAAGCCACGTCGCTGCCGCGAGGAGCACCCCGGCAAGTTCGATCAGGAGTGACAATCCGACGGCCTTGAGGGCGAGCTTGGTGGAGGGCCAGGCGTCCGCCGTCCGGTCCAACCGTCGCCGCTCGGCGGCGTACACGCCAAGCACGAAGCCAAGGAACAGCCCGACGACGGGTATGACGAAGAAGCCAACGATGCCGAGGACAACGCCGAGCACCAGGCTGGAGCTCGGAACCCCCGCATCTCGCATCCTGCGGCCAGGCAGCACGTACTTGGCCACCGCCGAGGCGGCGACGAAGGTTGTGGCGATGGCGAACGTGACCCAGGCAGCCGTGGCACCCTCGACTGCTGCCCACACCAAGATCGACACCACGACGAGCAGACCGCCCGGCAACCCGGGGATCACGACCCCGGCGATGCCGACGAGGATTGCCAGGCCGACGAGGAAGATCCCGAGCCCGCTCATGAGCCCCAGTCTGCCCTAGCGGTCTGTGACCGATACCGTCTGTTCACTGCCTACCCACGCCCGGACGACGAAGGCGGCCACCCGGGAGGTGGCCGCCTGCAGCGATGGACGGGCCCGTGGCCCGTGGTGTGGTGTCAGCGGTCGTCGCCGCTCGCAACCGTCGTCCGGCCATGGAGGCTGCCGGTCTCGTCTTGGATGGAGGCAGCGACCTGCTGGAGCTTGTCGGCGTGCTCGCGAGCGTGGTGAGCGCAGAACAGCAGCTCGCCGCCGGTGCTCAGCGCGACACGGACGTAGGCCTGGGCGCCACAGCGGTCGCAGCGGTCAAGCGCGGTGAACGGCGGGCTCGGTGCAACTGCTGTGATCACAGAGGGCCTCTCTCGTCGTCGAGGTGTTGCGTTGTCACTTGGGTCAACAGGCGACTGGGGCCAGTTGATTCCCAAACTTTGTCCAGGTCATCGGTTGCGGCGGACAGTTCCTCAACCATACGACGCTTCTCTCACCATACGACGCAGCGTGGACCCTCCACCGTGCCATCTGTGGGACCTGTACTCAAATCGTCACCGCGTGTCGTCTGTTGCGGCGTGGGTCACGAGCCACGTCGGCGGCCGCGGGTATCGTCGCTCATGCCGGTCCGGATGCCGGCTCCACCGTCTGCCGTCCGCCTGAGGAGTTCAGTGTCAGCACGAGTTTCCACCGTCGATGCGTCGTACAACGCACGCCATCTGCTTGTGCTCGAGGGCCTCGAGGCGGTGCGCAAACGCCCCGGTATGTACATCGGTTCCACCGACACCCGCGGGCTCATGCACTGCCTGTGGGAGATCATCGACAACGGGGTCGACGAGGCGCTCGCCGGCGCCTGCCGCGCGATCCAGGTGATCCTGCACGCTGACGGCTCAGCTGAGGTGCGCGACGACGGTCGCGGCATCCCTGTCGACATCGAGCCGAAGACCGGGCTGGCAGGCGTCGAGGTCGTCTACACCAAGCTGCACTCCGGCGGGAAGTTCGGCGGAGGCTCGTATGTCGCAACGGGTGGTCTGCACGGCGTCGGCGCGTCGGTGGTGAACGCCTTGTCAGCCCGCCTCGACGTCGAGGTCGACCGTAGCCCGGCAACCCAGGCGATGTCGTTCCAGCGAGGGGTGGCAGGGGTGTTCGAGGGTGACGGGCCAGGCGGCTCCTTCAGGCCCTCCTCCGGCCTGACCAGGCTCGGGCGCGTCAAGAAGGGTGTCACCGGCACTCGTGTGCGCTTCTGGCCCGACCGGCAGATCTTCACGCAGGACGCCGCCTTCGCCTACGACGAGCTCGTCACTCGAGCACGCCAGACGTCGTTCATCGTGCCTGGCCTCGAGCTCGGAATCCGGGACGAGCGTGGCGACGAGGTGCAGCGGGAGAGCTTTCGGCATGACGGAGGTATCGCCGAGTTCTGCGAGTTCCTCGCCACCGATGAGCCGGTCACCGGGGTGTGGCGGCTGCAGGGTCTCGACTGCTTCACCGAGACCGTGCCGCTGCTCGACGACGCCGGCCGCATGACGCCACGCGACGTCGAGCGCGAGCTCGGCGTCGACGTGGCGCTGCGGTGGGGGACGGGCTACGACGCCGAGGTCCGCTCGTTCGTCAACGTCATCGCCACCCCCAAGGGCGGCACACACCTCGTTGGCTTCGAGAGGGCACTCACCAAGACGTTCAACGACGCCGTGCGTCAGACCCGTGGCCTCATGAAGGCCGGCGAGGGCGACCTCACGAAAGACGACGTCCTCGAGGGACTCACCGCCGTTGTGACGGTGCGTCTCGCGGAGCCTCAGTTCGAGGGTCAGACGAAGGAGGTCCTGGGCACTCCTGCCGCCTCGCGCATCGTCTCCAAGGTCGTCGCCGCCGAGCTGAAGGCATTCTTGACCTCCAACAAGAAGGCAGTGAAGCCGCAGGCGAGAGCGGTCATGGAGAAGGCCGTCAACGCTGCGCGCACCCGCGTGGCGGCCCGCCAGCAGCGAGACACCCAGCGCCGTAAGAACGCCCTCGAGTCGAGCGCGCTGCCGGCCAAGCTCGCCGACTGTCGCAGTAGCGACGTCGAGCGCAGCGAGCTCTTCATCGTCGAGGGAGACTCCGCCCTGGGCACCGCCAAGCTGGCGAGGAACTCCGAGTACCAGGCGCTGCTGCCGATCCGCGGCAAGATCCTCAACACGCAGAAGAAGTCGTCGGGGGAGATGTTGCAGAACACGGAGTGCTCAGCCATCATCCAGGTCGTCGGAGCCGGGAGCGGTCGCACCTTCGACCTCGAGCAGGCCCGCTACGGCAAGATCATCTTCATGGCCGACGCCGACACCGACGGTGCGCATATCCGGTGCTTGCTCACGACGCTTTTTCACAAGCACATGCGTGACCTGTTGACCGAGAAACGGGTGTACTCGGCGGTGCCGCCCCTGCACCGGATCGAGCTGTCCAACCCAAAGAAGGGCATGGACAAGTACATCTACACCTACAGCGACGACGAGCTGCAGCGACGGCTTGCCGAGCTGACCAAGAAGGCCGTCCGCTGGAAGGACCCCATCCAGCGATACAAGGGCCTGGGTGAGATGGACGCCAACCAGCTCGCCGAGACCACGATGGACCCACGACACCGCACCCTCCGGCGCATCACCATCGACGACGCCGAGGGCGCAGAGCAGGTCTTCGAGATGCTGATGGGCAACGAGGTCGCCCCGCGCAAGGAGTTCATCGTGCACAACGGAGGACAGCTGACCGAGGGAGACCTGGACTACTAGTCAGGTCCAAGGCGCCGGTGTGTGAGCCAGTCGGCCAGCTCTCGTAGTGCCCGGCCCAAGATCGCTGCTAGACCGAGGCCGACAACCGAGCCGATCGACAGAAAGAACGCACCGACTGGCCACAGATTTGCGTCCAGCCGAGGACGCGGCTCGTACGAAGCATCGAGGGACCAGACCATCACCAGGACCACCGTCATGACCAGTGTGGTCCAGCCAGGCCGCCTCAGCCATCCCCCCGCTACCGCGAACAGTGCCAGCGTCACGGCCAGTCCGACCACCTGCCAGGGATGGTAGGGGCCTTGTGCGGCGCCCACAGCGGGGTCGTAGTAGTAGTCGCGGTCGTGCCAGCGCAACCACGCGAGGTAAGCGGCCACGGTCAGGACTCCTGCGACGACCGCGAGACCTGCGGTCCAGAGCGGCTTTGGGCTGCCCGTCGAGGATGCCTTCGACGGTGTGCTCATTGCCCGTTCCTTCCGCCCGTACGGATGCCTTACTCGCTTGGATTGCCAGCGAGTGTCAGGTCCGCAACCTACGCCCTCCTCGAATCGTGGTCGTGCACGGATGCGAGCGTGAGGTGGCTCTGGATATCCGAGCCTAGGATCCTTTGGCGCCGCGAGCCGTCATTCCACGCCAGGGGCACCGTGGAGGAGATGGAACCGAGTGCACGTCCCAAGTCGTCTGGGAGGTAGTACCCGGTGAAGGGGTGTTGTGGACGCTGACGAGGAGTACAGCGCGTACGTCAGTGCGCGCTGGACCACCCTGCTGCGCTCTGCGATCTTCCTCGGATGTCCGGTCTCTGAGGCTGAGGACTTGGTGCAGGCGACCCTGGTGAAGTGTTACGTGGCTTGGAACAAGGTGCGGAAGGCGCATGACAAGGACGCCTACGTGTACCGGGTTCTGGTAAACACGCACACGTCGAACCGGCGGCGCTTCTGGGGGAGAGAGCGGCCATCAGCCGATCTCCCGGTTGCTGCTGTGGTCAGCGATGCCACTGCGTCGTCAGACCTGAGCGACTCAGTGCAAAGGGCCCTTGCCGGCTTGAACCGTCAGAGCCGTGCAGTCGTGGTGTTGCGCTTCTTCGCAGACCTCACCGAGCAACAGACCGCCGATGCCCTGGGCATCCCGACGGGAACGGTCAAGAGCCGCCTCTCTCGTGCCTTGGACCACCTGGCCGAAGACCCCAACCTGTGTGACCTACCCGGTGGGAGCCCGCGATGACCCGCGAACAAGACACTCGACAGTTGTTCCAAGACGCTGCTGCGCACATGCCCAGGACGCAGCCGCCCCTCGAAGAGCTCATCCGTGAAGGCAGGCGGACCAAGCGCTTGCGTGGAACCGCACTTGTCATGACGGCAGCTGCTTCTGTGGCTGTGGTGGCAGTCGGCGGCTTCCTCATCGCACCTACCCTCTCGTCGACGGACAGTCTTGCCAAGGACAGCGCCATCACAACACCCGAAGCACTCAGTGTGCCTCCGGGTAGACGGCTTGTCGGGATGAACGGGATAGCGGTCGAAGTGCCCGCCAACTGGGGAGTCAACGAGATTCGGTGTGGACAGCCGACCCGAGACACGGTCGTCTTCGAACGCGGCCAGCCCGCGAGGTCCTGCTTTCTGGCGAGCAAGGTCTCCTCGCTGCATCTGGCGACTGTGGGCCTGCGATTTACCCGAGAGTTTCTGGGAATGGCGAGGCACGGCGGCGCCATCGAAGACGTAGGAACCTCTCGTTCGGCCATTGCACGCCTAGGGTGTGGTGGCGTCTTGGAAAACCAGTGTCCGGCGTTCGTCGGCAGTCTCGTTGTGCCGACTCGGGACGTCGTGATGTGGGTCAACTCGCAAGACAGATTCGTCGTCGAAGACATCCTGGGTTCTGCGCGACTCATCCCTCAGGGGTACGCGGCCGTGCCCGACCTGTCAGGCATGGACGAAACGGCCGCGACGAAGGCCGCGGAAGAGGCCGGACTTTCGTACGACAGCCAATGCCCCGACGGCACAACCCGCTGCGACGTGGACCCACCCATCCAGTCGACTGACCCAGCGGCCGGAAGCGTCGTCTCGGTCGATACGACGGTGCGGGCAACTGAGCCGCCCTCGTCAACGCCGGCTGAATCTGTGGACGGAACTCGTCTGGTCGGGATGGGGCGAGTCGTCGTGACGGTGCCTGGTGGGTGGGCCTCCGAGATCGGAGGATGCGTAGATCTTCCGCAAAGGAACACCGTGTACTTCCCGGCGGAGCTGATGCTGACGTGCGCTGGCAAGAGGCCCCAAGACACATCGTCGGTCAGGTTCTACGACAGCACCTCTCAGTCCGTAGCAGACCTCGTTTCGCAGGCAAAGCCCGCCGGACGAATCGACGGCGTAGCTGTATCTCGGATACCAACCGAACGCGGTGCCGGTATCACCGAAGGTGTGCTCATCGTGCCCAACGAAGACCTGCTCATCTGGGTCGACTCGCCTACGCCAAGCACGGTGAGTGACATCTTGGAGTCGGTATCACTGCTGCCGAAGGGCTTAGTCGCGATACCCACGTCGGAGGGGCAATGGCAGTCGACTCGAGAAGAGATAATGGAAGCCGGTCTGGCCGTTGAGGTTGTCGAAGTCCCTACTGACGAGGGGCCTGGCGGCCGGCTCATCGAGACCCGCCCTGACGTGGGCAGCGTCGTCTCCGTCGGCTCCACGGTCTCCCTCATGGTCGCCACGGCGAGCGACGAGAATCGCAGCGTCGTCAACTTGTTCCACCGGTTCGCAAACAACCCAACAGGCGGCGGACCATTCGACACGCCGATATCTCTCGGGCTGGGTGGCCGCCTCGTCAAGACGATAACGACTGAGGAAAGCTATGACGAGGACGCGTGGGTGATTGACGTCACCGACTATGCAGAACGAGATGGCACGGTGTCCGCTCTGGAACTGCTCAGACAGAGCGATGGCAACTTTCGGGTCGTGACTGGCGAGCACCGAGGCTGCCCTGGGCCCGGCGCGAAGGCACCCTTGGATCTCAGCGGGGGAGGAAGACTGTTGAGCATCCAGCCGCGTCAGTTTGACAGCTGCATCGACTGGTGGAGCGTCGACCTCTACGTCAACGACGTGGGGCAGGTCGTCGGCGTTGACGTCAATCTCGGTTCCCCCTAAGCCCGGATCCACCGTCTGACTGGGTGAGGTCGGTCTCGGGGAGGGGATTCGTGGGTGGAAGCGCATCGGTCATTCGGG
>Ga0136620_10001784_pt1 | contig 10231 bp, 11 predicted proteins | sample AntDrymUQ4162106_2_FD_104806 | JGI IMG/M metagenome (GOLD analysis project Ga0136620, IMG submission 104806) | Polar desert sand microbial communities from Dry Valleys, Antarctica - metaG UQ416 (21.06) | ecosystem: Environmental > Terrestrial > Soil > Desert | place: Antarctica: Dry Valley... | reverse complement strand
GCGACACAACGCATGGAGGTCAGGCCACTGGCCGACACCGACGCTAAGAGTCAGCTCGCCGCCGGCCGGGACAACACCCCAACCATCGGACGCCACCACCCGGCACCCCGAGCGTGACACTCACCCGAGGCTAGTCCCAGCGTTCGGCCTGGACCGTGCCGTCTCCGTCCACAACCATGTGGCGGGAGTCCAGCGCCGGGTCTGTGTCGGGGTGGTCCAGGCGCTGATGGGCGCCGCGGCTCTCCTGCCGCTCCAGGCAGCACGAGGCGATCAGCCGGGCGAGCGGATATGGGTCCTGCGCCAGGTCGCGCAGACCCGCGGCGGTCCGGCGCAGGCCGGCGTGGCGCCACAGCGCGGCGCGCGTGGCCGGCGGTGGTAGCGCGAGCAGGTCGAAGCCCTCTGACGGGGAGGGGGACATTCGTCGGTTCCCGGCCCCGGCCCCGTCCGGTTCTCCGGCCGCCGCCAGCGCCGCGCGGCGCCCGAGCACGAAGCATTCGGCCAACGAGTTCGAAGCCAGCCGGTTGGCCCCGTGCAGACCGGTGCAGGCGCACTCGCCCACGGCGTACAGGCCGGGCAGCGAAGATCGCCCCTCCAGATCGGTGGCTATGCCGCCCATCGTGTAGTGGGCGGCCGGGGCCACCGGCACCGTGTCGTTCGCCGGGTCGATGCCGACTTCTGCAAGCGCGGAGGCGATGTTGGGGAAGCGAGCCATGTCCACGCGGCGCATGTCCAGGGCAACCGCCCTCTCACCGCTCTCGTCCAGCTTGGACTCGATCGCCAGGGCCACCTCGTCGCGCGGCGCCAGTTCGTCCACGAATCGCTCGCCCTGCGCGTCGAGCAGCAGGGCGCCCTCGCCGCGCACGGCCTCGGTGACCAGGAAGCCGTCGAGCTCTCCGTCGGCCACGAGGGCGGTGGGGTGGAACTGCGTGAGCTCGAGGTCGGCCAGCCGCGCACCCGCGGCGTGGGCCAGCGCCAGGCCCACACCCGCCGATCCGGGTGGGTTGGTGGAGCGGGCCCAGAGAGCCGCCGCGCCGCCGGTGGCGAGCACGGTCCCGCGCGAGGACAGTTCCAGCGCGTGATCGCCCACCACGGACACGCCGGTGGCGCGGCCGTCGTTCGTGGCCACAGCGGTGGCGGCCGCGCCCTCGAGCACCTCGATCCGCTCGTGGCGGGCGGCGAGGGCGGACAACTGACGCGTGATCCGCCGGCCGGTGGCCGCCCCGCCCGCGTGCACCACGCGACGGGCCGAGTGGCCTCCCTCCAGGCCCAGCGCGAGGGCTCCGTGGCGATCGGCGTCGAAGCGCACGCCAAGGCGCTCGAGGTCGTGCACGCGCTCGGGGGCCTCCTCGCATAGCGCATGTACCGCGCTCGCCCGCGCCGCCCGACGGCCGGCGGCCAAGGTGTCGGTGGCGTGGCGGTCCGGAGAGTCGTCTGCCGCCAGCGCGGCGGCGATTCCGCCCTGAGCCCAATAGCTGGCCGACCCGGGCAGCGCCGAGCGCGACACCAGCGTCACGCCCGCGCCGGCATCGGCGGCGACCAGCGCGCAGAACAGCCCCGCGGCGCCCGCGCCTATGACGGTCACGTCGGCTGTGTGGGCTGGGCCGGCCACGTGCGGGCGGGTACGGTAACGCGATCGGTCCGCCGCTCATCTTCCGCCATCCCAGCTCCGTGGAGCACGACACCGGGGCGCACCCCGAACGCGCCGAGAGGATCAGGGCGCTCGACACGGCGCTGTCGGAGCAGGACTGGCTGGGATACCAGCCGCGGGAGGCGCCTGCCGTGGTCGAGGACGCGCTACTGGCGGTGCATCCGCCCGAGCATGTCGAGTCGGTGCGCCGCCACTGCGAGACCGGCACGGCCTTCGATCTGGACACTCCGACCAGCCCCGGGTCATGGGACGCGGCGCTGCACGCGGCCGGGGGCGCCGTCGCGCTCGTCGATGCTCTGCTCGATGGCGAGGCCTCCACGGGGTTCTGCGCGCTTCGCCCGCCCGGCCACCACGCCGAAGTCGCTCGCGCGATGGGCTTCTGCCTGTTCGCCAACATCTCGGTGGCCGCCCGTCATGCGATCGATGTCAGGGGGGCCGAGCGGGTCCTGATCCTCGACTGGGACGTGCACCACGGCAACGGCACCCAGGCGATCTTCCACTCTGCTCCCGAGGTGCTGTTCGCCAGCATCCATCAGTGGCCGTTCTACCCTGGCACGGGTGCCCTCGGTGACGCCGGCTCGGGCGCGGGAGAGGGCTACACGATCAACCTCCCCGTTCCGCGTGGGTCGGGTGAGGACGAGTGGCTGGCGCTGGTGGAGCACGTCGTGGTGCCGGCATCGCGCACCTTTGGGCCCGACCTGATCTTGGTCTCCGCAGGGTTCGACGCCCACCGCGACGACCCGCTGGGCGAGTGCAGCCTCGAGGCGGTGAGCTTCGCTCACATGGCACGCCACGTGCGCTCGCTTGCCGAGGAGCTGGGCGTTCCTGTCGGGGCGGTGCTCGAGGGTGGCTACGACCTCGAGGCGCTCACCGCGTCGGCCGCCGCCACGATGGAGGCGCTGTCGGCAGGCGGCAAGCCCCGCAGCGTGGAGCCCGGGCCCCTGGTCGCCGCCGTGGCCGAGCAGGTAGGTCGCTACTGGCCCGAGGTGGGCGGCTAGTCGGAGGCCCCGCCGTCCGCCTCGCCGCCGACCCGCGGCGGGGCGGCGGCAGCTTCGTCCTCGGCTTCCTGCACAAGCGCCTGGTAGCCCAGCGCACCGCCCGCCGCCGCCAGCAGACCGACGATCGCCACGATCGCGGCGGGTCGCTTCCAGCTGGTCCGCCGGGGGCGGCCGAGTGTGATCCGCGCGCCGCACTCCAGACACACCAGCTGTCCGCTGTCGGCGGGCGCGCCGCACTCGGGGCACACGAGGTCCGTCACTGGGGCGGGTTCCTGCGCAGGCGGCGCCCCATGCGACGGCGCAGGGACGGCGCTCCGGCGGGCCGCGGCGACGCGTGGGGCGGAGCCGGGAGGGGGGCCTCCACGATCTCGGTGTGCGCCTCGGGCTCTGGCGGCGGCGGCGCCGCTGCGTGGGGCTCGTCGGTCGGCGCCTCGTCCTCCGACGGCTCCTCCTCGACCGCGGGCTCCTCCTCGATCGCGGGCTCCTCCTCGACCGCCGGCTCCTCCACCGGTTCTTCGAGAACCGTCGGCTCGGGCTGGGCCAGGGCCCCGTTGGCGCCCACAACGCTCCCGCACGCCTGGCAGTAGCGCGAGCCGGGAGTGAGCAGCGACTCGCAGCGCGGACAACTGCCGGCCACGCCCGCGCCGGTCAGGGCTTTGATCCCGTGGCCATCTCCCAATGCCTGGGCCAGCCCGCGCACCTCGTCATCCACCGCGCCCAATTGCGACGCCTTGGCCTGCAGCAGCTCGGGCTCGCGGCGGCCCTGGCGGTGCAGCTCCCAGACAGTGGCTCCGAGGTCCAGTAGGAGGGCCTCCCGGATGCGCGACTGGGCTCGCAAACGGCGACGCATCCGGCCCCGCTCCCGGGCCTTCGGCTTGCTGGGCGCTCGCGGGGCACTCTCCCTGTGCTCAGACGCGTCAGCGTCGTAGTGCTTCCGCGCGGCGGCGTGGGTCTGGGCGTCCTCGGTCATGGGCGCGATCCGGACCGCGCGACTATACCGGCCGTTGGGGGCGGCTCCGGCCTGTCGCCCAGAGCCTCTGCAACGACCCTGAGAATGCCCTCACGGCGGATCGACATGGGAAAGGTGTCCACGATCCGCTCCCGCGCGCGCCTGGCTGCGCCCGGCCCAAGCTCCAGCGCGTCTCGCACGCCCTGCGCCACGGCTGAGGGCTCCTGGGAGGAGATGAGCACGCCGGCGCCGCCCACCACCTCGGGCATGGCCGTCACGTCCATGACCACCGGCACGCAGCCCGCCAGCATCGCCTCGGCCACCGCCAGCCCGAAGCCCTCGTGGCGGGATGCCTGCACGTACACCGAAGCCCGGCGGTACAGGTCCTCGAGTTCCTCATCCGGCAGCCAGCCGGTGAACTCCACGTTCGGGGATGCCAGCGAGCGCAGGTGCTCGATCGCGTCGTCGTGGGCCTTGCCGACGAACACGAAACGCACGTCGGGCAGCTCGCCTGCCGCCTCTACAAAGGGCTGGTGGCCCTTCTGCATCAGCGTCGTCTTGACCAGATGTCCCACGGTGAGGGCCATCCGTTCACGCTCGCGACGATCGTCCAGCGGTCCGAAGGGATCTGGCACACCGTGATGCACCACGGTCACCGACTCGGGTGCGATCGGGGTGTTGGCCGCGATCTCGGAGCGGCTGTACTCGGAATTGGTGATCAGCCGGCCGGCCCGCCGCATGATCCAGCGGCTGGCCCACCGGCGCAGGCCCCCCTGCTGGTAGCCGTAGCCGATATCGGGCATGTTCGCGGTGTCGAACCCGCCGATGACCTGCACCGAGGGCTTGCGCAGCAGCCAGGCGAGGGTCACAGGGACGAAGGTGTGCCAGGAGGCGAACCAGCCGAACACCAGGTCTGCGCGCAGTACGGCCGGGACGATCCTGAGGAGGTTGGGCACGCGGCCGGGCTGGTAGAGGTCCCGTACCTCGTACTTGGATGCCAGGATCTCGCCGTCGATGGCCACGAAGCTGGCCTTGCGGCTGTGCACGTAGAGGATCCGCTTGCGCCTCACCGCCTGGCGGCCTCCTCGGGCAGCGCCGCCCGCGGCCCCTCGAGGTAGGCCCGGTGCCACTCCGACAGCTCGAGCAGGCAATAGAGGATCGACTTGTGATCGGCCTTGCGTGCGCGGTGAGCGGAGACCAGTCCGGCCACCGTGCCGGGATCCACCAGCTCGCCGAGCGCCGACCCGCGCGAGTAGCGCTGTGCCACCTCCTCGCCGAGCGACTCGCGCAGCCACGAGTCATACGGCGTGGAGAAGCCGTGCTTGGGCCGCTCCACGATTCGCCGGGGCACCAGCCGCGCCATGGCCCTGCGGTGCACGCGCTTCCCCTGGCGCACGCGTACGCGCTCACGCGCGGGAATTCGCTCCACGAAGCGCATCAGCTCCAGATCGAGGAACGGCACACGCTGCTCCAGGCTCGCCGACATCGACATCTTGTCCGCGCACACCAGCAGCCCGTCGGGCAGGAACAGGCGGGTATCCAGGTAGAGGGCCTTCTCCACCAGCCCCCGGTCGCCCACGTCGAGGAGCACGTCCTCGGCCAGCTCGCGCCGCTCGGCCGCGGCTTCGGGACCGCCGGAACCCACCAGCCCCGAGCGCGTGGCGTCGTCGGTGATCTCCACCAGCCTGACCAGTCGCTCGGCCTCGCTCATGTCGCCGAGCAGGCGGGCGGCGCGACGGGCGCGCTCGTTGCCGGCCAGCAGTCCCGCGGCGGCGCGCAGCGGACGGGCGACCGGCCCGAGGTGCCCCGCCACACCGAGCGCGGCCGCCGCCTGGTGGCGGCCGTAGCCGCCGTGGGGCTCATCTGCGCCCTGGCCCGAGAGAACCACTTTCACCGACTGTGCGGCGAAGCGCGAGAGCTGCATCAGCGCGGGGGCGGACGGAATGCCGCACGGCTCCTCGAGGTGGCGCACGCAGCGCTCGAGCTCAGAGAGGAAGTCACCCTGCTCCATCGCGGTGTCATGGTGGTCTGTGCCCAGCGCGCGGGCGGTACCGGCGGCGTACTCCCGCTCGTCGAGCACCTGGCCATGGCCAGGGAAGCCGATGGTGAAGGTGGAGGGGGGCTGCTCGCCTCGCTGGGCCATGGCCGAGGCGATCGCGGCCGAGTCCACGCCACCGCTCAGGAACGCCCCGTAGGGCACATCGGACATCATCTGGCGCTCTACGGCGTCGGTGAAGCGGGCCGCCAGCTCATCGGCCAGCTCCTCGCCGGCCAGTCCCGACAGCGGTGCTCCGGGGCCCTCGCGGTAGCTGGTCAGCTTCGGCGGCTCGCCCCCATACGCCGTGAGCAGGGTGGCCGGTGCCAGCTTGGATACGCCCTCGAACAGGGTGCGCGGGGCGGGCACGAAACGGCAGGCGAGGTAGTGGTCCAGCGCCACGCGATCCACCCTCGGCTCCACCAGGCCCGCCGCCACGAGTGCCTTGATCTCCGATGCCAGGGCCAGCCGGCGGCCGTCGGTCCACCAGTAGAGCGGCTTCACCCCGAAGGGATCCCGCGCCGCCACCAGCCTGTCGTGCCGGCCGTCCCAGAGTGCGAAGGCGAACATGCCGTTGAGCCGGCGCACGAACTCTGGACCGTGTTCCTCGTAGGCGTGCACCACCACCTCGGAGTCCGACCCGGTGGCGAACCGGTGCCCCGCGCGCTCGAGCTCGGCCCGCAGGTCGCGGTGGTTGTAGATCTCGCCGTTGACGATCGCCGAGATCTGGCCGTCCTCCGAGGACAACGGCTGGTCGCCCCCGGCCACGTCGATGATCGCCAGACGCGTGTGAGCGAGCGTGGCCGGCCCTAGCCGGGTCACCCCCTCGCCGTCGGGTCCCCGGTGCTGCAGTGCCGCGGTCATGCGCGCGCCGGCGTCGGCGGGGGCCGTCCCGCCGGGATCGAGCAGGGCGCCGATGCCGCACATGGGTCCATCTTGGCGCACCGATCCGTCACATCGCCGTCGCCGAGTCGTCACCCGCGGGTCTGGAGGCGTGCGCGGCCCCGGCGGACGATCGGCTCGACCGCAAACGATCGAGGGAGGTCGAGATGTACCGTTTGATGGGGTTCGTGCACGCGAGCGCCGCCCGGCAGGCCGCGGCGCTGCGGCGCCAGGGGGGTCAGGGAACAGTGGAGTACGTGGCCCTGATCCTGCTGGTGGCGCTGATCATGGCCGGCGTCGTGGCGGCGATGAAGGGATTTCGCTCCGACGACGGCAAGGAGCTGGGAGACGTGATCCTCGGAAAGATCAAGGAGGCGGTGCGCAAGGTCCAGTTCTAACGCCGTCAGGGTCGGGCCGCAGACGGGGTTTCGGGTCGCAGGCCGGTCCGCCTGCCACGATGGCGCCGTGGAATCCGACGTGGCCGCCGAGCCCCGCGACCTCCCCGTCGCCGTATTCGACTCCGGCGTGGGGGGCCTCACCGTGCTGCACGAGTGCCTCGTGTCGCTGCCGCACGAGGACTTCCTCTACCTCGGTGACACGGCCCGCTTCCCCTACGGCACGCGCCCGCAGGGAGAGCTGGCCAAGTTCGCTCGGGAGCTGGCGGGCATCCTGCTCCAGCGCGGCGCCAAGCTGCTCGTGGTGGCCTGCAACTCCGCCACCGCCGCCGCACTGCCCGCGCTGCGCCGAGAGCTGGAGGACCAGGTGCCGGTGGTCGCGGTGGTGGGACCCGAGTCGCGGCTGGCGGCACGCGCTACCCGCCGCGGCAAGGTGGGGCTTATCGCCACACCGGCCACCGTCGCCAGCGGCGCCTACGAGCGCGAGCTGGCAGAGGCCAGCGGTGGCAGGTCCACCCTGTACTCCACTCCCTCCCCCGACCTCGCCTCTCTGATCCAGGCCGGTGGCGAGGTCGACCAGCGCACGGTGGAGTGCGTCGAGCGCGCCTGTCAGCCGCTGCGCGATGCCGGCGTCGACACCGCCATCCTCGGCTGCACCCACTATCCGCTCGTGCGCCCGCTGTTCCAGCGCACGCTGGGGCGCGGAGTGTCGGTGATCAGCTCCGGCGAGGCGATCGCCTCCGAGGTCGAACGCGAGCTCGTGAAGCGGGACCTGGCCGCGCCGCGCCACCGCCGCGGCAGCTACCACTTCCTCTCCTCGGGCGATCCCGAGGAGTTCCGGCGGGTGGGCACGCGCTTCCTGCAGCTGCCCATCGCCCGGGTCGAGCATGTGCAGGTGGCCGGGGCCGCTCCCGCCCAGGTGCCGGCGTGAGCAGGGCCCGGGCCGACGGCCGGTCCGCCTCCGACCTGCGCGAGGTGAGGATCGAGCCCGGCTTCGTGAGCACTGCTGCAGGCTCGGCCCTGATGACGATGGGCGGCACGCGAGTGATCTGCACCGCGTCGGTCGATGAGCAGGTACCGCGCTGGATGCGCGGCAAGGGCCGCGGCTGGGTGACTGCCGAGTACGGGATGCTGCCCGCCTCCACGGGCGACCGCAAGCAGCGCGACGTCTCCAAGGGCCGCCCCGACGGGCGCACGGTGGAGATCCAGCGGCTGATCGGCCGCGCGCTGCGCGGGGTGGTCGACTTCGAGCGGCTCGGAGAGCGCACGGTGTGGGTCGACTGCGACGTGCTCGAGGCCGACGGCGGAACGCGCTGCGCGGCGATCACCGGCGGATACGTGGCTCTCGAGCTGGCGCTGCAGGGGCTGATCGCCCAGGGGCTGCTGGACTCCCTGCCGCTCAACGAGTCGGTGGCGGCCGTCTCCTGCGGCGTGGTCGACGGTACGCCCGTGCTGGACCTCGACTATCCCGAGGACTCCAACGCCGAGGTGGACATGAACGTGGTCATGACCGGGGACGGTGGCCTGGTGGAGGTTCAGGCCACCGGCGAGCGGACCCCGCTCTCGCGCACCTTCCTCGACGAGCTGCTGGGACTGGCGGCCAAAGGTATCGAGCACCTGCGCGACGCCCAGCGCGCGGCCATAGCACCCGCCGGATGACCCTATGCGGCTGGTGCTCGCCTCCCGCAACGCGCACAAGGTGCGCGAGCTAGGGCCGCTACTCGCGCCCAACGAGCTCGTGCCTCTGCCCGATGACGTCGGGCTACCTCCCGAAGAGGGCCGCACCTTCGCCGAGAACGCCCTCGGCAAGGCCCGCGCCGCCGCGGCCACGACCGGCCAGAGCGCAGTGGGCGACGACTCCGGCATCGAGGCGACCGCCCTCGGCGGAGCTCCGGGCATCCGGTCCGCGCGTTACGCGGGAGAGACCGCCAGCGACGAAGAGAATCTGGCCAAGCTCCTCGAGGACGTTCCCGAGGGAGGCGACACGCGAGTGGCCTACGTGTGCGCACTGGCCATCGTGCACCCCGGCGGCCAGGAAACGGTCGTGGAGGGGCGCTGCGAGGGGCGCCTCACCCACGAGCCGCGCGGCCGGGGCGGCTTCGGCTACGACCCGGCCTTCGTGCCCGCCGAGCTCGACGACGGCCGGACGATGGCCGAGCTGAGCCCGCAGGAGAAGGACGCGATCAGCCACCGCGGCCGCGCGGCCCGGGCGCTGATGGACAGGAGCCCCGCATGATCCGCCCCTCGCGCGCCATCGGCCCGGCCGCGCAGACCAACCGCAAGACCCGGGCGGCCAGCCTCTCGATCATCTCCAACGCGGTGCTGATTGCGCTGAAGCTCGCAGCCGGAGCGATCACCGGCTCGATAGCGATCATCACCGAGGCGGTGCACTCGAGCGTCGACCTGCTGGCATCGGTGATCGCCTTCTTCTCGGTGCGCAAGGCCGACGAGCCGGCCGACGAGGACCATCCCTACGGCCACGCGAAGATCGAGAACGTGGCGGCCGGCGTCGAGGGCATGCTCATCCTCGTCGGGGCCGGGATCATCGTATTCGAGTCCGTACGGCGGCTAGTCGACGTCCCCGAGGTGGAGTCCCTCGGGATCGGCATCGGCGTGATCGCCTTCTCCTCCGTGGCCAACTTCGTGGTCTCCTCCTACCTGTACCGCCAGGCCAGGGCCACCGACTCGCCGGCACTGGAGGGAGACGCCGCGCACCTGCGCACCGACGCCGCGACGTCCGCCGGCGTGCTGGTCGCTCTGGTGCTGGTGGAGGTGACCGGCTTGGGGATCCTGGATCCCATCGTTGCCCTGCTGGTGGCCGTGGCCATCGTGGCGGCCGGCGTGCGAATCCTGCTGCGCAGCTCGCGCGTGCTCGTCGACGAGGCGCTCCCGGCCGAGGAGCTGGCGGCGGTCGCAGCCGCGGTCGAGGAGAACCGTGCGCCCGAGGTCACCGGCTTTCACAAGCTGCGCGCTCGGCGCGCCGGCAGCTGGCGCTACATCGACCTGCACGTGCAGTTCGCAGAGGGCACCACGCTGAGCCGCGCGCACGAGCTCAGCCACGAGCTCCAGCGCGCGATCGAGGCGCGGGTTCGGGGCGCGGACGTGCTGATCCATCTCGAGCCCGATGCCACAGAGCTCGACCTCCGCCGCGGGCCCTGACTAGTGGTCCATCCTCGAAGTTCGTGTCCGTTTGCCGGCTGCAAATCGTCGCCTGGCCGCGTCCGCGATGCTCGCCAATGCGCTGCATTGGCTGCGCTCGCGGGCTCGCCCATGCTCGATTTTCGCTCGGCAAAGCGACCACGAACTTGTCGGACGGACCACTAG
>Ga0136620_10001783_pt1 | contig 10235 bp, 9 predicted proteins | sample AntDrymUQ4162106_2_FD_104806 | JGI IMG/M metagenome (GOLD analysis project Ga0136620, IMG submission 104806) | Polar desert sand microbial communities from Dry Valleys, Antarctica - metaG UQ416 (21.06) | ecosystem: Environmental > Terrestrial > Soil > Desert | place: Antarctica: Dry Valley... | reverse complement strand
GCCCTTCGCGTCGCGCAGCACGTAGCCGCCGCGCCGGACTCCCTCGCGCGCTTTCTCGGCCGTGCCGTCGAGCACCGGCAGCTTCTGGCGGGTCAGCGAGAGGGCCACCGGACCTGACGGCCGCTGGCCGATCCGCTCGATCGCCACCGCCCACGCCGCGGCTGCCTCGTTCGCGTCGCCCGGCCGGATGAACCACAGGTTCGGGATCGCCCGCAGGGCGGCGTAGTGCTCGACCGGCTGATGCGTGGGCCCGTCCTCGCCCAGCCCGACCGAGTCGTGCGTCCAGACGTAGATGACCTGCAGGCCGGTGAGGGCAGCCAGGCGGACGGATCCGCGCATGTAGTCGCTGAAGGTCAGGAAGGTGCCCACGTAGGGGATGAAACCGCCGTGGAGCGCGATGCCGTTGGCGGCGCCACCCATGGCGTGCTCGCGGACGCCGAACCGGATGTTCCGGCCGGGGTCGCCCGCGCTGAACTCGCCGGCGCCCTTGATGTCGGTCAGGTTCGACTCGGAAAGGTCGGCGGCACCGCCGAACAGCTCCGGCAGGTTCTCGGCCAGCGCGTTGATCGCCTCCTGGCTCGCATTGCGGGTGGCGAGCTCCGTTCCGACCTCGTACCGCTTGAGAGGCTCGTCCCATCCGTCCGGCAGGCGACGGCCGATCCGGCGGTCGAGTTCGTTCGCCAGCTCCGGGTAGTCCTCGCGATAGCGTGCGATCCGGCGCTCGTGGTCGTTGATCAGCGTGTTGCCCTGCGCCGCCACGGACTCGAAGTGCTCGCGCACCTCGTCCGGGACATGGAACGTGAGATCCGGATCCCAGCCGTACGCCTCCTTGGTCAGGCGCACCTCGTCGTCGCCGAGCGGGCTGCCATGGGCCTTCTGGGAGTCCTGGCGGTTCGGCGAGCCGTAGCCGATGTGGGTGCGGACCGCGATGAGGCTCGGGCGCTCGTCCTCCTGGGCGGCCTCGATCGCCTGCCCGATGGCGGCCAGGTCGTTGCCGTTGTCGACCCGCTGGGTGTGCCAGCCGTAGGCGTCGAACCGTGCGGGGACGTCCTCCGACCAGGCCATCGCCGTTGGCCCATCCAGCTGGATGTGGTTGTCGTCGTAGAGGTAGATCAGCTTGCCCAGGCGGAGGTGACCGGCCAGCGACGCCGCCTCGGAGGCGATGCCCTCCTGGAGATCGCCGTCCGACACGATGCCGTAGACCCGGTGGTCGACGACGAGGTGGTCCGGGCGGTTGAACTCGCTGGCCAGCCGGCGCTCCGCGATCGCCATCCCGACCCCGTTCGCGAAGCCCTGGCCGAGGGGCCCGGTCGTCGCCTCGACGCCGGGGGTCAGGCCGTACTCGGGGTGGCCCGGCGTGACCGAGCCCCACTGGCGGAAGGCCCTGAGGTCGTCGAGCGACACGTCGTAGCCGCTCAGGTGGAGCATCGAGTACAGCAGCATGCTGGCGTGGCCGGCCGATAGGACGAACCGGTCGCGGCCAGGCCAGTCCGGGTGCGTCGGCGCGTGGCGCAGGTAGCGGGTCCACAGGACGTAGGCCATCGGCGCCGCGCCCATCGGCGCCCCCGGGTGGCCGGAGTTTGCCTTCTGGACGCTGTCCATCGACAGCGTGCGGATCGTGTCGATGGCGAGCTGGTCGAGCGACTGGGCGACGGTCATCGGATGGCACTCCGCTGGGCACGACGGGGGAGCCGCATTGTACGGCGGGCAGCGTCCGGCCTAATACGGCAGGCGGCCGGTATGCGCATCGGCCGCATATCGCCGGCCGCCAACCGCCTGCTCGCCGTCCGTCGACGGCCGGTCGCTATGCTGCGGCCGTGCCTGCCCTTCCGACCCGCGGCGCCCGAGCCACCAGGCCCCGGATCGTGGTCGTCGGCGACCTGATGCTCGACGTCGTGCTGGCGCCCACGCGCCCGCTCGAGACCGGGACCGACGTGCCGGGCACGGTCTCGCTCCGCCAGGGCGGATCGGCCGCCAACACGGCCCGATGGCTGGCACGGCTCGGGGCGCGCGCGACGCTCGTCGCCGCGGTCGGCCGCGACCCGGCCGGCCGGGCGCTCGTCGAGTCGGTCCGAGCGGACGGCGTGGTCGCCCGCGTCGCCCGTGTTGCCGGCGCGCGAACCGGCCGCATCGGCGTCGTCCTCGGACCCGGCGGCGAGCGGTCCTTCGTGGCGGACCGCGGCGCGGCCGATCGGCTGCGCCCGGACGGCCTCGAGGCCGCCTGGTTTCGCGGGGCAGACGCGCTCCACCTGCCCGCCTACTCGCTCCTCGGCGAACCCCTCGGTCACGCCGGCCGCCGAGCGGTGGATCTCGCGCGGGCCGCAGGCGCGGCCGTCTCGCTCGACCTGGCGTCGATCGCGCCGCTCGTGGCGGGCGGGCGCCGGGCGGCCGTGGAGCTTATCGGGCTCGTCCGGCCGGAGATCCTGTTCGCGACCGCCGCGGAGGCCGACGCCGTCCTCGGCGGGACCGTCGGGCGCGACGGGCCGCACGTCCTCCTCGAGCTCGCGCCCGTGACGGTGGTCAAGCGCGGCGCCGAGGGCGCCACCGTGGTGGCCCTCGAGGAAGGCCGGCGGCTGCGGTTCGAGGTCGCGACCGCGCACGTCGCGACGCTCGATTCGACCGGCGCCGGCGACGCGTTCGACGCCGGCTTCCTGCTGGCCTGGTTGACCGGCCGCGCCGCCGGCCTGTCGCTGACCGCAGCGCTCCACCGGGCTGCGCTCGCCGGCCACCGTGCGGCCGCCCGCCAGCTGATCGGCGGGACGGCGGAGCTGCCGATCGTCTGAGCCGACCAGCGGGGCGTACCCTTCAGACCGTGCTGCCGCTGCAGGTCGCCACCGAGGTCGTCGACGCCCTGGCCGCGGGGCAGCCGGTCGTCGCGCTCGAATCGACGCTCATCAGCCACGGCCTGGCGCACCCCGCGAACCTCGAGGTCGCGAGGGCCTCGGAGGCGGCCGTCCGCACCGCCGGCGCGGTCCCGGCGACCGTAGCCATCCACGATGGGCGGCTGCTGGTGGGGCTCGCGACGGACGACCTCGAAGCGCTCGCGACGGCGCCGACGGGCTCAGTCCGGAAGGCCGCGCGCCCGACCCTTGCCGCGGCGCTCGCGGCTGGCGGGTGGAGCGCCACGACGGTCTCGGCCACCATGATCGCCGCCCATGCGGTGGGCATCCGCGTCTTCGCCACCGGCGGCATCGGCGGGGTGCACCGGGGCGCCTTCGGTGGGCGTGGGGGCGCTACGTCCCGGGCGACGCTCGACGTCTCGTCCGATCTCGAGGAGCTGGCCCGGACGCCGATGGCCGTCGTATGTGCCGGGCCCAAGGCGATCCTCGACGTGCCGGCCACGCTGGAGTACCTCGAGACGCGCGGCGTGCCCGTCGTCGCGGTGGGGCAGGAGCAGGTCGCCGGCTTCTACGCCCGGTCGAGCGGCATCCGGGCGCCGCTGACCGTGCCGGATGTGGCAGCCGCGGCGCGCATGGTCGCGATGCACCTGGGGCTCGGGCTGGGTAGCTCCGTGCTGGTGACCGTGCCGGTGCCGGCGGGCGAGGCGCTCGCACGCGAGGAGATGGAGGCGGCGGTGGAGCGCGCGATCGAGGAGGCCGGCCGCGACGGCATCGCCGGGCCGGCCCTGACGCCCTGGCTGCTGGCCCGCGTCGCCGTGCTGACGGAGGGGGCCTCCGTTCGGGCGAACATCGCCCTGATCGTCAACGACGCTCGTGTCGCCGGCGAGCTGGCCAGGACACTGGTGCTGCCGCGGAGCTGAACGGCTGCCGGCCGAGGCCGGCTTCAATGGTCGGCGGGTATACTCGGCCACCCCGCACACCCCTCCGACGGGAGCCGTATGTCCGCCACCTCTCCGCTCGCCATCGAGACGCGCGCCCTCCGCCGCGTCTACCGTGCGAAGCCGAACGACGTCGTCGCCCTCGACGGGATCGACCTGGAGGTCGTCCCGGGCGAGTTCTTTGGGCTGCTCGGGCCGAACGGCGCGGGCAAGACGACGCTGATCAAGATCCTGACCACGCTCCTGCTGCCGACCACCGGCGAGGCCCGGATCTTCGGCTTCGACGTGGTCCACCAGACGAAGCAGATCCGGCGGATCATGAACATGGTGGCGGGCGGCGAGCAGTCCGGCTACGGCATCCTCGAGGTGCGCGAGCAGCTCTGGATGTTCAGCCAGTTCTACGGGCTGGGCTCGCGCGACGGCTGGCGCCGGGTCGACGAGCTGATCGACGCCGTGGGCCTCGACGAGCAGCGCCGCCAGAAGGTCAGCACCCTCTCGACCGGCCAACGCCAGAAGATGAACTTCGCGCGCGGGCTCCTGAACGATCCGTGGATCTTCTTCCTCGACGAGCCCACCCTGGGTCTCGACGTGTCGGCGGCGCGCGCCGTTCGAGAGCTGATCCTGAGCTGGAAAGCCGCCGTGCCCGGCCGGACCGTGCTCCTGACCAGCCACTACATGGCCGAGGTCGACGAGCTGTGCGAGCGGATCGCGATCGTCGATCACGGCAGAGTGCTGGCCATCGGCTCCCCGGCGGAGCTCAAGCACCGCATCCAGCGCGAATCGATCTTCCGGCTCGAGCTGGACCGGCTCGACGGCGGGACGGCGTCGCTTGCCCGGCTGCCGGGCGTCGTCGCCGCCTCGGCGGCCGCGTCCGACGAGGGCCACGGGCAGGGCGATCGGCAGTCCGTCTCGGTCAACCTGGTGCTCGAGGACGACGCCGCGCTCGGGGGCGTCGTCGGCGCGCTCGGCGGCCTGGGCGCGCAGATCCTGGCGCTCCGCAAGTCGGAGCCGACGCTCGAGGACGTCTTCGTCGAGCTCGTCGGCCGCGGTTTCGACGACGCGCCGGATGCCAGCCGCGACGAGACAGCGCCGAAGGGCCGGGCCGCCGATCCCCAGCCTCGACGCGAGGCCGAGCCGGCCGAAGAGGAACTCGTATGAGCGGCAACGCCTACGTCCACCGCCCGACGGCCAGCCCGCAGGCGGCCGCCGAGTGGACCCAGCGCCAGATCCTGATGACCAACCTGCGCACCGTGGCCGGCCGCGCCTACCCGCGCGTGCGGGGTCTTGCCCGCGAGAAGTCGTGGCTGTTCTTCGAGATCCTCCTGCCGTTCCTCACCACGTCCGCGTTCGTGTTCGTCTATCGCGCGCTCCAGGCGCCGCCCGAGTACGTCGGCTTCGTCGTCCTGGGTGGGGCCATGACGGCCTTCTGGCTGAACGTCATCTGGATGATGGCCAGCCAGCTGTGGTGGGAGAAGAGCCAGGGCAACCTCGAGCTCTACTTCGCCGCCCCGATGGACATCGTCGCGGTGCTGCTCGGGATGGCGGTCGGCGGGATGGTGATGAGCAGCAGCCGGGCGGCCGTGGTCCTCGTCGTGGCCACGGTCGTCTACGGCGTCACGTTCGCGGTCGACCAGTGGCTGTTGCTGCTGGCGGTCTTCTTCCTGACCCTGACCGCGCTGTACGGGCTCGGCATGGTGCTGGCCAGCCTGTTCCTGATGTGGGGTCGGGAGGCGTATCACCTGACCCAGTTCCTCCAGGAGCCGGTCTACTTCGTGTCCGGGCTGAACTTCCCGGTCGGCCGGCTCGGCATGCTCGGCGCGCTGGCCATCGCGCTGCTGCCGCTGGCCGTGGGCCTCGACGCGATGCGCCAGCTCGCCTTCGCCGACGCGGCCTACCCCGTCGGTACGCCGCCGCCAGAGGTCGAGGCGCTCATCCTCGTCGTCATGACGGTGGTCTTCCTGTCGCTCGCGCGCTGGATGCTCCGGACCCTCGAGCGGCTGGCCCGCCGCGAGGGCCGGCTGACGATCCGCTGGCAGTGAGGCGCGGCCGATGACCGCCGATGCTCCCGTCGCGCCCACAGCCCCGCCGGCGCTCGGCTCGCCCGAGTGGGGCGGCTTCGACCCCGCACGGACCCGCGGTCGGGGCCTGCGCGACCTGCGGCGGAGCTTCATGACGGCCGCCAGGCTGGGCTGGCAGACCGAGGCGAACTGGACGGACCCGATCCTGTTCTTCATCTACTCGGTCGCCAAGCCGCTCAGCACGACGCTGATCTTCGTCGTGATGATCGAGGTGATCGGCGGCGCCTCGACCCGCGAGTTCCGCGGCTTCGTCGTCGTCGGGACAGCGTTGTGGGCCTTCGTCATCGCCGGGATCGCGGGTCTGGCGTGGGCGGTCCTGGACGATCGCGAGCGCTACCGGATGCTGAAGTACGTGGTCGTCAGCCCGTCCGACTTCCTGACCGTGCTCCTCGGTCGCGGCGTCGCCCGGATCGCCGTCGGCGGCATGGGCGCGGCGATCACCCTGTCCGTCGGCGTTCTGGCGCTCGGCGTGCCCCTCGACGCCGGCCGGATCGACTGGCCGCTCCTGCTGCCGGTGATGCTCGGCGGGCTGGTCACGATCGTCGCCGTCGGCATCCTCCTCGCCGCGGTGTGCATCCAGACGCGCCAGGAGTCATGGTCCTATCCCGAGGCGGCCGCTGGCGCGCTGTTCCTCGTCACCGGCGCCGTCTTCCCGCTGTCCGTCCTGCCGGCACCCGTCCAGGTGGTCGGCTGGCTGACGCCGCTGACGTGGTGGATCGAGGGCGTCCGGCTGGCCGTCTTTCCCGCTGGGCCGAGCGGGATCGGGGGCACCGGATCGGCCTTCGCCGCGTTCTCCGGGCGTGTCCGCCCGGAGCCGCACGAGATCGTCGTCGCCTTGCTGGGCACCGGGGTGCTGGTTACACTCGCGGCCATCGTCGGCTTCCGGGTCAGCCTCCATCGCGCCAAGGACCGGGGGCTGCTCGACCAGACGACCGGGTCGTGACGGCGGTTGAGGCCGCCGTCCCGGGCGGCCACACCGCGGGACGACAGACGAGCGAGGGCCGGTGCGCATCTACGAGGGCAGCCCGCGTCAGGACTTCGAGGAGGTCCTCCGGTCGATCGGCGCGTTCCTCGACCAGCGGGCGATGCGCGACGTGCTCCTCACGGAGGCGCCGGATGGGTTCGTCGTGCAGGGCCTCGTCACGAGCGGGGCCGGCGGGGGCGGCTGGTCGGACACGATGGGCACGGTCGGCAAGGAGACGCTGACCTTCCTCGACGAGGACATCGCCCGGTTCATGGACGAGGCGGTCGCCCGACGCGGCCGCGGCGAGCCGGGTCAGGCCGTCGCGGCCGGCGGGGAGCCGGGCTACTATGAGTCGGCACTCCGCGTTCTGGGCCGGTACATGGACGAACAGCGACCACGGGACATCTTCTTCTTCGAGCAGGAGGGCGCGTTCGTCGTCCGCCTGCTCCTCGGCGGCCAGACCGGTTCGCGGCACATCCTCGCCGAGTTCACCCGGGAGGACATCGAGCGCCTGATCGCCGACGGTCCGACGCTTCGCCATCACGGCACGGCCTCCGGCGCCCCGGCGGCAGCCGGAACCTGAACACAGGAGGAACCGGGATGAAAGCCCTCAAGACTGTCGCGGTCGCGCTCGGCGTCACGCTCGCCGCCCTGATCGTCATCCCGCTGGTCGTGCTGGCCGGGCTGTTTGTCTGGCTGAAGCTGACCGAGGAGTCGGACGAGGAGACGCTCGAGCTGGACCAGGAGGGCGCCTGAAAACCTCAGGCGGATACCTCGCGGAGCGTCGCCTCCGCCTTCGGTGAGCGAGTAGCCGTTGTCCGCTGAGGCCGCCCGCCATGTCCGGCCGAATCGCCGCCACGGCCCGTCTGGCGACGTCGACCGCGGCTGAGCGACGGCTGGCCGAGCTCGGGGTCGTGTTCGTGACCCTCGTCTGGGCCAGCAACTTCATCGTGGTCAAGTCGGCGATCATGGTGCTGCCGCCGATCGGCATGTCGGCGATCCGGTTCGGGCTCGCGGCTCTGGTCCTGCTGGCGCTCCTGCGCTGGCGGGAGGGGACCGTGCGCCTGCCGGTCCGCGATCTGGCGGCGATGGGCGTGGTCGGGATCCTCGGGTTCGGCGTCTACCAGGTGCTCTGGGCGACCGGTCTGCAGGGCATCACCGCGGGAGACTCGGCCCTGCTCATCGCGGCGACGCCGGTGCTGACGGCCCTGTTCGCGGTCGTGGCCGGGTCGGACACGCTCACGCCACTCAAACTCGCGGGCGCGCTCGTCTCGTTCGCGGGCGTCGGCATCGTCGTCGTCGGCGGCCAGGGACTCGGGCTCGGGGGCGTTCTCCTGGGCTACGTCCTGACGCTCGGTGCAGCGGTCTGCTGGGCCCTCTACACCTCGTTCGGGGCACCGATCCTGCGCCGCCATTCGCCGCTCCGGACGACGGCCTGGGCGGTGACCGTCGGCGCCGGGTTCCTGATCGTGCCGGGCGGTGCCCAGCTGGCGACCCTCGACTGGTCCGAGGTGACGGCGCCCGTGTGGGCCGCGGTGCTCTACTCAGCGGTCCTGCCCGTGGCGTTCGCCAACGTGATCGTCTTCCACGCGGTGAAGCTGCTCGGCCCCACCCGCATCACCGCCTTCCAGTTCCTCGTGCCGGCGTTCGCGGTCGTGCTCGGCGCGCTCGTCCTCGCGGAGCCGATCCGGCCCGCGCAGATCCTGGGCGGTGCTGTGATCGTGGCCGGGATCCTCGTGACCCGGGCCGCCGGCACGCGGCATGGCATGCCGGGCCGCCGGAGGACGGCATGACCGCCCCGATCCGGCCGCTGCTCGACGGACAGCCGCCGCTCGCGATCCTCGTCGACTACGACGGCACGATCGCCCGGACGGACGTGTCCGACACACTGATGGCCGAGTTCGTCACGGCCGAGTGGGATTCACGCGCCGCCGAGTACGACGCCGGGCTCATCGGCTCGCGCGGGCTCATGGAGTGGGAGATCGGGCTCATCAGGGGGGACCCGGCGGAGCTCGCGGCCCTGGCCGCCCGCCAGCCGCACGACGCGGCTTTCGTGCGCGTCGCCCGGCGCGCGCAGGAAGCCGGGATCCCGGTCGAGGTCGTGAGCGACGGGTTCGGCTTCTTCATCGAGCCGGCGCTGCGGGCGCTCGGGGTCGCGGACGTGCCGGTCGTCACGGCCAGCACGACCTTTGGGCCCGACGGCCGGCCCTCGATCGCCTTCCCCAACGGCCATCCGAGCTGCTTCGTGTGCGGTACGTGCAAGCGCAACCGCGTCCTCGCCCACCAGGTCGCCGGCCGCGCCGTCGTGTTCATCGGCGACGGCGAGAGCGACCGGTACGCGGCCGGGTACAGCGACGTGGTCTGGGCCAAGCACTCGCTCGTGCGGTTGTGCCTGGAATACGGCTGGCCGTTCCACCGCTGGACCGAGTTCGCCGAGATCGACGCCTGGCTGGCCGGCATCCTCGCCCGGTGGCAGGCGGATCCGGCCTCGATCCCCGGCCCGCGGGCGCGGCCGTTCATCTGCGGCCCAGAGGTCTGGGGCGACGGACGCCGGGACCCCGCGCCGCCGGATCGCCCCCGCCAGGCTGGCGGCGAGGGCCTCGTCCCGGGCTGAGTCCGTCCGCCATCAGGAGTCGCCGGGCGGCACGCCGTTCACGCTTGTTCCCTCGCCCGCTAGTTGTCCCACGGTTGTCTGGTGAGCTTCGAAGGCCAGAAGGCACCGTGGGCGCCGATCGCGGCGACGGACGGAGCGTGGTGAGCCCATGGCCTGCGGAGGACGGGCCCGCGAGCAGCGCTTGTACCGCCGGATCGACCAGGAATAGTTGCCGGGCAACTCCGGACGGTCGCACGGAAACCCCGGGTTTCCGCCCGCGCGCTGAAGGGGCGGGTCCGCGCCCGGGCCCGCCGCGACACGTCGGCCGGCCGCCGGACCGCGCCGCGTGGGGTACGCTCCCTCAGCCGACACCACCCAGCCCGGGAGAGTGCGCGTGAACTGTCCGAGCTGCGGGGCGGCGAACGAGGCGGGACGCAAGTTCTGCGGCGAGTGCGGAACCCGTCTCCAGCGCGCCTGCCCGTCGTGCGGCACGCCCAACGACCCGGCCGTGCGGTTCTGCGGCGAGTGCGGCGGTCAACTTGCCGAGGAGGCGGCGCCGCCGGCCGGGACGCCGCGGGGCGGCACCCCGCCACCCGTCGACACCGGGCGGGCCACGAACGCCGGCAGGGGCCTCGCGGAGCGCCGGCTCGTGTCCGTCCTGTTCGCGGACCTCGTCGGCTTCACCGGTCTCGCCGAGGACCGCGACCCCGAGGCCGTGCGCGAGCTGCTGACCCGCTACTTCGATCTGTGCCGCGAGGTCATCGCCCGATACGGCGGCACGGTCGAGAAGTTCATCGGCGACGCGGTGATGGCGGTGTGGGG
>Ga0136620_10001782_pt1 | contig 10236 bp, 11 predicted proteins | sample AntDrymUQ4162106_2_FD_104806 | JGI IMG/M metagenome (GOLD analysis project Ga0136620, IMG submission 104806) | Polar desert sand microbial communities from Dry Valleys, Antarctica - metaG UQ416 (21.06) | ecosystem: Environmental > Terrestrial > Soil > Desert | place: Antarctica: Dry Valley... | reverse complement strand
TATCACAAGACATTCGACGAGGTGCTGAAGCTGATGCGGGAGGACCCCGGGAACGTCGACCGCGGCGCGCGGATCCTTTTTGCAGCCCACTACCTGGAGCGCATCGGCGACCGCGTCACGAACATCGCGGAGGACGTGGTCTTCCTTGCCACGGGCGACATCGAGGACCTCAACCCATGACAGAGGACGGCGAGGCCGGCCAGCCCCCCGAAGCATCGTCCGTCGACGGCCAGGATCGCGCCCCATCGATCAGGGTGCTGTTCGTGTGCACCCACAACTCCGCGCGCAGCCAGATGGCGGAGGTCGTCCTACGCCGGCGCGGCGGCCGCGCATTCGAGGTCCACTCGGCGGGCACGGAGCCCGCGGAGGTGAACCCGCTCACGGTGCGGGTGCTGGAGGAGGCCGGCTTCGAGACGTCAGATCTGCGGTCCAAGTCGGTCGACGAGTATCTGGGCCAGACCTTCGACTACGTGATCACCGTGTGCGATCAGGCGCGCCAGTCCTGCCCCGTGTTCCCGGGCGGCGGTGAGTCGCTTCACTGGGGCTACGACGATCCGTCCCAGGCGACCGGCACCGAGGATGAGCGGGTCGTCGTGTTCCGCCGCGTCTTCACGCAGATCGCCGAGCGGATCGGCCAGTTCGTCCCGATCGCCCTTCGCGAGCACGGCCTGCCGACCACGCCGGTCCTCGCTTCGTGACGCACGACCCCGGTGGGGCCGCGGCCGCCGGCGAGCGGACCGGCATCGAGCTCTACCTGTTGCGGCACGCCGATGCGGGCGACCCCGAGACGTGGACCGGAGACGACGACGAGCGACCGCTGACTCGCAAGGGTCGCCGGCAGGCCAAGCGTCTGGGGACCTTCCTGGCCGAGATGGACTTCAAGCCCGGTCTCGTCGTGAGCAGTCCCAAGGTGCGTGCCCGCGAGACGGCCGAGCTCGTGGCTCAGCCGCTCAAGCTCAAGGTGCGCATCGACGAGCGTCTCGGCTCTGACCTGGGCCTCGGGGCCCTGGACTCCCTGCTTGGTGACCTGGGCGAGCGGCGTCCCGTGCTCGTCGGGCACGATCCCGACTTCTCCGCGCTGGTGGCCATCCTCTGCGGTGCATCGCGCGTCCCCATGAAGAAGGGCGGCCTCGCACGCATCGACGTCGAGCCGCCACTCCAGCCAGGCGCCGGCGTGCTGCGCTGGCTCGTCCCGCCGGACCTGCTCAAGGGCGAGGCCGCCTAGGCTCGTCCCAGCGCGAGCCCGGCTTCGCGGCGCGGCTCTCATGGTGACGGGCGGCTTCGCGGGCACCGTTCCACTCTCACCGGCATACGCGGCGCAAAGGCGGGATAAGGCAGCCCGCCGGCAGCTTCCCGCGGCGAAAAGCATGCGTGTCGGGCAGTGGTCATGCTCGGCCACGGCGGGTCTAGCCGCCTCCGCTCGTGTTGGTCGTGCCTTTAGAGCCGCTTAGTGCCCGATATGCCGCTCACAGCGGCAGCGGCTGGTCCAAGCCCCGCCGGACCAACGTCGAGCCCCTTTGGGGAGGGTCGCCCCAGAAGGCTGCGCGTCCCCCGGTCACGCCTGCGGCTGGAGGACGGGCAGTGACCGAGCCGGATCGAGCGGCACCGTCGCGGTCGCTCCGGCGGCGATGACAGAGGCGATCCTCTGGAGCCTCGACGCGGCCTCCGGTCGAAGCCGGTAGAAGACCCACGTCCCCCGTCGTTCAGCCTCGACCACGCCTGCCTCGCGCAGCACCTTCAGGTGGTGCGAGACCGTCGGCTGGGAGACGTCGCAGCAGGAAGTGAAGTCGCAGGCACAGACCTCGGGCTGGCCGCCCAACTGGCGCACGATGGCCAGCCGGACAGGGTCGGCCAGTGCCTGGAGAAGGCGGATATCGGGGTCGGAGGGGCTCGCCATGGTGGGCATGCTAATCGATGCCGGTCTATATTGACAAGCATCTATATAGTGGGTCGCGAACGACCCGAGCCCCACCGCGTTCATGCGTTGGACGACGAACGATGGAAGGAGGTGATCCCGATGGTGCTCCGAAACGACTGCGACTGCGGCCCGGACTGCTGCCCGACCGGTCCCTGCTGCTGACCATCACTCTCGCGGCGGGTCGGCCACCGGCTCGCCGCGAACCCCGTCATCGAGGATCGGGATCGCGAAGCTGAACACCGAGCCACTTCCCTCCTCGCTCTCCACCCAGATGCGCCCACCATGTCCTTCGGCGATGTGGCGGGCGATCGACAGTCCCAGCCCCGTACCGCCGGCCGCACCGCGCACGCGGGCCTTGTCGACCTTGTAGAAGCGCTCGAAGATCCGCCCGAGGTCCGCTCGCGGTATCCCGGCCCCTTCGTCGCGCACGTTAACGATGACCTCTGGACCCTCCCTTCGCGCGGTGACCACGACGCGAGCCGAGCGCGGCGAGAACTTGACGGCGTTGTGCAGCAGGTTGATGAGCAGCTGTCCGAGTCGCTCGTCGTCACCCCGGACCAGTGGTAGATCCCCGTCCTCTGGCAACTCGGCATCAAGGCTGACCTGCTGCCGGTCGGCGAATGTCCGCAGCCGATCGATGGCGCCGCGGATGACGCGCTCCAGGTCCACGGCATCCATCTGCAGATGGGTCGCACCACCCTCGATGCGCGACAGGTCCAGCAGCTCGTTCACCATCTGGACCAGGTGCCCGGTCTCCACGTCGATCTTCTGCACGCGGTCACGGATCCGGGATGAGACGTCGGCGGTCTCGAGGTCGGCGGCCAGCGTCTCGGTCAGCAGTCGGATGGTCGTGAGGGGCGTTCGCAGCTCGTGCGACAGGTTGTCGATGAACTCGGTGCGGATGCGCTGAAGCCGGCGCAGATCCGTCACATCCTCCAGGATCAGCCACACACCCCCGGTCAAGCCGCGCCTGCCGCGGACGATCACGGTGCGCTCGCTCGCACCGCCGACCGAGACCTCCGTGGTGGCCGAGCCACGCTCGCGAGCTGCACGCGCCACGCCTTCCACCCGATGGTCGACGAACGCCTCCATCGCGCTCCTCCCCACCAGGACGCCTCGTTGTCGGTCCAGGAGCCGGGCGGCGGCCTGGTTCGCCATCACCACGCTCAGCGCATCGTCCATGCGAACGATGCCGGCATCGATCTGGTCGGCAAGTTCCGACAGATCGCCGAATAGCTCGCCGTCGCTGGAGCGCATGGCGGATGCGGCGTCACCGGACGGTGTCGGGGCGACCGCCGTTTCGCTGGCTCGGTACCCGCTTGGGGCGCCGCGACCCCACCCTCGTCGGAGCGCCGCGTACGCCGTCACCGCCACGACCGTGAGGACCAGGATCGCCAGGAGCGCGACGACCTCGGGCTGCACCCCGTCAGTCTAGGGGCGCCCTTACCTGGGTGACCCGCTCACGATCTGACGTACGGCGCCTGGCGGATCCACAGATCGTCGGTCAGCTGTGACACGAGGAAGGCACCCAGGTCGGATCGGGTGATGCGCGACCGCGGCCCGACCCGGAGATCCGTGCCGGCCTCCCAGCGTCCGGTCGGCGGACCCTTTACGACGCGCGGTGGGCGGACGGCGATCCAATCGAGCGTGCTCGCCGCCACGATCTCCAGTTCGCGCTGCTTGGCGGCCACCACGTTGCGGACCAGCAGCCGCACGACCGTGGACGCCACCCGATCCGCCAGAGCCTTCCGCTCCCCTGGCAGCGCGACCGCTGCCCCCGACAAGAGGACCAGCCGACGGACGCGGTGGCTTTCCATCGCAGCGACGACGTTCCTCGCCCACATCTCGAACAGGTCCACCTCCTCACGGCGGTTCGAGCTCGGGCCGAGCGCGCTGATGACGGCTTCGGCGCCGGCGATCGCCTCGTGGACGTCGTCGCGCTTTGCGATGTCGCCGGTCAGGACTCGGGAGGGTCCATGCTCGGTCACCTCGAGCCGCGACGGGTCGCGGACCATGGCCGTGACCTCGTGCTCCGCTCTCCCGGCGTGCTCCAGGACATGGCCGCCGATAGCGCCCGTCGCCCCGAAGATCGCCACCCTCATGGTGCGATGGTACGACCGACCTCCGACGGACGGGCTCTTGACCCGACACGGGCCCCGCGTCACGCTGACGCCATGCGCACCTCGCGTGGGCGGCGCGCCGTGGTCGGCGCCGTCTGCCTGCTCCTCCTTGCGACCGCGCCTGCGCAGGGCGGCGTGACCCTTCCTGAGGCGCCCGGCTGCACGATCTTCCCGGCCACGAACGTCTGGAACAAGCGGGTCGACGACCTGCCGGTGCGCGACGACTCCGAGACGCTCAAGCAGAGCATCGGCCTCGATGACTACCTCCACCCGGACTTCGGCTCATACGAGGGCTACGGCATCCCGTACAACGTCGTGGGAGCGCGGGCACCCAAGCGGACGGTGCGTTTCACCTGGCCGGACGAGTCTGATCCCGGGCCTTACCCCATCCCGCGCGAGCCACTCATCGAGGGCGCCGGAGCGACAGGCGACCGGCACCTGCTGGTCGTGGATCGGTCAAGCTGCATGCTCTACGAGCTCTACAACGCCCGCCTCACGGACAGTGGCTGGCGCGCCGGATCCGGCGCGATCTGGGATCTCGACTCCAACGCCCTGCGGCCCAAGGGTCACACCAGCGCTGATGCCGCCGGGCTGCCCATCCTCCCGGGGCTGGTCCGCTACGACGAGGTCGCGGCCGGGGAGATCGCCCACGCCCTCAGATTCACGGCTCCCGAGACGCGCCGGCAGTTCATCTATCCCGCGCGCCATTTCGCGAGCGACAGCGACGACCCGACCCTCCCACCGATGGGCCTGCGCGTACGGTTGAAGAAGTCGGTCGACATCAGCGGCTTCGGGCCGCAGTCGCGCGTGCTCCTCCGAGCGCTGAAGCGCTACGGCATGCTGCTTGCCGACAACGGCTCACCCTGGTTCGTGACCGGCGCTCCGGACCCGCGCTGGGACGACGATGAGCTGCACGAGCTGCACTCGATCACCGGTGCGGACTTCGAGGTCGTCGACACGAGCACCCTGCGCAACGGGACGCCCTGACCGACCCCTGCCCAGCAGTGACGCCGCGACGCGGCGGTTGCGACGGGTCGAGACGCGCGAGGTCGGTCCGGTCACCGATCCCCGATGATGACCGGCCAGGGAACGTGGTCCTGCTGGCCGGCCAGCTCCAGCCAGCGCATCGCGTACGCGACCTCCGTGGCGCTCCGCCGCAGGAGACCTGCCGGGTCTGGAGGAGCAAGGTGGCTCGGGCGGCCGTTGAAGTGCTCACGCCCGTAGCTCTGTGCCAGCAGGCTGTGGTTGCCGAGCGGGCGGAGATGGGAACGGACGAGATCGACCTGCCGGGCGAACCCTGGGGCGCGCCACCGCTCCGGGATCCGAGCGGGGCGGGCGAGAAGGCTCTGGAGGATCGCGCCATGGAGCCCGAGCCGCTCATCGTGCGGTGCGGGCGTGCCCGGGACCGGACTCGGCCCGATGGCCGTGGGAGGCTGGTCGGGCGACAAGGGCTGATGCAGCATGCCGTGAACGTAGGGACGGTCTGTCAACGGCGCGTTTCCGCGCCGTCAACGTTCCGGTCGTCGCCCGCTGCTCACTCTCCAGGACGGCGCAGGACGTAACCCACGCCGCGCACCGTCTCCAGGTAACGCGGCTCAGACGGTTCCTCTTCGATGCGCTGGCGGAGCCAATGGACGTGCACGTCCACCGTCCTCGTCTCGCCGGCGTACTGGTAGCCCCACACGTGGTCGAGGAGCTGCTCCCGGCTGAAGACCTGGCCAGGGTTGCGGAGCAGGAACGCAAGGAGCTCGAACGCCTTCGGCTTGAGGGCCAGCGGCTGCCCGTCGCGCAGCAGTCGGTGGCCCGCCAGGTCGACCTTCACGCGTCCCAGGTCGACGACGCTCGACGTAACCTCGGCCGAGGCCGGCGTCTCGACGCGCCGGAGGAGCGCACGGATGCGAGCCTGCAGCTCGCGCAGGCTGAACGGCTTCGTGACGTAGTCGTCGGCACCCAGCTCGAGGCCGACCACCTTGTCGACCTCACTGTCGCGCGCAGTCAGCATGAGGATGGCGACCTGTGACTCCTGGCGGATGATCCGGCAGACCTCGATCCCCGACAGCCCCGGGAGCATCACGTCCAGGACGACGAGATCCGGCGGGTCGGCTCGGAACCGCTCCAGTGCCTCGCGGCCGTCCGCTGCGGTGATGACGCGCAGGCCGTCCTGCTCGAGCGCCTCGGCGAGCGCCTCGCGGAGCGTCGGCTCGTCGTCGACGACGAGGACCGTTCGGTTCACAGCGTCACTCGGCATGCGCTCCGTCACCGGCCGCTGCCGTCTCGGCGGCACGACGCGCGAACTCGCGGCTCCGGATCCACCACTCGGTGAAGTCACGGCAGCGGCCGTCGTCGTCGAAGCGGCAGACGTAGATGTTCCAGTACTCATCGGCAAGCCCCCCCTTCTCGTCGAAGTACCGGCTCCAGCCGGAGGCGACGTGCTCCTCGCCGTCGATGGCCAGTGGCTCGTAGTGGCCGTCGTAGGTCCCCGGATCGTCGGGTTCGTCGAGCCACGAGGCCACGATGGCGTCGCGTCCGTGGACCGGATCATCTTTGGGGTGGTACCGATAGTCGGCTTCCTCGCTGAATAGCTCGCCGATGGCCTGCGGGTCATAGCTGCGCCACGCGGCGACGTACCGGTCGAGCCACTCCTGGAATGTGGCGCGGTCGAGTGTCATTCCATCTCCTTCGTGTGTCCGGTCCCCGTCACGCGACGCCAGAACGAAGCGTCTCCGCGGCGCGGTCGAGGCGCTCCAACGTCCGTTCCTGCCCCAGGGCCACGAGCGTGTCGAATAGCGGCGGGGTGGCGGTCCGCCCGGTGACCGCGACACGGATGGCCATGAAGAGGTCACCGGCCTTCCAGCCGCGTTCCTCTGCGAGCTGCCGCAGCGCGACCTCCAGCTCGTCCGCCTCGAAGCTGACGGCCCCGGCCTCGGCGATGACCCGCCTGGCGTCGGCCACGGCATCGGTCGTCGTGCGCGCATCCCAGCGCTTCGGGACCAGCAGCGCGGCGTCGACACGCACGTCGTCGACGAACAGGAAGTCGATCAGATCACCGATCGACGACAGCAGCGGCAGGCGCTCACGGATCATCGGGAGCAGCGCGTGCAGGTCGGCTTCGGTCGGCGTCCGGATCGCCCCGCCGGCGGCGGCACGCTCGTCGAGCGAGCGGAACAGGAACGGCATCGACCGCTCGATGAGCTCCTCGTCGGGCAGCCGCCGCATCCATTGCCCGTTTAGCCACTCGAGGCGGCCGCGGTCGAAGACAGCACCGGCTGAGTGAACGCGCTCGAGGTCGAACCTCTGGGCCAGCTCGTCGAGACCGAATATCTCCTCCTCGGTGCCGGGCGACCAGCCCAGCAGCGCCAGGTAGTTGACGATCGCCTCCTTGACGAAGCCCTCGTTGCGATAGTCCTCGATCGCGGTCTGGCTCTTTCGCTTGCTCATCTTGGTGCGGTCGGCGTTGAGGATGAGCGGCAGGTGGGCGAAGGTCGGGATGTCGGCACCGAGCGCCCGGAAGAGCAGGATGTGCTTGGGCGTATTCGAGAGGTGATCCTCGCCGCGGATCACGTGAGTGATGCGCATCTCCGCGTCATCCACGACGACAGTGAAGTGGTACAGCGGGGTGCCGTCGGAGCGGACGATGACGAGGTCGCCGCCGAGGGCGGTCGTATCGATCTCGACGTGCCCACGGATCAGGTCGTCGAAGGCGACGATGCCTTCACCGACCCGGAAGCGGACGGCCGGCTTTCGCCCTTCCGCCTCGCGCTGACGGCGCTGGTCCATCGAGAGGGTGGCGCAGCGCCCGACATAGTGCGGCGGCTGGTGTGCCTGCTCCTGCGCGTGTCGGTCCGCGGCGAGCTCGTCGGGCGTGCAGTAGCAGGGGTAGGCACGGTCCTGCGACAGCAGTCGATCGGCCGCCTCGCGGTACAGCGGCAGCCGCTGCATCTGGCGGTACGGGCCGAACGGGCCTCGCGCCGGCAACCCGGCCACCTCTGGTCCTTCGTCCCACGTCAGGCCGAGCCAGTGGAGGCCTTCGAGGATGTCCCGCTCGTGCTCGAGCGACGAGCGCGCGGCGTCGGTGTCCTCAAGCCTGAGGATGAATGTGCCACCGGTGCGACGGGCGAACAGGTAGTTGTAGAGGGCCGTGCGCGCGGTGCCGATGTGGAGCGGGCCGGTCGGGCTTGGCGCGATGCGGCAGCGATTCGTCACGCTCGGAGTGTGACGCCCCGTACCGTCGTCGTCATCCCGGCGACACGTTTCGGTCTCGATGTGCGTCTCATCGGTGGTCTTCGGACAGGATGTTTCGCGCACGGAACCGTCAGCGGTCCCGGCGCGTCCACCTTGCGCCGAGGCCGACCGTCACGGCACGTCATCCGCTGGCCCTAGAGGAGTATCCATGCCCCCCGGTCGCCACTCGCTCCGCCCCCTGATCGCCGTCACACTAGCGATCACCGCGCTGGGGGCCGCCGGACCGGCGGTCTCGGCCGGGGACACCACCCCCTCCGTCCGATTGATCTCGCCGAGCGACTCCGTCACCATCAAGCGTTACGGGCCCAAGGCATACCTCGACCCGGGGATCCTCGTAGCCGCCGTCCGCGGGGCCTTCGATCTTCGCGTCAGCCGTCCCGACTACGGGGCGCCCATCGAGGTCTGGCAGTACGTCGACGGCAAGCCATTCCGCAAGCTGCCCAGGGACATCACGCGCGGCTTCGAAGGCCTCAAGCGGTTCTTCCGGATCTCTTTGACCGACGCCGACGGCCAGGTCGTCCTCGACACATCCAAGTCCTTCTGCCCGAGCGGCCAGGACATGCGCGTCAACGCGTCGGGCCCGATGACGTCGAGCTATCCGCGGTACTGCGGATCCTTCAGCTCAGCCGGTGCGTTCGTCCTGGGCAACGTCTGGGGCATCGAGCGAGGCTGGGCCGTCCCCGCGTTCGGATGGCGCGCTCCCACCTTCGGCGGGCCCGACGGGCGCTACACGCTGCGAGTGGCCATCACGCCGCGCTTCCGTCAGATACTGCGGGTCGATGCCGACGATGCCGCGGTCAGGGTGGCGGTGCGGATCCAGACAGCCGATGACCAGTGCCCCGACTGCCCTCACCCGGGTCTCGCTGATGACGGTACGCGCGGGCCGCGTGGCTTCGCTGCCGACCAGCCCGTTCGCGGCCCATCGGGAGTGGCACCCAACGCGGTGCCGCCAGCCGGCAAGCTGCCCGATCTCGTCGCTCTGCCTGCGTTCGAGATCAGGATGAACGGCCGCGGCGCTCGCGACCGGATCGAGTTCGGCGCGAATATCTGGAACGCGGGGCCATCACCGATGCTGGTCGAAGGTTTCAGGCGCCAGAACGAGGACGTCATGGACGCCTTCCAGTACTTCTTCGACGGCGACGAGGTGCTGGGCCGACGCCGCGTCGGGACCATGGAGTTCCACTCGGGCGGAGGCCACCACCACTGGCACTTCCTCCAGTTCGCCCGCTATTCCCTGCTCGACGCGAATGGCGAGTCCGTCGGCGTCAGCAGGAAGCAGGCGTTCTGCCTTGCACCCACGGACGCCATCGACCTGACGGTGCCCGGTGCGGAGTGGCAGCCTGGCTCGACCGGCCTTGGCACGTCGTGCGGCGGCCCTGACGCGGTCTGGGTGCGCGAGACCCTCCAGGCCGGATGGGGCGACACGTACTACCAGGTATCGGGCCAGTCACTCGACGTGACGAACCTGCCGAACGGCCGCTACTACGTGGCGGTCGAGGCCAATCCCACCGGGCTCCTCTACGAGTCCGACACCACCAACAACATCGAGCTGCGTGCCATCGACCTTGGTGGCACGCCGGGCGACCGCACCGTCACGGTCCGGCCGTGGCACGGCATCGACGCATGACCCGCTGAGCCACCACCGACCGAGCGGGCACTCGGTCGCCGCTCAGCCATCTTCGACGCGCGCTCCCGGCTCCCGGGAGCGCGCTCGGTCGTTCCTGAGCATGGCGATCGTCGCGGCCATGCCGGCGATCAGGTAGGCGGCGGCGATCACCGCGAGGCCGGCGGCGGCGATGGGTGGCGCCGGCGGAAGCAGCCCGGCAAGGACGATCAGGATCAGGAGAGGCACGGCAACAGCGATGGCACCGACGGTCGCGATGGCACCGATCCGCGCGACCACCGGGAAGAGCACGAGAGCGGCGAGGATGGCGATCGCGGCGACGGCCTGCGCGG
>Ga0136620_10001781_pt1 | contig 10239 bp, 10 predicted proteins | sample AntDrymUQ4162106_2_FD_104806 | JGI IMG/M metagenome (GOLD analysis project Ga0136620, IMG submission 104806) | Polar desert sand microbial communities from Dry Valleys, Antarctica - metaG UQ416 (21.06) | ecosystem: Environmental > Terrestrial > Soil > Desert | place: Antarctica: Dry Valley... | reverse complement strand
TCGGGCTCAAACGGGATCGGGCTCCGGGCGGTGCGGGACGGGGGAGGCCACGCCGGTCACGATGGCGCCGATGCCGTCGAGATCGGCCGATGCTCGACCCCGGGACCGGCGAGCGCACGGGGCGTAGTCGACTGGGTGGTCCACCGTGGGTTCAATCGAACCGGGCGCCGCCCGGCCCGGGGGCTCCGGGTCGGTACGCTCCTCGGGTGGCCCAGCCCTCCGACGTCGAAGCCCGGCTCGCCGCGCTCGAAGCCCGCATGGACATCGTGGCCGCCGACGCCGCGGCCGCCCGGCACCTCGCCGCCGCCCGCGACCGCGATCTCGCCGACCTCGGCGTCAAGGTCGACGCCAACCGGACGGCCATCAACGCCCTCGGCGAACAGACCGCCGCCGGGTTCGCTGAGATGCGCGGCAAGCTCGACGCAGCCGCCGCCGGCCAACAGCGGATCGTCGACCTGCTCACCGGCCTGATCTCCGGCCCAAGCGACCAGCAGTAGCCTGCTGGTTGTCGGTGCAGGCCCGTAGCGTCCTCACCGTGGACGACGTCTCGCCCGGCACGCTCGCGTCAACCAGCACGGCACCGATCGCGACCGCGCGGGAGCTGACCGGTGGTGCTGCGGGGCCGGTGGCCGGCGAGCTGCTGGCCCACCTCGACGACGAGCACCCGGTCCTGTCCGCGCTGCCGGCGCCGGAACGGCTCCTCGCCGCCGCGTGGCTCGCCGGCTACCGCTCCGCCCGGATCCGGGATGCGCCGCCGCTGAGGTGTGCGGCTGGCTACGTGCGCCCGCGGCGGGCCGAGCCGCTGCGCGCCGCAGCCGCCGTCGGCGCCTACGCCCGAGACCCGATGCTGGGCGCCATCCCGCGGCGGCGCACCCCTCTCTGCCCGTATGCCAGACGTCATCCAGCCGTCGCTGCCTCGCAGCCGGGCTCGTCCCGGCTAGAAGGCCCCGCCAGCAGTTGTCCAACCAGATCCGTCGCATGATCAGCACGGCGCCGGGAAGCGCCTTGATCCTGGACAGATGCCGGTCGCGTGGCTCACCCGTGCGCCGGGTCAGCGCCTTGACCACGCTCACCATCCGAGGTGGAACGGCTCACCTCTTGACGTTCACCGTCCCGCCACGTCCACTTGTGCGCTATGAGTGAGGCCGTGGTTGCCGCGATCGTCGCAGGCGTTGTGAGCCTTCTCGTGACGTTCGGCAAGGTCCTGTGGGATGCCCGTCAGAAGAAGCAGGAGCGGCGGCTGGCCGCCAGGGAGAAACTGGACAGGTATCGCGAGCCGCTCCTAACCGCGGTGGATGATCTGGGTTCACGCATCAACAATATTCGAAACGATGATTTTCTCTTCTACCTCCGCGTGAGAGGACGCGAGCGTACCGCGCTGCTTGGCACGCTGTTCCGCTTCGCCCAGTTCTTCGGATGGACCGAGATCCTCTACGGATCCTTCGGCCGTCTGAGGTTCGAGAATGACAAGAGCACGAAAGCAGTTGCCGATGTACTTGGGAACATCGGAAAGAAGTTGGCGACGGACCGACTCGACAGGGCAGATCCGTCCGACGCCACGACGACACAGCTCATGATTTGGCGAGAGGAACAACGGGCCATTGGAGAGGTCATGCGCGCTGGCGACGACCCACCTCGCTGCATGAGCTTCGATTCGTTCGCGAGGGAGTATGATTCCCGCTTCGCGACATGGTTCGAGACTTTCGCGTCGCAACTAGACCCGGCTTCAACGCCTCGCAGCGACAGGCTCGCCAAGCTCCAGCGGCTCTTGGCGAGCCTGATTCGGAAACTGGACGTCGACAGGGTTCTGGTCCAGGCGGACCCCGACGGGATCATCACCGAGCCGAGGTGGGCTCGGCCCTCGATGCTCAGCGGCACGGCAGAAGCGAACATGGTCCGACGCGGGCCAGCGGGCGGAGCCTAATCAGCCCGGCAACCGCATCCGCTCATGCCGCCACCGCGGGCGGGACGCGCGCTCATGCTGCTGATCGGACATTCCAGTGTGCAGACGTCTGCTGTGTTCGCGCCGAAGGCAGCAAACAGACTCCTGGAACCGGCTCGCACCGCATCCAGTATCGGTCACGGCGACCGAGCGTTCGATGGGACCTGCCGCCATCGTGATCACGAGTCACCTGCGCGTTCGTACCGGGAGAGCTGACCGAAGCAGCGAAGATCCAAAACGCCCAAGCTACCTTGTGTGACTAGAACACCGAAACGGCCTCTGACCAGGCCTTCACAACGGCACGAACACTTGAGTAGGACTCGGCCCACGAAGCCCCTGGTCAGGGCGAAGTTAGAACTTATGGTGGACCTTGGGGAAGGTTATTACAACACAAACGCGCAGGTAGAAGCCCTGGAGACCCTGCTCCGGAAGCTGCCCGGCCTCGCCACACCCGCTCCACCACCCGCCGACCGGCCGAAACCAGGGCGGGCACGGCAACTCGACACCGACCAGACCCAAGCCCTGATCCAGGGCTACCTGGCGGGCGCCACAACCTACGAGCTGGGCAACCGGTTCGGCATCGACCGACGAACGGTGAGTGCCATTCTCCGCAGGCACGGCGTACCGATGCGCCGGCGGGGCCTATCCTCCGAGGATGTCGACGACGCGATCCGCCGCTACGAGGCAGGCTGGTCACTGGCGAGGATCGGCGAACACCTGAACGTCGACTCCACCACCGTCCTGAGCCGATTGCGGGAGCGCGGCGTCCCCACCCGAGACACGCATGGGCGACCCCGATCTTAAAAACGGGCGGGGTCTGCGGGCCCGCACTCTCGCCCTATACCTCGATGATGACCGTGCGGTCACGTGGTAGGCCGACGTATTCGGCTGCGTCGGCGGTGATGTGGGAGGTGGCGATGAACAGCCGCTTGTGCCAGGGCGCCTCGTCGGCGCCTTGCAGCGTTGCAGCTCGATCTTCGATAGGTAGTTCGATAGGTAGTTCGATAGGTAGTAGGACGCCTGGTCGTCCGGAGCTGTCCCTCGGCCGGGGCTGGGTCGAGCGCCCTGAGCGCTCCGGGCACGTCCGGTGTCTCCATGTAGCCGAACCGTGCGGTGACATGGGTGATCCCGTCGTCGGCGTAGCCTCGCCGCGCTTGGCCTGGTCCACTGTGGGCAGGACAGGCGAATCGTCGTCGCCTATCCGTTCTCCGGCGAGCTGACCGTGCATTCGCCTGCCGAATACACCCGCGACCGGCGGTGGCAGTGGGAGCCGGCGACGGTGGTGGTGGTGGTGGTGGTGGTGGTGGTGGTGGTGGTGCTCCTCGCACGGACCACACGCTGCGGGACTGCCGCCGAGTGTCTCTGCCCCCGCTGTCACCTTCCGCGTCGACCGCGACAACGCCCGACACTACCTGACCCAGCACCCCGAGCTTCACGGCACGGTCCTCGACCACCAGGACGCGATTGAGATAGCCCGCCTGTCCTTCAGCTCGCTCCTGACCGAGTAGAACGCCAACTCGCCGCTGCCAGCGCGCCACGGACCGGTCAAGTGCCGCCACCACGGCGGCTTCCGCACGTGATTGCGGACGGGCTTGCGGTTTGAGCAACGCCGACACACCCAGCGACGAAGGCGCCGCGCAGAGAAGAGTTCCTGCAATGCCACGATCGGCTCGACCCGATCGGTATCCCTTCAATCAACAAATCCGCAGGTCACAGCATCTGAAAGGGCTACCGATGCTTCGGTGGGGCGGGCCGCGCGGGGCTAGACCGACGGCGAACTGTCGATGGCAGACCACCCACCAATGAGCCAACAGCGCTGGCGCTGCCAGCGAAGTTAGCCACAGCACGGGCCCCGGTCACCACGCCGGCCCTCTGTCACTACCCCGTTCGGCCGCCAGAAGCGCCCGCTCGGGCCTCCGGCAGAAGAGCGACCACCGTCTGAATCCCGGTCACCCGCCACTACAGTCTGGCAGCAGAAGGAACATGGCGAGCGCGAGCGAGGACACATGGCGAAGGCGGCGCGGGAACGGCTGGCGCGGCTACTCGGCGACTCCGAGCCGGCCGGGTCGTTCAGTGCTCAGCTGCTGGCGCCGGCGCATTTGCTCCAGCTTGAGGTGTCTGGCGTCGGACCAGTGAGCGTTCCGGTCCGCGCACCTCTGGCGAAGAAGCTGATCTCAGTGGCGCGGTCGGCGATGTTCGGGCGAGGGGAGCAGACGCAGACCGACACCAACGTCCGCGACACGTGGGAGCTCACCCCGGATCAGATCACGCTCGGCGGACCCGGCTGGACGGCGCTGATGAACCGCGCGCTGGAACACTTTCGTGACGAGCTCGGACTCCCGCAGACCTCACGCCTGCGGGCCGAGCCGCACTCGATGCTGGTCTACGGCAAGGGGCAGTTCTTTCTCCCCCACCAGGACTCGGAGAAGAACGACGCGATGGTGGGCACACTGGTGGTGTCACTGCCTTCGGCGCACACCGGTGGGGAACTGGTCATCGACCACGCCGGGGAGAGCACCACCTACCGAGCGTCGAAGGAGGAGCTAACCCTCGTCGCGTTCTACGCCGACTGTCGTCACCAGGTCACCCCTGTCAGGTCCGGGTACCGGGTGACGCTCACGTTCAACCTGCTCTGCGGCACCGAGACCCCGGCTCCGGAGGCTGGCCCCGCCACCGAGCTGGTGCACTGCCTGACCGAGCACTTCACCACGCCGGCCACCCCACGATACGGAAGCCGCGACCTCGGCCTGCCGAACCGGCTGGTCTTCCTACTCGACCACGAGTACACCCAGCGGGGCCTGAACTGGAGCCGACTCAAGGGCGCCGACGCGGAGCGGGCCGCGCTGGTGCGCGCCGCGGCGGAACAGGCCGGGTGCCAGACAGTGCTGGCACTCGCCGAGGTAAAGGAGACCTGGGACGCCCTGCCATCCGACAGCGACGGCTGGGACGACTACGAATACGACGAGGACGAGGACGATCGCAGCCCGAGTGAGGACCCCAACGACTTTCAGCTCAATGAGCTGATCGACGACGAGATCACCCTCGGCTGGTGGACCAGCCCGGACGGCACCGGCGGCGAGCAAATCTCGCTGCACGTCCCCGACTACGAGGTGTGTGCCACCACCCCGAGCGTGGGCCTGACGCCCTACCAGTCCGAGTACGAGGGCTACATGGGCAACTACGGCAACACGCTGGAGCGGTGGTACCGGCGTGCCGCGGTTGTCGTGTGGCCGCAGGACAGGGCGTTCGCGGCGCGTGCCGAGGCCGGATCGCAGTGGGCTCTGCACGAGCTCCGCGACCGCATCGACGCCGGAGACCTGGAGGGCGCCCGTGCCGCAGCGGAGTCGCTCGCACCGTTCTGGAAAAAGATAGGAGCACAGGCGGGACTGCTCGGTGCGGCCCTGGACGTAGCGGCGGGCCTGGGCGTCGCCGAGACGGCGGCGATGCTGCTGGAACCGTTCCGGGTGGAGACCGTCACGCAGGAACATGCGGGCGGGTTGGCGGCGGCGGCCGGGCGGTACGGCGAGGACTGGACGCGCAGCGTCATCGACGGGTGGTTCGGGTCGAGGCACCACTTCGGAACCGACCTGTCCGAGTGGGTCGACAACAGGCTGCCGGGGCTGTGCGGGGCGCTACGTACCACCGGCAGGCCGGAGGTGGCACGGCTGCTGGCCGCCGGAGCCTGGCGCTGGATGGGCAGCCAGCTCCGGCTCTGGACTACCACCGCGCGACGCGAGGTCCGCCAGCCGCAGCTGGAGATGCTGAGCTCGCCGTTGGTGCGGCTGCTGGAGGCGGCCGACGACAAGCTGTGCGACGAGATCACGGCAGCGCTGCGCGAGTGCGGGGACAACGTACTGGAGTGCCTGATGCCGGCGTTGCGTCTGGCGGACGCGCGACAGGCGGCGGGGCTCGACACGGTCGCGCGGGACTGCGCGAAGCGGCTCGGCACAATCATCACGCGGCCCCTGCGTGACGAAGACGACTGGTCGATCGAATGGACCGGGTGCGGGTGCGGCCTCTGTGACACGTTGGGGACGTTTCTCGGCTCACCGTCACAGCGGACCTTCGAGTGGCCGCTGGCGACAGACGGACGCCAGCACGTGCACACCAAGATCGACTCGGCAGCGCTGCCGGTGCAGCACCAGACCCGGCGGCAGGGGCGGCCATACACTCTGGTGCTGACGAAAACCGACGAGCTGTTCACGCGCGCCACGAACACGCGGCACAAGGCCGTGACCGACCTGGCGTGGCTGACGTCGACGCGGGGGTGACGCATCGGCGCGAAAGTAAGATGGCGGAGCGGGAACGGGGTGCATGATCGTCCATGCGGTCCACCTACCGTGATCGCCAGTGCCGCCGTCGGCTGAAACTGGCTCTTCGAATTTGATCGGGATTCGCGCGGGCCCCGTTGATGGTGGCGCAGGTCAGAATTTCGCGTGCGTGCAGGGTGGGCTCGTAGCAGGCGGTCGGATCGGCGGCCTGCTATTCACCGCGCCCGCAGGCGAACGCGACGCGCATCTGGGAGAACATGTCACCGGGCGCCATCGCGGTCGCGTCGGCGCTGAGGGCGGGTTCGATGCCGTGCCGCAGAAAACGGGAGTCCACAGCAAGCCGCGCCCACCCACCAACCCGGCATAAGGGACATCGCGACGCTGCCGGGGAGTCACCGATCCGGACCGCTTCAATCTCGATGCCGAAAAAGCCCATGCCGGGCGGTGTGCTGCTGTTGAGCCACTCCAGGGCGCTGCGGTGGTCGGCCCGCATCCGGATAGCCACAGTTTTCCAGTTCCCGTATTCGCTCGGCAGGTCCCGCCAGGGCGACCCGTTGCGGGTCCGCTAGAACACCCCGTTGAGCACCATCCGGTGATCAGCCCACCGACCACCCCGACGCGGAGTCTGATCCGGCAACAACGGCTCAAACCGAGACTACTACTACTACTACTACTACTACTACTACTACTACTACTACTACTACTACTACTACTACTACTACTACTACTACTGCTGCTGCTGCTGCTGCTCATCATCAGTCAGATCATGACGATCAAGCATCAGAAAGATCTACCGCATCCACCCACCGAGATCCACAGGACAGGCTCCGCGAACAACCCGTCCAACCCCCCAGCTCACGCCGCAAGATCCTCTTCCATCACCACAAGATCGAGATCCTAGGCAGCCCCCGAACCGAGGGCACCTCCCGGCTCCAGTCGGCAGCCTCCAGTGGCAACGAGGAGGCATCGTGACTGTCGTCGGCACCGCACTGCGCGACGCCCTGCACACGCTCAAGCTGTCCGGGACATCGGAGACCCTCCACACCCGGCTGACCCAAGCCCGCACCGGGAAACTCGGACGCCCGGACTCCTACAAGTCCTCTGCCACGGCGAGATCACCCCGCCGCGAACAGGCACTCAGCGAAGGTACAGAGTCACCCAAGCCACCTCGCGTGACTAGAACTCCGACATGGCCTCTGACCAGGGCATCCCCAACGGCACGAACATTCAAGTAGGACTCGACACGCGAAACCCCTGGTCAGGGCAAAGTTAGAACTTATAGTGGAGGTACCGGGAGGCTACTACAAAACAAAGCAGCAGGTCAGCAAGCTGGAATTGCTGATCAAGAAGCTGCCCGGCGCGTCCAAGCCACTCCGTCCGGCTCGACGAGGCCGGTTGCCGGGCTTGGCCAGACAGCTTGAGAGCCAGCAGGTCCAAGAGCTCATCTCGGGGTACCAGGCGGGGGCGACCCTTTATCAACTAGGCGAACGGTTCGGGATCGACCGGCGGACAGTCAGGGCGATCCTGCATCGCCACGATGTGCCGACGCGGAGACGCGGCCTGTCCTCGGACCAGATTGACGAGGCGGTGCGGCTATACGGAGAGGGCTGGTCGCTGGCACGGATCGGCGAGCGGATGGGAGTCGACCCGACGACGGTGCTTACCAGGCTCAGGGATCGAGGGGTGAGGATGCGGGATGCGCAGGGACGGGAGCGACAGGAGCCGTGCTGACGCCGTGTGGGATGTCCGATCCCGGAGACCCCGAAGACGAGCGACAGACGTCCTCATCTGCCGATGAGCGGACGTTGCTTGGCCGCCGTCGGTTAATCACATCTGGTTGGCTATCGCTCGAGCGCCGAGGCTGGTACGAAGCCGCACGAGCCCTTCCATACCTGGGCCAGGTACCACTCACCGCCGGGCACCGCGCCCATCACGACAGAGTCGTCCCAAGAGCTCTCGCTGCCCGAGTTCCCCGCGCCGATTGTTACCTGCCGCGCGTCCGCACTCGGCCGCTCCCTGTGCACCGTGCCATTGGCGACCCGCGATGCGTTTTCGGGTGGTACCGGGTCGATGACTAGCCGTTGACACATCTCGAAGATAACCCCGTCGCAGAACTCGTAGTGCCGCAGCTGAAACTGCTCGTTCTGGATGGAGTAAATGGAGTACAGCGGTTCGCGGCTGACGAAGAAGTCGGTGGTGGCAATCTCCTTGGTCCCATCGGCAGCCGTGCGCACACGCGGTGTGGACGAGCCGAGCAATCCGAGTGCCATCGTATAATCGCCTGGCGACTTGGTGAGATAGACCTCCAGCGTGCACCCGCCGGAACCGCAGAACGTCGGCGTCTCGTTGATAACGAAGTAATCAAGCAGGCCGTCGTTATCAAGGTCATCCACCCGGACGACGTTGAACTTCAAGTCGCTGCTACTGGCAGTGGGATCCCCTCGTAGAGCCTCGAACTCCAACCAGTCGAGGAACTGGGCGCGCTGCTGCTCCGGACTGCGCTGCTGGGCGGTGTTCTGCTGCCACACCGCCGTGCCGACCGTTGCGGCCACCAAGACCGCGAGAGCGCACCAAAGCGCGGTGAGCCAACGCAGGCGCCGCACATGCCTGCGCCACAGCATATCGAAATCGACGCCGATTACAGTGGCAGCGATGCGGACCAGGCTGCGCCGGCTTAGTCGCCTCCTGCCGCGCTGGTCCATCCAGATCGGGTTGCCGATCCGGCCCTCCAGTGCCCTGGGCCCTGGGCAACTCGGGCAGCCGGATCGTGTCCTCACCGACCGCGATAATGACCAGGGGATCGACCTTGTGAGTTGTAACGAAGTGGTCCACTTCGAGGTTCACGTAATGCGATGCAGCTGACGTTGGGGACGCGAGCAGCACCATCGCGACCGCGTCGTTGATGGCGTCCTTCAGCCTCTGGTCGAGCGGACCCGAGGCGGGCATCTCATCGTCGTCGCGGAACACGGGGCGCAATCGGGTGCTCGACGGCCCTTGTTGATCGATGGCCAGCCGCACGTGACGCGGTATGACGAACCGCTCCAACCTTCGGTGCAACGATCTCGCGCGCGGCCGATCGGCCCACGAGTAGGAGAGGAACGCCCAGTACCGGCACCGTCCAGGTGTCTCCGACATAGACTACCCCTCCGTGACCGACCTGCGTTCTCACCCACGATATCTAACACCTACCGCAGGACTACCGCCCGCTCATGCCGCTGATCGCGCAGTCATGCCGGATGAGTGCGTCGCCGCGTCGCGTACTCGTCAGTGCATCACAGCGACGCCGGTAGCAGGGCCAGCAGATGCTGGGCGACCGTTGACGCTGAGGCGTCGGGCTGAACCGTGATGACCTTGTCTTGATCTGGGTCGATCCAGTCGTGAGCCCCGGGCTGCTCTCCCAAGACCACGGCGACACGGCTCATTCGATCGCGTCGCCTTCCAATGTTCGCCCGGCCGGCCTCGGTCCACTCGTATCGCACCCAAGTCGGAATACCCGTCTCCGCATCCTTGACGTAGCCCGGTCGCATCAAGGCGACGAACCAGGCCGACTGCCGGATCGCGTCGTCGAGGACGTTGCGTAGGAGCTCGTTCTCGTAGCACCACCATAGGGACACCCCCCCACTACTGGCCGCAGCACCGATGCTCGCACAGCATCGTCGAAACGAGCATGTCCAAACCCAGCAGCGGATCTTCGCAACCGAACCCCGCTGCCCAAGGGCGAACTTCATGCCGAGGCAGACCGGGTGGTGTAGCAACTGTGGGCTATAGGTTTCGCTGGTGGAGCGCCTGACCTGTTGGTTCGTGCACCTGAGGGTCGCTCTTCGAAGTATCCGCTTCTGCCGCTCTGCGCGCGGCGCCTGCTTTCGGCTTCTGGCGTGGTGCGGCTGGGTGAGCGGAAGAACACCCGACCTCACAGGCTGAGATACCGAGCGACAGCGTGCTCGACTGCGGCGAGTTCGTCGCGTTCGAGGTAGTGCACCGGGTCACCGATGAGGTAGTCCGTGTCGATGCTGCGGATTTGGTCGA
>Ga0136620_10001779_pt1 | contig 10242 bp, 7 predicted proteins | sample AntDrymUQ4162106_2_FD_104806 | JGI IMG/M metagenome (GOLD analysis project Ga0136620, IMG submission 104806) | Polar desert sand microbial communities from Dry Valleys, Antarctica - metaG UQ416 (21.06) | ecosystem: Environmental > Terrestrial > Soil > Desert | place: Antarctica: Dry Valley... | reverse complement strand
GACGACTACGCCTCACGTGTCCGCACGCTCGTCGACCGGACCCTCGCGGGGGCCCCGCGGTGACGTACCGAGCATGCGGCTGATCTTCGTCACACAGGCGGTCGACGTGGACGATCCCATCCTCGGCGCGACCGTCGCCAAGCTGCGAACGCTCGCGGGGCGCTGCGGCGAGCTGGTCGTCCTGTGCGACCACGTCGGCCGGCACGATCTGCCCAAAAACTGCCGGATCCGGACGTACGGCGCCTCGAGCCGACCCGCCCGCGGCGTCCGCTTCCTGCGGGCGCTCGCCCCGGAGCTCCGTCCCCTGCCGGACGCGATCATCGCTCACATGTGCCCCATCTTCCTGGTGCTCGCGGCGCCGCTCGCCCGCCCGCTGCGGATCCCGCTCGTCCTCTGGTACACGCACTGGACGATCGACCGGACGGTGCGGCTCGCTACCCGCCTGAGCAACCTCGTCCTGAGTGTCGACCGGCGCTCGTTCCCGCTCTCCTCGCCGAAGGTGAAGGGGATCGGCCACGGGATCGACGTCCACGAGTTCGCGCCGAGGGAGCCGCCGCCGGCGAACGGACGGCCGCTGCGCCTGCTGGGGCTCGGACGCACCTCGCCCTCCAAGGGGTTCGGGACGCTCCTCCGGGGACTCGAGCTCGCGCGCGCCGCGGGCGTCGAGGCGACGCTCGAGCTCCGGGGGCCCTCGACGACCGCGGAGGAGCGAGGCCATCGCGGAGAGCTCGAGCGACTCGCGGAAGGCCCGGGCCTCGCCGGTACCGTCGTGATCGGGGAGCCTGTTCCGCGCAGCGACGTTCCCGCCCTCCTCGGTGGGTTCGACGCGGTGGTCAACTCGACCAGGGGCCAGACGAGCGGCGGCGCGCTCGACAAGGTCGTCTACGAGTCGGCCGCCTCCGGGGTGCCCGTCCTCGCCTGCAACCCGCACTTCGACCGCTTCCTCGCCGGCCTCCCGCTCGAGCTGCAGTTTCGCAGCGAGAGCCCCGAAGACCTCGCCCGCGTCCTGACGGGATTCGCTGCGAGCAGCCCCGAGTCGCGACTCGAGACGGGTCGGGAGCTACGCCGGCGCGTCGAGTCGGGGCACTCGACCGAGAGCTGGGCGGACGCGGTCATGGCGTCGGTGCGCGAGCTCCACCCGTAGTCCGTGCGCTTCCTGCGCCGGAACGCCTTCCTCATCTACTCGATCTACGCGGTCACGCTCGTCTCGGGTCTGCTCGTCACGCCGATCATCGTGTCGGCGCTCGGCCGGGACGAGTACGGCCTCTGGGCGTTCGTGGGCTCGCTCGTCGTCTTCTTCGGACTGCTCGACTTCGGGATCGCTCCCTCGATCATCCGGTTCGCCGCGGAGCAGCGCGGGCGCGGGGCGCAGGCGGAGGCCGAGGCGAGTGAGCTTGCCTCCGCCGGACTCGTCCTCTACGGCGTCGTCGCGCTTGCGACGCTCGCGCTCGGTCTCGCGCTGATCGGACTGCTCCCCGTCTTTGCGGAGGTGCCCGAAGGCCTCCTCTGGCCGGGCCGGATCGCGCTCGCCCTGCTGCTCGCCGGCTCGCTGATCCGCTTCCCGTTCTCCCTCGTCAACAATCTGCTGGCGGGTCAGCAGCGCTACGACGTGATCAACCTCGGCAGCCTGCTCTCGATCGTGGTCTACACGGTGGCGGTCGCCGGCGTCCTGCTCGTCTGGGACGGAGGGATCGTGCTCGTCGCGGCGCTCACGCTGGTCGCGACGGCCTTGCGGCTCGGCCTTCCGGCCCTCTGGTTGAGGCGGGAGCTACCCACGCTGCGGTTCGCGCCTGCGCTCGTCCGGCGCGCCCGACTGCGCCAGCTGGTCGGCTTCAGCGTCCACACGTTCTTCATCAACGTCGCGTCGAAGGCCGTCTTCTCGGCCGATGTCGTCCTGGTCGGCATCGTCCTCGGCCTCGGGGCCTCGGCGCACTACGGTCTCGCCGCCAAGCTCTTCGCGCTCGTCTTCGGTTTCGGCGTCTCGGGTGCGACCGTGCTCTTCCCGTTCCTCGCCGAGCTCGAGGGGGCCGAGCAGCTCGAGCGGCAGCGACGCTGGCTGCTCTCCGCCGTGCGCGTGGTGCTCTCGATCGTCCTGCTCGCGACGTTCCCGCTCGTGCTCCTGCCCGAGCGCTTCCTGCAGGCCTGGCTGGGCTCGAGCTACCAGAGCGAGGGCTTCGCGGCGAGCGTGTCGGTGCTCGTCCTCCTCATGCTGAGCCTGCTCTTCGCGGCCCCGACCCACGTGCTGACGCAGATCCTCGTGGCGCGCGGACGGCACGCGAGGCTCGCACTGGTCCGGCTCGCGACGGTGGGCGTGAATCTCGTCCTGTCGATCGTCCTGGCCCTCACGGTGGGGATCTGGGGCGTTGCGCTCGCAACGCTCGTCACCGAGGGGCTGGCCGCGGCGCTCGTGCTACCCGGCCTCGTGCGGCGCGAGGCCGGCATCAGAACCGGAGCGCTCCTCGCGGCCTGGTCCCGTCCGCTAGCCGTGGCGCTGGTGGCGGCCGTTCCGACGCTGCTCGCGCTCGGCCGGCTGCTGCCCGTCGACACGCTGCCGGAGTTCGGCGGGGTCACCGTCGCCTGGGCGATCCTGTTCACCGTGCTCATCTGGCGGTTCGGTCTCGGCGAGGAGGAGCGAGGACTGATCCGGCGGACGTTCCTCCGCCTGCGCCCCGTTCCGGCCGTCGCGCAGGACGAGCCCGCATAGCGCGCTCGTAGACCGAGAGCGTGTGCTCGGCCATCCGGGTCTCGGAGAAGTGTGCTCTCGCGCGGGCGAGCCCCGCCTCGCCCTGCCGGCGGCCGAGCTCCGGCTCCCTCAGGGTTCGCCTGACGGCGGCGGCGAAGGCACCTGCATCGCCGGGTGGGACCAGGTCTCCTGTCTCCCCGTCCCGCACGATCTCGGGGATCGAGCTGACCCTGCTCGCCACGATCGGCAGTCGCGCGAGCATCGCCTCGAGCAGCACGAGCCCGAAGCCCTCCCAGCGCGCGGGGTGGACGAAGACCTCCGCGCGCTCGAGCCACGGGACGATGTCGCCCGCCCGCCCGGGCAGGAGGAGCGCGTCGGCGACCCCGAGTGCCTTCGCCCGCTCACGCAGCGGCTCGCGCAGCGGCCCCTCTCCCAGGACCACGAGGACGGCGCCGGGGTGCTCTGCGCGGATCCCCGGCAGCGCCTCGACCGCTGTGCCGAGGCCTTTCTGCTCGGTCAGCCTGCTGATCGCGAGCAGGACTCGAGCCTCGCGGGGGAGGTCGACGCCGGGATTCGGCCCCCACGCCACGGGCAGTCGGTCGAGTCCGTAGTGCACGACCTCGACCTTCTCCGCCGGCAGACCCACGCGCTCGACGCAGAAGCGCGCGAGCGCGTGCGTGATGGCGATCACCCCGCGCGCCGCAAGCGTCGCCGCGCGCTCGACGTGACGGAACGGTCCGAGGCGAAAGCGGTCGTCGTTGTGCTTCGAGCTCACGAGCGGGAGGCGCAGGCGCGCCGCGGCGGCCGCCCCATAGACGTCCGCGTGGACGAGGTGGGTGTGCACGAGGTGGGGCCGGAGGCCGCGGAAGGAGGCGACGAGTCGCCGCGCGAGTGCGGGGTCGAGGTCGCGCGCCGCCGGAAGGCGGAAAGCGGGCACGCCGGCTGCCTCGAGCTCGCGGTAGAAGGGCTCACCGGCTCCGTCCGCCGTGTCGAGCCCGAGGAAGAACGGCTCGACGCCACGTCGAGCGAGCGCGGGCAGGAGCGCCAGCAGGTGGCGCTCGGAACCGCCGATGCCTGCGATCCGGTGGACGTGGAGGACGCGCACCGGGTTTTACGAAAGAGCTGCGAGCGTCGCTGCCTCGGCGCCGGCCGGCGGGCGCTCCGACTCGACGTAGAAGCGCTGCCACAGCTCGAGCATGACGAGCGACCACAGCCGGGCACCGTGGTCGGCTCGGCCCGCGACGTGGTCTGCAAGCAGCGCCTCGACCGCTTGCGGGCGGAGCTGCCCGCGCTCGCGGGCGCGCCGATCGAGGAGGATGTCGCCGGCCAGCTCGCGCAGCTCGCCGCGGAACCAGCGCGAGACGGGGACGCCGAATCCGCGCTTGCCCCGGGCCGTTACCTCGGGCGGAAGGTCGGCGGCGAACGCCCGGCGCAGGGCCTGCTTGCCGTGGTGGCCGCGGAGCTTCAGCGAGGGCGGGAGCGCCAGGCCGAGCTCGACGACGCGGTGGTCGAGGAAGGGCGACCGGAGCTCGAGCGAGCTCGCCATCGCGGCGATGTCGGCTTTGGTGAGCAGGTCGCCGGGCAAGTAGGTCTCGAGGTCGAGGCGCTGGAGCCCGGTGACGCCGGTCTCGAGGGGTGAGCCGAGCAGGTCGCCGGCCGAGCGCGTGCTTCCGATCGCGGCGAGGGCATCGTCGCTCCAGAGCCGGCCGCGCAGCTCAGCGGGAAAGATCTCCAGCAACCGCCCGTAGCGCTCCCCCGGCTGATGTCCGGCCAGCGCGAGGAAGCGGGCCGCCCGGAAGAGGGGCGAGCGGGGCTCGCGCCGCCCCGCGGGAAGGGCACGGAGGAGTCGGGCTCCCGCGCGCGCCGGGGCGGCGGGCACGCGCCCGGCCGCCCCGTGGGCGAGATAGCGCTCGTAGCCGGCGAAGCTCTCGTCCCCGCCGTCGCCTGCCAGCGCCACGGTCACGTGGCGGCGGGCGAGCTCGCACACGAGCAGAGTCGGAAGCGCCGACGAGTCGGCGAAGGGCTCGTCCCAGGCCCACGCCAGGCGGGGCAGCAGCGAGGCGGCGTCGGGCTCGACGACGAGCTCCTCGTGCTCGGTGTCGTAGCGCTCGGCGACGAGGCGGGCGTAGCGCCGCTCGTCGTAGCGCGGCTCGCCGAAGCCGATCGAGAACGTCCGCACGGGCCCGCTCGCGGCTTGCGCCATGAGCGCGACGACGATGCTGGAGTCGATCCCGCCCGAGAGCAGGGCGCCGAGCGGGACGTCCGCGACGAGGCGGCGTCGCACCGCCGCGTCGAGCTCGCTCCGCACACGCTCGAGCCACTCTTCGTCCTCGAGCTCGAGCTCCGCCGGCTGCGGCGACCAGTACCGCTCGAGCCGCTCGGAGCCGCGTTCGATCACGAGCACGTGGCCCGGCGGCACACGCCGGACGTGCGCGAAGGCCGAGCCTGGGCCGGGCACGTAGCCGAGGGCGAGGTAGGCGTCGAGAGCCGCGAGGTCGACGTCGCGGCGGAAGCCGGGAAGCGTGACGAGCGCCTTCAGCTCCGAGGCGAACGCCAGGGTCCCGTCCTCGAGCGGCGTGGTCAGGAGCGGCTTCTTGCCCAGCCGGTCGCGTGCGAGCACGAGCCGCTCACGGCCGGCGTCCCAGAGCGCGAGCGCGAACATGCCCTCGATCCGCTCGACGAAGCCCGGCCCGTACTCCTCGTAGAGATGCGGCAGGGTCTGGGTGTCACCCGTGCCCGGCACCTGGTGGCCCCGGGTCTCAAGATCGGCTCGAAGCTCGGCGAAGTTGTAGAGCTCGCCGTTGAAGACGGCGGCGATGTCGCCGCGCTCGTTGCGTACGGGCTGACGACCCGTGGGCGCGAGATCGATCACGCGCAACCGCCGTGAGCCGAGGACGCATGGGCCGAAGCGCTCGACGGAGCCCTCGTCGGGGCCGCGGTGAAGCAGGGACGCGTTCATCCTCTCTACCGCCGCGGGCTCGGGCGGGGTGCCCGCCGCGGTTGCGAGGAGTCCGGCGATTCCGCACACGGTGGCCCTACGCTACCGGCGGAGGCGGGCTCGGCCCGGGGGCGGCGCGCGAGGTCGGCCATAGAATGGCCGCGTGCGGGACAAATCTGCGTTGGAGCCGGCTCGGACCGTTCCCGTGCGGGGTTCTGCAGGAGCGTCGGGGGACATCCGCTCGCCGCACCCGAGTGTGCCGTGGTACTACCCTGCGCGCTCGTTCGCGCGCCGGGCGGCGAGCATCGGGGCTCTCGTCTTCCTCGATCTGACCGGGCTCACGCTCGGCCTCTACGCCGCGCTCGTCCTGCGTGAATACCTGTACGGCCAGACTCCGCTCTGGGGGCTCCTGTGGGACGGGCCGCGCGAGTGGCTTCCCTTCCTCTCCCTGATCACAATCCTCGTCTTCTGGCGCGCGGGCCTCTACGCGGAGCGAGAGCGGCGGGCGGGCGCGGGCAGGGTCGTCTCATCCCTGCTCCTCGTGGCCCTGCTCACCGTTGCTTTCGCCTTCGGCTCCGGACACCGCTTCAACACGTTCGGCTTCGCTCCGACCGCGCTCGTCACGTGCGGGCTCCTGATCGCCCTCTTCCGCGGGAGCTACGACTCGATCACCCGGGACGCCCTGCGGGTTGCGGGCGTGCGGCGGCGCGCCGTCCTCGTGGGTGAGGGACGGCACCTACGCGACCTGCACCGCGCGCTCGGCGCCGGCCGGAACGGAATCTCCTACGAGTTCCTGGGCGCGCTCGCGCCCGCAGGGGTGGAGCCACCGCTTCGGCGTCTCGGCAACCTCACCGAGCTGGCGGCGGTTCTCGAGGCGCAGCGGGTCGACGAGGTGATCGTCACCGACTCCGACATCGACGAGGTCCGGCTGCTCGAGCTCGTCGACGAGGCGCACGCCCGCGGGGTGAAGGTCCGGATCGCGCCCAGGACCACGGAGCTCCTGCAGCAGCGGGCCGAGTACGTGCCCGGCCAGGGCGTACCGCTCTTCGAGCTGCGCCCGCCGGTGTTCGCGGGCGTGGACTGGGCCGTCAAGCGGACGTTCGACATCGCGATGAGCATCGCCGTCATCGTCGTCGGGCTTCCCCTCTGGGCCGTGACCGCGCTGGCGATCAAGCTGGACTCGCGCGGTCCGGTGCTCTACCGCGACCGGCGAATCGGGCTCAACGAGCGGGAGTTCGACATGCTCAAGTTCCGGACGATGGCATCGGGCGCCGCCGACCACCAGGCGCTCCTCGAGGCGCGGAACGAGGCCGACGGACCGCTCTTCAAGATCCGCGACGATCCGCGCGTGACCCGGGTGGGCTCACTCCTGCGCCGGCTCTCGCTCGACGAGATCCCGCAGGTGCTGAACGTCCTCCGCGGCGAGATGAGCCTCGTGGGGCCGCGGCCGCTGCCGCTGCGCGACTTCCACCGGCTCGAGGCCTGGCACCGCAAGCGCTACCTCGTCCTGCCCGGGATGACGGGCCTGTGGCAGATCTCGGGCCGCTCCTCGCTCGGGTTCGACGACCTGGTGCGCCTCGACTTCTACTACCTCGAGAACTGGTCGGTCTGGCTCGACATCTCCATCCTCGCGCGAACGGTTCCGGCCGTGCTCGGGGCTCGCGGCGCTTACTGAAGAAGCCCGAGCCGAAGCCAAGCAAGCTTTAGTTCGCTCGCTCGAACTTAAGGGAACGGCCGCTTCCTTTAGAATCGGCCCGGAGCTTCAGGATTTCCTCGATACAGCCAACAAGGGGTTGGGGCGGCTTGACGGAGCGAGCTTCCTGCTCCCCAACCCCGATCAGTTTCTCTCCACCTACGTCCGCAAGAGGCGGTGCTCTCCTCCCAGATGGGAGGGCACTCAGACGTCTCTTTCGGAGCTGCTCCTCTACCATCGAAGTGCCCACGTCGGCCAAGGCCACCACCCGCCTCATCCTCGAGCTCGTCGAGTCGCACAGGACTCGCGTGCACGCACTCGGTCGGTCCGCCCCTTCGGCAGCTCGGGTCTTCGAGCTCGTCGCCCGCGAGATCGTCCTGACGATTCCACGCGCGGCGAAGGAGCTCGAGCTGAGTCAGCCGACCGTGGGGAAGGCTGCCACCCGCCTTCAGCGACTCGGGATCCTCGATGAGGTGACCGGCCGCTATCGCAACAAGATCTACGTCTACAGCGATCACCTGGCTCTCCTGACCGAGGGAACCGAGGTCTCATGAGCAGCGCGCACCGCCTCTTCGCCGCCGTCTACGACCGCCTGGGACACGGCGCCGAAGAGGGTTGGCTCGGGAAGCTGCGAGAGGAGCTGCTCGCCGGCGTCGACGGCGAGGTGCTCGAGATCGGCGGCGGAACGGGGGCGAACCTGCCGCACTACGGCCCGAGGGTGCGCCGCCTGGTCGTCGCCGAGCCTGATCCATTCATGCGCCGCCGCCTCGAGCAGAAGGTCGGGAACGCTCCTGTCGAGGTCGAGGTGGTGGTCGATGCGGCCGAGTCCCTGTCCTCCGCTGACGAGAGCTTCGACGTCGTGGTCTCCACGCTCGTCCTCTGCAGTGTCGAGGATCTCGAGTGGTCGATGCGCGAGATCCGCCGTGTCCTTCGCCCGGGAGGACGCCTGGTCTTTCTCGAGCACGTGCGGGCGCAGAACGGGCCGCTTCGGTGGCAGAACCGTCTTCAGCCTCTCTGGGGCCGTCTCGCGGCAGGCTGTCGTCTCGACCGGGACACCGTTCGGGCGATTCAGCATGCCGGGCTCGAGCTGGAGCGCCTCGAGCACTTTCAGCCGCCTGTTCCGTTGCGGGGACTCTTCCCGCACGTCGCGGGAGCGGCTCGGCGAGCGATAGCCGACCTCGCCGAGGACGGCGAGCGCTAGCGAGCGGCCGGCGCGCTCGAGGTGCCGACGTTCGCAAGCTGCTCGAGGATCCCGTCGAGCGAGATCGTCACGTCCCACTCCGGATAGTCCGCGCGCAGCCGCCCGAGGTCGCTGATGTAGCAGATGTGGTCGCCGCGGCGCGCCTCCTCGACGTACTCCGTCGAGAGCTTCCGGCCGCAGAGCTCCTCGAGCCGCTCGATCGCCTCGAGCACGGAGATGCTGTTCGCGCGCCCGCCGCCGAGGTTGTAGACGGCGCCCGTCGAGGGCCGCTCGCAGAACGCCATCATCGCCGTGCAGACGTCGTAGGAATGGATGTTGTCGCGCACCTGCTTGCCGCCGTAGCCGAAGATCCGGTAGGTGCGGCCCTCCTTGACGGCGCGGGCGACGTAGGCGAGGAAGCCGTGCAGCTCGGCGCCCGAGTGGTTCGGCCCCGTCAGGGGGCCGCCGCGGAAGCACACGGTCGGCAGGCCGAAGTAGCGACCGTACTCCTGCACGAGCAGGTCCGCGGCCGTCTAGGAGGCGCCGAAGAGGCTGTGCATCGTCCGGTCGATCCGCATCGACTCGTCGATCCCGTCGCGGTCCGCGTAGTCCCAGCGGGTCGGGAGCTCGACGAGCGGGAGCTCGTTGGGCGCGTCGCCGTAGACCTTGTTCGTCGACATGAAGACGAACGGCGAGTCGGGGCAGACCTCGCGCGCGGCCTCGAGCAGGTTGAGCGTGGCGAGCGCGTTCACCTCGAAGTCGTCGAAGGGGCGGGCCGCCGCGAGGTCGTGCGACGGCTGCGCGGCGCAGTGGAAGACCAGATCCGGCCGGACCTCCCGGAAAAGGCGCAGGATGCCGTCGCGGTCGCGGACGTCGAGATCGTGATGGTCGAAGCGCCGCGTCTCGGCGCGTAGCCGCTCGAGCACCCAGGTCGTGTCGCCGTCCTCGCCGAAGAAGTCGCGGCGCATGTTGTTGTCGACGCCGTGCACCCGCCAGCCGCGCTCGTCGAGGAAGGTGACGGCCTCCGAGCCGATCAACCCGCTCGAGCCCGTCACGATGGCCGTCTTCGTCATCTGTAAGCGTGAGGTTCGGAGCGCGGGGTGGGCGCCGCTCGCCCGGCCATACTAGTGACCGTCCATGCGAGCGCCGAAGCTCCTCGCCGTCGCCTCGTCGGTCGACCTCGACTTCCGCTACGGCTGCACGCCCGCGTGGTGGCAGCTGTGGAAAGGGATCCACGAGGCGGGCGCCGACCTGATCGTGACGCCCTACCGCGGGCGCGCGATCGAGTCGCCCTGGTGGCGCACCGAGCCGAATCCGACCTACCGCGAGGGCGAGCTCTTCGCAGCGGGCCGGGATGCGCTCGCGCGCGTCAGGGGTGACACGCACCTGCGTCGCGACGAGCAGAGCCCGGAGGACTCGCTCGCCGACAAGGCTGTGCGCGAGGTGATCCTCCGCTACGTCAACCCGCGCTGGCGCCGCCACCTCGAGCGGATCCTCGAGCGCGAGCGCGACGTCGACGCCGTCGTCGTCTTCACCGTTCCACCCAGTCATCTGCGCGGCATCCCGGGCGCGCTGCGCGACCGCTTCGGCGTGCCCGTCGTCTTCTACGACGCCGACGTGCCCATGAGCCTGCCCGAGTACGGCGGCATGGACACGGGCTTCAACATCTACCACGGTGCCGACATCGGCGAGTACGACCTCGTGCTCTCGAACTCGGAGGGTGGGCTCGAACGGCTGCGCGAGCTCGG
>Ga0136620_10001778_pt1 | contig 10244 bp, 10 predicted proteins | sample AntDrymUQ4162106_2_FD_104806 | JGI IMG/M metagenome (GOLD analysis project Ga0136620, IMG submission 104806) | Polar desert sand microbial communities from Dry Valleys, Antarctica - metaG UQ416 (21.06) | ecosystem: Environmental > Terrestrial > Soil > Desert | place: Antarctica: Dry Valley... | reverse complement strand
GCCGGCTGAAGGCGGACCTCATGTTCGAGGGGATGATGAAGGGCGCCAACAAGCCGGGCTTCGATAACGCTCTGCGGGCCTGCCTGGAGTACGACTTCCGCGAGCGGCTCCCCCAGATCGGCTGCCCCACACTGGTGGTCTGGGGCGAGAAGGACGCGATCATCCCCGTGCGCGACGCGGACAAATTCGTGGAGCTGATCCCCGGCGCGCGCAAGGTGATCTTCAAGGACACCGGACACGTGCCGATGCTCGAGCGCCCCTGCGCCTTCAACGCCTGCCTCGAGGAGTTCCTCGAACACGAGGTGCAGGAGGGCGAGCTGGAGGAAGAGGCCGTCGGCTAAGTGGTGAGCGCGCCCTGGGCCGCAGAGCCCACGTGACGCGCGTACTTGCCGAGCACTCCCGACTCGTAGGCCGGCGGCGGTGGCTCGTACGCGGCCACCCGCCGCGCGATCTCCTCGTCAGGGAGGTCCACGTTCAGCTCGCGGCGCTCCACGTCGAAGGTCACGATGTCGCCGTCGCGCACCGCCGCGATCGGGCCACCGCGAGGGGCTTCGGGGGCCACGTGGCCCGCCATGAAGCCGTGGGTGGCCCCGGAGAAGCGGCCGTCGGTGAGCAGCGCCACCGTGTCGCCCAGGCCCTCGCCCTGAAGGGCGGCCGTCACGCCGAGCATCTCGCGCATCCCCGGGCCGCCTGCGGGCCCCTCGTTGCGGATCACCACCACCTGTCCCGCCTCGATCTCCGAGGCCTTCACCGCAGCGAACGCCTCCTCCTCGCCCTCGAAGACGCGGGCCGGGCCACTGTGCTCGCGGCGGCCGTGGCCGGCCAGCTTCACCACGCAGCCCTCGGGCGCGAGATTTCCGCGCAGGATCGCGAAGCCGCCGTTGGGCGCCAGCGGATCCGACAGCGGCCGCACCACGGGCTGGCCCTCGGTCTCCGGAGCCGCTTCGGCCTCCTCGCCGATCGTGCGGCCCGTGACGGTGATGGCGTCGGGCTTCAGCAGGCCGGCCTCTCGGAGGCGGGCCGCCACCAGCGGCACGCCGCCGGCGCGCCACAGATCGGGCGCCACGTAGCGGCCGAAGGGCTTGAGGTCGGCCAGCAGCGGCGTAGCCCAAGCGATCCGGTCGAAGTCGTCGATCGTGAGCTGCACCCCGGCCTCGTTGGCCACCGCCAGCAGGTGCAGCACCGCGTTCGTGGAGCCGCCGGTCATAGCCACGCCCGCGATCGCGTTCTCCAGCGAATCGCGCGTGATCACCTGGCTCGGCCGCAGGTCGCGCTCGAGGATGTCCATCACCAGGCGGCCGCAGTCCTCAGCCACCTGACCCTTCTTGCCCTCCTCGGCGGGCACCATCGAGCTGCCCATTGGCGAGATGCCGAGGATCTCGAAGGCCATCGCCATCGTGTTCGCCGTGAACTGTCCGCCGCACGCCCCCGCGCCCGGCGAGGCCACCGACTCGAGCTCGGCGAGATCCTCGTCGGACATCTGACCCGCCGCGTGGGTGCCGACAGCCTCGAACACCTCCTGGATCGTCACGGTCTCGCCCTTGAACTTGCCGGGGGCGATGGAGCCGCCGTAGAGCATCAGGCATGGCAGATCCAGGCGTGCGAGGGCCATCACGCAGCCGGGGATCGTCTTGTCGCAGCCCGACATGGCGATCACGGCGTCGAACATGTGGCCGCGTGCCACCAGCTCGATCGAGTCTGCGATCACCTCGCGGCTCACCAATGAGGTCTTCATTCCCTCGGTGCCCATCGTGATCCCGTCCGAGACTGCGATCGTGTTGAATTCCATCGGGGTGCCGCCTGCTGCGCGCACTCCCTCCTTCACGCGCTCGGCCAACCTCCGCAGGTGGAAGTTGCACGGCATTGCCTCTGTCCAGGTATTGGCGATGCCCACGATGGGACGCTGAAGCGCGTCGTCGTCATAGCCGATGCCCTTCAGGTAGGCGCGGGCCGGCGCCCGGTCGGGCCCGTCGAGCTGTGCCCGGCTGCGCGCGCGCAGGTCGCGGCTCACGCCCGGCGAGCCCCGGCCGATCCCACCCGCCGGCGCTCCCACTCCGAGAGCCGCCACAGGTCGCGCCGGACCCGCGCAGGATCGAGCTGGCGACCGACGAGGTGCATGTTGGCCTGGCCGATCACGCGGCTCTCATCGGAGGTGAGCGCCATCCACTTGGCGAGCATGTCGTCCGAGGCGGGCAGCCGGCTACGTCCCCCCGTGAGATCCGGGAACTCCACGCAGTACTCGCTGAGCAGCCGCCCATCCCCCGGCACGTAGGCCACGATCGGCTTGTGGGGGTAGAGGAGGTAGGCATAGGGCGGAGTGTCGCTCTGGGCGGCGTCGCCCTTGCGCCGCCCGCGCCCTCGGGGGTGTGAGCCATCCACGCGAATGAAGCCGAGGTCGCGATACATGCCCCACTCCTCATCGTTCACGCATGAGCGCAGGAGCTGGCGGGCGCGCTGTTCGGCGCGGCGCTCGCGGCCCGGGTCGTAGTCCAGCGGTCGCTCCTCAGCGGGACTGCGGGCCGCGCCGCGCCGCATCGATGCGCCGCGCGCCAGGCGGATCGCCACGGGTGCGGCCAGCGCGACAGCCACAAGGGCCAGGACCAGCAGTGCGAGCAGCATCCGCGCGGCCGGCTCAGCCGCCGGCGGCACGCGGGAAGAAGATCACCCGCTCTGCCCCGCGCGGGACATCGGCGTAGTCGTGCACCATCAGCGCCTCGCGGCGCCCGCTGCCGGGCGTGGACGTGGGCACCGCGGCCCACATGCCCTCGTCCAGCTGGCGACGGAACTCAGCGATCAGTCGTTCCTCGTCCCCGCTTACGTCGGGGTCTCCCTCCGAGAGGAGGACCTCGCCGTAACCGGGCTTCATGCGCAGGAACTTGATCCGGCAATTATGCCAGAGCCCCGCCTGTGCCTCTCCACCTCTCCTACGTTGGCGCGGAGCCACGACCGAGCCCGAGGACGTTCACGGGCCCGGAGCCTCCGCCGATCTCGCGCAGCCCGTTGCGGACCGCCTCGGAGGCCACCTCCTTGGCGCCGCGGGCAGCCTCCAGCGGCGAGTCCCCGCGAGCGAGATGGGCGGCAAGCGCCGAGGAGTGGGTGCATCCCGACCCGTGCGACGCGCCGTCGGGATGGCGCTCCCCCGGGATCGGCACCAGTTCCGAGCCGTCGAAGAACAGGTCCGTTGTCTCCTCGAGGTGCCCGCCGGTGATCACCACCGCACGCGGTCCGAGCGCATGCACGAGGCGGGCGAGCTCCTCCTGATCGGAGGTCTCCCCCACCCCCGCAAGCACCCGCGCCTCCGGCACGTTGGGGGTGACCACGGCAGCGCGCGGCAGGAGGCGGTCGCGCAGAGCGTCGCGGGCCTCCACGTCGAGTAGGACAGCTCCGCTCTCGGCCACCATCACGGGGTCGATCACGATCGACGCGTGGCCTACGAGATCCAGCGCGCGCTCCACGGCGAGGATCGTTTCCGCCGTCCCGAGCATCCCGATCTTCACGGCGTCCACGCCGATGTCCCCGACCACCGACCGGACCTGCTCGACGATGGCGTCCGGCGGGAGCGGGTAGACGGCGGCGACCTCCAGCGTGTTCTGCGCAGTGATCGCCGTGATGGCCGACATGCCGTGGCACCCGCAGTGAGCGAACGCCTTCAGGTCGGCCTGGATTCCGGCACCGCCGCCGGAATCCGAGCCGGCGATTGTGAGCAGGCGCGGAATAGTCACACCGGCAGCCTAGATCGCCCTCGATCACCACCGGACGCCGTCTCGCGGTCAGCAAGGCGCAGCCGTCCTGCGGTAGCCGCCCAACGGGTCGCGCCGCACATGGCCCGAGCGCTCGAGGCGCGAGAGGCCCGCCCGCGCCTCCCGCACCGGCACGCCGGCGTGCGCGCAGATGCCGTCGATCCCGAGGCTCGCCTCGACCGCCTCCAGCAGGCGCAGCTGCACGGGGTCATCGATCGCCCCGGCGGCAGCCTGCACCCGGGCTGCGCGACCTTCGGCGGACTCGCTGCCAAACAGCTCGTCGAGCAGGTCCTGCGGACCGGTGACGAGCGCCGCGCCGTCCTTGAGCAGATTGTTGGTGCCCGCAGCCACCCGCGAGGTGACCTGTCCCGGCACCGCCCCCACGCCGCGCCCCAGCTGGGTGGCGAACTGCGTGGTGATCAGCGAGCCGGACGGGTCCGCCGCCTCCACCACAACCGTGATCCGCGCCAGCCCGGCCATGATGCGATTGCGCGCGGGAAAGCTCCATCGATAGGGGCGCTGGCCGGGCGGGAGCTCTGAGACCACGAGCCCTCGCTCTCGCACCCGCTCATAGAGCCGCCTGTTCGTGCGCGGGTAGGGCACGTCGGGCCCGCAGGCCAGCACAGCCACCGCACGCCCGTCAGCGGCCAGGCACCCGCGGTGGCCCTCGGCATCGATGCCGAGGGCCAGCCCGCTCACCACCGGCACACCAGCCGCGGCCAGGCCGCGCCCCAGCCCCTGGGCCACCTCACGGCCGTACGGTGACGGCCTGCGCGTGCCCACCAGCGCCACCGACGAGTCGTGCGCCAGGAGGTCCAGGTCGCCGTAGCCGGAGACGAACAACACGGCGGGCGGGTCCAGCAGCTGGAGCAGCTGCCCTGGATAGCGGCCGTCGTGCCTGCAGAGAGCGCGCACGCCGCGCTCTGCCATCTCTGACCGCGCCTGACCGGAGTCATAGCGACTGAGCGGAGCGTCGGCAACCCCGGCGGAGACGGCCTCGACCAACTCGTCCTCCGGGAGCGAGAGCAGCGCGCCGACCCGCTTTCCCGGCCGGTCCAGCATGGCCGCGATGCGGGCCGCCAGCTCTCCGACGAGATAGCCACGTCGCAGGCAGGAGTCGCACGCACCCGTCACGCCGCCATCTCCACAGGCGACACCAGGCGGTAGCCCAGAGCCTCCTCCACATCCCCGGCCACGATCCGCTCTCGCGCGGCGAGGTCGGCGATCGTGCGGGCGAGGCGAAGCACGCGGTCATGGCCGCGGCCGGTGAGCGTGCCGGCCTCCACCGAGCTCAGCAGGCGCTCGGTGCCGCGGGTCCCGAGAACGGCGTGGCGGCGGGTGGCCCGCCCGTCCATGTGGCCGTTGCACAAGGCATCGTCGCCGGCCAATCGCCGCGCCTGGCGCTCCCGGGCGGCCACGACCCGGTCCCGGACCGCAGCTGACCGCTCGGCGGTAGCCGCCCGGGCCACCAGCTCCGCGGCGGGCGGCGGCTGGACATCGCAGATCAGGTCGATGCGATCCAGAAGCGGCCCGCTCAGGCGGCGGGCGTAGCGCAGACGGTCCAGCTCGTTGCAGCGGCAGTCCCCCGCCCCGTGGGCGCAGGGGCACGGGTTGCAGGCCGCTACGAGCATCGCGCGGGCGGGGAGGGCCAGTGAGCGCTGCCCGCGGGTGATCTCGACGACGCCATCCTCCAAGGGCTGGCGCAGCGCCTCCAGCGCGGCCCGGGAGAACTCCGCAATCTCGTCCAGGAACAGCACACCACGGTGTGCCAACGTGATCTCCCCCGGACGCGGCACCGATCCGCCGCCCACCAGCCCCTGAGGCGAGGTGGTGTGGTGAGGAGCCCGAAACGGGCGCTCGAGGGCGAGACGTCCGTCCCCGAGGCCGGCTGCCCCGCGGATGCGGGTGATCTCCAGCGCCTCGTCGAAGGAGGGCGGCGGCAGGATGCCCGGCAACCGCCGCGCGGTCATGGTCTTTCCCGCGCCGGGCGGGCCGACCATCAGCAGGTTGTGTCCTCCGGCGGCGGCTATCTCGAGGGCGCGTTTGGCATCCTGCTGGCCGCGAACGTCGGCCAGGTCGGGCGCCGGCGAGCACCTCGCTCTCGTCTCGGGTGTCCGCGGCGGCTGATCCGGTCGCCAGCGCCCGCGCAGCAGCTCGACGAGGCGTGTGAGCGAGGGCACGGGCAGAACTTGGAGGCCCTCGGCCAGCGCCGCCTCCTCCGCGTTCTCGACCGCCACAACCAGCCGCTCATAGCCGGCTGCCCGGGCGCCCAGCGCGCACGCGAGCGCTCCGCGAACCGGCCGCAGAGCTCCGCCCAGGGAGAGCTCTCCCGAGACCGCCGTCCGGTCCGGCTGGCTCGCCGGCACCTGGCCGCTGGCCACGAGCACACCGACGGCCAGCGCGAGGTCGAAGCCGGTTCCCGCTTTGCGCAGCGAGGCGGGCGCCAGGTTGGCGGTGATGCGCTGGAGGGGAAACTCCAAGTTGGAGTTCAGCAGCGCTGCCCGCACTCGTTCCCGGGCCTCCCTCACGCCGGCATCCGGCAGGCCGACGACGGTAAACGCCGGCAGCCCGCGCCGTACGTCGACCTCCACCGTGACCTCACGGCTGTCGACGCCCGTCAGGGCGAACGTGGCGATGCTGGCGAGCATGGGTCAGAGGTTGGAGGGGTCCGACCGCCCTGTGGGCACACCCGCGTAACGATCCCGCGACTCTTTCGCCCCCATTCGTGACTCAATCGTCACGTTCGTCACCCACGGGTCAACAGGCGCGTCCTACGGTGGCGGGCATGGTCAACACCGGCTCTGATCCGCGCAGGGCGCTGGGCGAGCGGGGCGAGCGGATCGCCACCGCCCACCTCCAGCGCGCCGGCTACGAGGTGCTCGCGCGCAACTGGCGGTGCAGGCACGGCGAGCTGGACATCGTGGCTGCGGATCGGCGCGCGCTGGTGTTCTGCGAGGTCAAGACACGTGTGGCGGGCGGCCGCAGTGGGCCGACGGCGGCGCTCGACGCGATCGGCCCACGAAAGCGGCGGCGGCTGCGCATGCTCGCGCGGGAGTGGCTGTCCGCCAGCTCCGGTTTACGCCCAGGGCGCGACGAGCTGCGCTTCGACGCCATCGGCGTAACGGTGGATGCGCGCGGAGAGCTCGTGGTGCTGGAGCACGTGGAGGACGCCTTTTGATCCGCTAGGACAACAACGGAAGGACGGCTCAGCCGCCGAGCGCCAGCTGCGTGTAGGCGATCGACTGGAACGACATCCGGTGCAGCGGGGAGACGCCGTGCTCGGCGATCGCTGCGCGGTGCTCAGGCGTGGAGTAGCCCACGTTGGTGGCGAAGTCCCACCGCGGGTGGTGCTCGGCCGCCCGCCGCATGTAGCGGTCCCGGGTCACCTTCGCCAGGACCGACGCGGCGGCGATCGCTGCACTGCGGCAGTCGCCATCGACCACCGCGCGCTGCTGGCGGCCGAAGTCGGGCACGCTGAAACCGTCCACCAGGCAGATCGCGTCGTCGCGCGCCACCCGGATCAGCGCCGTGCGGAGCGCTTCGAGGTTGGTCACGTGCAGCCCGCGGGAGTCGATCCCCTGTACACAGCGCGAGACCACGGTGGCCCGTGCCGCGGCGCGCATCACCAGTGGATAGAGCTCCTCACGCGCCTCCTCGGAGTGCTGCTTGGAGTCGTTGAGCTTCGACAGGGCGCGGCGGTCTGAGAGCGTGAGCCGCTCGAGATCGAACATCACGGCCGCCGCCACGAGCGGCCCGGCGAGCGAGCCGCGACCGGCCTCATCGGCTCCGGCCACGAACCGGTGGCCCAGATCACGGTCGAACGCGAACAGCCGCCGCCCGCTGTTGATGCGGCGCCGCCGGCGCCTGGCAGCGCGGTTGGCCCGCGGGCTCGGACTGGTTGCAGAGGCCGTCGGCGAAACGGCTCTTGGTGCGTCTTCCACGATCGGCCCGGACTATAGGTTGGCGGTCGGCAGAAAGAGCCCTAGCGCTGGGTGCGCTGCAGCCACCGGTCCAGCAGCGGGTCCACGATTAGGAATCCCGGATCGGTCCGTTGCACCTCCCCGCGGTCGATGAGGGCACCCACGGCCCGGTCGGCGGACCCCTTCTCGAGACCGTAGGCGTCGAGGGTGCGGCGGTTGTAGAGCGTCTCCTCGCTGTTGGCGAGGGCGGCGAGCACCTTGCGCTGGTTGGGCTTCTCCGCGAGGTCTTCCCACAGCTGCCCGAAGGCCTCCTTGGTCTCGCGGTCCAGGGTGGCCATCGCGCGGTCGAAAGTCTCGAAGTCGGCCGTAGTGCCGCGGCCGGTCTGCTCCCAGAGATGGTGAGCCAGCAGCATCGCCCGCTGCGGATGACCGCGGGCCAGGTCGAGCAGGCTGTCGAGCGCCTCGCCGGGATCGCGGTGGCCGCGTTCGAAGTGCGCGCCGATGAACTCGATCAGGTCCTCGTCGTGCAGGGGCTCCAGGGCCACTGGGCGCGCCTGGTCGAAGAGCGGCCGCTTGCGATCCCCGAATAGGCCATTGAGCATGCCGGGCTCCGAGCCGGCAAAGACGTAGCTCGCCTCATCGCGGTGGAACTGGATCTTCGCGCGCAGCAGCCCATCGACGTCGGAGTCGATCCGGAGCAGGTCCTGGAACTCGTCGAAGACCACGAGTGTCCGCATCCCACTGCGCTCGAAGACCCGCTTGGGCAGGTCGAGCAGATCGGACAGCCGCTGCTGCTCGCGGACCTTCGCCGGTTCGATCTCGGCGCCGACACCGCCCGGAGTGACCACCAGCTTGCCGCGCCAGCTGCGCGTGACGGCCGTGACCGCCCGCCGCGGTGCGCCGGCCAGCGCCGCGAGGTAGGCCTCCTCGATGCGACGCGACACCTCCGCCAGGGTGAGCGCGCGGTAGAAGTCCACGTACACCGTGTTCATGCCGATCTTCTGCGCCTCCTCCCGCACCTTCCCGAGCAGCGACGTCTTGCCGTAGCGCCTCGGGGCCTGCAGGCGCGTGTTGTGGCCTCCCTCGGCGAGCGCGAGCAGCTGCTGCGTCTCGGGCTCCCTGTCCACGAGCAGGTCCGGGGGCACCGGATCGTCGTACACGAACGGGTTGAGCTGGCGGTCCACCTGCTCAAATCTAGCAGGCGGTCATACTTACTATGACTATGCGGTCCACATCACTATGACCGCACGGTTGCCGTCGCCGGCTACCAGACGTGCATCAAAGTCCGCCGACGCGGTTTGGCGGCCAGTAGGTGGCGAACGCCTTCCCGATCAGCCAGTCCTCCGGCACCGGTCCCCACTGGCGGCTGTCGTCGGACTCCCCGCGATTGTCGCCCATCATGAAGACATGGTCCTTCGGGATCGTGATCGTCCGCGGGAGGTTGCAGATGCCGCAGCCCGCGTCGGGCCGGGTGAACGGCTCCGACTGGGGCTTGCCGTTGAGGATGACGCCGCCCCGCCGGATGGACAGGCGGTCACCCTCGATGGCCACCACCCGCTTGATGAAGTTCGTGTCGGAGCGTTCCTTCGTGGGCTTCGGGCAGGCGCCGCCCCGGGGCGGCGGCTCCACCCCGCAGATGTCGTCATCCGCGCCGGCCGGCGGCTTGAACACCATCACGTCGCCACGGTCGGCCTCGCCGAAGCGCGTACTCACGCGGTCCACCAGCACGCGCTGGCCCACGTTGAGGGTCGGCACCATCGACTCGCTCGGAATCCGGAAGGGCTTGACCAGAAATGCCTGGATGCCGAGAGCGAGCCCGAGCGCCACCGCGACGATGGAGACCAGCTCGATCAGCGACCCGGCCGCGCTCTGCTTGGTGGCGGAGGCCACGTCGGGGTCGGCTCGGGTCAGCTCCGGCAACCGCTAGGCGCCGGGCTTGTCCGCGGACTCGCCGGCGTCCGGGTCACCGGTATCGGAGGGCGCCGGTCCCTCGGCGGCCTCGCTCGCGTCCGCCGGCGACTCTTCGGCGGCGGCAGCCTCGTCCTGCTCGATGACCTCCTCGACGCCCTCGTCGCGAGGGTCGGCAACGGGAGTCTCGGGAGCGGCACCGGGCTCGACGGCCTCAGCGGCCTCGACCGCGGCGGCGTCGGCCTCGGGCGGGGGCATGACGCCCTCGCCATCCACGTTCTCGGCGTACACGTCCTCCTCGACGCCGGTGAACCGGCGCTCGCGCACCCGCGCGCCGCGACCCACGCGGTCGCGGAGGTAGTAGAGCTTGGCCCGGCGGACGTCGCCGCGAGCGGCGACGTCGATGCGCTCGATCTTCGGCGAGTGCACGGGGAACGTGCGCTCCACGCCGACGCCGAAAGACTGCTTGCGCACGGTGAACGTCTCACGCGCGCCCGAGCCCTGACGCTTGATCACGATGCCCTCGAAGACCTGCGTACGGCGGCGCGTGCCCTCCACCACCTGGAAGTGAACGCGCAGGCGGTCGCCCGCCTGGAAGGACGGGACGCGGCGCAGCTGGGCGCGCTCGATGCTGTCGATTACTCCGGTCATGGCAAAGGAGCGCGAGCGTCGGGGG
>Ga0136620_10001774_pt1 | contig 10263 bp, 8 predicted proteins | sample AntDrymUQ4162106_2_FD_104806 | JGI IMG/M metagenome (GOLD analysis project Ga0136620, IMG submission 104806) | Polar desert sand microbial communities from Dry Valleys, Antarctica - metaG UQ416 (21.06) | ecosystem: Environmental > Terrestrial > Soil > Desert | place: Antarctica: Dry Valley... | reverse complement strand
CATTCCAACCGAAACCGGGGTCTCCCACGCCCTTTCGCATCCGCCCCGGGAGTGGATCAACCGCTAGCCCAAGTTTCTTGGCGCCGTCGCGCTAGTCCGCGAGCTCGAGCACCGACAGGAATGCCTCCTGGGGCACCTCGATCCGCCCGACCTGCTTCATCCGCTTCTTGCCCGCCTTCTGCTTCTCCAGCAGCTTGCGCTTGCGGGTGACGTCGCCGCCGTAGCACTTGGCGATCACGTCCTTGCGGATCGGCTTGACGCTCTCGCGCGCGATGATGTTGGAGCCGATCGCGGCCTGGATCGCAACCTCGAACTGCTGCCTGGGGATCTGCTCGCGGAGGCGCTCGGTGAGCGCGCGGCCGACCGCATAGGACTTGTCGGCGTGGACGACCATCGAGAGCGCGTCCACCTGATCTCCGGCCAGCAGGATGTCGAGCTTGACGAGGTCGGAGGGGCGGTTCTCGAGCACCTCGTAATCGAGCGACGCATAGCCCTTCGTGCGTGACTTGAGCTGATCGTAGAAGTCGAGCACGATCTCTGCCAGAGGCAGGTCGTAGAGGATCTGGACGCGGGCCTCGGACAGGAACGACATCCCCACGTGCGTGCCGCGGCGGTCCTGACAGAGGTCCATGACCGCCCCGACGTGCTCCTTCGGGCACAGGACGGTGGCGCGGATGTAGGGCTCGCGGATCTCCTCGATGCGGCCACGGTCGGGCATCTCGCTCGGGGAGTGGACCGCGACCTCGCTGCCGTCGGTGAGCGCGACTCCGTATTCGACGTTCGGGGTCGTCGCCAGCAGCTCGAGGTCGTACTCGCGCTCGAGCCGCTCGCGCACGATGTCCATGTGCAGCAGGCCGAGGAAGCCGCAGCGGAAGCCGAACCCGAGCGCCTGGCTCGTCTCTGGCTCATAAGACAGCGCGGCGTCGTTGAGGGCGAGCCGCTCGAGCGAGTCGCGCAGGTCCGAGAAGCGGTCGGTGTCGACCGGGAACAGGCCGCAGAAGACCATCGGCTTGACCTCGCGGTAGCCGGGCAGCGGCTCGCTCGCCGGGTTCTCGCGCGTCGTCAGCGTGTCCCCGACGCGCAGCAGCGAGACGTCCTTGACCCCGGTGATGACGTAGCCGACCTCGCCGGCGACGAGCCGCGCGACGGGCCTCAGGTCGGGGCCGAAGAAGCCGATGTCGTCGATCTCGGCCTCGGTGCCCGCCTGCATGGCGACGATCGCCTCGTGCTTCGCGAGCTCGCCATCCACCACGCGGACGTAGGCGACCACGCCGCGGTACTGATCGAACTCGGAGTCGAAGATCAGCGCGCGCGCGGGAGCGTCGCGCTCGCCCTCCGGTGACCGGACCCGCGCTACGATCGCCTCGAGGATGTCCTCGATTCCCTCGCCCGTCTTGGCGGAGACGCGGATGACGTCCTCGGCCGGCTCGCCGAGCAGCTCGGCGATCTCGCCCGCGACGCGCTCGGGCTCGGCGCCCGGGAGGTCGATCTTGTTCAGCGCCGGGATCAACTCGAGGCCGGCGTCGACGGCCATGTAGGTGTTGGCGACGCTCTGAGCCTCGACTCCCTGCGAGGCGTCCACGAGCAGCAGCGCGCCGTCGCAGGCGGCGAGTGAGCGCGAGACCTCGTAGGAGAAGTCCACGTGCCCGGGCGTGTCGATCAGATGCAGGCGGTAGGTCTCGCCGTCACGGGCTTCGTACTCGACCCTTACGGCCTGTGCCTTGATCGTGATCCCCCGCTCGCGCTCGAGGTCCATCGAGTCGAGCAGCTGGGGACGGTGGTCGCGCGGGTCCACGGCGCCGGTGGTCTCGAGGATGCGGTCGGCCAGCGTCGACTTGCCGTGGTCGATGTGAGCGATGATCGAGAAGTTGCGGATGTTCGAGGCGGGCGCGCTCACGGTCCCAGGGTAGGAGCACCGCTACGAGCTCAGTCGCCGCCGCCGCGCCGGAAGCGCGCGGGGAGCAGCGTGGCGACCTGGCGGCCCTCGGGCATCTTCAGCGCCCAGACGATCGCGGCGTAGACCGCCGACCCGGCGAGAATGCCCGTCCCGAGCGAGACGATCTGCCCGAGCAGGCCGCGTCCGAGCGCGTCGTCCAGCAGCCACCAGATGCCGTAGGAGACGGCGCCGAGCAGAGCCGCGGCGAGGACCATTCGAATGCCTGCCAGCAGGGTCCGGCCGCCCTCGACCCCGTGGAGGTCGGGGCGCAGCATGTAGAACTGAGCGAGCGCCATCCCGGTCGTCCCGACGACCGTGCCGATCACGATCCCGCTGATCCCCAGCGGCTTGTAGAGCGCCAGCGACACGATCGCGTTGACGAGCAGGTTCCCGCCCGCGATGGCCGTCGTCACCCACGGCCGCTGAAGGCTGAAGTAGGTGCGCGAGAGCAGCAGGCTGATGCCCTGGAACGGCAGCGACAGCGACCACCAGATCAGCGCATCGGTGACGAGGTCCGTCGCGCGCGCGTCGAACATCCCGCGCTCGAAGATCAACCGGGTGATCGGCTCGGCGAGGACCGCCATCAGCATCGCCGACGGGATCAGGAACAGCGCGATCAGCCGCACGCCGTTTCCCATCGTGCGGCGCATGTCGTCCATCTCTCCGCGGGCGGCGTAGCGCGACAGGGTCGGGAACAGGATCGTCGCGATCGCGATCGAGAACAGTCCCTGGGGCAGCATGTAGATCCGGAACGCCTTGTCGATCGCGGCCGGGGCGGAGTCGTTGACGAGCGTGCCGATCGAGGAGTTGATCAGCCCGCTGAAATTGATCAGTCCCAGCGCAATCGTCACCGGGAACATCAGCTTGAGGACCCGCAGCACGAGTGGGTTGCGCCAGTCGAAGCTGAGGCTGAAGCGGCCGCCGCGGCCACGCAGCCACGGCGTCGGCAGCAGGAACTGCACCAGCGTCCCGGCGAGGATCCCGATCGCGTAGGTGTAGATCTCGTCCTCCTCCGGGAACACGGGCATCAGCCCGACGATCGCCGCGATGATGACGACGTTCCAGGCCGCCGGCGCGAGCGCGGGAACGCTGAAGTGGCCGAACGAGTTGAGCATCCCCACGACGAGGCCGGTCAGCGCCAGCATCACGACGATCGGGAACATCAGCCGCGACAGGCTCACCGTCAGGGCATCGAGATCGGGGCTGAAGCCGGGCGTGAACAACGGCACGATCACGGGCGCGAGCAGCATGAAGAGCGCCGTCAGGCTGCCGAGCGCGAGCAGGATGACGAAGAACAGCGTCGAGGCGATCCGGAACGCTTCCTTGCGCTCTCCCTTCTCGAGCAACTCGGTGAAGATCGGCACGAACGCCCCTTGGAGGGCCATGTCGGCAAACAGGGCCCGCACCAGGTTCGGGACCTGGAACGCGATCGTGAACGCCGACATCGCCCCGCTGACGCCGAACAGGCTCGCGACGACGATCTCCCTGATCAGCCCGGCTATCCGGGACAGCCCGGTCGCGAACGAGAAGAACGCTGTGCTGCGGGCGAGGCGCTGGCCCTCGCGCGGTTCGGGTGCCCCGGGATCGTTCCGCGGAAGGCGCCCGCCCTGCTGCGCGAGCTCCGGCGCTTGGGGGACGGCGGGGCGCGGCGATGCGCCCGCGGGGCGCGGCGCCGGGGAGCGTTCCGACCCCGCCCCGCCGGCGCCGGGATCGCTCTCGGAGGCCATCAGATCGCGGCTATAGTAGGCCGCCGCCGCGGCTGAGACCGCGGCAGCCCTGTGTTTATGGCCAACATCGCCTCACAAGAGAAGCGGATCCACCGAACGGAACGCGAGCGGCTCGAGAACCGCCGCTACAGCTCGCAGGTGAAGACGTACTTCCGCAGGCTGAGCGATGCGGTCGCATCGGGCGACGACGGCCAGGCCGACGCGGCCTTCACGGAGTTGACTTCGAGCATCGATCGCGCCGTCCGCGGCGGGGCGCTGCATCGCAACGCCGCCGCGCGCAAGAAGTCCCAGGCCGCGCGCATCCGCGCCGGCTCGTAGCCTCGTCGCTGGTCGGCTCGGGCGCTCGCGGTAAGGCGTGGCCGGCCCCCACGGCAGCAAAAAGGGGGGCGAACTCGCGCGAGTGAACGCTCTACCACCCTATGGGGTGGTCAACGGTTCACTCGCCGGAGAAAAGCCTTCGGGCGCTGGCGGCAAGGCAGCACGGAGTCGTCGCTCGGGCGCAGTTGCTGGCGCTCGGCTTCACGGCCCGAATGATCGACCATCGCCTGGCGATGGGGCGGCTGCACCCGGTGTGGCGGGGCGTCTATGCGATCGGGCGTCCGGACGTCACTCGCGAAGGCCGCTGGATGGCGTCCACCATGACGTGTGGCCCGCACGCCGTGCTCAGTCACGGCAGCGCTGCCGCGCTGTGGGGGATCGGTGAGCTCGAGCGAGGCGGGGAGGTCGAAGTCTCGGTGCCCAAGCGGAATCGACACTACCGCCGTGGGATTCGCACGTACCGCCGGTCCGGACTGACGGCCCGGGATCTTGCGGAGCGCATGGGGATCCCCGTCACCGGCCTGGTGCTGACCTTCGTCGACCTCGCCACGCGGCTTTCGCGCGGCCGCCTCGAGGCTGCGATCAACGAGGCTGACAAGCGCGACCTGATCGATCCCGAGGGACTGCGGTCGGGACTCGAGCGCTACAGGGGCCGGCCGGGATCCGCGCCGCTGCGCGAGACGCTCGACCGGCGCACGTTCACGCTCAGCGACTCCGAGCTCGAGCGCCGCTTCAAGCCGATCGCCAAGAGGGCCGGGTTGCCGCTGCCTCGGAGCAAGGCCTGGGTCAACGGGCTCGAGGTCGACTTCTACTGGCCGGACCTGGGTCTCGTGGTGGAAACGGACGGGCTCCGCTACCACCGCACACCGGCCGCGCAGGCGCGGGACCGCGTGCGGGACCAGACGCACACGGCAGCGGGCCTGACGCCGTTGCGGTTCACACGTGCCCAGGTCCGCTACGAGCCCGGGTACGTCGAGAAGACTCTCCGGGCCGTCGCCAAACGTCTGCGCCCAGGCCCTTCCTCATAGCCGCAGCGGGCGGGCATGCCGTCTTGCCCGAGCGCTCACGCCGGCCTTCGGCCTCAGGCAGCCGCGCGGGCGAGGGTGAGCGAGAAGGCCGTGCTCTCGTCGAGCGCCGCGTCGCCGCCCCCGCGGAGACCCAGCTCGAGGTCCGCGAACAGGCACAGGGCGCGTTCGAGCGCCTGGCGGTCGGCCTTGCGGGCGGCAGCGATGGTGCGCTTCGCCAGCCACGGCGGCTGTCCGAGCTCGCCGGCAGCCTGCTTCTCGGGCACGCTGGCCTCGAGCAGGCTCGCGGCTCGGTGCACCTCGCGGAGGCGGCGGACGATCGGATAGACGAGTCCTCCGGGAGCCTCGCCGCGACCGCGCAGGTCCTCGGCAAGCGCCAGCGTCACGCTCAGGTCGGAGGCCACGAGCGCATCGGCGAGATCGTAGGCGCGGGAGCTCGACTCGCTCGCCGCCAGCTGCTCGACGTCGTGGGCGGTCAGCCGCTTCTCCGGGTGGATGGCGATCGCCAGCTTCTCGAGCTCGCGCGTGAGCTGCTGCTGACGGGGACCGATGGCTGTGACGAGCGCCTTGGTGGCCTCGCCGTCGAGCTCGAGTCCCAGCTCCCGGCCGCGCTCACCGACCCAGCCCGGAAGCTCCCAGGGCTTCGGCGCGGTGCATTCACGCAGCTCGCCGCCGGCCTGCTCGACCGACTTGCGCAAGCGGGCGAGCGGCTTTCCGCGGACGATCAGCACGAGCACGGTCTCCGGCGGGATCTGGGCCAGCTGCGCCTCCAGCGACTCGAGCTCGCCGGCCTTCCAGGTGCCGGCGTTCTCGACCAAGAGATAGCGGGTGCCGGAGTCGAAGCTGAGCGTCGTCAGGGCGGCGGCGATCTCGTCGGGCCCGGTGTCCCCCCCGTCGAATCGCTCGAGCCCACCGGTTCCCCGCTCGTCCTCCGCGCGCTTGCGCACCCGTGCCCGCCAGGCGTCGATCTTGGCGTCGTCGTCGCCGAAGATCAGGTAGGCGGGCTTGAGATCGGCCACTGCGGCGAGTGTACGGCCGGGGTGCGACGGAGCCTCGGTCCTCAGCGCTCGGTGCGGACCTCGATGCGGCCGCCACCGATGCTCAGGCGAATCGATCCCTGGCGGTCTGTCCGGTAGGTGGCTGCGCCCGCGCCCCGCAGCGCGCTGAGCGTCGAGGCCGTCGGGTGGCCGTAGCCGTTGTCGGCGCCGACCTCGATCGCGGCGACCTGCGGGCGGAGCCGCCGCAGGACGTCAGGCAGACCGGGGTCGCTGCTCCCATGGTGTGGCACTTTGATCGCATCGACATCGGAGAGGCTCAGCGGACTGAGAGCCTCACTCTCGGCGTCGGCCGAGAGCAGCAACTCGAATGCTCCGGAACGGACAATGGCCACGACCGCGCGCGGATTCGGGTCCTCGGGCTCGGGACCGGGAGGGCGCGGCCGCGGCGAGAGCAGCTCGATCGTCAGGTCGCCTGCCCGGAGGCTCATGGGCGCAAGCGCGGCGACGCGCTTGACGTTGCGGCGCTTCGCTGCAGCGACCGCGGCGCGGAAGCCGGGGTCAGAGTTGCCGTCACCACCATCGAGCAGCAACTCGACAGGAAAGCGCTCGATCACCTCGGGGAGGCCGCCGTGGTGGTCGCGCGAGGCGTGGGTCGCGACGACGACCGCGAGTCGCTTGACGCCGGCTGCGCGGAGCAGGCGGGCGGTTCCGGCCTCGGGCGGGCCGGCGTCGAACAGGACGGCCGTTCCGCGGCCGTCCTGGATCAGGGTCGCGTCGCCCTGGCCGACGTCGAGGAAGGAGACGGTGAGACGCTCCGGTGGCGACGGGATGGCGACAAGCCTCGCCACAGTGAGCGCCCCCACTCCCGCGAGCGCCGCCAGTGCCAGCCCGCGCCGGCGCAGCGGCAGCCGCCGCCACGCTGCCCGCGCGGAGGTCGCCTGCGGCTCCAGGCGACGGGCGAGGCGACGGCCTGCGACCGTCATCAGAGCGGCCGCCGCGTAGGCGCCGATGACCGTCACACCCGCGATCTTCGGCACCGGCAAGGCTGCCGCGGGGAGCTCGGCCGTTCGGCGGGCCACGGCGGCGAGGTAGCCCAGCAGCGGGCCGACAACCGCGCCCAGCGCGTGACTTAGACCGCTGGCGAGCCCGGGCACGGGGTCGGCCGCGGCAGCGAGCTGGCCGAGGGCGGACTGCGCCATCCCGATCCACATCACCGGAGCGACGACTGGCAGCGCGAGCAGGTTCGCCGGCAGCGCGGCGACCGATATCTGTCCGAAGTGGTGGGCGAGGAGCGGCGCGGTCGTGGCCGTGGCCACGACGGTCAGGGCGACGCCCTCCGCCAGCGGCCTGGGCCAGCCTCCTAGTGCCCGCCTGAGGGGCGGAGCGAGCCAGACGATCCCGGCGACGGCGGCAAACGACAGCTGCCAGCCCGGCTCACCCGCGACGCGCGGGTTGAAGGCCAACGTCGCCGCCGCCGCCAGCAGCAGCGCGTACGAGCGCGAGGCGGGACGGGAGGCGACCACGGCAACCAGTCCGGCGGCGCCCATGACGGCGGCGCGCTGGAGCGAGGGCCCCGCGCCGGCGAGCGGTACATACAGGGCTATCAACGCGAGCAGAGCCGTTATGCGCGCGCGCCCGCCGAAGCCGAGCAGCGCGAGCAGCGGGAGCGCAAGCGCCGTCAGCAACATCACGTTCTGGCCGCTGACCGCCAGCAGGTGGGCCAGGCCCGAGCGGCGGAAGTCCTCCACCACCTGGGGCTCGATCGCCTCGTCCTGGCCGAGCACCATGCCGCGGGCCAGGGCTGACTCTCGCGGGTCCAGACCGGACGCGATCGCAGCTTCGGCGCGGGCGCGCGCGCGATCCAGAGCGCCCACCACTCCTCCGCGCAGCCCTAGCGGGCGGGCCACGTCGAGCCTCAGCTCCCGGAAGACGCCGCGGCGGGCGAGCAGCGCCGGGAAGTCGAAATCCGCCGTGGCGCTGCGGCGCGGCCGGCGCAGCGAGCCGGCTACGGCAAGCGCCTCCCCCACGCGGCCACCTGACGGCCAGCGGAAGCCCTCCGGCGCGCGCGCCAGGACTCGTGCGCCCGCGCCTGCACCCGAGAGCAGCTCCAGTTGCGCGGCGCTGCCGAAGCGCGTGCGACGCGGCCGCTCGAGCAGATGCGCCTCCCCCTCGAAGGCGCCCTGCTCGGGGAGCGCGCGGCTCGGGCGCTCGATCGCGTCGAGGCGGAGCGCGCCGCCCAGGCTCCCGGCCAGCACGAGGAGACCGGCCAGCAGCGCCAGTCGCGGGGCGCGGAGCGTCGCCAGCGAGACGACCGCGGCCCCGGCGCCGACGAGCGCGGCGGTCGTGTGGCGGGCGAGCAGCAAGCCAACCACGAGGGCAGCGAGCGCGGTGTGCTGCGGACGGCCCGCGACCAGCGCGCCCGCGCGGGGGCCGCATTCCCGAGCGAACCGGCGGGCGCGGACGAGCGTCCGCCGGCTCACGGCCGGACGGACTGCTTCAGCGTCTCGAAGCGCTTCGGTCCGATGCCCTCGACCTCGCGTAGTTGGGCGACCGAGCGAAAGCCGCCGTTGCCCTCGCGGTACTCGATGATCCGCTTCGCCAACGTCGGGCCGATGCCGTCGAGCCCGTCGAGCTGCTCGGCGGTGGCGGTGGCGAGGCTGATCTGAGCCCCGGCACCGGCAGTCCCGGTGGGCCCCGTGCTCCCGGGCGCGCCTGCTCCCCCGGCCCGGGGACCGGCGCCGCTCGCGGCTGCGGTCGTGCCCGCGCCTCGTCGCGGGACGATCACCTGCTGCCCGTCCTCGAGCGAAGCGGCGAGGTTGACACCCGAAAGATCCGCCTTCGGCGAGGGGCCGCCCGCGCGCTCGATCGCGACCGCGACACGCGAGCGGGGTGGCACCCGGTACAGCCCCGGCCGCGCCACGGCGCCCGCGACGTGCACGTAGATCCGCGCGCCCCCGGCTGTCTCACCCCTACCCGTGTGCGCCGGCGCCGCACCCGGTGGCCCATCCAGCCTGATCGCCGCCGGGCGACCCTCGTCGCCCCCGCCGCCAAGCAACCTGATCGCCGCTACGACCACGAGCACACCGGCGACGGCGTAGGCGAGCAGCTGCGCCTTTGGGAGCTCGGTCATCGAGCGTCCGACGCTAGGTCGGCGCGCGTGCGCGCGGCGCTTCCTGTGTCAGGACTTCGTGTGCGCCGCGCTACAAGTTCGTAGGCTCTGGCGCAAGCGGCGGCGGCGGCCCGAGGGCGGCGTCGACCGCGGCGCCGGCGCTGTCGGCCCGGACGATCGCCTCGACCGGGCCGCCGCCGAGCGAGAGCTCCCAGCTCCCGATCGCGACCACAGGCGTTCCGGCGTTCAGCGCGAAGGCGATCTCCGACAGCGTCCCGTAGGCCCCGCCGACCGCGATCACGGCATCGACCGCATACACGACGAGCGCGTTTCGCAGCTCGCCGAGGCCGGTCGCCAGGACGACCTCGACGTCCGGGTTGGCGGTGGCGCGGTCGCTGCCCGGCAGCACGCCGACCGTGGTAGCCCCGGCGCCGCGCGCGCCTTTCGACGCGGCGGCCATCACACCCCCGAGGCCGCCCGTCACGACGACGGCTCCGCGACGACCGAGCTCGGCGCCGACCTCCTCGGCCACTTGGGCCTGCTCGGCGTCGGCCTCGCTCGATCCGATGACCGCGACATAGGGGCGCTTGCCCGGCACGGCTACGGCGCAGCCAAGTCGGACGGCCGTCGCACCGCGGCTACTTGACGACGAAGTTGACTAGCCGGCCCGGCACCACCACGGTCTTGACGATCTCCTGCCCGTCCACCTGGACGGCGAGCTTCTCGGACGCGCGCGCGAGGCGCTCCTGCTCCGCCTCGTCGGCCGCGGCCGGGACGCTGACACGGTCGCGGAGCTTGCCGTTCACCTGCACGATCAGCTCGAAGGTCTCGGAGCTCAGCAGCGCCGGGTCCGCCTGCGGCCACGGCTGCTCCCACACGCGAACGCCGGCCATCAGCTCGTAGACCTCGGATCCGAGATGGGGGGCGAACGGAAAGATCAGCGATCCGGCGGTCGCCAGCCCGAAGCGCAGCTGGGAGACGCCGTCGTCGCTCTTCAGCAGCTCGTCGCGGTCGCGCGAGGCGACGTTGACCAGCTCCATCACGGCCGCGATCGCGGTGTTGAAGGAGAAACGGTCGCGCAGGTCCGCGGTCACCTTCTCGATCGCCCAGTGCGCCTTGCGCAGGACGTCCGTCGGCTCACCGGTCGGGT
>Ga0136620_10001772_pt1 | contig 10264 bp, 10 predicted proteins | sample AntDrymUQ4162106_2_FD_104806 | JGI IMG/M metagenome (GOLD analysis project Ga0136620, IMG submission 104806) | Polar desert sand microbial communities from Dry Valleys, Antarctica - metaG UQ416 (21.06) | ecosystem: Environmental > Terrestrial > Soil > Desert | place: Antarctica: Dry Valley... | reverse complement strand
AGGAACCCGCAGCGAAGGGTTCACGGAATACGTCGCCTTTGCGCTGATGGGACTCGGCGACGTGAACGTCGACCTCGGCAATTTGATGGTCGGCCGGGCTCAGCTGAGCGAAGCGCTGGCGCTTTTCGCCGTCGGCTTTCAGGAGGGCGTCGCCTCCTGCTGCGTCTACCTCGCCGTGATCCCGGAGCAGGAAGGAGACCTCGCGCTCGCCGCTCGCCTGACCGGCGCAGCGGTCGGTCTCCGGAAGCTCACCGGAGCCTCACCCGACTGGCACGAGCGCGAGCTCATGGAGAAGCTCGTCGCGCGGCTGCGCCTCGCGCTCGGCGAGGAAAGCTATGCCGAGGCGGCCGCAGCGGGCGAGGCGGCGCCCGATCAGATCGTGGAGCAGGTACTCGAGGGCTCTGCCAGTACTCTGAGCGAGTGAGCCAATACGACCCCTACGCTCCCCGCGAGGTCGAGGAGCCCGACCTCAGCCGCGGCTACTCGCCGATCAAGCAGCCGCTGACGCTCCGGGACGTCCTGCGCAAGCTTTGGGCGCCGATCGCAGCGGTCGGTCTCCTCTTCTGGAAGCTGAAGTTCATCTTCGCGGCAGTCTTCAAGTTCAAGCTCTTCACCGTCGCCGGCTCGATGATCGTCTCGATCGGCGCCTACGCGCTGCTCTGGGGTTGGCAGTTCGCGGTCGGCTTCGTGCTGCTGCTGCTCGTGCACGAGATGGGACACGTCCTGGAGGCGAAGCGGCAAGGACTACCCGTCTCGGCGCCGATGTTCATCCCCTTTCTCGGCGCGCTGATCACGCTGAAGAAGCTTCCCGACAACGCCTGGGCCGAGGCTAAAGTGGCGATTGCCGGCCCGATCCTCGGCAGCCTCGGCGCGGCCGCGGTCTGGGGAGTGGGGGAGGCGATCGACTCCGAGCTGCTCGTCGGGCTTGCCTTCACCGGCTTCTTCCTGAACCTCTTCAACCTGGCCCCGATCAGCCCGCTCGACGGCGGCCGCATCGTTGCTGCGATCCACCCGGTGCTGTGGATCATCGGCCTGGCCGTGCTCCTCGGGCTCGTGATCGTGGCACCCAACCCGATCCTGATCCTGATCCTCGTGCTTGGCGCCTTCGAGTCGTGGCGGCGGTGGAAGCAGCGCCGCCACCCGGAGGGCGAGGCGTACTACCGCGTGACGCCGTCCCAGCGCGTGATCACGGGCGTCTCCTACATCGCGCTGGCGGGCCTGCTGGCGCTCGCGATGTCAGCGACGTTCGTCGAGCGCGACATCTAGGTGCTCCGTCGGCGGAAATCCGGCACGGCGCACTAGGTGCACGACCGCCGCGTCTTCGAGCGGACGCACGACGATCTGGCGAACGACGTCTCCCTGATCGCCGCGGAATTTCTGGGTGGCTTCCAGAAGGTGCTCGAGATCCATCGGCCTGCCGTCTCGATCTTCGGCTCGGCCCGTGTCCCCGAGGCCTCGCGGCCCTACCGCGACGCGCGACGAACTGCTCAGCTCTTCGCCGAGGCGGGGTTCGCCGTCGTGACGGGGGGCGGCCCCGGGGTGATGGAGGCCGCGAACCGCGGCTGCAAGGAGGGCGCGGGTCTCTCCGTGGGCTTCAACATCGCGCTCCCGCACGAGCAGGGGCCGAACCCGTATTGCGACATCGAGATGACCTTCCAGCACTTCCATGCCAGGAAGACGATGTTCGTGAAGGCGGCGGAGGGGTTCGTCATCTTCCCCGGCGGGTTCGGGACGCTCGACGAGCTGTACGAGTCGCTGACGCTGATCCAGACCGGCAAGGTGCTGAACTTTCCCGTCGTTCTCTTCGACACCGACTACTGGACGGAGATGCTCGACTGGATCAACGGCGAGCTGCTCGCCGACGGGATGATCTCGCCCGAGGACGTGGAGCTCTTGCATGCCACCGACGACCCGGCGGAGGCAGTGCGGCTCGTGGTCGAGAGCTACGACGGTCGGGCAGTCCCCGGCCCGGCCGAGCCCGAGAAGGCGGACGCTCAGTAGACGCGGGGGCCCACCGGCGTTCTGCTCGTCTTGCGGTCGTCATTGCGGCGAGCGCCATCGCAGCGGCCGTCTCTGGACTGGGGCAGTTTGGTCTACCTGCGCGCGAGGGCGTTCTCCCGCCGGTAGGGCTTCTCTTGATCGCGATCTGGATCGGCATGCCGTTCCTCCCGATCATTTTCGCGGCGAAAGGCACCGTCAGCGACCGCACACTCCTCGTCGCTTTCGGAGTCGCAGTCGTGAGCACGCTTGTCATCCATCGCCTGACCAGCGCGTGGGTCGAGGATGATCCGAGTTCCACTGCGGCCCTCGTTCACCTCCACGATCCGACTCTCGGCTTCCTGGCTACGAGCGCGGTACTCGCCGCAGCGTGGGTCGTCAAACGTGCTACTGCGCGATAGGTCGCCGGGTCACGCTGTGGTCAGACGCGCGGCAGCGTGAAGTACGGCCCCGGGATCGTGCGCCCCGGGCCGTAGATCGCCGTCGGGCCGACCGCGATATAGGCGCTCGTGAACGAGTCCTTCCGCGTCAGCTTGCCGCGGGCGTAGATTTCGCGGGTGACGGTGACGTCGAAGCCGGGCTGGTTCGAGCCCGCAACGGTTCGCAGCGACCCGGTAGGTGCGTAGGGGTCGTAGGCGTACGTCGTCTCGGGCTGGCGCCAGTTCACCTGCGGCCCGGTGCTGGAGACGATGCGCCGCTCGGGATCGGTGCCGTAGAAGCTGAACGTCAGCGTCTCGTTCGTGTAGCTGGTCGTGATCAGGATCGCCGAGCGCAGGTCGTTGCGGAACACGAGATCCGGCCCGTCCCAGGAGACCGTGGCATCGCGTCCCATTGGGTAGTGCGAGATGTAGAAGCTGTGGTTGTAGCGCCGTTCGATCGGCAGGCCGAGCTCGAAAGCGTTGTTGAAGAGCGTCGTCGCCGTCTGGCAGACGCCGCCGCCGATCGAGGGCAGGAGCAGCGAGCCGATGATCATCTGACCTTCCCGGAAGCCGCGTTCTTCGGTGCGCGGGCCGACCCGGTCGTTGAAGGAGAACGACTCGCCGGGCTCGATGATCGTGCCATCGATGTACTCCGCCATCAGCTGCACGTTGTGGATCCGGTTGGACGATGAGACGCCCATGTCGGTCGTGAAGGTCGAGATCCGCTCGCGGATGCCGAGGGCACGGGCCTCGCGTGTCGTTCGGTCGGCGTGCGTCTCACGGAGAGCGAGCCGTGCCGTCCGGGACGGCGACAGGGTGGCTGCGGTGACGGCAGTCAGCGCGGTCTTCGGGTCGACGTCGAGCCCGGTTCGCGACGGCCGGATCCGAACGTGCTCGCCCTCCACCCGGAAGCGTGCGTTGACCGCTTGGCGCCGCCAGCGGGAGAGCGTGGGGCGCACGGCGGCCGCGAGTCGGTCACGGTCGAGGGTGACGGCGAAGCTGTCGCGGCGCGGGTTGATGCGGAGGAGGCGGGCGAGCCGTCGCGGTGGAAGCGCACCAACGCGGTGATCGGCGTAGCGCAGTTCGACAGGTGCGGAGACGACCTGCTCCGCCGCTGCGGCCGCGTCCTCGGCGGCGGACGTGTCCAGCTCGGGCGAGACTCGCTCGAGCGGTGCGGACACGGGCGCTCCGACGCCTCGGACACTGGCGCGGAGCCGGCGGAGCAACAACCTGTGGTGGATCCGCTCGCCGGCGCGGGCGGGCGTGACGACGGGGGTGAGTCCGCGCATCGCCACCTCTGCCGCAGTGGGAGCGCGCAGCCCCTCCGAGAGCTGCTTCGTCCAGCGCCTCGCAGGGATCGGCCGTTCCCTCAGCACGGGCAGGACCTCGATCGCGGGCGGCCTCGGGTTGGCGAGTTGCCGGACGCGCGTCCAGAAGGACTCGCGGCCTGCTCGCAAGGCTGCCGCCGCTGTCGCAGCTCTGTTCACCTCGAGCACGCGCCTTGGTCGAACGCCGAACTGGTGGTCTCCGACCGTCACCCGGATCGGCCGCGCCAGCTGGGCCTCGCGCACGACGACACCCGGCAGGGGTTTGTCGACGTAGACGGCGTCGCGCAGGGCGATGCCGGCGGCTGCGAGGGCCGGGACGGAGATGGTCACGGCGGTGGCCGCGATCAGGATGCGCCTGCTCATCTGCTCTCAGTTAAGCAGGCGTATGCAAGGAATTTGCAACGAACGTCCCTACACTGGGAGCCGGTGAGGCTGCGTGACCTGCCCTCGGTGGACCTACTGCTCCGCGACGAGCGGCTGGCACGGGAGCCACGGGCGCCTGCTCTTGCCGCTGCGCGGTGCGCCCTCGAGCGTGCGCGCGCGGAGATCACGGCCGGTGGCGCGCCGCCCGGTGACCTCGTCGAGCGTGCCCTCGCGGAGCTCGCGCTGGCGCGCCGGCCCGGGCTGCGCCGCGTCCTCAATGCGACCGGCGTCGTCGTGCACACGAACCTCGGACGCGCCCCACTCGCGGCCGCCGCGATCGAGCGCGTGGTGGAGGTCGGAGCGGGATACTCGAACCTCGAGTACGACCTCGCCGAAGGGACGCGCGGCTCGCGCCAGCACCATCTCGCCTCGCTCCTGCGTCGGCTGACCGGAGCAGAGGCCGCGCTCGTCGTCAACAACAACGCGGCAGCGGTTCTGCTCGCACTGGCTGCGCTCGCCGAGGGCCGCGAGGTGATCGTCTCGCGCGGTGAGCTGATCGAGATCGGCGACGGCTTCCGGATCCCCGAGGTGCTCGCCAGGTCGGGAGCGCGTCTGCGCGAGGTCGGGACGACGAACCGCACGCGTGCAGCCGACTACGAAGCTGCCATCGGGCCCGAGACAGCGCTCCTGCTCCGAGTCCACCAGTCGAACTTCCGGCAGGTCGGGTTCACGGAGCAGCCGAAGCTCCGCGACCTGGCGGCCATCGCCCGCCTGCATGGGCTCCCGCTGGTGGACGACCTCGGCTCGGGAGCCCTCGTGGAGCTCGACGGAGAGCCCACGCCCGCCTCCAGCCTCGCCGCGGGCGCCGACCTCGTCTGTTTCTCCAGCGACAAGCTGCTCGGCGGGCCGCAGGGCGGGATCGTGGCGGGCACGGCGTCACTCGTGGAGGAGCTGCGGCGCCACCCGCTCCAGCGGGCTTTGCGCCCCGACAAGCTCTCGCTCGCAGCGCTCGAGGGCACGCTCGCCCTCCTGCTCGACCGGCCTGAGGAGGTACCCGTTCTGCGCATGCTCCGCGAGCCGCCGACGAGCGTTCGTGCACGCGCCGAGCGCCTTGCGGCGCTCGTTGGCGGCACCGTCGAGGAGACTGTCGGCCGTGCCGGCGGCGGCGCGCTTCCGTTGCTCGAGCTGCCGGGTTACGCGTGCGCGGTCGAGGAGGGTCTCGCCGAGCTCCTGCGGGCCGGCGAGCCGGCCGTTGTTGCCCTCGTCCGTGACGGCCGCACGCTCCTCGACTGCCGGACCCTCGCCGACGCGGAGGTCGAGGAGGTCGCCCGGGCGGTGCTCGCATGTCGCTCACGGTAGGCACCGCCGGGCACGTCGACCACGGCAAGACGTGGCTCGTTCGCGCGCTCACAGGGAAGGACACCGACCGCTTGCCCGAGGAACGTGCGCGCGGGATCTCGATCGACCTCGGTTACGCGCCGCTCGAGCTGCCCGACGGGCGGCGACTCTCGCTGATCGACGTCCCGGGCCACGAGCGCTTCGTCCGCAACATGGTTGCGGGCGCGACGGGGATCGACCTGTTCCTGCTCGTGATCGACGCCGCAGAGGGTGCCCGGCCGCAGACACACGAGCACCTCGCGATCCTGAGGCTGCTCGGAGTCGACCGCGGCGTGATCGCGGTCACGAAGGCCGATGCGGTCGACCCGGAGCTGCTGCAGTTGGCCGTGGACGAGGCGCACGAGCTCGTCCCGAACGCGCAGGTGGTTGCCGTCAGCGCGAAGACGGGTGCCGGACTCCAGGAGCTCCGAGCCGCCCTCGAGCGCGCGGCGGACTTCGTGTCACAGCGCCACAAGCTCGGCGCCCCGGCGCGCCTGTACGTCGACCGCGTCTTCTCGCTGCGCGGGATCGGGACGGTTGTGACGGGAACGCTCTGGTCCGGCACCGTTGCCGGCGGGGACGTTCTCCGGGTCGAGCCGGGCGGCCGCGGCGTGCGGGTGCGATCGGTGCAGGTGCACGACGAGGCGGTCGACCATGGGGCCGCGGGCCAACGGGTCGCGCTCGCGCTGCCGGGGGTGGAGCGGAGCGAGCTCCGGCGCGGGGACGCCCTCGTCGGCGGCGAGTCGTACCGGCCGAGCTACCGGTTGGACGTTCGCCTCGAGGAGCTCGAGCCGGTTCCGACCGGATCCCGCCTGCTCGTGCACCACGGCACGGCGGCGATCGCGGCCCGCGTCGTTCGCGCGGGGGAGCAGTACGCCCAGCTCCGTCTCGCGGCTCCCGTCGTCGCCGCCCGCGACGACCACGTCGTCCTGCGGACGACGACGACGGTCGCCGGTGCTGTCGTCCTCGACCCGTCACCGCCACGCCACCTCGATCCCGAGCGCTTCCGGCAGGTGGAGGCCGGCGAGGCTCCCGTGCACGAGCCGGTGCGCCGCGTCGATGGCTGGGACTACTCGGACAGCTGGCTCGCCGAGTTGCGCGCGCAGCTGGAGCGCCGCCTCGAGGCGGCCGATCCGCTCGACCCCGGCATCCCCGCTCCGACCGAGCCGTGGGCGAAGGACGTGCTTCCCCTGCTCGCGTTCGAGCGCCGCGGCTCGATGCTGTACCTGCCTGGGGCGACGGGCTCTCTGGGGGTCCGGGCCGGAGCTGCCGACGAGTTGCGCAGCTCGCTGGCGGCGGCCGAGCCCGGAGCCGAGCGGGTCGACGATGCCGAGCTCGCGCGGTTCCTGGAGCGCGACGGCAGCCTTGTCCGTCTCGGCTCCGGCTACGCGGTTTCCTCCCGTGCCTACGAGCGGGCGACGGCGCTCCTGCGCGAGGAGTGCGCCCGAGAAGGCCGGATCGCGCTCGCGCGTTTTCGCGACCTCGTCGGCTGCGGCCGTCGGGACGCGCAGCTCCTGCTCGAGCGCTTCGACGCGGACGGGCTCACGCGCCGCATGGGCGACGCGAGGGTGCTCCGGCGCGTCGCCGCAGGCTCCTGACTGCAACACTTCCGCCATGCGTACGTTCTTGGTCTCGCTGCTCGCGGGCGCTCTCCTCGCAACGGGAGCGGCTGCTGCGATCGAGAGAGGCGCCACAGGCCCGAACTTCGGCCGCGGCACCGCCACCCTCTCAACAAGCGACGGTGACCTCGTCCTGCGCGTCGAGATCGCAAGCACGGATCGGCAACGGCAGCGTGGCCTGATGCTCCGCCGTTCGCTCGGCGCGAAGGCCGGCATGGTCTTCGCCTACGAGAGCCCGACCAGCGGCGGCTTCTGGATGAAGAACACGCTGATCCCGCTCGACATCGCGTTCTACGACGTCCGCGGCCGGATCCTGCGCATCCTGCGGATGCAGCCGTGCGTGGAGGATCCGTGCCCGATCTACTCCCCCGGAGTCTCCTACCGCGGGGCGCTCGAGGTCAACGCGGGCTCGTTTCGACGCTGGAACGTGCAGCGCGGTGACCGCCTCACAGTGCGCGCTGCGACAGCTGCGGGCTGACCGACAGGCTGAAGACGTCCGGCCGGTGATAGTGCCCCGCCGGGTCGAAACGCTGACGTTCCTCAGCGAGACGGGTCGGATCGAGCTCCGCGTAGAGGATCCCCTCCCGGTCGTACAGCGGGCCTGCCAGGTAGGCGCCGTCCGGGCCGAGAATGGCGCTGCCGCCCCGACCGATGATGTCGCTGCCCTCGAGCTCGTCGCGTAGCGGGAAGTCCTCCGGGTACGACGAAGCGCGCTGGAAGTGACACGGCGCGACAACGAAGGCGCGCGACTCGCGCGCGATGTGCACGAGCGTCGCCTGCCACGCATCGCTGTCGTCGGCGGTTGAGGCGATGTAGATCTCCACGCCCGACTCGTAGAGCGAAAAGCGCGCCAGCGGCATGTAGTTCTCCCAGCAGATGAGACCGCCGATGCGCCCGAGCGGGGTCTCCACCGCCCGCAGCCCACGCCCGTCGCCCTGGCCCCACACCAGCCGCTCATGGTTCGTCGGCACGAGCTTGCGATGGTGGAGCGCGAGCTCGCCGTCCGCACCGTAGTAGAGAAGCGAGTTGTAGAGCGTGCCGGGCCGCTCGGGATCCAGCTCGTTGACGCCGATCACGAGCATCACGCCGTTGGTGCGAGCAATTGTTCCGAGGCGGTCGGCGTCCGGCCCGGGGACGGCGAGCGACTCGCGGTGGAGGAGCGCGAAGGCCTTCTTCGCGCGGGGGTCGGCCCACCCTGCGAACGCCTTCGCCCACACCGAGGACGGATAGGCCGGCACGAAGGTCTCGGGGAAGACGACGAGCCCGGCGCCTTCCCCCGCCGCCTCGGCCGTTCGCTCTTCGACCCGGTCGATCGTTCCTGCGCGGTCGAGAATCGCCGGCTCGACCTGGACGCAGGCGACCGTGACCGCCGCCTTCACGCCCAACCCATCGGCTCGCGGCCGCTCGTCCGGGTTGCCGGGAGGCTCAAGCCTGACCCGAGCGTGTTGGATCGTGCGCAGCGGGTGCCCGATCGAGTCGGGCAAACGTCCCTTCGAGTTCCGGTGATCGGCCCGCAGATCGTGAAGGCGCTCATGGTCTCTCCGGCCCGTCTGGCTCGGGCCAATCTGGCTCGGGGTCGATGCCGACCGCCTCGGCCACGCGGTTGATGTAGTTGAAGTAGGCGATCACCTGGATCGCGTCGTGAATCGCGCGGTCGTCCCAACCCTCAGCGCGCAACGCGGCAACGTCCGCCGGCCCGACCGCCGCCGGCCTTGCCGTGAGCGCGACCGCGAAGTCGCAGAGGGCCCGCACGGGCTGCTCGAGCTCGGCCTTGCGGTAGTCGTGCTCAGCGCAGCTTGCGAGCTCGTGGTCGGCGCCCTCTGCACGGAGGTCGTCTGCATGTGCCCGTGTTCAGTAATCGCACTCGTTGGCGCGCGACACGACGACGGCGAGCAGCTCGCGTTCCTGCCGGGTGAGGCCGGACGGGCCGAACATGATCGCGCGGTAGAGCTCCAGCGAGCGCTTGAGCACGCTCGGACGCAGGCTCATCGCCCTGACGATGTTGAAGACCTTCCCTGCCCGGGCGATCGCCGCGTCGTATTCCGCCTTCAGCGCTCCGGTCGCCTCGTGGACATCGACTAGCCGTAGGTGAGGCACGGGGCGAGTGTGCGGGATCCGTCAACGTCGCGCAAGGGTTGTGTTAGGCGACCGCCAATGAGTCATTCGCGCTCGTCTAAACAGCTACACGCTATCCGCTCGTTCACCAGAGGAGAGCACATGACCAAGCATTCACACCGGCGCATCGCGATCTTGGCGTTGCTCGCCGCAACGCTGGCGGGTCTCGTTGCTGCTGCGACCGCGCTTGCGGCGCCTCCGGCTGAGACCGCCCAGCCGAATCTCGACGGCAACTTCCGTCGTGGCTCCACGATCACGACCTCGAACGGCTCGTGGTCGAACAACCCGACCTCGTACAACTACCGCTGGCAGCGCTGCGACGCCAATGGCAACGCCTGCGGCACCATCCAAGGCGAGACCAGGCGCAACTACCGCCTCACTCCAGGCGATGTCGGTCGCACCCTGCGAGCGATCGTCACGGCTCGCAACGCCGACGGCTCCGGCCAGGCGAACACGAAGCCGAGCCCGGTGATCGCGGACGACGTCGTGCCTGGGAACACGCAGCCGCCGACCATCTCCGGGTCGCCCGTCGTGGGCGCCACGCTGACGGCCACCGAGGGCACGTTCACCGGCGCGCCCTCGAGCTTCGCCTACATCTGGCTCCAGTGCGACGGGGCCGGTGCGAACTGCGGCGACACGAACGCGCGCGGCCGCACCTACGGTGTGCGTTCCGACGATCTCGGACGGACGATCCGGTTGCAGGTGCGGGCGACGAATCCGCGCGGCTCCGGGACAGGGACGTCGGCCCAGACCGCCGTCGTGCGTCCCGCGGCCGGTGGCGGTGCCGGCCCAGCCGTCCCGGTCACGAGCGTCTCGCTGCCGGAGCGGCTCGTGATCACCGCGTTCTCGTCCTCACCGAGCGCGTTCCGCAACCGGACCGATCCGGTGACCCTCCGCGTGCGCGTCAGCGACACGCGCGGTCGTCTCATTCAGGGGGCGCTCGTGCTCGCCTCGGCGGTGCCCTTCGGCCGCGTCTCGAGCGCGCCCGAGACGCCCACCGACGCGAGCGGCGTTGCGTCCATCGTCGTTCGCCCAACCGCTCGGT